>LFIK01003282.1_pt1 | contig 13135 bp, 12 predicted proteins | sample 643401 | NCBI WGS metagenome assembly LFIK01 (sample SAMN03777447, study PRJNA286221) | soda lake metagenome | biome: soda lake; feature: Kulunda steppe; material: water; isolation source: sample T5-Br brine of Lake Tanatar-5 | place: Russia: Kulunda steppe | collected 2010-07 | reverse complement strand
TCCCGGAAAACATCATCACCCGCCCGCCGAGCGCGGAGCTGCGTCCCGACCAGACCGACCAGGATTCGCTGCCGCCCTACGAGGCGCTCGACGCCATTCTCGCCGAACTCGTCGAGAAGGAGACCCGTGTCGACGAAATCGTCGCCATGGGCCATGATCGCGAGACGGTGACGCGGATCGAGCGGCTGCTCATCCTCGCCGAATACAAGCGCCGGCAGGCCGCGCCGGGGGTGAAGGTGACCGCGAAGAATTTCGGGCGCGACCGGCGCTATCCGATCGTCAACCGCTATCGCGACAGGGGCGAGCCGGCTTATGTGCCGGATCCCGAGCTCTACAAGCCTTCGGGATCGCTGCGCGCGGATCTCGATTTCTGAGGTTTCTGCGGCTGCACGCCGGGCCGGCGGCGCAAGCGCATGAACGGGAGGGCCGTATGCCATGGCGCGCCGGGGACGCCGGGATCTGTCGCAGGAGGAAAAGCGGCTTTGGGAGCATGTCGCCCGGCATGTCACCCCGCTCGCGCGACCCGGCGCTGCGGATCCCGCGAAAGGCCGTCAGCCCATGCCGGAGGCGGAGCTTCAGGAGGCGGTCTCGCTTCCGGCGATGGGGCGGGCCGGGAAGACCGCGGCGCCTTCCGGGCCCCCGAAAACCGGCGCGGCGATGCCGGACGCAAAGGCTGCGGCGCGCCCTGCCTTGCCGGCCTACCATCCGCCGGTCTCGCGCAAGCAGACTGAGCCCTCTTACGGGCCCGGCGGCCTCGACCGCAAGGAGCGCCGCGCCCTGCGGCGCCGGGTGCGCGATATCGACGCCTCGCTTGATCTCCACGGCATGCGCCAGGAAGAGGCGCATCGCGCCCTGATCCGCTTCCTGCAGGCCTCCAGCGCCCGCGACTGCGCCATCGTGCTCGTGGTGACCGGCAAGGGCGGCATTTCCGGCCCCGGTTTCGGCGACGAACGCGGTGTCTTGCGCCGGATGGTGCCGCACTGGCTGCGGGCGCAGGAATTGCGCCCCTTCGTCGTGGGGTTCGAGGAAGCGGCGGCCCATCACGGCGGCGCCGGGGCGCTTTATGTCAGATTACGCAGGCGGGGATGATGCAGGCGCACGATCACGACGAGGCCGATGGCCGCAACGGACGCGACGACGCGGACATGCGCGAGGATCCTGCGCTCACGCCGTTCGGGGCGCGGGTGCGGGCGCTGCGCCGCGAGCGCGGCCTCCAGCTCAAGCACATGGCGGCGTCGCTGGGGGTTTCAAGCGCCTATCTCTCGGCACTGGAGCGCGGCGAACGCGGACGCCCCACCTGGGCGCTGATCCAGGGGACAATCCATTATTTCGGCGTGATCTGGGACGAAGCGGACGAATTGCAGCATCTGGCGGAGATGTCCGAGCCGCGTCCCCAGATCGATGCACGCGGCACCGGGCCCCAGGGAATCTACCTCGCCAACCGCCTCGCGCGCGATTTTGCCGGTCTGGAGGCGGCTGATCGGGATGCGATTCTGGCGATTCTGGAGCGCCGCAAACCGGGTCGGGTTGACCCCGACCGCCTTTCGGGGTGACAAGGGCGCACCGTATTCACCGTTCTTTCGTCAGAACAAGGAGCAACGATTTGACTTCCCGCCTCGATCTTCTCGCCCTCGGAAACGCAATCGTCGACGTCATCGCCCATACGGAGGATGATTTTCTCGCGGCACGCAACCTGCACAAGGGGTCGATGAATCTCATCGACGAGGCGAGCGCGCTCGAACTCTACGAGGCGATGGGGCCGGCGACGATCATTTCCGGCGGTTCGGCTGCGAATACGATCGCGGGCGCCGCCTCGCTGGGCCTGAAGACCGGCTTCATCGGCAAGGTGCGTGACGACGGGGCGGGTGATCACTATCGCCACGACATGCGTGCCATGGGCACCGCCTTCGACACCCCCGCCGCCACCGACGGGCCCGCCACGGCGCGCAGCTTCATTCTCGTCACGCCCGATGGCGAGCGCACCATGAACACCTATCTTGGCGCCTGCCAGGGCCTGTCCACGGCGGATGTCGAGGCGGACAAGGTGCGCGCGGCTTCGATCACCTATCTCGAAGGCTATCTGTGGGATCCGCAGGACGCCAAGGACGCCTTCCGCAAGGCCGTCGAGATCGCCCATGGCGCGGGCAACCGCGTGGCGCTGACCCTGTCGGATTCCTTCTGCGTCGATCGTTTCCGCGAGGAATTCCTCGGCCTGATGCGCGAGGGGCATATCGATATCCTCTTCGCCAATATCCACGAGCTCAAGGCGCTGTACCAGACCGCCGACGAGGATACGGCGCTCGCAGCCCTGCGCGACGAAAACCTGCCTCACGGGCATTTTCTCGCGGCCATCACCCGCTCTGAGGAAGGCGCGCTCGTGGTGACCCGGCAATCGACCCAGAGCGTCAAGGCGCATCCGGTCGATCGTGTGGTGGATACGACCGGGGCCGGCGATCTCTTCGCCGCCGGTTTCCTTTCCGGCCTGGTCAAGGGGCTCGACCATACCACCTGCGCGCGGCTCGGCGGCATGGCGGCATCCGAGGTGATCTCGCATCTCGGTGCGCGCCCGGAAGCGGATCTGGCCGATATGGCCCGCCAGAACGGCCTTTTGTGAGCACTCGCACTGCATCGCCTTGATAGGGTCTGGGGAAAAGCCCATATTTGAGGATGAGAAGCCGAGGGCGCGCTGCGGCGCGCCCGCAACTGCCCGATCAGGCCGTTGCAAGACCGCGAGACAGGTGAAGCCATGTTCATTCAGACCGAAGCCACGCCGAATCCGGCGACGCTGAAATTCCTGCCCGGAAGCGTCGTCATGCCCTCCGGCACCTTTGACGCGCGCAACGCGGAGGAGGGCGCGAAATCGCCGCTGGCCCAGCGCCTTTTCGCGATTCCGGGCGTTGCCGGCGTCTTCTTCGGCTATGATTTCATCACCGTCACCAAGAGTGACGGCGAGTGGCAGCACCTCAAGCCCTCGATCCTCGGCGCCATCATGGAGCATTTCATGGCCGGCCAGCCCGTTCTGGAGGAAGACGTGGCCGGCGGGAACGCCGATTCCGGCGAGGAGTTCTTCGAGGAGACGGATGCCGACACGGTCGCCACCATCAAGGAGCTCCTGGAAACCCGGGTCCGCCCGGCCGTGGCCAGTGACGGCGGGGACATCACCTTCCGGGGCTATCGCGACGGGGTGGTCTATCTCGCCATGAAGGGTGCCTGCGCCGGCTGTCCGTCATCGACGGCGACGCTCAAGCACGGCATCCAGAATCTTCTGCGCCACTTCGTGCCGGATGTGCGCGAAGTCGAAGCGATCTGACGCGTGGGGCCGGCTTCGGTTCCTGCCCGTCACATCGTTGTCGAATCGAACCGCGACGCCGGTGCGCCTGCCGCGCGCGCGACCCCTGTCCCCCGAACCAACGGATTTCCAGATGACGCAAACCGATTCGCGCCGCGGCCACCCCTTGCCAGATCTTTGCCTCGATCAGATGTTTCGGGACGCGCGGACCTATTACAAATGGCAGGATAAGCCCGTCTCCGAGGCCACCCTGCGGGCGTTGTTCGACCTGATGAAGATGGGGCCGACCAGCGCCAATTGCTCGCCCGCGCGGCTGATCTTCGTCACCTCGCCCGAGGCCAAGGCGAAGCTCAAACCGCATCTCATGGCGGGCAATGTCGACAAGACCATGACGGCGCCCGTCACCGCCATCATCGGCTACGATCTCGCTTTCTATGAGCGCTATGATTTCCTGCATCCGCATGATCCGGACGGGCCGCGTTCCTGGGTCGAGGGCAAGCCGGAGGCGATCCGCAAGACCGCGTTTCAGAACGGCACCCTCCAGGGCGCCTATCTGATGATGGCCGCGCGCTCGCTCGGGCTCGATTGCGGGCCGATGGCCGGATTCGACAATGAGGGCGTGGAAAAAACCTTCTTCCCGGATGGCCAAATCAAGGCGAACTTTTTATGCAATCTCGGTTATGGTGATGAAAGCAGCCTGTTCCCGAGGCTGCCGCGATTCGCCTTCGAGGATGTCTGCGAGATCACGTGAGGCATCGCATGGCCGTGCGGAGGAGTGAGGTTTGCGCGTTCTGGCGATCGATACGGCGCTCGGTGCCTGCGCGGCCTGCATCCTCGATGCGGGAAATACGGAGCCGCTCGCCAGTGAGAGCCTGCGGATGGAGCGGGGCCATGCCGAAGCGCTGATGCCGCTTCTCGACCGGCTGGGCCAGTCCGTGCCGGGCGGGTTCGACACCATCGACCGCGTCGCGGTGACGATCGGGCCGGGCAGCTTCACGGGTTTGCGGGTGGGCATTTCCGCCGCCCGCGCCATCGGCCTCGCGGCAGAGATCCCCGTGGTCGGCGTCACCACGCTCTCGGCCCTGCTGGCGCCGCTGGTCGCCGCCGGTGACAGGCGGTTGATTGCGGCGGCGATCGATGCCCGGCATGGCGCGGTCTATTTCCAGGCCGTGGCGCCGGGCGGACGCAACGTCGTCGCCCCCACCCATATCGGTCTGCGCGAGGCGCTGCGCTATCTCGGATCGGGGCCGGTGGCGCTGACGGGTTCGGCGGCCACGCTTCTCTCTGCCGAAGCCATGCAGGCCGGCGTGAGCGTCTCGACCGCCCATGCGCTGGACGAACCGGATATCCGTTTCGTCGCCCGCCTCGGCATGGCCGCGGATCCGGGCCAGGCCCTGCCCAAACCCTTCTATCTGCGCGCGCCGGATGCGCGCCCGCAGGATGCGGCGAGAATTGCGAGGCGTTGACGATGAGATCCTGGTTCGCCACCGCGCCCGCGCCCTCCGTCCAGCCTCTGGAGATCAGCCATACCCGCGCGCTCGCCGCCCTGCACGGGCAGGCCTTCGCCCGCCCCTGGAGCGCCTTCGATTTCGAGCGCATGCTGGTTGAGCGCAACATCTACGGGGACGGCCTGTTCTTCGGGCCCGATCAGCCGCCGCAAGGCTTTGCCCTGTCGCGCGTCGTGATCGACGAGGCCGAGATCCTCACCATCGCGATCGGCACGAGCCAGCGCGGCAAGGGGCATGCGCGCCGCCTCCTCGCGGGACATTTCGACACCTTGCGGGCCCGTCGCATCCTGCGGGTGCATCTCGAGGTGGACGAGGGCAATGCGCCGGCGCTGGCGCTGTATCGCCATTTCGGTTTCACCGAGATCGGCCGCCGGGAAGGCTACTATCTCCTCGCCAATGGCGGGCGGGCCACGGCGCTGATCATGGCGGCGGATCTGTGACCATGCGCGCCCAGGCGCTGCAGGCCCTGGACACGGCGCGGCGCGCGGTGACGATCGCCATCAAGGCGATGGTCCTGGTCGTCGTGTTCTTTCTGCTCTATCCGCCCCATGCGCTCGCCCTGCGCCTCCATGCTGCCCCCTCGCGACGCATTCCGATCCTGTTTCACCGGCTCGCCTGTCGGCTCATCGGCCTGCGCATTCTGGAGACCGGTGAGCGCCCGCATGACGTGCCGGTGCTGATCCTGTCCAACCATTCCTCCTGGATCGACATCATCGCGCTGGCCTCGCTGGCGCCGGTCTCCTTCGTCGCCAAGTCCGAGATTGCCGGCTGGCCGGTCTTCGGGACGCTGGCCCGGTTGCAGCGCTCCATCTTCATCGACCGCAACGATCGCCGGGCGACCGGGGAGGCGGCGGCGAGCATCGCGCGCAGGCTGGCGCGTGGCGAGTGGATCGTGCTCTTCGCCGAGGGGACCACGAGCGACGGGAACCGGGTCTATCCGTTTCGCGCCCCCCTCGTGGGCGCCGCGCGGCTCGCGCTGGCACAGGCGGAGCAGGGTGGATCCGGGGGCTTGCACGAATCGCTGCGCCTGCAGCCGCTCGCCATCACCTATCTGCGCCGCAACGGGCTGCCGCTGACCCGGCTGGAGCGCCCGGATCTGTGCTGGTACGGGCGGATGGACCTCGTGCCGCATCTCGCGGGGATCCTCAGCGGGGGCCCCATCGACGTGCTGATCCATTGGGGCGCGCCGCTCGCCTTCGAGGCGGGAAGCGACCGCAAGCAGCTCACCCGCGAGGCATGGGCACAGGTTCGGCACACGGTCAGCGCGGCGAATGCGGGGCGCTTCGATCCGGCCACGCCGTGATGCCGCGATCGCGCCGGGCCGGCCGCTTCGCGCTGCGTTGCCTCTCGCTCCAACTCATTGTTCGGCGCGCCATTTTTTCCGTCAGCCGGTATCCACCTGACGCAATCTTGCGCTAGCTCTTGCCTTGCCGCGCGAGGGCGCGATGATGCAGGCCTGATTCACCGGGCGATATCGCGCCCCTTCAAACCCTCCGACGAGATCGAGCACCATGGCGCATCCCCTGATCGAAACCGATACCACTCTCGACGCGATCGCGATTCATCCGGTCGGCCCGGACGGGCTGGACGATCTCCTGGCCGAGATGCCGGCTCCGGGCGCGGCCTTCGCCCGGGCGCAGGGGTTCAAGGCTCAGGCCGGATCCGTATGTCTGTTGCCCGATGCCACCGGGCGTCTCGACACCGTCCTGTTCGGCCTCGGCAAGGGCGCCGATGCGGATCCTCTGCTCGCGGGAAGCCTTCCCGGCAAGCTGCCGCCCGGGCTGTATCGGCTTCAGGGAGCCACGGAGCGCGATCTCCTGGCCTTTCTCATGGGAGCCTACCGCTTCACGCGCTATCGCAGCAGCAAGCGCGAGCAGCCGCGCCTGCTCGTGCCGCCGGAGCTCGATCACGAGGCCGTCTCGCGGGTCGTCGAGGCAGTCTCGCTGGGGCGCGATCTGATCAATACCCCGGCCAATGATTGCGGCCCGCAGGAAATAACCGATAGCGTGGAGCGGATCGGGCGACGCTTCGGGGCGGATGTGCAGGTCATTGCGGGCGAGGCGCTGCTGGCGGAAAACCTGCCGATGATTCATGCGGTAGGGCGGGCTTCCAGCCGGGCGCCGCGGCTGGTGGATCTGCGCTGGGGTCGGGCGGATGCGCCGAAAGTGACGCTGGTCGGCAAGGGCGTCGCCTTCGATACGGGCGGGCTCAACATCAAGCCCGATGCGGCCATGAGCCTGATGAAGAAGGATATGGGCGGGGCGGCGGCGGCGATCGCGACTGCCCAGATGGTGATGGCCTCCGGTCTCGATCTGCGCCTGCGCCTGCTGGTGCCGGCGGTGGAGAACGCGATTTCCGGCGCTTCCTTCCGCCCCGGTGACGTGCTGGCGAGCCGCAAGGGGCTCAGCGTCGAGATCGGCAATACCGACGCCGAAGGCCGTCTGATCCTCGCCGATGCGCTCGCGCTCGCCGATGAGGAGGCGCCGGAGCTGATCGTCGATTTCGCCACCCTGACCGGTGCGGCCCGCGTCGCGCTCGGCCCGGATCTGCCGCCCTTCATGACCCGTGATGACGCGCTCGCGGATGATCTCGCGCGGCTCGGAGTTCGCGAGGCCGATCCGGTCTGGCGCCTGCCCCTGTGGCAGCCCTATGCCAAGCTGCTGGATTCGCAGATCGCGGATATCAATCACATTTCCGGCGGCCCCTTCGCCGGGGCGATCACCGCCGCGCTGTTTCTCGACCGGTTCGTCGAGAAGGCCGGCGCGCATGTGCATTTCGACATCTATGGCTGGGTTCCCAAGGCCCGACCGGCCCATCCGAAGGGGGGCGAGGTGCAGGCTGCGCGGCTGGTCCATGCGCTGCTCCGCGAGCGCTATCCCGCCACGACCCGTCGCTGAAGGAGCGTGCCATGAATACGCTCCCGGCTTTCGATCCGCGCCTGACCCCGGCCCGCCCCGATCTCGCCGCCGCGCATCTGCGCGACCGGATCGCGGCGCCGCGTTATGTCGAGGGCGTGCTGACACGCGTCGTCGCCACCCATGCACCCCTGCGCCGCGAGCCGCGCGCGGATGCGCCCCTCGATACGCAATTGCTGTGCGGGGAGGGGTTCATTCTCTATGACCGGGACGACAATGGCTATGGCTGGGGCCAGAGCGTGGCTGACGGCTATGTCGGCCATGTCCCGCTCGAGGCGCTCGACGAAGCCGCGCCGGAGCCGAACCGGCGCGTCAGCGCCTTGCGGACGCCGGTCTATCCCGGCCCGTCCCTGAAACTCCCCACGGAGCAGTTTCTCTCGCTGGGGGCACGCGTGCATGTGCTCGACGAAGAGAAGGGTTATGCGCGGATCGGTTTCGGCAGCCAGGGCATCGGTTATGTGCATGCAAGCCATCTCGCGCGGCTCGACAGTCTGGAGGCGGATCATGTGGCGGTGGCCGAGCGTTTCCTGCATGCGCCTTATCTGTGGGGCGGGCGCACGTCTCTGGGGCTCGATTGTTCGGCGCTGGTCCAGCTCGCCCTCGCCGCAACCGGTATCCCCGCCATGCGGGATTCGGACATGCAGGAAAAACAGCTGGGCACCGAGCTGCCGCTCCCGGCGGCGCTGGAGAAGCCGCAGCGCGGTGATCTCGTCTTCTGGAAGGGCCATGTCGGCATTGTCGGCGATGCCGGCATGCTGATCCATGCCAATGGTCACCATATGGCGGTGGCGCGCGAGCCGCTCACGGAGGCCGTCGCACGCATCGCGGCGAACAGCTACGGGCCGGTCACCGCCATCCGCAGGCCGCAGCGACCGGCGCCGGTTCAGAAGGCGCCGAGGTGAAACACCCGGTGGGGGATGAATTCGCCGTTCTCGACATCGCCCACCGCCACCAGCGTCCCGGCCAGGGACACGAAGACCTGGCCTTCGATCGGTGCGTCGCGTCCGCGCAAAATCGCCGATTGACCGCGCATGATCCGCGCTGCGGCATCCCGCGAGACCGGCACTTCCTCGATTTCGTCGAGAGCCGATTGCACCGGCAGGACGAGGTCGCCGAAATCGACCGGCGCAGTGCCGGCGGTCGTCTCCGCCATCGCCTCGATCTCCACCGGCTCCACCGCATCCTCCTCGGTGAAGGGCCCGACGCGAGTACGGCGCAGCGCGGTGATGTGGCCGAGGCAGCCGAGTTCACGGCCCATGTCGCGGGCGAGTGCGCGCACATAGGTGCCCTTGCCGCATTCGGCCTCGAACACGCTCTTGCCCTCGGCGTGATGCAGCAGCGTCAAGCGGTCGATCTCGACCGGGCGCGGCTGCAACGCCACCTGCTCGCCGTCGCGGGCGAGGTCGTAGGCGCGCTCACCCTGGATCTTGATGGCGGAGAATTGCGGCGGCGTCTGCATGATCAAGCCGGTGAAACGCGGCAGGAGCGCCTCGACAGCGGCGCGCTCGGGCACCGTATCGGTACGATCGACCACATTGCCCTCGGCATCGTCGGTATCCGTCTCCACACCCCAGGTCACGGTGAAGACATAGGCCTTGCGCCCGTCCATGACGAAGGGAACCGTCTTGGTCGCCTCGCCGAGCGCGATCGGCAAAAGCCCGGAGGCGAGTGGGTCGAGCGTGCCGGCATGGCCGGCTTTCTTGGCATTGAGGCAGCGCTTGACCATGCCGACCGCCTGGGTCGAGGTCATGCCGACGCCCTTGTCGAGCACCACCCAGCCATTGACGTCACGCCGCTTCGGGCGATCGCCCTGACGCTGGCCGCGCCCGCCGCGCCGCCCGCCGCCGTTCCGCCCCCCCGGTTTGCCAGCTTTGTCGCCCCGATGCGGGCGTGCGGGCGCATCGCCGCGCGGGGTATCGGTCTGGGCGGGGGAGGAGCCGTGCGGGGTGGTCTCGTCGGACATGGGGGTTCCTGTAGGGAGCTGGACCGGATTCTGATGTGAAATATCGACTTTGCCTGAGGCCGGTCGGGTCAGTCGTTGCGGGGTCTGGAGCCCGTCTCGTCGCTGTCGTCGTCTTCCTCGGGTGTGTCGAGATCGCGGCGGACTTCGTCGGTGCGCAGCAATGCCTCGATACGCTGGGCCTCGTCGAAGGTCTCGTCCCGGCGAAAGCGCAATTCGGGGGCGAATTTCAGGTTGACCCGGCGCGCCACCTCGGAACGCAGCAGCTTGCGATGGCGCTCGAGCGCCGCCAGAACCGGCTTCTCGTCCTGCCCGCCCATCGGCATCACATAGGCCGTGGCGAGTTTGAGATCCGGCGACATGCGCACTTCCGGCACCGTCACGATATGGCTCGCGAGCACGTCATCGGCGATGTCGCCGCGCTGGAGCACTTCCGCGAGCGCATGGCGGACGAGTTCGGCCACCCGCTGCTGCCGCTGGGACGGGCCCCGCGATTCGAAACGCTTCGGCATCATCGCCTCCGCTCGTATCCTGGTTTCAACCGCGCCGGTGCATCGTGAGCAGATGCGCTGGCCGTGCGTCGCGCGCACGGCTCCTCCGGCCATGATCCGCAGATGCGGCGGTTCGGACGCCGCATCCGGAAACTGTGCGTACCGGTGCGTCAGGACGCGCCGGCCCGGTCACGACGCTTACAGCGTGCGCTTCACCTCTTCGACGGTGTAGCACTCGATCACGTCGCCCTTGCGCATGTCCTGGTAATTCTCGAAGGCCATACCGCATTCCTGACCGGCGACCACCTCGCGCGCATCGTCCTTGAAGCGCTTGAGCTGGCTGAGCTTGCCTTCGTGGATCACCACGTTGTCGCGGATCAGGCGGACATGGGCGCCGCGTTGGACATTGCCGTCCAGGACACGGCAACCGGCCACCTTGCCGACCTTGGAGACGTTGAAGACTTCCAGGATCTCGGCTTCGCCCAGACGCGTCTCGCGCAGGGTCGGCGCCAGCATGCCCGACATGGCCGCTTTCACATCGTCCACGAGATCGTAGATGATGTTGTAATAGCGGATCTCCGTGCCGTTGCGGGCGGCGAGTTCGCGGGCTTCCTTGTGGGCGCGCACGTTGAAGCCGATCACCACGGCATTCGACGCTTCCGCAAGGGTCACGTCGGATTCCGTGATCCCGCCGACACCCGCATGGACGAGCCGGGCGCTGACCTCGTCGTTGCCGGCTTTCTCCAGCGCGCCGGCGATCGCCTCGACGGAACCCTGCACGTCACCCTTGATGACGAGCGGGAATTCCTTGCGATCGGCGCCTTCCTTGAGATCACGCATCATGTCCGCGAGCGAGCGGCTGGTGCCGCCGGTGCGTGCGGCCAGAAGGTCGCGCTTGCGGCGCGAGCGGTATTCCGTGACCTCACGGGCGCGCGCCTCGTTCTCGACCACGGCGACACGGTCACCGGCCTCGGGCGTGCCGTTGAAGCCGAGGATCTCGGCCGGCATGGAGGGGCCCGCCTCGTCGATCTTGTCGCCGGTATCGCTGATCAGGGCGCGCACGCGGCCCCATTCGGCGCCCGCGACGACGATGTCGCCGGTCTTCAGCGTACCGCGCTGGACCAGCACGGTGGCGACCGGGCCGCGACCGCGATCGAGCTTGGCCTCGATCACGGTGCCCTCGGCGGGGCGGTCCGGATTGGCTTTAAGGTCAAGGATCTCGGCCTGGAGCTGCAAGCCTTCGAGCAACTCGCCCAGACCCGCGCGGGTCTTGGCGGAAACCTCGAATTCCAGCGTCTCGCCGCCCATGGATTCGACCTGCACGTCGTGCTGCAGCAATTCCGTGCGCACCTTCTGCGGATCGGCATCCGGCTTGTCGATCTTGTTGATCGCCACCACGAGCGGAACGCCTGCCGCCTTGGCATGGCTGATCGCCTCGATGGTCTGGGGCATGACGCCGTCATCGGCGGCCACGACCAGCACCACGATATCGGTAACCTGCGCACCACGGGCACGCATGGCCGTGAAGGCGGCGTGGCCGGGTGTATCGACGAAGGACACCTTGCCGCCGCTCGGGCTCGCCACCTGATAGGCGCCGATATGCTGGGTGATGCCGCCGGCTTCACCCGAGACCACGTTGGTCTTGCGGATGGAGTCGAGCAGCGAGGTCTTGCCGTGATCGACATGGCCCATGATGGTGACGACCGGCGGACGCGTAGCCAGCGTCTCCGGGGCATCGGCATCGTCGAACAGGCCCTCTTCCACGTCGGATTCGGCCACGCGCTTGACGGTGTGACCCATCTCCTCGGCCACGAGCTGGGCGGTATCGGCATCGATCACGTCGGTGATCTTGTGCATCGCGCCCTGCTTCATCAGCAGCCGGATCACGTCGACGGCACGTTCGGCCATGCGGTTGGCGAGTTCCTGGATGGTGATCGTCTCCGGGACGGTCACCTCGCGGGAAATCTTCTCCTTGGGCTCGGAGGAGCCCTTGCCGGTCAGGCGCTGCATGCGACGACGGAAGGAGGCGACCGAACGGGTGCGCTCCTCGTCGCCCGAGAGCGCCTTGGTGACGGTCAGACGACCACGGCGGCGATCGTCTGCGCCCTTCGGTGCCTTGGGTGCGGCAGGTGCCTTTGCGGCGCCCTTGCGACCGCGCGGCGCTTCATCCTCTTCGGCGGCGCGGCCACGGGCGGGAGCGGGCTTCGCGGCGGCGCGCGGTGCGGCCTTGGCGTCGTCGGCAGCCTTGGCGGTCTTGGCTTCGGCAGCCTTCTCCGCCGGCTTTTCGGGGGGCGGTTCGGGCTTGGCCAGATCATCGAGGCTCGGCGGCTTGCGCATGTCGCGCGCGGGCCGTGAGGTGGTCGGGGCCGGCTCGGCAGGCTCGGGAGCAGGCGATGCTGCCGGTGCGGCATCGGCCTTTGCGGGCTCGGCTGCTTCAGGCGCCTTCGCTGCTTCGGCGGCCTCGGCCTCACGGCGCTGGCGCTCTTCTTCCTCGGCCTTGCGCGCGGCTTCGGCTTCCGCCCTGGCGCGAGCTTCGGCCTCGATGCGGGCGCGCTCCTCGGCCTCACGGCGCTGGCGATCCTCCTCTTCGCGACGCTTGGCGTCGGCGAGGGCGGCGGCGCGGGCGTCGATTTCGCTCTCGCTCAGCGTACGCAAAACGACGCCACCGGCGCGTCCGGGACGGGCGGGCTGGCGCGGTGCGGCCGCTTCGCGGGGCGCTGCCGGGGCGGGCGCAGCCGCTTTCGGCGCTGCCGGCCTGGCAGGCTCCTTCGCCGCTTCCTTGCTGGTCTCGCCGGGCCCGACGCTCCGCCGTTTCACCTTCTCGACCACGACCTGCTTGGTGCGGCCATGGGAGAAGCTCTGGCGAACAGTTCCCTGCTCGCCACGGCGCTTGAGGGTCAGCGTCTTGGGGGACGAAACCTGAAGAGTCTTGTCGCCCGGGTTCTTCGTATCAGACATTCCGCTCACAATCC
>LFIK01003281.1_pt1 | contig 13141 bp, 13 predicted proteins | sample 643401 | NCBI WGS metagenome assembly LFIK01 (sample SAMN03777447, study PRJNA286221) | soda lake metagenome | biome: soda lake; feature: Kulunda steppe; material: water; isolation source: sample T5-Br brine of Lake Tanatar-5 | place: Russia: Kulunda steppe | collected 2010-07 | reverse complement strand
TCGATGGCTGCACCGGCCTCGACCTCGGCCTCGGCGCCCGGCATCTCGCCATTCTCGGTGATCGCGTCGCCGTCGCCGTTGTCGCCGTCATGCGAGTCGGCAAACCCGGGCACGGCCATCAGGCCGACGATCGCGGTGGTCAGCAGAATGTGTTTCATCACGTGCTTCCTCTATTTGACGCGCCTCTCATGCGAGGCGTGCCAGACCAACGCCGCCGCACTGGCCGGGTTCCGCGGCCCCGCGGCAAAAGATTCCGCTCGTCAAAGGGAACTTATCCGCCCTTGTGGCGTTGCGCAGGTCGCGGCGTCGGCAAGCTCGGCGGGGCGCGCCAAGGGCCACGCCGGTGCCGGTTTGCGGGCCCGGCCCCGGTATCGTAGTGATGTTTCGGAATACCGCCGGAACATCAGCCATGAACTCCAACCCTGACGAAATTCCCGTTGACGAAGCATTTGTCGCGCACCTGATCAGCAACCAGGCGCCTCGATGGGCGGGACTTCCGCTTCGGCGCGTTGCGTCAGCAGGGACGGACAATGCGATCTTCCGGCTCGGTGACAGTCTGTCGGTCCGGGTGCCCCGGCGCCGGTCTGCCGTGGCCCTTCTTTCGAAAGAGCTCGACTGGCTGCCGCAACTTCAGGGATTGCCGCTCGAGGTGCCGGTGCTGAGGTTCAGAGGGCGTGCCGAGCTCGGTCCGGCGTTTGACTTCGGTGTCTTCGACTGGATGGAAGGCCGGATCGCCCGTCCCGAACATGTGGCCGATTGGCAGGACGCTGCCCGCGCCCTCGCGGATTTCCTGAAGGCACTGCACCTGAAGGACACCACCGGCGCGCCGCCCGCGGGCGCGGACAACCACCGGCGCGGTGTTGCGCTGAGCGCCCTGACCGAGGTGACGCGGCCCGCCCTTGAAATCGTCGCAGATGAAGTGGACCTGCCGCGTGCGCGCGATCTCTGGGACAAGGCCTGCGATGCGAAACCGTCGCAGCCGCCAGTCTGGCTGCACGGTGATCTCAAGGCTGACAACCTGATCGTCCGGGAAGGTTCCCTGTGCGGGGTCATTGACTGGGGCTTGGCGGCGGTGGGTGATCCCGCGGCCGACTACGCGACGGCATGGTTCTGGATCGATCCCTGCGCGCGCGCCGGGTTTCGCGAATACCTCGATATCGGTGCTCGCGACTGGCTCAGGGCGCGCGGCTGGGCGCTCCATGGTGCTGTCATCGCGTTGAGCTACTATCGAGGCGGCAGGAACGAAGCGCTGTGCGATCAGTCACGCCTGACCCTTTACCGGCTGGGGCTGCTGCTCTGACGGGTAGACCGGCAAGGCCCGAACGGCAGTCTCGTCCCGACCGTGCTGCAAGGCCCCGGTTGTCGTGCGGTGTGATCGCCGTTGCAGTTTTCTCCGGCACCTCGCAGGTTTCCCCGCCTCTGGCGCCCCGGCCCACCGAGACGCCCTGAAGCGGCCCCGTCGCGACACCGGGGCACGCCGAACCCGGGCGGCTTGCGCCAACACCCCTGGCCCTTTCGATCCCGTGCCGCGGCCTCCTGCGCCGCGGTAATGCGCCGGTAACGCCGGCTGCGACGGCTTCGGCGTCCGTGTCGCCGCATCCACGCCACGCGGAAGGTCTGGCCGGGGATGCAATGGGCGGGCAGGTCGGGCATGGCGGTCGCCATCGTCGCGCCGACCGGGGAGCGCTGGCCGGCGTCGCCTCGGCCGCCGGCCAGCGGGGGCGGATGATCCTGCTGGGCGCGGTCGTCGGACTGGCGGCGGCGGCGGTCTTTCCGATCCTTCGCGGGGCGATCGGCGCCTGAGCGGCGCTGCGGATCATGTGCGCGCATGCTCTGGTCCGGCACGCGTGTTTTCGGCCTTTCGGCGGGGTCTTCGTGCGGAGGTCCGTTCCGCCTCCGGGCGTGGCCTTCGGTGTCGCAACGCGCCGGTCGGCCCTTCGCACGGCCTGGCGCATAGCGGCTCAGGGAGCTGCAAGCGCGCGCGCCCGGCTCCGAATGTTCCGTCTGCGGGACTATCGCGCCGGGTCTTCCGTCGAGCGGGGGCATGCGCTAGCGTCAACGGCAACGCGACCGACTGCAGGAGAGAGGCCATGACGCGGCCATGCCCGCTCGGGGAGAGCGGCAAATGACGCCTGAAATGGCCCTCGCGACGGATCTTTTCGCGCGACTGCGCGAGGCAAGCGCCGATCCGCCCGGCGTTACCCGCGCTGCCTTCGGGGAAGGCGAGGCGCGTGCGCATGACTTCGCCGCACAGGCCGCGCGCGATCTGGGGATGGCGATCTCGCACGATATTGCCGGCAATCAATACATGACCTGGCCCGGCCGGGACCGCGCTGCGCCGCGCATCGTGATCGGGTCGCACATGGACACGGTGCGCCATGGCGGCAATTTCGACGGCGCGGCCGGGGTGATCGCCGGTCTCGCGGCGATCCGCGCGCTCCGCGATGCCGGCTTTGTCCCCGAGCAGGATATCGTGGTGATGGCGATCCGGGCCGAGGAGGTGGTGTGGTTTCCGACGCCCTATTGCGGCAGCCGCATGGCCTTCGGCCTGCTCGCCCCCGGCGATTATGATGAGGTGACCCGCTCGGATACCGGGCGCAGCCTTGCCGAGCATATTCGCGAGGCCGGTGGCGATCCGGATGCGCTGAAGGCCGGGGCCCGGCCGCTCGACCCGGCCGGCCTGCGCAACTTCATCGAGGTCCATATCGAGCAGGGGCCGACCCTCGAACAGACCGATCACCCGGTCGGCATCGTCACCGGGATCCGCGGCAACCTGCGGTATCGCCACTGCGCGATTACCGGGCAGTATGCCCATGCCGGCGCGGTCAGTCGCGCATACCGGCATGACGCGGTGCTCGCGGGGGTCGAATTCGTCTCGCGCGTCGAGCGCCTGTGGGACCAGAACGATGCCGCCGGACGCGATTTCGTCGCGACGATCGGCGAGTTCTGGACCGACCCGCAGATGCACGGCATCACGAAGGTGCCGGGGGAGGTGCGCTTCACGATGGATCTGCGCAGTCTCGACAACGCGATCCTGGAAGACGCGGATGCCGCGCTGCGCGCCGCCGCGGCGGAGATTTCGGCGCGCCGCGGTGTCGCGATCGACCCGGGCGCCCACACCAATGCGCCGCCAGCGCAGCTCGATCCGGCGCTGCAGCAGGCCTTCGCCGAGTCCGCCCGCGCGCAGGGCATCGCCGCGCATGCGATGCCGTCCGGCGCCGGACATGATTGCGCGACCTTCGCCTGGCAGGGGATCGCATCGGGCATGCTGTTCATCCGCAACCAGAACGGTAGCCACAACCCGGACGAGGACATGCGCATGGCGGATTTCGAGGCGGCGGTGCGCGTGCTCGCGGATGCGTTGCGCCGGCTCGGCTGAACCCGGCCCCCGCTTGCCCACGCAGGGAGGGCGCGATGACACCGGAACAGGGCGCGCAGCTTGCGCGGAAGCTCGTCACCGCGCGGCGTGACGGGAACGCCGTCGCCGTCGACGACTCGCTGCCAAGGCCCGGGACCGAGGCGGATGCCTACAGGTTGCAGGCGCAGGTCGTGCGCGCGATCGGGCCGGTCGGCGGCTTCAAGACGGCGCGCAAGCCCGGCACCCCGCAGATTCTCGCGCCGATCTTCGCGGCGGATATTCATCCCGCGCCCGCGCGGATCGGGGCAGGGCTGACGCGGCTGATCGGGATCGAACTGGAGGTCGGTTTTCTGCTGCGTTGCGCGTTGCCGGTGACACAGGGCCCCGAACTGCGCGCCGCGGTGCCGGGGTGTTTCTCGCTGGTGCCCGCGATCGAGATCGTGGAGTCGCGCCTCGACGATCTCGATGCGGCGGACGCGCTGCTGCGGCTCGCCGACAACCAGATCAATGGCGGCCTCGTGCTCGGCACGCCGGTCACCGACTGGTCGGATTTCGACCCTGCCGCACTGACCGCGCGGCTCGTCTTCGGCGGCGAGGTGCTGCTCGACGGGCCCGCGCAGATCCCCGGCGGCGACCCCGTCGAGACGGTGTCCCGCTTCGTGGAGCGTCTCGGGGATCATTGCGGCGGGTTACAGCCGGGCCAGGTGGTCATCACCGGCTCGCTCAACGGGCTGCCCTTCGTCGAGCGCGGCGCCACTGCTCAGGGGCGGATCGACGGCCTCGGAGCGCTCACCGCGCGGTTCGCGCCGTGATCCGGCCTCATCCGCGCGCGAGCACGCTGCGCAGCATGGCCACGGCCGCTGCGGTGCCGTCGATGAGCGGTGCCGGGACCTCCGGCGCGATCCTCGGCGCGAGCCCGGCGAGCGGGCCGCCCCCGAGCACGATGCTGCGCGCCGTACCCGCGCGGGCGGTCTGTGCGCACAGCGCCGTGATCGGGCCGCGCAGCTCGTCCTGGATCGCGCCCGGATCGGACCAGTCATGGCCCTCGACGCAGTGCAGCGCCGCGAGAGCCCCGCTCAGCCCGTAGCACTCGACGATGCGGTGCAGCGACGGCGCGACCGAGGGGCTGAAGGACACGATTGCGAACCGTTCGCCCAGCGTCTGCGCGACGGAGAACGCCGCACGCGCGATCCCGACCACCGGCACGGATGTGCCCGCGCGCACCCGCACGAGCCCGGTATCGCCGAAGGAGGCGAGGATGATGCCGTCCGACCCCGCGCCGCGCTCGGCCACCGCGCTCATCACGGCCGCCTCCGCGCGCCGGGCATCCTGCGGGGTCACGATCAGCTCGGGTCCGAAGGGCGCGGCGATTGTCGTGACGCTCTCGCCCGGCAGGAGCGCGCGTTGCGCGGCCGCGTCGATGCGGCGCGTGACAGCAGCCGAGCTGTTCGGATTGATCACGAGCAGACGCATGCGGCCCTCTACAGGATCAGGCCGGGCAGCCACAACGCGATTGCGGGAAACACGTTGATCAACGTCAGCGCCACGAGCATCGCACCGATGAACCACAGCATAGACGGAACGATCTTGCCGATCGAGATGCGTGCGATCGCGCAGGTGATCAGAACCACCGACGCCACCGGGGGCGTCTGCTGGCCGATGCCCAGATTCACCGTCACGATCAGCCCGAAATGCACCGGGTCGATGCCGAGCTGGTTGGCCAGCGGCAGAAAGATCGGCACGAGCATCAGGATCGCCGGCGTGCCGTGCACGATGGTGCCCGCGAGCAGGAAGAACACGTTGATCGCGAGCAACACCACCCAGTAGTTGTCCGAGATCCCGAGGATCGCCTGCGCGATGTCCTGCGGGATCTGCTGATTGGTCAGGTACCAGCCCAGCAGCGTCGAGGTGGCGACGATGAACATCAGCATCGCGCTGCGCTTGCCGGCGACGAGCAGCACGTCGATCAGCGTGCGCGCGTTGAGCGTCCGGTAAAGCAGCATCGCCATCACGATCGCCCAGAAGGCGGCGATCGCACCGGCCTCGGTCGCGGTGAAGATGCCGCCGAGGATGCCCACGAGGATCAGCACCGGCAGCGTCAGAGGCAGCGCGGCCTCCTTGCCCGTGCTGCCGATCCGGCGCAGCTCGAACGGCCCCTCGGTCGGGTAGCCGCGCCGCACCGAAAGCACATAGGCCGTCATGATCAGCAGGAAGCAGACCAGGAATCCCGGCACGATCCCCGCGGCAAACAGCGCCGCGATCGAGGTGTCGGCGACATAGGCATACAGGATGAGGTTCAGGCTCGGCGGCACGATGATCGCCATGGTGGCCGATGTGGCGGTGACCGCGGCAGCGAAGGCCGCCGGATAGCCGCGCTTGCGCATCTGCGGGATCATCACCGAGCCGATCGCGGCCGCATCCGAGGTCGCGGTTCCCGATATCTCGGAAAAGAAAAGCGATGTCAGGATGTTGACATGCGCCAATCCACCGCGGATATGGCCCACGAGCGAGGCGGCGAAGGCGATCAGCTTCTCGGCGATGCGGCCCTGGTTCATCACCTCGCCGGCAATCATGAACAGCAGCGCCGCCACGAGGAGGTAATTGTTGGCGCCGCTGAAGGGGATCATCCCGATGATGTCGGCCTGCACGTTCGGATCGATCAGGATCATCACGCAGGCCGTGATGCCGAGCACGAAGGCGATCGGCATCCCCGCGACGAGCAGGGTGACCAGCAGGATGAGGACGATGTAGCCGGGGGCGATGATCATCACGCGTCGCTTTCGGGCATAAGGTCGTCGAGGCGCACCCGCCCCGTCAGCACGCCGAAGACCCGCAGCGCGCAGATCACGGCGATCAGCGCGGCCCCGACGGGCAGCGCGCCGCGAAACAGGATCATCGGCAGATCGACCGAGATCAGCATGCGTCCCTGGTAGCCGAGCGCCATGAAGGTCCCGTAATAGGCCATCAGCCCGGCAAAGGCGGACATCAGCGTCAGGTTGAACGCCAGGACGAGCCGCTGCAGCGGCGGCGCGAGCATCCGCAGGACGCTGTCGAAGCCGAGATGCTCGTTCGTGCGGGTCAGATACGCCGCCCCGATGAAGGTCAGGGCGGCAAGCATGTTGGCGGGCAGCTCTTCGGCCCAGCCGACCGAGGCGTTGACCACGAACCGCATGAACACTGCGTAGTTGAGCAGCACCAGCAGGGTTGCGGCCACGCCGATCACGAGCGCCGTGAGCGCGGCCTGCATCGCGCGGTCGAGCCGGTCGATGAGCATCTCGAGGATCGCCATGGCCCGCGCGCCTACATCTCGTGGAGGACGCGCAGCGTCGTCTCGATCATGTCGGCGCCGATCGCATCGACGAAGATGGGCTCCTCGTAGAGCGGGGCGGCCCCGTCCTGGAACGCCTCGAAATTGACCTCGTTGATCTCGATCCGGTCTGCCAGTTCATCGACGACCCGCGCATCCGTCTCGTCGCCCCAGTCGAACGTCCAGCCGGCGGTCTCCTGCGCGATCTCCATGAGCCGCGTGGCGGTGTCCGCGTCGAGGCGGCCGAGGAACGGCTCGCCGATCAGCAGGAAAGTGGGAAGATAGACGTGGTTTGACAGGGACATGTAGTCCTGCACCTCGTAGAAGCGGTCATTCTCGGCGACCTGGGCGGGGTTCTCCTGCCCGTCGATGACGCCCTGGTCGAGCGCGGAATAGACCTCGCCGAAGGACATCGGCGTGGCATTGGCCCCGAGCTCGTTGAACATCGTCACGCGCTGTCGATTGGTCGGCGTGCGGATGCGCAGCCCCTCGAGATCCGAGGGGGTCACGATCGGCCGCTCGGAATTTGTGATGACGCGAAACCCGTTATCCCACATCGCGGCGAGCACCATGCCGGTGCCCTCGAAGCCCTCCGCGAGCATGTCGCCGGCCTCGCTGGCGGCGAAATGCTGCACTGCCGCGCGGTCCTCGAACAGGTAGGGCAGATCGAAGATCGCCGCGCGCGGGTTGATCTGGGCGACGGCCGAGGCCGACAGCGTCGCGTGATGCGTGCCCACGCCGAGGCCCTGCAGGACATCCTCCTCCTCGCCGAGCGTGTTGCCGAGAAAGATCTCGATCGCGATCTCGTCGCCGAGCTCCGCTTCGACGCGCTCCTGGAATTCCTGCAGGAAGACATGCGCGAAGGAGCCCTCGTTCTGCGAGGTGTTGATCTGCATGGTGGTCTGGGCGAGCGCGGCCTGCGGCGCCAGCAGCCCGAGAGCCAGGACGAGGCCGGTGCGTTCCGTGGGGGTCATGGGGCGGTCCTTCCCGTGCGATTGCAAGACGGCGTGGCAGGCGTGAACCCATCCACGGTCTCACGTTAAGAAGTTTTCCTGGCCGAAAAATACGAAAACGGATTTTCACGCGCCGCGATGCCGCTGCTTGTGTGGCTGCCCGGTCAGTGGGCTGCGCAGCCGGGCCCGTGATCAGCGATTGAGCGGCCCGGACTCACAATTCGCCGAGCGAATCATGCAGCGTGTCGATGCGCATCAGCCGCGCGCGGCCGGTCTGCCCGGCCAGCTCGATGACCCGGCTTGCGAGCATGTGACACAGCGCCATCGCGGCAACATGGTTGAACAGCGGCCCCGGCGCGCCGGTCGCGCAGGCGAAATCCCACTCGCAGCCGGCGTCGGTATCGATGTCTCCGATCCGTGCCAGCCGCACGCCCCGCTGGCCGATCGCCTCCATGACAGCCGGCAGATCGCGCACCGGGCGGCGCAGCGCGATCATGATGACGCAATCGCCCGGTTCCATGCTCGCGATCGACTCGGCGAGCGTTTCGCCATCGCGCGGGAGCACGTTCACGTTCGGCAGGATCTGCAGCACCTGCCAGCCGAGGTAGCGCGCGACGGGCTGCGCCGCGCGCATGCCCGCCACCCAGACGCGCGGCGCTGCCAGCATGGCCCGGGCCAGCGCATCGATCTCTTCGAGCGTGATCGCGGCGAAGGTCTGATCGAGGTTCGCCCCGGCCTGAGCCAGATGCGCGGCGACGACATCGTCGGGTCGCTGCGAGTCCGGCGCGACGCGAAACAATGCCGCCCCCGCGCGCTGGCCGGCGCGCGCGTCCTGGCGCGCCTCCTCGAAGGACGCATAGCCGATCTTGCGCACGAAGCGCGTCACCGTCGCGTTCGACACGTTGGCGAGCCGCGCGAGTTCGGTGGCCGAATAGCTGGCAAGCTCGCCGGGAAAGTTCAGCACCACCTCGGCGAGGCGCCGTTCGCTTGGATGCATGCGCGGCAGGGCGGCGCGGATGCGCGCGATGAAGTCGCTCGGAGCCGACCCACTCATGCACGCCTTATAGATAGCGCAAACCGCCGCGACAAGATGGCGGCACAGGGCGTATCGGTGAGGACACCATGCCGGGCCCGCGCGAGCCTGCGGCACGAAGCGCGGGGGCCGGGCCCGGAGCGGTCGCTGCGTTGCAGTGCGCAGCGCATGGTGATCGAGCGGCGTTGCGGCGCGGCTGCGCTCCGGCGGGACTTGCGCCGCCGGGCATCGGAAAATATCCGGGCGGTCGGAACAGCGGCCGGCAGCGCCGGGCACTAATGGAAGGAGTATCGACGAATGGCCTCCACGACCCTGCGCGCCGGCGAGGTGAGGTTGCTCGACGGCGGCACCGGAACGGAGCTTCAGAAGCGCGGCGTGACGATGACCTCGCAGGCGTGGTGCGGTCCGGCAGCGCTCGACAACATCGCGATCCTCGAGGAGATCCACCGCGACTATATCGCGGCCGGCGCCGACATCATCACCGCGAACACCTATGCGACCTCGCGCGTGCTGCTCGAGCTCGACGGGCTCGGTGACCGCTTCGAGGAGATCAACCGCGCCTCGATCCGCGCCGCGCAGAAGGCCAGGGACAGCTGCGGTCGCCCCGATGTGCTCGTCGCCGGCTCGCTGTCGCACAGGGGTCCGATCGCCGAAGGCACGGCACGGCCCGACGGCAGCGCCGGCGGCGGGGTCGACGCGATGGCGCGCGCGGTCAGCGAACTGGCCGCGATGCTGCGCGACGAGGGCTGCGACCTGATACTGCTCGAGATGATGTACGACCCGATCAGGATGGCGCCCGTCTTCAGCGCCGCCGCGCAAAGCGGCCTGCCCGTCTGGGCCGGGTTCTCGGCCCGGCGCGGCGACGACGGCGCGGTTCTCGGCTTCGATCCGGGGCAGGACATTCCGTTCTCCGACCTCATCTCGATCCTCGATGACTGGAAGATCGATGCGGCCGGGATCATGCATACGCCCTCGGATGTGGTCGCCGACGCGCTCGACATTCTGCGCGCGCGGTTCGACGGGCCCCTGCTGGCTTACCCGGACTCGGGGTATTTCAAGTCGCCGCACTGGCAGTTCGAGGACGTGATCGCCCCGGCCGATCTTCGCGACTTCGCCGAAGGCTGGGTCGCGCGGGGCGCGCAGGTGCTCGGCGGCTGTTGCGGTCTCTCACCCGAGCACATCGCGGCGCTCGAGCCACTCAAGCGCGGACCGGGGCCTGAGACGGCCCGGGCCGGCGCCTGAACGCAGCCTTTCACCGATCAGCGGCGATCGATGACCGAGCCGCGCAATCTGACTTCGCACGGCAGGCGGCGGCTCGACGGTGCGACGGGCGGCTCGTTCAGGAAGCCGAGCAGGGCGCGGCCCGCCGCGATGCCCATCTCGTAGAGGCGCACCCGCACGGTGGTGAGGGGCGGGTCGAGCATGTCGGTGAAGGGCAGGTCATTGAACCCTGTCACAGAGATGTCCTGCGGACACCGCAGCCCCGCATCCCGCAATGCGCGGTAGGCGCCGAGCGCCGCGAGATCGTTGACGCACACGATCGCATCGGGGCGGTCCGAGCGATCGGCAAGGACACGACCAGCGGCAGCGAAGCCCTCCTCGGCGGTCAGCGGGCCGAGATACTCGATCCGGTGCCTCGTCTCCGGCCAGAGCGCGGCGAGGAAGCCGTCCCGACGCTCGCGGCCGGACGATATGTCCGTGGGCGCGGACAGCAGCGCGAGGTTTCGATGGCCGCGTTGCTGCAGATGCTCGACGATCGCGCGCATGCCCGTGTCGCAATCGTTCACGATGGATGTCACCTGCGCGTTCGCGGGGCGGCGGAACACCGAAACCAGCGGCACCCCGCGCGCTAGGACGGTATCGACCAGCGGGTCCTCGAGCCGGGTCGTGGCGAGGATCACGCCATCGACGCGCCGGGCGAGAAAATTGTCCAGAAGGCTCGCCTCCTTGTGCGCGTCGTAGGCGGTGTTGCCGCTGATCAGCACGTAACCCGCCTCCCGCGCGACGCTCTCGACGCCCTTCACGATCGGCGGATAGACCGGATCGGCGATATCGTGCAGGAGCATCGCGATGCTGCGGCTGCGCCCGGTGCGCATGCTCGCGGCGACCGTATCGGGTTGATAACCGAGCCTTTCAGCGGCGGCGCGTATGCGCGCCGCGACCTCGGGCGAGATCAGCCCGCGGGTCTCCGCGCGCAACGCCAGTGACACCGTGGAAGGGTGAACGCCGGCCGCGCGGGCCACGTCGGCCTGGCGTGCCCGCCCCGGCCGGGGCGGGTTGCTGCGTTTGCCGGTTCCACTCATCGCGCACCCTGGTCAGAACCCGAACCACCGATCGATATAGACCAGATGCGGCCATGTCAGCAGCAGCCCGAGAACCACCAGCATCATGCCCGCGAAGGGCAGCGCGCCGGCGAAGATGTCCCCCAGCGTGATGCGGCGGTCGTCGATGCAGCCGCGGATCACGAAACAGGCCATGCCCAATGGCGGCGTCAGCAGCCCCACCTCCACCGCGATGATCGTGATGATTCCGAACCAGACCGGATCGACTCCGAACCCGGCCATGATCGGCAGAAAGAGCGGCACCATGATCAGCAGGATCGAAACCGAGTCGATGATCGTGCCGAGGAGCAGGATCAGCAGGATATAGAGCAGCAGGATCACGATCAGCTGATCGGAGAGCCCGCCGAAGAAACCGCCGACGGCCACGGGAACGCCGGCAAGCCCGAGGGCGCGGCTGTACATCGTGGCCGCAATGATGAGAAAGCACACCGACGCCGTGATGTGGCCGGTCTCCAGAAGCACCTTCCAGAACGCGCGCAGATCGAGGCTGCGCCGCAGAACCGCGACCACCATCGCGCCGAGCGCGCCGACGGCGCCCGCCTCGGTCGGGGTGAAGATCCCGCCATAGATGCCGCCCAGCACGACCGTCACGAGGATCACGATCGGCGCGGCCTTGCGGATCACGTCGAGCAGGCTCAGATCGCTGGCGTCCGAGCTCGAGACACCCTGATCGCGGAAGCGCCCGGTGCGATCATAGGCGAAGCCCGGCGTCAGGCGGGCCATGCCGACGATGCCGACGCAATAGACCGACGCGAGAATGAGCCCCGGCCCGATGCCGGCAAAGAACATCCGCCCGATCGATTCCTCGGCGAGGATGGCATAGATGATCAGCAGGACGCTGGGCGGGATCAGCATGCCCAGCACCGAGCTGCCCGCGATGGCGCCGATCGCGAAACGCGGGCTGTAGCCGAGCCGCAGCATTTCGGGCAGCGCCACGCGCGTGAACACGGCCGCCGACGCGATGGACACGCCGGTGACCGCGGCGAAGACCGTGTTGGACGCGACCGTCGCCAGTCCCAGCCCGCCGGGCAGCCGGCGCAGCATGAAATCGGCCACGTCGAACGCATCGCGCCCGACATTGGAATGGCTCATGATCAGCCCCATGAGCACGAAGAGTGGGATGACAGCGAAGGTCTGGCTGGCGATGCCGTCGGCCGCGGCCAGCGTCAGCAGGTTGACCGCGAGCATCGCATCCCCGCGCAGCACGGCGACGACGGCGAACGACACGAGGCTGAGCGCCACCCCGACATACAGGCCGGCATATATCAGCACGACGATCAGCAGGATGGAAGCAAGACCGATCTCGAGGCCGGTCATGGCGGTGTCCTTTCGGTGGTGACGGCGCGCGACGGGCCGCAACCCGTCCCGGCGCCGTTCAGAGCTTGCGGAACATGCGGATGTTGCGCGCCGCGAGCAGCAGGAACTGCAGCATCCCCGCCACGACCCCGAGCAGCAGCAGCGCATCCAGCGGCCAGCGCGGCGCCGTGAAGACCCCGACATTGCCCTTGAAATAGCCGAACTGCCACGAGTCGAGCAGGCGCGGGTACTGACCGTAAGCGATGATCAGCAGCACGGCGGCGCCGCAGGTGTTGAACGCGGCGCGCAGCAACAGGTTGAAGCGCGGCGCGCGTGTCTGCGTGGCATCGAGCAGCGTTTCCGAGCGGGTCATGCGGCCGACCGCGATGCAATGGGCCAGTGCCAGGAAGACGGCCGCGACGACGCCCATCTCCGTCAGTTCGACCGAGCCGGGCAATGGCCGGTTGAAGAGCCACCGCCCCAGGACATCCACATTCACGATCACGACCATCGCGAGCACGACAAGCGCCGCGCAGGCATCCATGCCGATCACGAGGGGCGAGAAACCCGGCGTGTGTCCGGCGATGTCGGGCCGGTCCTGCGTGCCGGTCTCGGGCGTTTCCGGGGGCGGCGACATTATCGACCTCGATCGCTGAGGAGTGTCAGTCTTCCTGATCCCACTGCCGCGCGATCGGCTGGTCGGCATCGCGCATGGCCTGCATGTAGGCACTCAGGATCTCGTGGCCGGGCATGCCCTGGTCCTCGATGCGATCGGCCCACTCCACGGCGAGGTTCGGCAGGGTCATGGCCCATTCGAGCCGCTCGTCCTCGTCGATGGCCGATACCTGCCCG
>LFIK01003265.1_pt1 | contig 13145 bp, 14 predicted proteins | sample 643401 | NCBI WGS metagenome assembly LFIK01 (sample SAMN03777447, study PRJNA286221) | soda lake metagenome | biome: soda lake; feature: Kulunda steppe; material: water; isolation source: sample T5-Br brine of Lake Tanatar-5 | place: Russia: Kulunda steppe | collected 2010-07 | reverse complement strand
GGTATACCGATCCAACCCCGACGATTCTTTGAGTCTTAGCCACGAAGATATACGGATACTTTACGAGGATCGTGATGGCGTACTCTGGGCAGGAACACAGGCAGGTGGACTGAACCGCTATGACCGGGACCGTGGGCATTTCATCTCTTATACCGGCATCGCCGATGACGAACACACACTTAGCTCCAACAGCGTCTGGGCACTGCTCGAGGATCGTGAGGGCCGTTTTTGGGTGGGTACAGCTTATGGATTGAATCGGCTGGAGCGTGAGACTGGCCGTGTCTACCGCTACCATGCGGAGGCAGGTGATACCGCCACCATATTTTCTGGATCGGGACCGCGAACGGTGCCAACCGCCTTGACCCCAGAGCCGACAGATTTGGCCTATACAGAAGCTCGCCGGTTAACCCCTGGAGCCTGAGTAACAACTCCGTTCAGTCCTTTCTTGAGGACAGCTTTGGACGCATCTGGGTTGGAACCGACGGAGGGGGATTAAATCTCTATGACCCGGATGCTGGGCGGTTTACTCACCATGTGTACGATTCGGAAAACCGGATTCCACTGAACAGTAATGTTGTACTGGATCTTCATGAAACCGATGAAGGGATCTGGGTTGGAACCTACGGGGCCGGCGTGGATCTACTGGATCCGGATGATTTCTCGGTCGCGAATTTCCGGCATGACCCTCAGAGAGAGGGGTCACTGAGCAGTAATTATGCATATGTCGTGACGTCAACCGAAAACGGTGAGCACTGGTTTGGACTCAATCGCGGTGGGGTGAACCGGCTTCAGCCGGGTGATGAGTCTGTGACCCGTTTTATGGCCAATCCGGCACGGCCGAATGATCCTTCAACTATCAACAATGACGATGTGCGGGCCATATACGAAGATTCCCGGGGGGATCTCTGGATTGGAAATTTTGGTGAGTACAATCTGGCCCGATTCGACAGAGAGTCCGAGCGATTTGAATTCTTCGATCTAAATGCGGGTGAACCCTTCTACAGCAGTGCGGTCGCCATGATTACGGAAGATCAAGAAGACCGGTTATGGCTGGCAACACGGGGAGGAGGACTCAAGCAGTTCGACAGGGATAGCGATGAGATTCGTTCATATACAACACGGGACGGATTGCCCAGCAATCTGATTCAGTCAGTCGTGGAAGATGATAACGGTAACCTCTGGATCAGTTCCAACGAGGGATTGACACGGTTCAACCCGGAGTCGGAAGAGATTCAAACGTTCACTGGCCAGGACGGGTTACAGAGCAGAGAGTTTGTTCCGGGGGCTGCTTACCAGGATAGTGAGGGGTATCTATACTTTGGAGGCGTGCGGGGGTTTAACCGATTTCATCCGGACAGCATCCGGGTCAACACCAATGTATCTCCGGTGGTGCTGACCGATTTTCAGATCTTCAACCGGCCTGTTCCGGTTGGAGAAGACTCTCCCTTGCAAACACAGATTTCACGTGCCAGCGAGGTAGTGCTTTCACATGACGAGTCCGTGATCAGCTTTGGTTATTCAATGCTCGATTTTGGTGCTGTCAAAAACAATGAATTCGCCTACCGGATGGACGGCTTGAGGATGAATGGAACTATGTCGGAGATCTTCGCCGGGCGACCTATACAAATCTGGATCCCGGTGAGTATACCTTTCGTGTAAAGGCAGCCAACAGCGATGGCGTCTGGGATGAAGAGGGGATTTCGCTAAGTGTTGTTATCACACCGCCGTTCTGGAGAACCGCGTGGTTTCGTCTTTTGATCGGGTTTCTTTTGATCAGCCTGATTGCCCTGCTTTTCCAGCTGAGGGTCCATTCGATTCGCAAACAAAATCAGAGGCTCGAAAGGATTGTGGATGAACAGACCTCGGAGTTGATAGCAGCAAACAAGACGAAGGACAGGCTGTTTTCCATTGTTGCACATGATATGAACAATATTTCCGGCGGGTTGTCCGGTCTGTCCGAATTACTGGTAGACAGTCTTCAGAATGGGGAGCACCAGGAAGTTGAAGAGTATGCCGGCCATATCAAGGAGTCGTCTTTCCAGCTGTCGTCCATGCTTGGCAACCTGCTCGAGTGGGCCCGGTCCCAAACGGGCCGTATCGAATACAGGCCAACCTATTTTCCGATTGCGGACCGGGTAAATGAAGTCATCGGGCAAGAGAGTGTGATGGCGACGAATAAACAGATTGAACTGATATCCAGGGTGGATGAGGAGCAGAATGTCTATGCAGATCCGGATTTGGTGTCGGTGGTTCTTAGAAATCTGGTACATAATGCGATCAAATTTACACCCAAAGGCGGATCGGTCACTGTGGATACCAGGGTGGCAGACGGTTTTCTGGAAATCGACGTCGCGGACACCGGCATTGGAATAGACGAAGAGACTCAGAGAAAACTGTTGGATTCAGCCTATCTGATTTCAACAAGGGGAACCGAACGAGAGCAGGGAACAGGCCTGGGAATCACCTTGTGCAAGGAATTCGTTGCCAAAAATGGCGGGATGATCGAGATCGAGAGCGTGAAAGGAGAAGGGTCGACCTTTCGATTCACTTTGCCACTGGAGCCATTGGAATCATTGGAACCTGTGGACGCCTGGTAAATGTCGCAATCCCGATGAAACGTGCCACTGGGTTATATATCCGTTATTGCCCGTCAAGCGATTATTTCAAATTGCTCAAGGCGTTTCCTGGCGTCTTCAACCGCTTTTTCAAGTGATAGCAGGTTTTCTGATCCATAGGGGGTGCTATTTGCAATACGAAGGCACTCCTCCATACCCTTCTCCAGGTTTTTTCTGAATGTGTCTATGGTTCGGTTTACGGATTCGTTGCCATCCGCACGGGCGGCCAGTTCTTCTATGTAATCAACATACATTGCCAGTTCCTTGGCAAACATATGTGGCCGTCCAGCCGGAACCAGTGATGGCCGTCTCCCATAAATGTGGTCGACCATCTCTTCGAGTGTGTAGCTCTGGTTGAACCATGCCAGGTTTGGGCCCGGGCATATCGATTGACGTCCGTAAGAGGGTTTCTGCATTCCCAGGCGAATCAGTGCTCCCGACCCGAGGTGTTGACAGAGACAACTCTTCTCAAGTACGGTGTCGATCTGCTCCGCTTTTTCGGATTCGGTCTGGCCTGATTGTTCAATCTGATCGATTTTTAGAAGTTGATACTGACTGGATGCTGTACAAATCGGATTTTTCGTGAATTCGGTATTTGAAACGAGAAATCCTTTCGGGCATTTGGACCCCGGTTTTCCCTTGCGTATTTGTTCAAGTTTGTAGGTTTCCGACCCGCTCCCGCGAATATTGTTAAATGGAACACCCAGTGGAGAAACTCCACTTAGATAGAATGACTCTTCACCGGCATCCGCCAGCAGTCGGCTTGTTTCATCATCGACACATGTTGCCTCCGGGACCAGCAGAAAAGGGCTGCCCCATCCGGTGCTGTCCATGCCGTATTCATCGAGCAGCCGTTGGCGTTCGCCACTGGTTCCTATTCCACCCTGTACGGTAACGGCCGGAGCTGACGATTCACCTCTTGGTAGCGTCAGGGTCCAGCCCCTGGACTGATAGTAATCGTTGATTAATGGTTGGAAAGTATTGGCAAGCTCTTCCCTTTTCTGACTGAATTCTTGCAACAGAACCGGAAGCAGCACACCATCTGACGGAAATACGTGGCCTCCGCAATTGAGGCCGGACTCGATTCTGAACTCATTGATTTCCAGGCCTTTTTTTGCAAGGAATTTCCCCTGAATTAGCGCAGACCTGTAATCACTGACCTTGAGGACGATGTTCTTTTTCTTGCGGCCTGAATCATCACGATAGAAATCACGGAAGTTGGAAATGTAACTGTAGAGCCTGGGATTGAATCCGGCTGATAACACAAGAGAACACGGGAGGTCGCTATTTGCCACACCACGCAGGGCAGAATTTGCATCACTAAACTCACTGCTCATTGGCTGATCGTCCTGATCCATTTTTAAAGCGTCGACCTTGGCCATGATGTTGACTTCAATGGCGCCGGGTTTCATCTGTCCGGTCAATATATTCGCCTGGTTTGTCAGCTCATCCTGTGAAAGCAATTGTTTGGCAGCCTGACTTTGAAGATTCAGATAGCTTTTCTTGAGTGGATGATGATCAGGTAACAGGCGGAAGTATTGGTCCTTTTCACTGTTTTGAAACATCGGCAGGTTGCAAAGCGCAACGAACTGTTTCTGAACAATTTGGTTGACGAGTTCAAGGTATGCGGTCACTCGTTTTGCACGACCATCGGGGGCAGTTCTGGGAATATTTTGATACGGCAAATCATGGAGCCCGCAATAGTATTTACGGATCTTCTCAAGCAGCAGGTCATCGACAACCGAAATCACCGAATTGATACCCAGATGTGCAAGACGTATGGGTGAGTCTATTGAGTGGCCTGTGCCCATAACCGGAATGTGAAAAAGGTGCTGGTTGGTGTACATAGAGGATCAGTTCTTTGTCATTTCGTTTGTGTACGAACTTGAAGATAGTAATAAAGATAAAATACTCTTAATACTTTTTTATGAACACCGTAACCCCTTGCAACATTTGTTAAATGCCATTGATCGCCGGATCTATATCAGGTCAGCAGGTTCATTCCGGTCGCATTTAAGGCACTCAAGCTTTAGGCCAAGCTTCTTTTCCCTTTCCTTTGCTGTTAAAACCCATGGCCGCAATTGCCAGGGCGGGTCGTGGCGGACGTGTTGAGTATGGCCACATTCCAGTTCCGCTACCCAGTGACCATCTGTGTCTGTATGGAACCCGATGATCGCCTGTTTCATGACTGTTTGGAGATAATGTTGTCAATGTCGACCGCATCGATTGCCCCCAGAGCGGCCTCAACCGCTCCATCCATGCATAATCCACTGATCGAAGCTTCGGTAAATCCTTCTTTTGCAGCATCCAGACAAGCTTTTTTTACGGCTTTTGCCAATATCTGGCGCTGTTCCAAATGCAGATGATCTGACTGTCGGTTTCTGGGTTTATCCATATGATTTCGCCTGGTAGACATCCGGAGTCTTGCCGGGTTGGGGATTGCAACAATTCGGAAAACGAATATGATTAAAGTATTTTCACGAGGCAATCATCCAATCACAGAGACATTGTTTGAACATGGATCATTCAAAGACGATTCAATCATCCGTTTATACGTCCCCATCCGACTTCATGAATCTACTTGAAGAAAAAAATGGTGGTCAATCGAACTTTCTTGAAGCTGTAGAAGAGGTCATAGAGTCTATTTGGCCGATTATCGAGGAGGAGCCGATCTACAAGGAGGCGAATATTCTGGAACGCCTTACCGAACCGGAAAGAACGATTATTTTCAGGGTGCCCTGGTTAGACGATCAGGGAGTTGTACAGGTGAATCGAGGATTTCGAGTGGAATTCAATTCAGCTATTGGGCCCTATAAAGGCGGATTGAGATTTCATCCGAGCGTGACACTGGATGTAGTTAAATTTTTGGGATTTGAGCAGATTCTCAAAAACAGCCTGACGACTCTTCCGGTGGGGGGTGGTAAAGGTGGCGCCGATTTCAGCAGTAAAGGCAAATCTGATCAAGAAGTGATGCGGTTTTGTCAATCCTTTATGACAGAGCTTTACAGACATATTGGCTATCATACAGATGTTCCGGCTGGTGATATAGGGGTGGGAGCCAGAGAGATCGGTTATCTGTTTGGCCACTACAAACGCATTGTGAACAAGTTTGACGGAACGTTTACAGGCAAGGGTGCACATTGGGGTGGAAGTAAAATTCGCGCCGAAGCGACAGGGTACGGCCTTGTATTTTTTGTTATTGAAATGCTCAGCCATAGAAATGAATCAATAGAGGGAAAGAAGGTTGCCATTTCCGGCTCTGGCAACGTTGCACAATTTGCTGCCGAAAAGGCAATAGAGTTGGGTGCACAGGTGATTACACTTTCCGATTCTGGTGGATTGATCCATTTTCCGGATGGCTTGAAAAAGGATCAGTTGGAAGAGATCAAAGAGTTAAAAAATATCAAACGAGGAAGATTGGCGGAATTTGCTGATGAGCATCGCTTGTCATTCGAGGAAGAGAGTGATCCCTGGAGGACTCGTTGCGATGTGGCACTACCTTGTGCAACGGAGAATGAGATCAGTGGTGAAGATGCGAAGTTCATGATCGAACATGGAGTACTCTGTGTGGCGGAAGGATCCAACAAGGCATCAACCCCCAAAGCATTACGGAAATTTCAGGAGAGCAAGGTATTGTTTGGTCCAGGTAAAGCGGCTAATGCAGGAGGCGTAGCTGTGTCCGGCCTGGAGATGAGCCAAAACATGATGCTGACGCAGTGGAATGGCGACAAAGTAGAGAGAAAGCTCCAGGGGATCATGAAGCAGATTCATGACAAATGTGTGGAGCATGGTTCAACAACGAATGGGACAGATTATATCAAGGGGGCAAACATCGCCGGCTTTATCAAAGTAGCAGATGCTATGATCGATCAGGGAGTTGTTTGAGTGAGAAGGGTAAAAATCTGTTTCAGCTATATAATAAGTATTAAAACTCTTTTGTCTTTTATTGAAAAACAGTGTATCATGCTACTGGAAAGTGAAGGCGGGAATCGGTTGAATCATCACCAGAACGTGATCGATGGTCAATCGTTGACTAACTGTAAAAAAATAGGAGCTCATTTATGTTATCTATCGTCAAAAAACTGTTCATCTTGCTGTTAATAGTCGGAGGTGTCGGTGTAACGGCCACAGAAGCCGAGAGTGATCGCGAAGATGTGCGAACAATCGAAATTGAAGGGCTGGACAACATGAGATATGATGTTGAGGAGATTGTTGCCGAGCCCGGGGAAGTATTGCGCATCGAATTTAAAACTGTAAGTGATATGCCGTCTGCTGCCATGCAGCACAACATTGCAATCCTCGATCTGGATACAGATGTGGATGCATTTGTAAACGCATCGATGGCAGCGGATGATAATGAATACATCGCACCGGATATGGAAGGTGATGTGATTGCAGCAACAGATATGCTTGCTGGTGGAGAAACGGATGTGATTGAATTCACTGTCCCGGAAACACCAGGTGAGTATGAGTTCGTCTGTACGTTCCCGGGTCACTATGCAGCCGGGATGGTAGGTGTACTGATTGTTGAATAGGGTATAACCAAACCATGGAACAATTTACTGGTATCAAGGTGATTGGATCGTCTCTGTACGTATACACTGCCAGAGAAAGTGGTTACCGGTACCAGTGATTTGTCACTTTATGAATAGAAGAGGATGATATGAAACAAAACATTTTAGAAACGATTGAACCTTCGCGAATGACAGTGGGAGAAGTTGTCGCGAATAACTATCACGTGGCCGGAATATTCAGGGAGTATGGGGTGGATTTCTGCTGTGGTGGTGGAGTAACACTGGATAAAGCGTGTGAACAGAAGAATATCGACCGTAATGAACTTGTAGAGCGGCTCTTGAATATTCCCTAGGGAGATACGGATATATCGGAAAACTACCAGGCCTGGCAGCCGGATTTTTTGATCGAGCATATAGTGAACCGTCATCATCGGTTCGTACGTCAAAAAGTGGATGAAATACGGATCTATGCCGAAAAGGTTGCCCGAGTTCACGGGTCGAGAGACCCGGAGACCGTTGATATCGCCCGTAAGTTCGATATTCTTGGTGCAGAGATGCTTCAGCACCTTGGTGATGAGGAAGAAATTGTTTTTCCACTGATCACCGAGATTTTCGAAGCCAGGATGTCAGCTAAAACCGTTGATCCGGAAAAAATGAAACGGTTGAGAAAAGAGCTGGATCGGATGATAGATGACCATGACGGTGCAGGAACATTAATGGAGGAGATTCGTGAATTGAGTCATCGGTTTACACCTCCGGAAGGAGCTTGTACGACGTACCGAATTCTATATGAAAATCTGAAGGCCTTTGAAGAGGATCTTCACAAGCATGTACACCTTGAAAACAATATTCTGTTTAAAAAAGCAGAGGCCCTGATTTAGAGGTTTTGAATGTTGATCAGGTTGATTATTCATAGTCAGACAGTTTTGTTTGATCTGTTCAAATGACGCGTGTGACTCGTTGGTTTATCCGTGCCGGGTTTGTCTGGCTGACAGGCGCATTGTTGTTGCTGTTGGCCGGATCTATTGCGGATGCCGGGCAAATACACAATTTGAGAGTGGTCGCCTGGCATATGATTGCACTCGGATGGATCACACAGGTTATTATTGGTGTCTCGGTTTGGATGTTTCCCTCATCCGGAGCAGGACGAAGGGTGAGAGAGACTCCGAGAATCTGGATCGTATTCTGGATGCTGAACACCGGATTGGCATTGCGTATACCAGTAGAAATGATTGTCGTTCAGAGTTCGACAGTCGTCTATGATTCAATGGCAGTCTTGTCGGCAATCCTGCAGCTTTTTGCAGTCATGCTGTATATCATGGAAATTTGGCCCAGAGTCAGAGGAAAACGAATGGTCAGGAAACGCAAAGGTCAGTGAATGCCATCGGTCTCTATCTGGATGATCAGACTCTCTTTAGTTTATCTATTGATAACGACAGTGTCTGGGACAGTGCTATTTTTGAATGAACAGTTGACATGGAACAGCACATGGTTGATGCATAGATCGATTCACATGGAAATGGGTATGACAGGCTGGTTGATGCAATTTGTAATGGGAGTTGCATATTGGGCCTTCCCAAAATTATTGGAGGGTAACCCCAGGGGGTGCACCAAAAGCGCCTGGATGGTTCTGGTATTGATTAATGTTGCCATACTTCTACTCGTGATTTCGGATGCCGTTATCTGGGCCGGTTTGATTGGCAGTATTGTGCTTATTACGGCTATCGGGCTCTATACGCACCTGATGTGGAATCGGATCATCAGTTACAGAAACCATGATAACAGACAGATGTTGGGTGATTCTGGATAAAGCAGTAACTTCTGCCGCTGTTGTCAGGTTCTGCTCAATCTAATGTGAAAGAATCTGCTTAAAATGAGACACGAATGATGCTTTTATCCAAGTCATGTATTTATGGAATACGAGCGACTCTCTATCTCTCATCCAGGGAGAAAGATGGCTATATTCCGATTCGAGAGATGAGCGATAAACTGGAGATATCATTTCATTTTCTGACCAAGATTCTCCAACAGTTAACCAGTAAAGGAATACTGGAATCCTACAAGGGACCTAACGGTGGAGTTCGTCTGACCAAGCCAGGCAAAAAGGTTACACTGCTCGAAGTTGTCGTAGCTATTGATGGTGAGTCGATGTTTACAGAGTGTGCATTGGGATTACCGGGCTGTGGCGTGATGAAACCGTGTCCTATGCATGATAATTGGGCAGAAACCAGGGATCAGATCAAATCAATGCTGGAATCGACAACCTTGAAAGAGTTAAGCAAGAAAGGAAAGGAGTTTGATTTGCGTATTACTGCAGAGGGAGGGTTCGAGGATATGTAACTTTTTTTGGAGTTATTTAAGATTTAATAGTATTAATTCTTTTTTAAGTGGAATTGTTTGCCAGGTTCATAGTGACCGTTGAGGTCGGTCCAACGACACAGTCCAATGGACACGGTGAAGTATCTGTAGGAAATATCCCTACAACTGTAGTATCAACCACTACAACCGGTTCAGAATCAACCCTATAACCAAAAGACAACAGGTTCCTTATCTATGAAAACAGATTCAACAACTCAATTGAACAGGGTGATGATAAAACAGTTGGCCTTGATCATATGTTCCTGTCTGGTGTTAGCTGCATGCGGGAATGGGGCCGATGAGCAGGCCACATCGCAGGCAGATACAGATCCGGAAACCGGACTGACAGCGTTCGAAATGGAGCATGGAATCGGACCGATCACCGAGCGGATTGAAATACCTGATGAGATTGATCAGTCACTGGTTGATCAGGGGAGAACTGTTTATGAGATGAAATGTGAGGCTTGCCACAACATGGAGTCACGTATGGTTGGCCCTGCGATGGGTAATATTACAGAGCAAAGAAGTGCAGAATTCATCATGAACTTTATTCTGAACCCCTCCGGCATGATCAGGGATCATCCGGTAGGACAAGAGTTACTTGAAGAATACAGGACCCCCATGCCTTATCAAAATGTCGATGAAGCAGAAGCCAGGGCAATCCTGGAATACCTGAGGTACTATGCAGAGTCCAATTGATCGATAAGACAGCCGATTAGGCATGCAGGTTGGGATGTTGTTTGTAATTGGTGTGCAAAAACTAAATCAGGTCTGATCACAAAGGTTCTACCCCTCACCCCTTCGAAAGAAGGGGTGTCAGATCCCGACACCCGGTGCCGGTTATCCGGTACCGGGTGTTCTTTAAAAAAGGTTTGCCGATGATCCCCTCAACCGAACTGATTAACAAATACAATGTTTCCGGACCAAGATATACGTCCTATCCGACTGCGATCGATTTTACAGCCGGATCTGGTGAAGCATGGCGGCTGAAGTGTGTTCTGGAAGCGTTGGATCGTAAATTTCCATCGGAGCCGATCTCTGTACGACTGGCAGGAAAAGTGAAAAACGTTCACTCTTCTCTTATGAACGGAGATAGCTCCCGACCTTACTCTCTTTATATACACATCCCGTTCTGCTACTCTCTCTGCTGGTATTGTGGATGCACCAAGGTGATTACCCGTGATCCCGATCGTGGTGATGCCTATCTGGATGATCTGGAAAAAGAGATGCGGATCTATGGTGATCGCGTAAACCATGCTATACCCGTCAAACAGATTCATTTTGGAGGTGGTACACCTACCTTTCTTACTCCTGAACAGCTTTTGAGATTGGGCTCCATGATACGTCGCTATTTTCAGCTGGCCAGGGATGTAGAGTTCAGTGTCGAAATCGATCCTCGACGTTGCGATCGAGAACGAATAGGTGCTTTGAGTAAAATCGGTTGTAACCGTGCATCATTGGGTGTTCAGGACACCAACAGGGACGTTCAGGAGGCGATTCACCGGATACAGCCTTTTGAAGAAACCGAACAGGTAACCGAATGGCTTCGCGATGAGGGAATCGGAGGTATCAATTTTGATTTGATCTACGGCTTGCCGAGGCAAACAGCCATTACGTTCGCGCGTACGCTTGATCAGGTAATGAGCCTGGATCCGGACCGAATTGCACTTTATAGTTATGCGCATTTACCTGACCGACTTCCGTCACAACGTTTACTGGACGAAACTGAATTGCCGTCACCTGACGAAAAGCTGGCGATGTTCACAACCGCTGTGCATAAACTGACCGATGAGGAGATGTCCTGGATCGGGATGGATCACTTCGCCAAAAAGAGTGATGACCTGGCCATTGCACTCGAAAACGGAACTCTTCAGCGTAACTTTCAAGGATACAGCACACACGCAGAGACCGATCTGATCGGGCTTGGAATGTCTGGTATTTCTCAGTTTAACAGTATCTACTATCAAAATTACAAGACTCTGGACGAATATGAGAAGTCGCTGGAGGAAGGGAACTTGCCGGTTGCACGCATTCTACCCCTCGACACAGAAGATCGAATACGGCGAGATATGATCATGCAATTGATGTGCCGCAGACGAGTCCCCTTTACAGACTTTATGGAAATATGGGGTCTGGACCCGGCGGTCTACTTTTCTAAAGAGCTATACCAACTAAAGCCCCTGGAAACAGATGGCCTGGTTCGGATTGAACCGGACGGGATTGTGATTACCGAAACCGGGCGATTTTTTCTGCGAAATATCGCAATGATTTTTGACAGCCGGCTACCTTCTGTCAGTCTGGGCAGATTCTCAAAAACGGTATAATGATGACAAGGGAACAGTCCATCTGGATTGGTCGGTGGTACTGGAGCGGGGCTCTGTTAACCCTGTTCATTCTGATTATCGGTGGTGTTACCCGATTGACCGGATCAGGACTGTCGATGGTAGACTGGCGCCCTCTCCTGGGAGCTATTCCGCCCATCGGTGAAGACGCATGGAATGAGGTTTTTGATCAATACAGGCAGTATCCTGAATATCAGCAACGTAATCCTGGGATGAGTCTGTCCGAGTTTCAGTTCATCTTTTTCTGGGAGTATTTGCATCGAATGTCGGGTCGGCTCATTGGTCTTGTTTTCCTGGTTCCGTTTGCATGGTTCAGCTGGAGTGGGTGGTTTACACGAAGAGAATTTAAACGCGCACTGGTTTTACTGGGGGTGGGACTGGGGCAGGGATTGATGGGATGGTATATGGTGCAGAGCGGATTAATTGACGTTCCCTGGGTCAGCCATTACCGTCTGGCGGCCCACCTGATGTTGGCGTTTCTGATTTTCGGCTGCTGTGTCTGGTTTGCCCTGGACTTACAGGGTGGACGCCCAGTGACAGATCGATCGGCACCTGTTCGAAGATTGAGACGATGGCTCTGGCTGTTTCTGTCCATCCTGCTTCTGCAAATTCTTTGGGGTGCTTTTGTGGCAGGCTTGAATGCCGGGGCCGTATATAACACGTTCCCGCTAATGAACAACCAGTGGGTACCTTCTGCGATGAATCAGCTCGAGCCCTGGTACCGTAATTTGCTGGAGAATCAGGCAGGAGTCCAATGGATACATCGTTGGCTTGGAATTCTGTTGGCTGCAGGCGCAACAAGTCTTTGTCTTAAAGTGAGTTTTACGCCGGAAATCATGGCCTTGAGAGGTTGGGCTGTTCTTGTGTTGGCAGTCCTCATGCTTCAGGTTGCACTGGGAATAGCCACCCTGCTGTTTCATGTACCTCTCCTGCTTGCGGTTTTACACCAGGTAGTTGCCATGGTACTGTTCGGTCTGTTGCTTGCCTGGATTCACCGGACGGGTTGGGAAATTGAGGAAGCAAGTTTATCCGGGGTGAGCAGTTCCCCCAACTGGCAGAAATCGTGATCAAACAGACATTCAAATTGAACAAGGAGTCTCGTGTATAGTATTTCTGTTTTTATACATATGATACTGGCAGCATTCTGGATCGGTGGTATGCTCTTCACAGCAGCGATTCTGGTTCCGGTAAGCCGGGACAAACTCTTTGTTGATCGGAGGGCGGCACTTTTTCGAAAGGCCGGAACTCTCTTCAGTCGAATCAGTTGGGTGATTTTTATTGCCATGATCATCACTGGCTGGACGGCCCTGCTGGGA
>LFIK01003280.1_pt1 | contig 13148 bp, 9 predicted proteins | sample 643401 | NCBI WGS metagenome assembly LFIK01 (sample SAMN03777447, study PRJNA286221) | soda lake metagenome | biome: soda lake; feature: Kulunda steppe; material: water; isolation source: sample T5-Br brine of Lake Tanatar-5 | place: Russia: Kulunda steppe | collected 2010-07 | reverse complement strand
GTAGCTGTCGTGGGGAAGGATCTGTCCCGGCCCGAAGTCGTGCTTCAGGCACGCGGATCGGAACGCCTCGATGGTGGCATCCTCCAGTGGCTTGGCGCTCCACTGACGCTGGTTCTTGGTGAACAGCGCGAAGGCGTTGGCGCCGATCTCTACGGCGCGCTGCACCGCCTGATCGACGCCGCCGGCGGCGCTGACATGGGCTCCGATATATTTCAAGAGAACGAGCGGGCTCCACTGTTGTCATGGGAATGGCCTGCGATTCTAGCCCAGGATGCTCCTGTAAGGAGGATGCCATGGCCGCTTAACCGAGGTGTCATCCACGACGGTGGCGTGCTAGGGTCGATTGATTCACATGATTTTTCAGGAGATTGCATGTCCTTTGTCAAGCCTTTTGCCAAGCCCTTTGCTAAGCCCCTTGCCGTAATCACCAGCAGCGCCCTTGCTCTGACCTTCGCCCTGGCCGCCCCCGCGGTTGCCCAGCAGATGCCCCAGGGTGCGCCCAGCGCCGAACAGCAGGTGGCCCAGCTCGACGAGATGGTCAACCTGCAGGGTGGCCAGGAGCAGGAGCTGGTCTCTCTGCTGACCCAGGGCCAGGAGCGGCTGCAGTCCCTGCAGGCCGAAGCCCAGGGTGTACAGATGCAGATCCACGAGCAGATCGGTCCGGATTTCGATGAGGCTTCCATTCGCCGCGACGCCGAGCGCCTCGGTCAGCTCACCGGCGACATGACCGCCGAGAGCGCCCTGATGCAGGCGCGCATCCAGTCCACCCTAACCGCAGAGCAGCGCGACGAGCTCGAGCGCCTGGCTCGGCAGCAGCAGGAGCAGATGCAACAGCAGCAGATGCCCCTCCAGTAAGCGCTTCCAGAACGTGACGACCCCGCCTGGCGGGGCGTTGGTCTGGCCAGAGGCGGTCCTTCGGGGCCGCTTTTTTCGTCAGTGTCTCGGCCAGCGACTCAGCCATTGTCGGTGGCCAAGCGGCGTTGGCCGATCGACCACCGGTTCATCTCGCGGCCGATAGGGTCGAGGGGAGGGCGGTCGTGGTGGCTGGCGCTGGGCCAGGGTGAGCAGTCGGCGGATGCGTTCGTCGGTGGGAGGATGGGTCTGGAGCAGCCAGAACCAGCCAGGCGGGCGGCCCCCCGGCAGCAGTGCCGAGAGCCAAAGCCCCTGGCGGCGCTCCAGCACCCTGAGTGCCTCGGCCAGGCCCTGGGCGTCTCGTGTCAGGGCCGCGGCCTCAAGATCCGCGGTAAACTCTCGATTGCGCGACAGCGCCAGCTGCAGCAGGGTGCTGGCCGAAGGTGCCACGGCGACCGCCAGCAGCTCCATCCAGGGCATGCGGATCTCTCCTGCCACCACCATGGGCAGCATCAGCAGCAGCCCCAACTGCACCAGGAAGGCACCCCAGATGGTCAGTCGCGTCATGGTCGCCGCCATGGACATCACTCGGGTGTCGCCGTGGCGCAGATGGCTCACCTCGTGGGCCAGGACCCCGGCCAGCTGGCGCAGGGTCAATGCGCGCAGCAGACCCTGGGTGAGCGCGATGCCCCCTTCGCGGGCGTCGCCCACCGCGAAGGCGTTGAGATCGGTTGCCGGCACCAGGAACAGCTGGGTCTTGCTGGAGAGCCCTGCGCGTCGATAGAGGATGTCCAGCACACGGTAGAGCTGAGGAGCCTGATGGCGATGCAGCCGACCCGCGCTGGCGCGGGCCAGGGCCATCCGCGGGGGAATGCGTCCGCCCAGATAGAGCGTCAGCGCGACCAGGCCAAAGGCCCACATCACGCCAAGGCTGCCGGCCAGCAGGTAGCCTGGCACCGCCAGCAGCAATGCCAGGCCGGTCATGATCAACAGGTGCTGCAGGGCATTACTCAGCCGCTGTGTGGCGAAATGATGGGGCATGGGCTCCTCCGGCTCGGCGTTGGCCTAAGGTTACCTCACCGGGGCAGATTGAGATGGCCTCACGCCTCCGGCACTATGTTGCTTCTTCGTGAACGCCCGGCGAGCAACAAGGAGCAAGGACGCGACATGGCTCACCTGCTACGCATCGTGATGATCCACGGCCACCTCGAAGGCGTGGTTGAACTCAGTGTGGATGGCCACACCAACATCTGCGGCACCAACGCCTCGGGCAAGACCACCCTGCAGCGCCTGGTGCCGGTGTTCTATGGGGAGCTGCCCAACAAGGTAGTCCCGCGCACGCGGCTCAAGTTCGATGCCTTCTACCTGCCCCACCGCAACAGCTATCTGGTTTACGAGTATCGCCGCGAGGAGGGTGATACCTGCCAGGCCGTGCTGACGCGCAAGAGTGAGGGCGGCGTGGAGTACCGCTTCGTGGGCGCTCCCTATCGCCCAGAGGACTACCTGGTGGAGAGCGAGGCCGGGGTGGCCGCTCTGGACTACGTCCAGTGGGCCAACGGCCTGCGCCGTCTGGGCGTCTCGCTATCGCCCAAGCTCGGCGCCACCACCGAATACCGTTCGGTGATCCAGAACGACTTCACCCGGCTCGATCCTTCCCAGCCCCGGAGCAACACCCGCGATGGGCTGCGTCTGCGCCAGGTTGCCGCCCGCTTCAGCCTGGTGCGCCCCGGGCAGCGAATTCGCCATATGGAGAAGCTGGTCTCGGCGGTGCACGCCAAGGAGGGCAAGATGGATACCCTCAAGACCATGCTGGCGGCGATCTTCGAGGAGGATGGCGTCGAGCTGCCGGTCACCCGCATCCGCAACACCAAGGCGCGAGAGTGGATCGCCCGCATGCGCCAGTCCATGCGTCTGGCGCCCCTTCAGCGCTCGCTGGCCGCCATGGAGAGTCTTGATCGCGAGCTTGCCGACCTCGAGGCATCGCTGGGGCAGCTCAGGCCACAGCTCGAGGCCGACCGCCATGTCGCCGAGCGTACCCAGGCCGATCTCGAGGCGCAGCTGAGCCAGCGCCAGCGTGATTTCCAGGCCCGCGAGCAGGCCTATCGCGAGGCTCGCGACGCCCTCAACGACCGCGCCAGCGAGCTCGATAGCGAACTGGACAAGACTCGCGCCGACCTGGATGACCTGCAGCGTCGCTTCGAAGCCTTTGAGGAGGCCGACATGCCCGGCCTCGAGCAGGACCTCAAGGCGCTGCCCCAGTGGCGCGAACAGCAGCATCAGCTGCGCGAACACCTCGAACTCATGGAGCAGACGTTCAAAGAAAGCAAAGCCAGACTGGAGGCGCGCCTGGTAGAGCTGGGCGACCTGCTGGAGCAGCGCCGTGACGAGATCCAGGTGCTGATCGATGCCCTGGGCGAGGAGAAGGAAGCCTGCCGCGACGCACAGCGTGACGCCGAGAACCATCTGGAATCCGAGTACCAGTCTCGTCGCCAGGCCCTGGATGACGATTACCGCACTCGGCTGGAGCAGGGCACTGCCAGGCTCTCCGAGCTCAAGGCGCAGCTTGACCACCCCGCTCAGCCCCCGGAGGAGGCCGGTGAGGCCGAGCAGGCCCAGGCGCGTCTCGATCAGGCCCAGAGCGCACAGCAGGTCGCCGCGGCGGGCGTCGACAGCGTGCGCGGCGAACTCGATGAACGTAAACATGAGCGCGAGACCGCCGAGCGCGACCTGGAACTGGCTCGCGCGCAGCACTCCCGGGCCCAGGTGTACCTGGAGACGCTGCTGATCCAGCGCGACCCTGCCCAGGGCAGCCTGCGCCACTTCCTGCGTCATCATCGCCCGGGCTGGGAGCAGAGCCTCGGCAAGGTGATCGCCCCCGAGCTGTTGGAGCGCCGCGACCTGGCCCCCCAGTTCAACGATGAGGCCAGTGACGATCTCTTCGGGTTGGCGCTGGACCTGGCCGCCATCGCGCTACCCGACTACGCCCAGGACGAGGCCAGCCTGCTGGCCGTGATCGAGACCGCCGAGCATGCCCTCAGCGACGCCCAGGCAGCGGTTCAATCGGCGGAGAAGGCCCTTAAGGCGCGCCATGAGAAAGTGCAGGAAGCCTCGACGCGCCTCGACCGTGCGCGCAGCGCAAACCGCCGAGCCGGCGAGGAGGTCGAATACGCCCTGCAGGCTCGCCGCCAATGCCAGGAGCGCCACGCCGCCGCCCGGGAGGCCCGCCAGGCCAGCTGCCGCGCGACCCTGAAGGAACAGCAGGCGATCCAGCAGGGGCTTCGCGACGAGCAGCGCCAGACGCTCTCGTCCCTGGCCGACACCCACTGCGCCCAGCGTCTCGAGCTGACGGCCGACTATCAGAGTCGGTTGGCCGGCTTCGAGCAGCAGATCCAGCAGCGGCGCCGTCAGCTCGGCGAGCTCAAGGAGGAGAACGGTCGTCAGCGTGAAGAGCTTGAAACCGCCTTCGACCGCGAGCTTTCCGAACAGGGCGTCGACACCGTTCGTCTCAACGAAACACGCACGCGACTCGAGGCGCTCGGCAAGCGTATTCGTCAGACCGAGTCCCGCCGCGAGGAGCTGGATGACTACGCTCGCTTCATGCGGGTGGAGTGGGGTGAGCGCAAGCCGCGGCTGGTCGAGAAGGAGGCGTCGCTCGCCCGCGAGCGCCAGGCCGTCGAGCGCGAGCGCGAACAGCACAAGGCCGACTTTCGTGTCGCCAGCCAGGAGCATCAGGTCGCGGTCCGCGACCTCAAGAGCCGTTGTGACGCCGAGCGGGCGCTGGTCGAGACCCTCGCCCCGCTGCTCGACAAGCTCGCGGGCCTGACCATGCCACCGGCCTCCGAACCCCGCGGCGAAGCCCCGGGCGATGCCGCCGAGCGCATTGAGCGCGCTCGTCAGGCGCTGGCCGAGCACGCACGCCAGCTCGACGAGCTACGTCGCGGCTGCGAGAAGATCGAGGTCGACCTGGTCAAGGGTGCCAGCGCCGACTTCCAGGACGCCCTTGAGTCAGAGCGTGCCAAGATCGAGGATCCAAGCCCCCGCCGCCGGCTCGGTGTGCTGCGCGACATGCTTCAGCTGCTGGAGGGTCAGCAACAGCAGCTGCTGCAGGAGGGGCGCAACCTCAGCGACGACCTGGACAAGTTCTTTACCGTGTTCCGCGACCTCAACCGGCGCATCAACGCCCAGAGCCGGCGGCTCTCAGACGAGGTGGCCGACGACCTGAAGCTCGAGGGGATCGGTCGCGCCGAGGTAAAGATTCAGTCCACCATCGACGAGCTGGGCTTCTGGGAGCCGCTCAAGCGTTTCGCCCAGCGCTACCGCGAATGGCGCGAGTCCGGCCAGCCGTTGCCCAGCGACGACTATCTGGAAGCCCTGTCGGATGTGGTGGAGCTTTTGCGCAGCGACCAGCAGTACAGCTTCGAAAGCCTGCTGCGCCTGGAGCTGCACCTCACCGAGGGCGGCACCGATCTGGTGATCCGCAACGATCGTCAGCTGCTGGAGTCCTCGAGTCACGGCATGGCCTATCTGATCCTGTGCAAGTTCCTGCTCGCCTTCACCCGGCTGCTGCGCGGCCAGGCCCAGATCGCCATCCACTGGCCCATCGACGAGATCGGTACCCTGGCCTACCACAACGTCGAGAAGCTGTTCGACGCCTGTGACAATAACCGTATCCATATCGTTGGCGCCTTCCCCAACCCGGAGTCGGACGTGCTGCTGCTCTTCCACAACCGCTACCTGATCGACCGTGACGAGGCCGCCCCCGACAGGCGCCTCCTGAAGCGCATCGAGCCGCGCCTGAGCCGCCTGGCCCAGCGCCTGCAGGCTCGCGCCGAGGAGGCCGACTCATGAGCGAGCGCTCCATGGTTGAGCTGGGCCCCCTGCTCGAACGCCTGCTGGCCGGCGAGTTCATCTGCGCGGTAAGCGACGAGAACGCCTTTCGTCGGCTCGCGGATGACGAGACCCGCGCGCAGCTCGATGCCTATCTGCGCCCGCTCAACCGCCGGCTGGCCACCAACGATGAAGGCAGCGTCTATTTCCTGGCCTGGCGAGCGCTCGACGAGACCGCCCGTGAGCAGCTCTCGCGCCAGCTGGCCGATACGGTCAACAGTCTGCTGCCGCTGCTGGAGTGGCTGCAGCTGGTGCAGGAGACCCTGGGTCGCGACGGAATGGCTGCCCCCGGCGACGTGCTCAAACCCGCCGACTTCAGCTCCCGCTGCGAGGACAACCAGGGCCTGCGCGAACGCCTGGAGCGCCTGGCCACCGACCCCTTCTTCGGCTCCCAGAGCGATCAGCTCGACGCCCAGATCAAGCAGGTGTTCAAGCGTCTCAGGGAGCATGGCTATCTGCTCCAGCCCCACGCCGATCGTCAGTACTTCGTGGTGACCGCCAAGATCGACTACCTGGTTGACCTGGTGCGTTTCATTCGCGACGAGGAGAACCTGCCCATCGACGATCAGGCGTCCTCCAGCCAGGAGAGCCTGCTGTGATGGACGGCGCCAGCGATCCTCATGCCCTGGAAAACCGCCTGATCAGCACCGGTGCCGAGCGCCTGGCGCTGCTTGGCAAGCACGCCGAGGCGTTGATGGCGGGCTACGCCCGGGACGAAGTGCCGCTGGCGGGACTGAGCAAGACGGCGCTCAACCGGCTGCTGGCCGCGCGCATCCTGTGGCGACCCGACGATCATGGCGGGGTCAAGCTCGCCCCCAAGGTTCGCGAGCTGATCGCCGAGATGCTTGCCGACGAGACTCGCCGCCATGTGAACGCCGACGTGGCCGAACCCCTGGAGCTACTGCGCAGCCTGGTGCAGAGCTACCGAGAGGCCCGCGACGCCGGCGAATACTGGCGCCAGGAGCAGCAGCTGCTGCGCCTGCGCCAGGCGGTGGACGACCTAAACGGCCGCTTCGCCGATGCCATCGACAGCCTGTGGCGCCGTCTCAACAGCGATTTCGGCTTTGTCAGTCGTCTGGGCGACAAGATCCGCGAGAACGAACGCGCCCAGAAGCAGATCGTGCGTCTGCTCGACGGCCTGGAACTGATCGACTTCAGCGAGCTGATCGAGCTGGTGGGCAACGATGGCGCCCTGCGCAAGCTGCTGGTCAGCGGCCTGCAGCACCAGCTTACCCAGCACTACACCAACCTGCGCGAGGTGCAGCGGCGAATGATCGAGCTGCTGGCGCGCTTCCGACAGCAGCAGTCGCGAAGCCGCCTGGTGGCCGGCATGACCGCCTTCCTGCGCGAGCACCCCGGCTTCGTGCCCGGTAACTACGCTCGGCGCAGCGAGGTACCGGCGCTGGTCAACCGAGCCGCGCCGCTGATCGCTGCCGGTGCCGCTGCTCTTGATCATGACGCCGATACCCGCACCCTTGCGGGGCTGCTCCACCGCCTGCCCAGGCCCGTGCCGCGCCCCGAGCCGGTCACCGCCGCCGGCGCCGCCGCACCGCAGGAGAACACCCTCGTTGCCGCCCGCCATCAGGCACTGAAGGAGGATGTGGAGCGCTTCTACCTTTCAGTGGTGGATGGCGACGGTGAGCCGTTAAGCGCGCTCGAGTACCTGCAGGAGAGCGATTTCGACTGGAGCGAGGAGATCTGGCTATTCCAGGTGATCGCCGAGCACCAGGGCCTGCCGCGGGGCGAACAGCGCGCCTTCCGCCTGCATCAGCAGGAGACCCAGGCCAGCCCGTTCAACCACCTCCGGCTGATCCACGATGTCATCCTCACGCTGAATGCATGATTAGCGACCCAGCGAGGTCATTGCATGCGAGAGTCCCGATGAATAGGTTTTCATCCATGGCAAGTCGTTCCTGAATCCTGTGACAGCAGGAGCATCTCGAGACTAAAAGATAAATCGCTGTCATTTTTCTTTTCCGTGCCAGCTCGGTAAATTGCACAAGATGATCACGAGCATGATTAGCTGGCGAGCAGCAACGCCATCATCAAACCTCACCCGGATAGGGTCTCTCGATGAAATCCATCTTGTTGACGACCGCTGTGTCAATTTCGCTTCTTGGATGCTCCGCTGAGGCAGTGCGAAGCACTGACGACAATCCCCTTCGCGTCTCGGGGAGTCTGATGTATATCGAGCGCATTGCCATGCCCCCGGCAACTCGGGCCAATGTCGAGCTTAAGGCGTTTACGCCCGATGGTTTCGGCAGTATCGCCAGCACGGAAGAAACCTTCGATGGTCGACAGATCCCGATCCCCTTTGAGCTCGAAGCGGCTTCGTTCATCGATGCACCCGCAGCATTCGAGTTGAGGGCCGGCCTGGAGCTGGACGGTCGCATCATTCGGGCCAGTGAGCCTGTCACTGTATTCCCCTCATCAACTCCTGTGGATGTGGGTGAGCTATTACTCCGATCGTTCGATGTGAGGGACCACGGCAATGCCATGGATTGCGGCGGTGCCGAGGTGATAATCGACGCGATTGGTGAGTACCTCATGATGCAAGTCGGTGCGGAGGACTTCACACTCCGCCAGGTGCCCGCTGCTTCCGGAGTGCGTTATGAATCACCCGATGACCCGACTACAACACTCTTCAACAAGGGCGTTCGGGCCGAAGTCACCCTGAGCGGAGAGACTCTGCCCGAGTGTACGATTGACTCGGCACCGACGGATTCCATTAGAGCAACCGGTAATGAACCGCCCTGGATTGCGACCGTCGAGGACGACCAGTTGACACTGATCACCGAATACGGTGCAACCACGCGGACGGCACCTGTATTAAACGCCCATCGAGGCGCCTCAGTGACGCACTATCGGGCAGCAGGCGACGAGATTGCTGTATCGCTTACCATTCGCAGTGAAGTGTGCAATGACAGCATGACCGGCATGCCGCATCCGTATTCCGCAACGTTGGCCAGTTCGCAAGGCGTATTGCATGGGTGTGGGGGCCAACCAAGCGACTTACTTGCTGAGCACACATGGGAGGTCACCATGCTTGATGGCGACGTACCGCTGAGCGAGCCAAGCATGACAATCCAGTTCCTCCCCGAGGACGGCATTGTGGCAGGTTCATCCTCATGCAATCGCTTTCATGCCTCTTACACCCTGACCGGAGAACGCCTGGAACTCTCGAATATTGCAGGCACCATGATGCACTGCGGTGAAGAGATCATGGCTCAGGAGCAAGAGTTCAAGCGCGTACTGTCGGGCATCGAGGGATTCGATATCGATGCAGGCGGCATGCTCGAGCTTCGGGGAAGCGAAGGTCAGTTGTTGGCTCGTCCGACTACGGCTGAGGAATAATTTCCTGAAAAGCCCGGCGCATCTCCTGGCGATCCGGGTTTTCTGTTCAAAACCTGCCAACAGCCAGCGCTACCATCCTGCTTGGATTCTCGCGCTTGCCGTGCTGGCCACGGTCGCCATCCTGTCTATTGCGATGGGTTAATCGCTGACACTGGGCCTTGAGCCAGAGCATATCGTGCTGTTGCTGTTGTCACTGTTTGTGGCAACCCTCTCGCTGGCCATGGGGCGCACGACGATCCTGCAGGGTGGTCTTCACCTGGTGATTTTTGGTGCCTTCCTGACGTTGGCCGCGATGCCTTGAGTGTCTTGTCGGCGATTCATCGGGGCCTCACAGGCGGTCCTTGTGGATGCGCCCGGCCTTCATGATCAGTCGCAGATTGCGCTCCGGGTCGGCCAGGAAATCGAGACCCCGAGCCGGGTCGCCGTCGACCACCAGCAGGTCGGCCAGGGCGCCGGGCTCGATGCGCCCGAGAGTACCGGGATAGGGGTTGCGCGGGCCACTGAGCGAAAGCAGTTCACCGTTGCGCCCGGTGGCCATGGCCAGCACCGTCAGCGGGTCGTAGAAGCGCGTCAGCTTGGCGAGGTGGCGCAGCTGGTTCGGGGTGTTCTGGGGGTTGAAGAGGATGTCGGTACCCCAGGCCGTGTTGACGTCGAAACGCTGCGCCATCTCGTAGGCGCGCACCGTTCCCTCGGCCACCTGGCGCTGGGACTCGCGGCGCGCCGCATCGGGGTAGACGTTGGCATCCTCGTCCTGCAGGAAGGGCTGCAGGCTCCACCAGGCGTTCTCCCCGGCCATCATCCTCACGCTCTCCTCATCGGCCAGCTGGCCGTGCTCGATGGAGCGGACCCCCGCCCGCAGGGCGCGCTGGATGCCCCGCGGCGTATAAACGTGAACCATCACATAGGTGCCCCAGTCCTCGGCGGCCTCGACCGCGGCTCGCAGTTCGCGCTCGGTAAACTGGGTGCTGTCCAGCGGGTCGTAGGTGGAGGCCACCCCCCCGCCGGCCATCAGCTTGATCTGGGAGGCGCCGAGCATCAGCTGCTCTCGGGTGCGCCGGAGCACCTCGGCTTCGCCGTCGGCGATCGCCGCCACCCCCTGACGTTCCTGCTCGCTCAGCGGGGTGCTGGCTCCGCGGGGTACCTCGTGGCGCATACGGAAGTCGCCGTGGCCGGAGGTCTGGGAGATCATGGCCCCGGCCGGAAAGATCCGGGGCCCCGCCACGATGCCTTCGTCGATGGCGCGCTTGAGCGCGAAGGAGGGCCCGCCCACGTCGCGCACCGAGGTCACCCCGCGCATCAGGGTGCGTTCCGCCTCGCGGGCCGCCACCAGGTGCACATAGCCCACATCGGCGGTCATCGCCGCCACCTGGGTGATGGCGGCCAGCGTGGTATGCCAGTGGGCATCGATCAGTCCCGGCATCAGCACGCGACCGCCGCAGTCGATCACCTCCGCCCCCTGGGGCTCGGCGTCGGCCGGCAGGATGGCCTGGATGCGGCCCTCTTCTACGCGCACCGCCACATCCTCGCGCAGCGGTGAGCCACTGCCGTCGAACAATCGCAGATGAGTCAAGAGCAGCGGGCCGTCCTGGCTCCGCGGCCGAGCGCCCACCGCCTCGGGGACCCGCAGGCCGGCAAACAGGGCCATGACGGCCGCCGTCCCGCCCAGAAAGTGGCGGCGGCTGATCTCCGCCATCATGCGTTCATGGAAGTCCTGCAGCAGTGGCGAACCGCAGCAACAGGTGCCGTGAGCCGAGGAAGCGATCGGCGAAAGGGGTCGATTGGCAGGGAGCATGAAGAATCCTGTCTCGTGGGTAATTGACGCTTGAGCTCTATCAAGCGGGCGTCACAAGGCCCTGGTGTAAGGTGTCTCTTGGCAAAGGTTGATGAAAGGACAAGATTGTAACAACATGAAATTAGCCCAGAGTACGACCCGGAGCCAACCCTGGCGAATGACCTCCTGATCTCTAAGCGGCCGAGCTGAGGCTTGAGGAAAGTGAGCAGGGTCGCGCATCTGCGCGAATGGCGTCGCTGGGGCCTGGAAGACAGAGGAAAACTCATGCAGCTCTCACCCCGCGCCCGCTCCCTGCTCCGCGAACCGACGCGAACGCTGCGCTCTCAGCCCGAGGTGGAGAAGAAGCGCAGCAAGGTGGTGGATGAGATCGTCGCCTGGTGTGAGGCGCACGATATCGAGCTCGGCCCGCGGCTGACCCACGGTCGGCTGCGCCTCGACCGTGAGCTGCTGGTGATGATCGACGACACCCTGGCTGCTCTAGGTGATCCCTCCATGGAGGCCGACTTGAGTGGCCTGACCAGCGCCGAGCAGGCGCGGCTTGGCAACCGTGAGCAGAAGAGCGTGCGCGAGAGCCCGAGGGAGCATCGCGTGCTGGCCAACCTGCCTGGCGGCGATCCGCGCTTCGGCCTGCAGGTCCGTCCCAGGGATATCCTCGACCTCGACTGGCGCGATATCGCGTTATCCGAGTTTGACGCACTCATTCAGGTCGAGAACCTCGACGGCTTCTACGCCCTCGACCCGGTGATACCGGCGCTGACCGGCCTGTCACGCCCGCTGGTGCTCTACCGCGGTGATCGCCACTACGGCGGCGCCTTCGCCAGGGTGGCCGGGGCCTGGGTAGGCACCGGTAAGCCCCATCTCTACCTGGGCGACTTCGACGCCGCCGGGCTTCGCAACGCCTTGAGCAGCGGCGCGACGCATCTCATGCTGCCACCGCTGGCCTTCCTTGCCCGCCAAGCCAGCGGCGAGCAGCTGCCGGCGGATCAATTCCCCCTCCAGGCGTCGCTTCGCGACCGCGCCGATAGGCTGTCGCCAAACCATCCGTTGGCTAGCCGCCTGAGGCTGCTGCTCGGAGAGCAGCGAGGCCTTCTCCAGCAATGGTTTGGCCCCGTCGAGGCGCTGGAACTCGTTCCATTGGTATAAACGACATCGCCGCACCCGGGGGTGCGGCGATGCAAATTCACAGATGGCCTTGGCCACCTGCGGGGTCAGGCTGCCAAGTCAGGCCTTGGCGGCCTGGTAGCGGCTCTCGACGTCATCCCAGTCGATCACGTTGAAGAACTCGGCCACGTAGTCCGGGCGCTTGTTCTGGAATTTCAGGTAGTAGGCGTGCTCCCACACGTCCAGGCCCAGCACCGGCGTATTGCCGTTGGAGAGAGGGCTGTCCTGGTTCAGGGAGTTTTCCACCACCAGGGTCTTCTGCGGGGTGACACAGAGCCACGCCCAGCCGCTGCCGAAGCGGCCCAGGGCCGCCTTGGTGAAGGCCTCCTTGAAGGCGTCGAAGCCGCCCAGTTCCTTGTCGATGGCCTGGCCGACCTGCCCCTTGGGGGCACCGCCGCCGTTGGGCGACATCATCTGCCAGAACATGCTGTGGTTGGAATGGCCGCCGCCGTTGTTGATGACTGCCTGGCGCTTGTCGGCCGGCACGCGGTCCAGATCGGCCAGCAGCTCGTCGACGGGCACGTCTTCGAGGCCGGTCCCCTCGAGGGCGGCGTTGAGATTATTGACGTAGGTCTGGTGATGCCGTGAGTGGTGAATCTCCATGGTCAGCGCATCGATATGCGGTTCCAGGGCATCGTAGGCATAGCTCAGGTCGGGCAGGGTATGCGGCATGGACACACCTCCTTGTCGTTTGTCGGGGAAATTATCGGTGAATAGCACCACTCATCATGGCAGAGACGCCGAAAAAGGGTCAATAAGAATCACTATTAGCTCATATAGCCTCGGCCAATCGGCGACCGTAGAATCGCCAGATTTTCATCTGGTGCTCGAGAGACCGCTGGTTATGCCATGAATTCATGGAGCTGAGAGGTGGAGGTGACGTATCCTCGGGGCATCTCTGTCTTGTCATGTTCAACAGGCTTTCTTTAATGCGCCCAGACCCTCAGCTGACCCTCTATCTTTCCTTACTGGTCAGCTTCCTGCTCGGTGCGGTGATCACCTTCGCCCTGCAGCAGCGCCGCGTCACCGCCATCCGCCTCGTGCTGGAATCCACTCGTGTCGACCTCCACGCCCAGCAGCTTGACGCGCGTGAGCAGGCGGT
>LFIK01003279.1_pt1 | contig 13149 bp, 26 predicted proteins | sample 643401 | NCBI WGS metagenome assembly LFIK01 (sample SAMN03777447, study PRJNA286221) | soda lake metagenome | biome: soda lake; feature: Kulunda steppe; material: water; isolation source: sample T5-Br brine of Lake Tanatar-5 | place: Russia: Kulunda steppe | collected 2010-07 | reverse complement strand
CTGATGCTGACGCACAAGGGCACCCGCTAGCAGTCGCACTTCCTGACTGAAGGCCTTATCATTTTGTCTTATGCAAAGGGCACTTGCGCACCTGGGAGCTCATGCTCTGCACCAGCTCATGCTCTGCACCAGCTCATGCCCTGCACTAGCTCATGCTCTGCACCAGCTCATGCCCTGCACCAGCTCATGCTCTGCACCAGGGCACTAGCGCACCTGGGAGCTCATGCTCTGCACCAGCTCTGCGGCCCCGGGCATCTGCATCAGCCGCTGCAAGCGGGGCAGCGTCTCTGCGGTGGCGCTCTGCGGGGGCACACACACCGCGCAAGGAGAGGTGCGTGAGGTGGCAGGTGTGGTGCATGTGCAGGCGGGAAATCATGGCGTCCTGTGCGCGCCAGGCTTGAGGGCAGAAAGCAAGTGGGTCGTGCGCCCTATCCGTGGGAGGAGGACAAAACAAAAAAGAAAAAGGGCCGGGCAGGGGAATGCATGAGGGCAGGGAGCAAGTAGGTCGTGCGCCCTATCCGTGGGAGGAGGACAAGACAAAAAAGAAAAGGGCCGGGCAGGGGAATGCATGAGGGCAGGGAGCACGTAGGTCCTGTACCCCATGAGGCCTTGGTCCTCCAGCAGAGGCCCTGCTACAGCAAACATACACGCACATGCACACATGCACACGTGAACATGCACATGCGCACACACATGCAAAGGCACACACACGTGAGCACACACAAGCAAACACTACAGGAACACACACATCACACACAGGAAGGCACCCACGTGCACGCAAGAGTACGCACACATGTGCATGGTGTGCCTGTGGTCCTTCAGCAAGCTGTGCTCCAGCCGAATGCATGCAACCTCCCTGCCCACAATGTGGAAAGAGCAGAGGTGTGTGTGTGTGTAACTGCAATACATGCACTGGACACGGACCCAATGCCTAGCAGCATGTCCTTGTGTCAGGCAATGGAGGCGCGGGCCCCATGTCATTGTGTCAGGCAATGGAGGCGCCGGCCCCATGTCCTTGCACACTCTCAGCCCACATGCCATTCATGCACTCCCTGGCGTTTGGCAGCCCTGGCCCTCCCGCACCTGCAGCTCTGCCACAGCTTTGGCCACGTCTTGGGGGGTGAGCAGCCCAAAGGGGCCTGTGCCCCGGAACAGCGGTAGCGTGCCCGTGGCCAAACCGCCCCCTCCAGCACCCGCCGGCTGCTGCTGCTGCTGCTGCGTGCTCTGCAATGTTGTCATCAACGGAGCCGCCTCCGAGCCGTTTGAGGTGGTGGACGCCGCTGTGGCGGGGAGGGCGGGCGTGGCCATGCGCGTGCGCAGCGAGGTCATGAGCGCCTGCGCGCGCACCAGCGCCTCCGGCTCCTGGGGCTGCCACGGCACTAGCTGCTCCGCCAGCGCAGGGTTGCCGGTCCTGCGTGCATGCAGCACGCCCACAGGGTGTGCGGATGTGCACGTGTGCGTGCACGCAACCATGCGAGCAGTGCGTGGCGCGTACCCGCAGACAGTGCAGTGCCTGCGTGCATGCGTGTGCGTGTGCCACCCGACTGCGCAGGGTGAGCGCGCGCGCGGACAAGCAGCTGCCCTGGAATGGGCCGCTGCCTGCTTCAACCACAGGAGGCAGCTTCTGCTTTCCAGATACTGCTGACAAGCCTGCGGTGCGCTCGCGCAGGGCCGTGGGGCGCCGCATCCGTGCGCTCACCTGCACTGCAGCTCTGCGCGCCTGCCGGTCTAGCGCTGCCCCCGACCCCCCCCCCAGCTCTTGCGCGCGCACCTGTCAGCAATGCGCTTGCGCACGTCGCCCGCAGCCACAGCGTCCACCATGCGCGCAATCTCTGACACAATGCTCTCTCGCACGCCGCCGGCTGTGTCCGACAGCAGCCACTCGGCCAGCAGCCACAGCTGCGATGGGTCGAAGTCCTGCGCATGAGGTAGGGGTAGGGGGGCGGCGCAGCTGCTTTCCGCAAACGAGACAGGGAGAGGGGAGGTAAAAAGCCGCTGCTTGCGCGCACAAAACGGAGCGGGCCAAGCCACAAAGCTGCTCTGCGCGCACACAGCATGGGGGGAAGGGGGACAAGCCACAAAGCTGCTCTGCGCGCACAGCATGGGGGTGAGGAGCCACAATGCTACACATGCATGCTGCTGCGAGGCGTTGGGAACCTGCACAAGGCATGGCAAGGGAGGGGCATACGACTGCACGCGTACATGCAGTGAGGACTGCATGCGTATATGCAGTGAGGACTGCACGCGTACATGCAGTGAGGACTGCACGCGTACATGCAGTGAGGACTGCACGCGTACATGCAGTGAGGGGGTCCTTGCAGCTGCACTGTGGTTCACAACCAGGCAGCAAGCAGCTGCGCCGGGCGTGGCACTTACTTGAGCACATCTGTCGTAAGTGTGCTGCACTCATTCTGTTCTGACTTTGTTTCGCAAAGTGTTCTATTCCAGCAGTGTTGCGAGTGCGCTGTGTCCCAGCACCCAAGCCAGCTGGCTTCCAGGTAAAGATCCTTGCTGGAGTTCCCTTTTTGTCAAAAACACGCTAAGAAAACAAGCAAGGACAAAGATCAAGCTACTTCATGAATATAATGACCATGCGTCCAAAGCCCTGAACCTCCAGGCCTTTGAGCACATAAGCAGGAGCGGGCACAACGCATGAGACACACACACACTTATGCATGCACAAGCACACCCATGTACCCAAATGCACACCCATGCCTTTCCGTGGAGGTGGCACAAGCGCACAACTTGCGCACACCTGTGACTTGGCGCACACCTGTGACTTGCGCACACCTGTGACTTGCGCACACCTGTGACTTGGCGCCCTGCTCCATCAGGTTCTCCAGCCGGCTCCACCTGAACTGCCCGTTCTTCAGCATCAGGTCCTCAAAGCTGCCCCTCAGCTCTGGCGCCGGGTCTGTCAGCAGGCGGCGTGCCATGTAGGGGTACGCCTTGGCCAGCAGCTTGTACCTGCAGGCGGCGTTTGCGTTTCATGCCAGAGCTCGGAGGCAGGAGCTTTTCTTGGTTTGGTTTAGGGTGTGCGCGTGTTACAAAACGCATGTAAGGGGTGCGCATGTAGGGGTACGCCTAGGCCAGCAGCTTGTTCCCGTGGGAGACATGTAAGAGTAGCCGCATGTGGCAGCGCTCAGGCGCAAAGAGAGCATGTGGCGTGGTTGTGGAGAGGGTTTGGGGCAGCTCACCATGTCAGGGTGACTGAGCCGGCAGCTTTTGTATTTCTGGGCGGGGGACAGAGCAGAGCAGCCTGCGCATGCGGGCGCTGCTGATGGGGCGCCCACCTGCCTGTGGCCAGCAGGCTGACACTATGCGCATGTGGCTAGCAGGCTGACACTATGCGCATGTGGCTAGCAGGCTGACACTTAGTGCCTGTGGCCAGCAGGCTGACATTATGTGCCTGTGGCTAGCAGGTTGACACTTTGTGCCTGTGGCCAGCAGGTTGACACTTAGTGCTTGTGGCCAGCAGGCTGACACTATGCGCATGTGGCTAGCAGGCTGACATTATGTGCTTGTGGCCAGCAGGCTGACATTATGTGCTTGTGGCCAGCAGGCTGACATTATGTGCCTGTGGCCAGCAGGCTGACACTTCGTACCTGCCAGGCTCTACCCATGCTCACAACATGCGCTTTGCCCTCCCCATTGCCTTTTGTGGGGCCAGCCCAAGTCTCATGAATCTCATTGTCGCACATTGCATGTGACGCAAGCCTCCCTGCCTTGGCGCGTCGACCTCCGCAGGCACCCGCACCTGGGGTCTGCCTGCAGCGCCAGGCCCTCCAGGACCGTCAGACTCCGCAGGATGAGGGCGTAGTAGGCAGGCACGTGGAAAGGGTACCTGCAGGCGGCAGGACCCCAACGTGTGTATGGCGGCTGGCTGGCTAGCGCTTGCTTGCTTGCTGCTGGTGCTCTGGCCGAGAGCGTGGCATGCAGGCACATGGAATGGGAGCCTGCAGGCGGCAGCGCCCCAGGCAAGTGTGCAGCGGCCGACTGACACTAGCTTGCTTGCTTGCTGCTGGTGGCGTGGAGGACGAGGGCGAGAGACGGGGAAGCCCAAGCAGCTAAACAAGCACAGGGGCTGGCCGGTGTGCCTCTGCTGCATCACCGATGTGGGAGGCAGTGGGGCAGTGCAACATTGCGGGCCCAGACTTGACTGCCACTCGCTCGTGCTGGCCAGAGGGCGGGAACTGCCGCAGGACTTTAAGCAGCGCGCGCCTGCCTCCCCCCATCCCTCTGGATGCAGCCCATGCGCAAGTCCTGCCTTCATGGATGCGATGCGCACTGTGCCCACACCTAAATAGCACGTCGCCCAGGCCGTCCACGATGGCCTTGAAGTTCAGCTGCTCTACAGACTGGTCCAGCACGTCGTCAAAGAACGCCGCAAGTGCTGGTGCGATGGGGCTCGTGTCCACGTCGCGGTCCATGAACTCTGCGCGCAGAGCGTGCAGCGCGTCGTGGTGCATGAGCAGCGCGTCGCGGCAAATGACCTCTGCGCGCTGGGCGCGCAGCAGGTCGAGGTGCATGGACAGTGCATGTTGACCTGAACAGCGCATTGGAGTGTGAACAGCACGATCATGACCTCAGCAGCTGGCACAGCAGGGCTCACAGCCACCGCACAGCCCCCGGGGTCAGCGGGCTGTTGGATACTGGACGGTCGGCAGCACACGTCTGTCAGCCGATGAATGCTTGCAAGTGCTGCGCCTGGGATGAGCATGGGAGCAGCTATTGTGGCGCGGCTGGCTGCTGCAGGAGTGCGCTGCCCACGTGTGCACGAGCACTCCTCTGATGAGCCGCGCAGCTCGGGCAACAACTTCCTGACGGACCGCCAAGCCACATGCACACTGCAACACCCACACATGCTCATGCCCTTAAAAAAAAAGCATGCGCACAAGCCAGCCCATGTTGCCTTGCTCCAGTCGCTCACGCAAGCACATGCGCGCACTCCGCACAGGCAAGCCACACAAGCAAGCCACGCACCCAGGGTGTAGTAGTCCTGGCACATGGCGTCATAGTCTCGGTTCACAAGGTGCACGACGTGGGCCATGATGCCGTACCGCGCGTACTGCGCAGCCAGTGGACGCGCGGATGCGTGCGTGCGTGTATGTTGTGTGCGTGCTTTCTGCGTGTTCACGTGTGTTCATGTGTGTGCACGTGTGTGCATGCGCACATGCATCAGCGTGAGGCAGGAGGAGGGTGGGCTGCTGGGATTGGGTCCATGGAGTGTTAAATGCATGCTGCATTTCGTGCGTTTGCAAGAAACAAGAGGAGCGGTTGGGTGGGAGGGAGAAGCGGAGGGAAGGGGGAGCGAGGGAGATGAGGCGTTGATTTTTAGCTATGTGTGCTGAACAACTGGTCAACTCAGCCCAAGCTTGCCAGGCCTGTAAGCATGCTAATGGGTGCCAAGCAGGGTTGGGCCATCGGTCCTTGTCATCACAAAAAACAAATTGCGCCAATGCAGAACAATCTCTTTTCTTAGTTGGGAACGTGCAGCGCAATCCAATTGTCAAGGCAAAGTGAGTGAGGTGCTGTGAATGAAAGGGTGTTTGTTGACCTTCAAAGGGACAGCAAGTCAGACAAGCTGGAGGCAAAAGTGGGGGGCTGGTGCCTACATGAAGCAATCTGACGCCGGACTCGCGCACAAAGAGCAAGTGCGCGCAGGTTGTGATGGCGTCGTGAGCGTGGAGAAGGTGGGGGCTCCTATGGGTGCAGCAAACAGAGTACGATGGGTTGCCTTTTTGCTGCTGGGCAAGGACTCTCACTGAGGGCTGCCCTGGCCTTCATCCATCCTCCTCACTCCTTGCTCAAACCAACTCCCTGCTTGCTCTCAGTCCACCCACTCAGCACATTCCGTTCATGCTGCTCATCCTCACCAACCTGTGGCGCAGTGCTCATCATGCCGAAGTCGAGGTACACCAGATCTCCTGATGGCGTGGCCAGCAGGTTGCCAGGCTGTGGGACCACGTGAGCAATACCCAGAGGATGAGCGGCCACAGGACCAAGGAGGAAGGAGGTGGACAATTCACAACCTCTGGAGCAAATGCACGCAAGCACGGGGTGCACTGCATTGCATGCCCACAAGACCTGCATGCCCATTCAGCTGCGCGCCCACGAGGGCTGCACACCCACACAGGCGCGCACTAAGATGGGCAGGGCATGGCAGATGCACGCCTGTGCAAGCAGGGCAGGGACGCGGGCCGGACCAAGCGCGTGGAGCGCCGGTGCTAATGTCAGCCTAGTCCATTTCCTTTCCTCACAAGCACTCAGAAAGAAAAACCAAACCGGCAAGGATACCCCTGGGGGCTTGCCAGTTGGGAGGCGCAGGCGCCTGGCACCGCTCCTGCACACCCTTGGCAAAGGCCTCTGGGGAAGGTGGTCCCGTAACAGAGAGCGCAAGCAGCCCAGCATGGCCTTGAGGTGCCTGAAGGCGACCCTTAATGGACGGAGTGGAGTGCTCCCAGGAGACAAGGCCATGCGTCCCACACAGTGTAGTGTGGCACCGGCCACACATGCGCGCGTGCACGACGGCGCATCCACGTCCCCATCCCCGTGCTGCAAAGACGATGGCCCCATCTGCTACAAGCAAGCGTGCACGCCACCGGCAGGCGTGGCAGGAGCGCAGGTCGGCGGCTGGACTGGCGCACATACTCACGTGTGGGTCTGCGTGGAAGTACCTGTGCACAGCCACAGGGCAACAGCAGGTCGGCATCATGGTCAGAGCAGAGCGGTTGGGCATAACAATTACCGCAAAAGCAGGTCGGCATCATGGTCAGAGCAGAGCGGTTCGGCATGACAATTACGGCGAAAGCAGGTCGGCATCACAGTCAGGGCAACAGCGGGTTGGCATCAATGTCAGCGCAACAGGCCATCACGGTCAAGACAGCTGTGGCCTGGAGTCATTGGACCACAGGGCAGGTGCTGGGCCAGAGGTGCCATACAACTGTGCAAGAGCATGCGCGCCCTTGTCTGCGTGCTTTGACGATGCAGTGGGAGGGCTTGGTACCACCCACAAGGGGTGGCACGTGCAGGTGAGGCTTTGTAAAGTGCGCTGCAGGGCAGTGCGCTGCAGGATGGTGCAAAGGACGGGGCATGGGGCTCAAGATGATGTTGTTGCGCAGTGCGAAGTGCGCTGCGGTGCGGTGTACAAAGTGAGGCATGTGTGGCCAGGGCTCGTGGCTTGCGCCGCGGGGCTGTGCAGGTATTCAGTCGTGCATCCAGCGGTAAACGCCACGTGCAGCATGGCAGAGGACCCAGGGGGTGCGTGCGCTACGCTCCAGGTGTGGCAGGCCCGATGGGGCGTGCCCGCGAAAGCTGCAGACATTCTGGGAAGCCCTCAGCAGCAGACATGCTAGGAAGCGCGAGGAGCGCGCGCATGTGGCTGGTCCTGAGCCTGTGAGGTTGGAATCCTGCAAGCGTGTGCCTTCTGCGCATCTCCACTCCTGCTCGCATGAGCACTTGATTGTTGAGTGCCGTGCACCCTCACACGTGCATCCGCATTCCATTCGCGCGTCCACGCACACGCGCTCTTGATTGTGCAGAGCACCCCCCTCTCCCTCTCCCGTGGCACTCACTCGTGCCCTGCTGCAGCTGCTGCAGCGTGCACTCATTATCCTGCAGACCCTTTCTGTCCCGTGCCACTCACCCGTGCTCCAGCAGCTGGCGCAGCGTGCACTCGATGCCCACATCCACGAAGTCCAGCACGCTCAAGCCCGCAGCATCCATGGCCTGCGCATTGTACACACGTACTTGTGAGCAGCACACCCATATGCCCACACTCCCCACATCACCTCCCCCATCCCAGCCATCTCCTTTCCATGGGAGCAGGAGTGCAAAGCGCGAGCAGGGGCAGGGACCAGGCGCTAGGTGGCAAGCCTGACCTGCCGCCCTGGGTGCTGGGCTACAGTTGTCGGCCCAGAGGCCGGGCAACTGCCCGCAAGCAAGCTGCGCAGGGAAGTCCAGCTTGGCTGGGCCCAGGAGGTACTAACTAAGTTTTGGTCTACGCTGGAAGTGCGGGCCAGAGCTGGTCTGGGTTGACCAGTATTTTCATGGCTTCCGCTTCCGGGCGTCCAGAAAACATTTGAATTCTCGGCTGCAAATGTCTGTCAACAATGAAGAAAGGGTGAGGAAAGGGCAAGGGGAGAGGCCCCTGCCGAGCCTGTCTCCTCCACAGATACCTTGGGCCTCTCTCTGTAAGTTATCCAATAAGGTCATAGAATGCTCCTGCGTTGTCTGGCTTGACAATCTTCCTCCCATCTAGCGCCTCTGGCTGCTGGGGTCTCCATGGAATTCACCATTCCTTCCCCCACTCCCGCTCCTACTCCCGCTCTTGCCCCTTGTCAGAGTGAGCGTGGGCGAGGAACAAGGCAGACACAGTCTTACGCCTGGTCCCCTCCGTGATCGGGGTCGTCGGTATAGGAAAGAGCTAACCACAGACAAGAATTCACTGGCTGTTTGAGGGTGCATTTTAAAATCAAATGCACCCTCAAAGAGCCAGGCAGGAGCAGCAAATGCATTTGTCATGGACAACCCAACAGCTTGCAAGTCCCAGAAGCACAACATTCCTGAACGGCCAAGGGGCAACCAGATAGGGCAGCAGCATGCATCCATGCAATCAATGATCATGCAACTTGATGCATGCTGAGGGCCAGGGCGAGGGGAATTGCCCACCTGAGCTTCCAGACAAGAAGCAACCAAAAAATAGCCTGCACCATATTGTGAAGAACCAGCTGTCTAACAGGTTGCAAATTATGCTTCATTGCTCTGGGTGAAATTGCTTGTATGAGGACAAGGAATTGACTCTATTCAATATGTTGTCAATGTCCACTCTTTTGTCCCCCCTGGACTAAAGAAGTAACAAAAAAATGAAATTGCGCAGGTTGTTTAGGCATGTGAGCAATATTGAGTTGGATCTTCTTTATAACAAAATTGATGCTGGAGAGGAGAATATGGACTTTAAACTCTTCTGATTATGAAGATGGCAAAGCGTCTTCCAATTTTGATGCATGGTTGAGCGATGGTGATGATGCCGCTTCATCCATCCGGAGATTGATGAATGAAGAGGTGAATGTGTTATTTGGAGGGGTCACTGCTGAAGGTGCTGGTGTGGAGGAAGGAAAAATGGATGAGCCATGCACAGGAATTGAGTGATTTGTGGGGTGGGTTCTAACCTTTATTTCACACATTCAACAAAGCAAATGTCCTACTGATAAGTGAATTTAGGCTGCAAGCTAAAAAAAATGCATCAAATGGAAGGATAGAGCAATGGCTTAATTAATACTGCACACCATGCTCCGAGCTGCAGCAGCCATGCACCTAACTTATGATTATTGCAAAGCAATGCTCAACGCTTAAAGATATCCATGCGACTGAGGAATCCCCTTATCATAGAAGCACTTTGCAGGCAAGGCTACAAGTACTTTTCATCTCATAGATGATATCTGCAGCGAATAACCTGCAGCCCCTGGCCAGGCTTTTTACTCTAGGGTCAAACTGGAGACATCTGGCACTGATGTGGAACCAGAAGTTCTCAAAAAGTAGTTCCGGGCAAACCAGACATGTTATGGACCCCCCTGAAATTGCATTGGTGCCGCACCAGGCGGAGCCGCCCCCGCAGCAACAGAGAGGTTGTGAGTGTGCCCGCAGCATTGTTGAGAGTCCTATTCCAGATCACAACCTAGTCCTAGGCGAGCTTGACTCAGCGGCTGTGTCCCCTGGCCAGCACCCAGTGCACCCTGCCTGCCTGCCCGTCCACCCTACTTTCCGGCTTCCCGCATTTCCCCGCCCGGGGTCGTTGGCAAGCCTGACACCTCTCTGTGAAGAAGCCCCCCCGCCAGCACGTGCGCCCAGCCCGACCTTCCCTGCAACCCCCGCACCGGCTTGTTGGTGAGCTTGACGCCCTCGATCCACTCCATCGTGAGCACGCGCCGGGCGGTAGCGTCCCACTTGACCGCGGGCGTGCGCACGCGGGGCATGCTGCCGTACAGCTGCTGGAAGCGCTCGCAGCTCTGGCCCTCCTGCACGGGTCAGGAACGGGTGGATGGGCGGGCAGGCTGAGGGGAGTGTGTAAGCGGGGGCAGGGCGGCATGGTTTTGTGAAGTAGGGCAGTGCGGTGCGGGGAAGAGCAGCAGGCCGAGGGCAACGGGTAGGTTTGGGGTGGGACAGCAGCGGCTGTGGACAGCGGGCGCAAAGCAGGGCAGGCAGGGAAGGCAGAGGAGAAAAGGGCAGCAGGTAGTGCAAAGTGGCACAGGTTGAGGAAAGCCGGGACCAGAGAGCCTGCAGTCAGGGGTAGGTGGAGGTGAGGAAGCAAGCAGCAGGGGTTGGGCAGGCGCAACATATGGCTTGGGCAGGAGAGTGGGGAGTTGGATCGCGCATGGGATGGCGCGGGCGGTGCGTGCCGCACATGGGATAGAAACGGGAAGCTTAGGGAACTTCAACTGAAGCACAGGTATCAAGGAGGGTGCGAGTGCGTGTGTGCAGGTGTGCTCCAAGCAAACAGGCATGGATCTAAGCACCTTGACATGGCATGCAGTAGCCACGATATGCAGCAGCCATGGTCTGCGCACGACAGCCCTTCAAGAGGCAGGAGGTGCACACCACCGTCTCTCAGTGCCCGCTAGATACGGGTAGGTGCACTGCAGCGTTTTAAGGCAGGTTGCCAGCAGGCGCGCACCATGACATAATCCAGCTCGGTGAACAGCCTGCCCGCAAACTCGTCAACCAGGGGCGTGATGGGCTGCGACAGGCCCAGAGCTGGAAGCAAGTACTTGTCCACTACGCCCATCAGGCGCCTGCACAGTGTGTGTGTAAGTAGTGCAAGCAAACATGGGTTGCACCAAGTTGCGATGCACAAGCATGTGCACAATTTAGGAGGATGCACGTGCACTGATTGAGCATGGAACAGCATGCCTGAAAGTATGCGCGGGTGCGGGGGCTGCTCTTCTGCGAATGCACGCGTGGTTGCCATACTACCTATCCCTTCAATATGTGCTACCTCTGACCCTGTGCACACAATTTTGATCTATACCAGGCAGGCGCGCTGCGATACAGCATGGCAGGCATGCATGGAGCGCGTCGCAGGCATGTGGCTCGCCACTCTCACCTGAGCAGCAGCATGTCCACAGCAATGGACTCCCCAATGCCAGGCCGCTGCACCTTCACCGCCACCTCTTCGCCTGTGCTCCGCAGCGTTGCGCGGTACACCTGCAGTTGTGCGCACGCGTGCACGCACTGCACCTTGCACCTGCCCACCCACACAGAAGGGCGCGCTGCATGCATGCGCAGCCCGATTGCTTTGTGTTGCAAGGCGCGGTGCATGGGCACGCGCGCACATGCCTCTTGATCATTGCAGCCGCAAGCGCATGGAGCACAGGGCACAGTCAGAGCTTAAGTTGAAAGCGCGGCAGCCTGACAACACTGCTGGGCAGGTTGGTGATTGCAGGCCCTCACGGCAGCGCGAGGCAGCTTGTGCTGAGAAGGTTGGCAGCCTACGCCTTGTGTGGGCCCTTGAGTGGGCCCTTGTGTGGGCCCTTGTGTGGGCCCGTGTGTGGGCCCCTGTGTGGCGCCTTGTGTGGGCCCTTGTTGCGCCTTGTGTAGGCCCCTGTGTGGCGCCTTGTGTGGGCCCTTGTTGCGCCTTGTGTGGGCTCTTGTGTGCGCCCTTGTGTGGGCCCTTGTGTGCGCCCTTGTGTGGGCGCCTTGTGTGGGCGCCCTTGTGTGAGCCCTCGTGTGGGCGCCTTGTGTGGGCGCCCTTGTGTGGGCCCGTGTGTGAGCCCTCGTGTGGCGCCTTGTGTGAGCCCTCGTGTGGCGCCTTGTGTGGGCCCTTGTGTGGGCCCGTGTGTGGGCCCGTGTGCGGGCGCCTTGTGTGGGCCCAGCCGAGGACTGATTCAAGCCTAGCAAGTGTGTGCGCGCACAGGGCCCAAAACAGACCCTGCGACTTAACAGTCTTAACTGACCAGGAGCTAGCAGCCAGGGGCTTGAGGGCAGAGCACCATGCTGCGGTGCCCCCCGCTGTACACTAGCAGGCTGGTGCGAGCAGAGGCGGCAGAGCTAGCTGCGGCCCACAGGTGCCCTGGCACAGGGCCCCTGTGCCGGCAAGCGCGAGCTCTCTCTCTCTCTCTCTCTCTCTCTCTCTCTCTCTCTCTCTTTCTCTCTTTCTCTCTCTCTCTCTCTCTCACACACTCAGTGTGTGTGTGTGTCTCAGGCGCGCTGTGCCAGCGCGTGCCAGCTCTTTCTCTGGCACAAGGCCCCTGTGACGGGGGGCACCAACTGGCTGCCTCAGGCGCTCCCCTGCAAACTCCTGCACATCCAGCCATCCTACACACTGCAGTCACCCTCCTTCACTAGCCTCACCCTGGAGAACCACATAGCAAAACCGACCCCGCTCACAGCTCCAGGATCCCCCAACCCTACCATCAGCAGCCCAACTCTCCTGGCCTGTGCAAGCAACATGCTGTCCTGCAACTGACCACCGGACAACCCAAACGCCACCGCACAGACACAAATGGAAGGCAGGGTACAGGGCAACAAGGAGCTGCCACTGCAGTGATCAGCAGTTACTTTGCTGCAGTGAGCAGGAGCACGTGTCTTGACAGGTTTGGACCCGTCCCAAGCGCGTAGCAGCGACCGGCAGCAGCTGCGGCTAGCAAGGAGCGCATGCCGCTCTCACCTGTCCCAAGCTCGCAGCAGCGACTGGCTGGTCTGAGATGGTGGCGTACACCTCCTCCACAGGCCGCTGCAGCTCCTCCTCAATGACTGCAGAGGGAAGAAAGGAGAGCGGGCGCGTCTGATGGAGCCGCAGCATGTGGGCGCGGCCAGGTGCAGATGGATGGATGCGCGCCATCCTTGGAGGATAATTACAAACAAGACTCACTGGCATTTCAATCCCTGCAAGTGCAAAGCTCTCTGTCCTTGACTGGGAGCTGCTACTCTTGAACTTAGCTTTAACAAGCCCTGGCTGCACTTTAGCTGCCTGATACGCCACGCGTGGCTACACACCTGTGCGCGCAATCTCAGTGGGGAAAGAGGGTAGGCGGTCTTGCAGGTCAGCCAGTGTGTCGAGGTAGGGCTTGGGCAGCAGGTCAGGCCGCGCGGACAGGGCCTGGCCAATCTTCACGAACGATGGCCTGGCCAGGGGGTGCGGGGGGGGGGGGG
>LFIK01003278.1_pt1 | contig 13149 bp, 10 predicted proteins | sample 643401 | NCBI WGS metagenome assembly LFIK01 (sample SAMN03777447, study PRJNA286221) | soda lake metagenome | biome: soda lake; feature: Kulunda steppe; material: water; isolation source: sample T5-Br brine of Lake Tanatar-5 | place: Russia: Kulunda steppe | collected 2010-07 | reverse complement strand
TCTGCCATCGCGGCCTCTGCTGCATCCAGCGCCTTGTCCGCGTCAGCAATCTCGGCAGAGGCGACCGAGGCCAGCACCTGCTCGGTGGCGGGATTGATCACGTCAAAGCGCTCCGCCGTCTTGTGCCATGTGCCGTTGATATAGAGATTGGTGTAATCCATCGGTGCCTCGTTGGGTCAGAGCAGGTGGCGCAGCGGGTCGTGCATCCGCCCTGCGAATTCGGAAAGTAGGGCGATTGCCGCGTCGGGCGTCAGTTGCGCAGGGTCACATTCCAGCACCAACGCCAGACCCTCGCCCTGTGTCAGCAATGTCAGCACCGGCACATCCTCTGCACCCAGTGAAACAGTGCTGAGCGCGCTCATGCGCAGATCGCGTATGCGCAGATCGGGGGCAGCATCGGAGTCTGTGACCGCTGACAGGCTGCGCCCTGCGGGCACATCATAGTTGCGGCTTGCGCCAAAGCGGGCCACCGCCACAGTCGCCGCGCGGCCAAGGCTGGCCCCGACAAGCCCCGCCAGCAACGCGTCCGCATCTTGCAGGCCATGTTCATCCGCCGCCCAAGTGGCGAAGGGGGCAAAGCCGCTCTGCGCGCACTCCGCCTCCAGCCTTATGGCCTGCACGGCCAAGCCGCTCTGGGGGGTGGGGGCGTGCGTCGGCAGAGCCTCCAGAACCTCAAGATCGCGCATATGATAGGGTTGCGGATGGCCTGCCTGCACCAGACGCGTCAGATCCAGCCCCTTTTCCAGCGCCACCCGGCGCAGCTTGGGCGAGGCGAGAATGCGGCCCCCGGCAGGGGCGGGCGCGGCTTGCGCGGGCTTGGCGGGTGCTGCGGGCTTGGGGTCCGGTGCGACATCCGCTTTCGGGGCCGCTTTCGTCACAGGGGCTGCCGCCATCCCGCGCGCCACCGGCGCGTCGGGCTTGCTGGAAGCGATCACGGCCACGGCCTGCCCCACTGGCACCGCATCCCCGGCCTGCGCCAATGTTGCGGCCAGATAGCCGCTTGCACCTGCGGGCACTTCCATTGTCGCCTTGTCGGTCTCCACCTCGAACAGCAGATCATCCGCGCTGACCTGAGCGCCCAACTCCACCAGCCAGCCGACCAGCACACCGCTATCTTGGGCCATGCCAAGTTGCGGCATGGTGATCTCGTGGCCCTCGGGCAGGGCGTCCGGGGCATCTGCTTGCGGTTGGGGCGCTGGGGGTGGCGTGTCCTCCTCGGCGCTGTCGGATATGCGCGCGATGGCTTGGCCGACAGGCACATCCTCGCCCTCAGCGGCGGTCACATGGGTCAGATACCCATTGGCCTGCGCCTCCACCTCCATCGTGGCCTTGTCGGTTTCCACCTCGAACAATGCATCACCCTTGGCCACCTTGTCACCCGGCGCTTTCAGCCAGGACACGATCTTGCCCGCATCCTGTGCCATGCCAAGCTGGGGCATTGTCACGTCATGCGGCCCGAAACCGGAGGTTTCATTACGCGGCATGGATCAGCTCCCCGGCGCAGAGCTTGCGCGCATTGGCGGCCACTTGCTCGGGTGTGGGCACGGTCAGATCTTCCAGCGCGGGGCTGAAGGGCACCGGCACATCCATCGCGCCCATGCGCAGCACCGGCGCGTCCAGATGATAAAAGGCTTTCTCATTGAGGCGGCTGGCGATTTCGGCGGTGACGCCATAGCTTTGGTGGCCTTCATCGATGACAATCGCGCGGCTGGTTTTCTTGACACTCTCCAGCAATGTCGCCTCATCCAGCGGCACAATCGTGCGCGGGTCGATCACTTCGGCGCTGATCCCCTCAAGCGCCAATATCTCGGCTGCTTTCTCGGCCACCTGCACCATGGACGATGTGCCGATCAGAGTAATGTCCGTCCCCTCGCGCTTGATGTTCGCCACACCAAACGGGATCAAATATTCCTCTTCCGGCACGGGAGCTTTGTCCTGATACATCAGCTTGTCTTCGAATATCACGACCGGGTTGTTGTCGCGGATGGCGGTTTTCATCAACCCCTTCGCCTCATAGGCCGAGGAGGGCATTGCCACTTTCAGCCCCGGAATATGCGCCACCAGCGCTTGCAACGACTGGCTGTGCTGCGCGGCAGAGCGCCGCGTGGCCCCCATATTGGTGCGCAACACCATCGGCACGGTCAGCTTGCCGCCCGACATGTAATGCTGCTTGGCCGCCTGATTGCACAGCTGGTCCATGACCAGATAGATGAAATCGCCGAACATCAAATCCACAATGGGCCGTGCGCCCGTCATCGCTGCGCCCACCGCAAGGCCCACGAAACCGGGTTCCGATATGGGCGTGTCGATCACGCGCTCGGTGCCGAATTCCTCGACCAGACCTGACAGCACCTTGAAGGGCGTGCCCGCTTCGGCCACATCCTCGCCCATCAGGAACACCGATGCGTCGCGGCGCATTTCTTCGGCAATGGCTTCATTCACGGCTTGGGACAGGGTTATCTCGCGCATTTTGCTCTCTCCTCAGGCCGCAAAAACATGCATGTCAACTTCCGACGCGTCCGGGTAGGCCGCGTCCAGCGCATAGGCCACGGCCTCGGCCGCATCCTTCTCGACCTCGGCATTCATCGCATCGAGGTCGTCTTCCGTGGCGATGCCCTCGCTGACCAGATGGGCGCGGAAGCGGATGATCGGGTCGCGGTTCTCTTTCCACTCCTTCTCCTCGGCCTTGGAGCGGTAATATTCGCGGTTGATGTCGCCGACATGGTGGCCGTGATAGCGATAGGTCATCAATTCCATGAAGAATGGCCCTTCGCCGCGGCGCGCCCGCGCCACCAGTTTGCGGCTCAGGTCATTGACCGCCAGCACATCCTGCCCATCGACCTGATGCGCCTCGATCCCGAAGGCCTCGGCCCGCGCGGTGATGGAGCCTGCAGCGATCTCCTCGGTTTTGGTGTATTCCGAATAGCCGTTGTTCTCGCAGGCATAGATGACCGGCAAGCTCCACAAGGCGGCCATGTTCATGACCTCATACATCAACCCCTGCGCTGTTGCCCCGTCGCCAAAGAAACAGACCGTCACATCATCCGCGCCTTGCAGTTTCGCGCGCAGCGCGGACCCTGTCGCAATCCCCATCGAGCCGCCGACAATCGCGTTTGCGCCAAGGTTGCCGTGGCTTTGGTCGGCGATATGCATCGAGCCGCCCTTGCCGCGGCAATACCCCTCGGCCTTGCCCAAGAGTTCGCAGAACATCTGTTTGAACTCCGCCCCCTTGGCCACGCAATGGCCGTGCCCGCGATGCGTCGAGGTGATGCGGTCGTCATCGGTCAACGCTTCGCAGATGCCCACCGCCACCGCTTCCTCGCCCGAATACATATGCGTCAGGCCGGGCATTTTGGCCGACAGGTAAAGCTGGTTGGCATTATCCTCAAACGTCCGTATCCGCACCATCTGGCGATACATCCGCAGATAATCTTCGGTATTCGACTTGGCCTTGGCCATGCTCTCATCCTTTCAAGGCTGCTGCCCGTCATTTTCTTGCCGAAAATACTCTCGGGGGGGTGTGGGGGGGCAGACAGCCCCCCCACCTTTGCCTGGTAATTCAGTAGCGGTTCGCAATCGGCAGTTCTTCCGCCGGAAACAGGCTGATCACTTCACAACCCGTCTCGGTCACGACCACTTCCTCCTCGATCCGCGCGGCGGAATAGCCATCTGCCGCAGGGCAATAGGTTTCCAGCGCAAAGACCATGCCGGTCTTGATTTCCATCGGGTGGTCCAGACTGATCGCGCGACTGATGATCGGGCGCTCGTGCAGGGCAAGCCCCAGACCGTGGCCGAATTGCAGGCCAAAGGCGGATTGCTCGTCCGGAAAGCCGAATTCTTCGGCCTTTGGCCAGACCTCAGCCACTTTATCGGTGCTGACACCCGGTTTGATCATGGCGATAGACGCATCAATCCATTCGCGCGCCTTCACATAGGCATCGTTTTGTGCAGGCGTCGCGCGGCCAATGTTGAAGGTGCGGTAGTAGCAGGTGCGGTAGCCCTGATAGGATTGCAGAATGTCAAAAAAGGCCTGATCACCGGGGCGGAAATAGCGGTCGGTGAAATTATGCGGGTGCGGGTTGCAGCGCTCGCCCGAAATGGCGTTGATCGCCTCGACATCATCGCTGCCCATCTCGTAGAGCATCTTGTTGGACAGTGCGACGATGTCATTCTCGCGGATGCCGGGTTTCAACTCTTCATAGATCATATGATAAACGCCATCGACCATGGCGGCGGCCTGCGTCAAAAGCTGGATTTCGTCCCAGTTCTTGATCTCGCGCGCGGCCAGCATGATTTGCTGGCCATCCACGACATTCAGCCCTTCTTCTTGCAGCGCGTGGAACATGGCGGTTTCGGCGTAGTCTAGGCCCACCGGCATATCGCCCATGCCCGCATCCCGGATCAGGCCGGCGATTTCCTTGGCGTATTGCCGCATCAGGCCAAATTCTGGCGGGATCGTGCCGCGCATACCCACCACACCGGCGCGGCAATGATCCGGCACCAGCCAGTCGCTGAATTTCTTGTGGTGCATCGCGGCGGACCCGAAATCCCACACATAGGGCGCGTCATCGCCCGTCAGCAGGCAGAAGCGACACATCTTGTCGCGTTCCCATTCGCCGATCTTGGTGGCGCTGACATAGCGGATATTGTTTACATCGAACAACAACAGCGTGCCTGCATCAGACGCCTGCAACGCCTGCCGCGTGCGTGCCAAACGGTAGCGGCGCAGGCGGTCGTGGTCGATCCGGCGTTCAAAATCAACCGAGGTGTGGCCCCAGGCGGGCAATCGCCCTTCCCAGCGCCAGTTCGGTTCAAGGTCTTGGGGCGTCAGCATATTCGGCATCAAAGCGCGGGACATGATATTTCTCCGTATGGGGCGTGCAGGCACGCGCCATTTTCAAGGGTTAAACAGGGTGGGGTGTGGCTGGTCGTGCTACTGGATGCACCAGCCGCCATCGATATGGATCATCTGACCGGTCATGTAATCGCTGTCGGAACTGCACAGAAACGCGGCAGTGCCGATCACGTCTTTGGGGTAGGACACGCGCTTGATCTGGAGGGCATCGCGGACAATGTCCTCATAAGCCTGACCTTCGCGGTCCTTGAAGCCGATATCGACCAGATCCTTGTCCAGTTGTTCCCAAAGGGGCGTCACGACCACGCCCGGTGCATAGCCGTTTACGGTGATGTTATGCTCGGCCAGTCCAATGGCCCCGCAATGGGTCAAGGCAAGGCAGCCATATTTCGATGTGCAATAGACAGTCACATCGACGAGTGGCTTGCGCGACGCGATAGAGCCTACATTGATCAGCTTATAGGGATAGTCTTGCTTGCCCTGCGCGATCATCTGGCGGGCGGTTTCCTGCATGCCCAGCCACATGGCTTTGGTGTTGACATTCATGATCATGTCCCAGTTGTCTTCGTCGATATCCATGAAGAACCGGGGCTTGTTCAGGCCTGCGTTGAACAGGCCCACATTGATCATGCCAAAGGCCTCGACTGTGGCGGCCACTGCGGCTGCGTTGTCTTCGCGTTTGGTGACATCCATGCGCACAGCGATGGCGCGGCCATTGCCTTTGGCGTTGATGTCGTCTGCCATGGCCTGTGCTGCGTCAAGGTCCAGATCGCCAAGGCAGACATTCGCGCCTTGGGCTGCGAAATGTTCGGCATTGGCGGCGCCCATTCCGCGTGCGGCCCCGGTGATCAGGATGTTCTTGCCTTTCAGGCGGGTGGTGTCCATGGCGTCCTCCTCAGCGCGTTTGGTTATTTCAAAGCGAGTTCGGCCCGTGACTGGGCGCGTTTCAAAGCGTCGCGGGGGCTGGATGTTCCGCGCAGCATGTCATGCAGTTCTTGTCCGCAAATCTCGATGATCTCGGCGATTTGGGGAATGGGCGGGCGCGGCCAGTATTGCAGCTCGTCGCGCAGGGACATGGCGTCCACTGCCTCGAATATCGGCGAAATGCGGCGCACCTCTGGATCAGCCCCCACGGAATAGCGCGGTGCGGTGCGGCTGCCGTTCAGGACATACAGTTTTTGGGCCTCGGGCGAAGTGAAGGCGATCAGCGCCTCGGCGGCGGCGGCGCGGCGTTCGGGCGCGATATTGGCGGGAATGCCCATGACATAGCCGCCCACAGTGGCGACGGGCTGCCCTTCGGGCCCGGCGGGGTGGGGCAGATAGCCGGTATTGCCATTTGCGGGCGACGAGGGGTCACGTTCAAAATATGGGGCCAACAGCGTGTAGCCGTACGCCATAGCGATCTTGCCCGCGGCATAGGGGCGGATGCGTTCATACCAAGACATCGACAGAATGTCGGGCGGCGAGAACTCCAGCAAGGACAGCAGAAATTCGCACGCATCCAGCGCAAGCGGCGTGTCGATGGTGGGCACGATATCGCGGCGATGGGCCGTGTCGGCGGCAAACCCGCCAGCGATTGCTTCCAGATTGACGATCGGCTGGCCGAAATCGGCGCAGGTCATCAGGAATTGATGCCCCAGTGCCGTGCCGCGCGCCGCATTCCACGCAATCCCGTAATAGCCGCGCTGTGGTGCATGAAAATGGCGCGCCGCCTTGATCAGGCGGTCGGTTGTGTCGGGCGGCTCCAACCCCGCCTCTGCGAACAGGTCTTTGCGATAGAACAGCAATTCGGGCGTGGTCTGGCTGGGTACGCCGTAAGGCCGCCCGGCCCAATGCGCGGCCATCCAGCCTGCGGTGTGAAAATCGGGCGGGTCAAGGCGGTCGGTGTCAAGGCATTCATCCAAGGGCATGAGCACGCCCTTTTCGGCAAATTCACCGATCCACGGCAAATCAACCGCGATGATGTCGTATTTGCTGACGCGGCGCTCGGCATTGCGCAGGGCTTCGGCGCGCAGCCGGTCGATGGAAAAGGCGCGCTGGCTGATATTGGTGCCGATGATCTGCTCGAACTGGCGCTTGAGGTTCTCCATCACCATGAAGGTTGGATCGCCATGCACCAGGATACGCAGGCCGCCCCCCAGTTGCAGCGGTTCAGGCAGAACTTGCGGCGGGGCGATGGATTGGCTGGCGGGCACATAGGAGGCGCCAAAATAGTATTCGCGCGCGTCTTTGGGTTCATTCCCGCTGGCCTCGGTGCAAAGCCGCAGAATGCGGTCTGCAAGCTGGCGCCAGTTTGTCATCAGCCGCTCGGTCGGGTGCAGTGAAAAGGATCGCCCCGACCGAGTGCGCGCGCGCTGCTCGATGAAGCCGCTGTCTTGCAACTGCTGTAACTTGCGCCGCGCGGTCGCGTAGGGAACGCCAGAGGCAGAGATCAGCATGGTTGCCGTGATGATCTTGCCGCTCAGATGCGCCTTGAGCAGCGCCGTTACCATGTTAAGATGCGGGTTAGGGTCTGCAATCTCCAACGCGGTGTCGAGTTCGGCACTTAGCATATCAACAAACTGGAGCGCTGTGGGCAAGGCTGCCTGTTCAACACCTGCGTGCCCCCGCTGCATGTTGGCGGGTCTCGAGAAATTTTCTTTTTGAATATTTCCCATTTTCACGTCTGCTGACTTTCTTTGCGGGGTGCTGTCTTTGGTCGCGTTGCGTCGGATTCTCATCTGCAATACTCTTATTTTGTTCAGATTGACTGAGTGATGATACCGCTTAAATGTTCAAAATGGATGTAAAATTGTTCATTTTGAACATGTTTTCTGTGTTGAATTTGCGTGGGTCCAGACAGCATAGGTAGACCGCGAAAAAAGCCGGGAGGCCGACATTATGTCATGTCGGCAGGGCGCGCGGAGAAGTTTACACCCTTGGGAGGAACACCATGAAAAGAACAATGCGCATCCTACTTGCCAGCTGCGGTACCCTTGCCCTGGCCAGTGCGGCTTCGGCCGATACTGTGCGGATCGGAATTACGCAGAACAATGTCGGAATCGACAGCTACCAGACAACCTATGAGCAGGCCTTTATCGCAGCCGCCGACGCCAATCCCGATGTTGAAGTGATCGTGCTGGATGCCGGCGGGGATGTTGCGCGCCAGATCAGCCAGTTGCAGGATTTGATCCAGCAACAGGTCGATGCGATCATTGTATGGCCGACCGATGGTCAGGCGCTGGTGCCCGCAGTGCGCAACGCACATAATGCAGGGATCCCGGTGATCGTAACCAATTCCAATATTGCCGAAGCGGGCATGGATTTCATCGCCGCTTTCTCTGGCCCAAACAACGTTCAGCAGGGCATTTATTCCGCTGAGATGATGTGTGAAGCCTTGGACGGTGAAGGGCAGATCGTCCAGATCACAGGAATGCCGGGCTACACCACCGCGATTGAGCGCCAGCAAGGTTTTGACGACCGTCTGGCCGAAATGTGCCCCGATGTGGTGCAACTGGACATCCAGCCCGGCGACTGGAACCGCGAACGTGCGCAGCGCACGATGGAAACGTTCCTGACGCGCTTTGACCAGATTGACGGGGTGTATTCGGGTGACGACAATATGGGCGTGGGCGCGCTGAATGCTGCGCTGTCCGCAGGTCGCGCCGAGGGCATTGCGTTTATCGGGGCCACGAATTTCGCAGTGGGCTATGACGCGATGGCGCGCGGCGAATATTGGGGGTCGGTCTATCAGTCGCCCGTGGATGACGCCGAAGCTGCGTTGCAGACCGCGCTGGACGTGCTGGCGGGCGAAGATGTGCCGAAGCTGAACTACTTCGACACTCCGAAAATTACGCAAGAAAATATGGAAGAGTTCGACCGCCCGGTTTTCTGAGACAGCTATAATCTGCGCCGGGGCGGGGGTAAGATCCACCGCCCCGGTCGGGTTGCTTGCGCAACCCCGACTTCTGCGCTGGGGAGAGCGTGCCTTTAGCCGAGTTTTGGGAGGAACCAGATGCTGTTGAACCGCCTCAAGGCAGGGGGGCCTGCGATTGCCAAACAAGGCATCCTCGTGGCCTTTATCCTGTTCATGATTGTGTTCTCACTCATGTCCGACAGGTTCATGACTGCCGACAATATCATGTCGGTCTTTCGCCAATCCGCAATTATCGGCGTTATGGCGCTTGGGGTCACGATTGTGGTGATTGGCGGTAATCTGGACCTGTCTGTCGGCTCGATGCTGTCATTCGCCACCGTGCTGGTCGTGGACCTGCATGACAAGATCGGGCCGGAACTGGCGATCCCGGTGATGGTTCTGGCGACGTTGTGTCTGGGGGCGATAAACGGGTTTCTGATCGGTATATTAAGGCTGAATTCGCTGATTGTGACGCTGGGGATGCTCTCGGCCATTCAAGGGTTGGTGCTGATCTATAGCGGTGGCCAGAATGTCGATATTGCCGACCAGCGCGGCACATGGTTTGCCTTTTTCGGGCGCGGGTCGGTATTTGGAATTGCAGCGCCGATCCTGATTTTCGCGCTGCTGGCGGTTGTGTTTCATGTCATCATGAAAACCATGCCCTTTGGCCGCAAGGTCTATGCGGTGGGCGGCAATCCGACGGCCTCTGTGTTCTCTGGCATTCCGCGCTCGCGGGTTGTGTTCATGACCTATCTGATCTCGGCGCTGTGCGTTTCGGTGGCCGCGATCATTCTGGGCAGCCGCGTGATGGGGTCGCAAAACAACGTCGGCCAAGGCTATGAGTTGCAGGTTCTGGCTGCGGTTATCCTGGGCGGCACATCGCTGCTGGGGGGCGCAGGCAGTATTCTGAAAACGGTTCTGGGTGTGCTGATGCTGGCCTTTATCCAGAACGGACTGATCCTGATGGGCCAGCCCTATTACACGCAATGGCTGGTCACATGGGCGGTCATCATCGTGGCAGTCTGGCTGGATGTTGCAGCCAAGCGCGGCCGCCTGTTTTCACCCATAGCATGAGGCACACCATGTCGAATTTGACAGATATCACACCTCTGCGCTGGTTGATGCGCAACCCGATCTGGGGCTTCGTGGTGATCGTTTTCATCTTCTTCAGCCTGATGTCGGACCACTTCTTCGATTATCGCAACTTCCAGAACATCCTTGTGCAGACCTCGACAATCGGGTTGATCGCGCTGGGCATGACATTGGTCATGATCAACGGCAATATCGACCTGTCCGTGGGGGCGACACTGGCGCTGGCTGCTGCCTTCGCGGTCGATGTGCAAAGCTGGGCCATGTTCGCCACTTGGGGCAACTGGCAGATATTGCCTGCGGTCAGTCTGGCCTTGCTGGTGGGCATTGCGCTGGGGGCGTTCAACGGGTTCATCGTCTGGAAAACAGGTGTCGATGCGTTCATCGTGACGCTGGGCGCGATGCTGGGCATTCGCGGACTGGTATTCGTCTATTCAGGGGAATCTTCGTTCTACGCGATGAATTTCGCCTATTCCGACTTCAGTGCACTGTCTTTCGGCCCCTTTCCGGTTCTGGCGGTGATCTTTCTGCTGTGCACGCTGATCGTGCATCTGCTGCTGTCGCGCAGCGTGCATGGGCGCAACACCTATGCCGTGGGCGGCAATCGCGAGGCGGCGGTCAATGCCGGTATCCGTGTCGGTCCGCATATGATGGTGAATTTCATGATCATCGGGTTTCTGGCGGCGCTGTCGGGCGTTCTGTTGTCCACGCAGATGGGGGCGGCAACGCCCAATCTGGGGCGCGACTATGAACTGTGGGTCATTACGGCAGTGGTTCTGGGCGGCACCAAGCTGACGGGCGGCAAGGGCGATATCGTCGGCACGCTTGGCGGGGTTCTGGCGATTGGTATTTTGCGCAATGGCATGAACCTGATGCAGGTGCCTGCCTTCTATGTCTATGTCATCCTTGGCAGCATTCTGATCGCTGTTCTGATCTTGGATAAACGTTTCAACCGCACTGCAGATGGGGGGCTGCGCCTATGACCGAATTGCTGGAACCGGCCCTGCGGCTGCAAGGGATCGTCAAAACCTTTCCGGGCGTGCGCGCCTTGGACGGGGTGGATTTCGAGGTGATGCCCGGCGAGGTTCACGCCCTGCTGGGCGAGAATGGCGCGGGCAAATCCACCCTGATGAAAGTGCTCGCGGGCATGTATCAACCCAATGAGGGGCAGATTATCATTGCGGGCCAGCCGGTGCGCATGACCACCCCGATAGAGGCCAAGGCGCAAGGCGTCGTGCTGATCCATCAGGAACTTAGCCTTGTGCCCGAAATGTCCGCCGCCGAGAATATCTATCTGGGTGAATTGCCCCGAAAGGGGCTTGGCTGGGTGGACTGGCGCACGCTCTACAAAAATTCCAACGCTATTCTAGAGCGGCTGAACTGCAATTTCAGGGGCGAGGCGACTGTGGTCAATCTGTCCATCGCCAACCAGCAGATGGTCGAGATCGCCCGCGCGCTGACGGTCGATGCGCGGGTTGTGGTGTTTGACGAGCCGACAGCATCACTGACCGATGCGGAAAAGGTGGTGTTGTTCGACATCATCAAGGACTTGAAGGCGCGCAATGTGGGCATTGTCTACATCTCGCACCGGATGGACGAGATTTTCACCCTGTCCGACCGGATTACAGTGCTGCGCGACGGGTCATATCGCGGCACATTGACCACGGCAGAGACGAATGAAGATGAGGTCACGCGCCTGATGATCGGGCGCAGCCTTGATCTGTCGCGCGACACTGCGCCGCCCAAACTAGGCGCGACGGTGCTGGACGTGCGCGACCTGAGTTGCGCGCCCTTGTTCGAGGGTATCAGCTTTTCGGTGCGGGCAGGCGAGGTGGTCGGCTTTTACGGCCTTGTCGGCGCGGGCCGCACCGAAATCGCCGAGACGCTGTTTGGTCTGCGCACCGCAGAGCGGGGCGAAATTTTGGTCGACGGGGTGCCGGTGCAGATCGGATCGCCACAAGATGCCATCAGCTTGGGCATTTCGCTGGTGCCCGAAAACCGCAAGGAACAAGGGCTGGTGCTGTCGATGAATTGCCGCGACAACATGACCTTGCCACAAGTTCAGAAACTGACCAGCGGGCCATTCGTGTCGTCAGGCGCCGAGAACGAGATTTTCGACAAATATCGTGACAAGCTGGAGATCAAGACCCCAAGCTGGCGGCAGGTTGTCGGTGTCTTGTCGGGGGGCAACCAGCAAAAGATCGTCATCGGGAAATGGCTATCGATGAAACCGCGGGTGCTGATTGTGGACGAGCCGACGCGGGGCATTGATGTCGGCTCGAAAGCCGAAATCCACACCTTGTTGCGCGAGTTGGCGGCACAGGGCTATGCGGTGATCGTCATCAGTTCGGAAATGCCTGAAGTGCTGCGCGTCTCGGACCGGATCGTGGCTATGTATAGCGGGCGGATCATGCGGGAGTTCACCGCCGATGAAGTGACCGAGGATTCGCTGGTGCAGGCTATTTCCGGCATAAAGACAGCAGACGCGGCTTGAGTCGCGGCGGCTGTGAGGGGGGCAGGGGGCTTTGCCCCCTCTTGGCCTGCAGCCAATTCACCCCCAGAGTATTTGCGGCAAGAAAATGAGGGGAAAAGGGGCGCTTCAGGGCCAGACGTCGCGCGCATAGGGCGGGTTGCATCCGGTGCGGGTGCAGGTGATCGCAGCGGCCTTGCTGGCATCGCGGATGATCTGGTGCAGGGTTGCGCTCGGCAATGTGGCGATCTGCTTCGGGACCAGAGCGCCCTTGCGGTGCAGTCCGGCCAAAAGGGCGGCCATCAGCGTGTCACCTGCGCCAACAGTATCGACCAGATCTGCAACAGGGGTCAGGGGCACCTCGATCTGGCCGCCGGGCCAGTGGCACAATACCGGTTCTGCCCCTTGGGTCAGCACCACCAGCGCATTGGGCGCAAGGGCCACCAGTTCTGCTAGCGCGTCCAGCACGGTCTGGTCGGGGCGCCACCAGGCAAGGTCTTCATCGCTGAGGCGCAGCAGATTGGCCACAGAGGCCATCTTGTCGAGGCGGGCGCGATAGCCGCGCGCATCCTCTTCGGCCAGAAGCTGGCGGATGTTGGGGTCAAAAGAGGTGAAGATGCCGCGCTGGGCGCTGTCGATGAACAGATCACTCCAGGCGGCGGCGTCCTTGCCGGTGCACAGCGCAAGCGAGCCGATGTGAAACGCCTCGGCCTGGTCTGGCATGGTGGCGCGCAAGACCTCTGGCGTGACCATGCGTTCGGCGGTGCCGTTGCGGTAAAAGCGGTAATCGGGTTGCCCGTCGCTGAGGGTGACCATGGCCAGCGAGGTGGGCGCGTCGGG
>LFIK01003277.1_pt1 | contig 13151 bp, 15 predicted proteins | sample 643401 | NCBI WGS metagenome assembly LFIK01 (sample SAMN03777447, study PRJNA286221) | soda lake metagenome | biome: soda lake; feature: Kulunda steppe; material: water; isolation source: sample T5-Br brine of Lake Tanatar-5 | place: Russia: Kulunda steppe | collected 2010-07 | reverse complement strand
CTCCCCACCCTCTCCATCACCCCCAACCCCTAGCCCTTTGCCTTCTTCTCCACCTCCGACACCAAGTCCGCCCTTGCCACCACCACCTCCACCTCCGATGCCCCCACCCTCTCCACCAGTTGAGCCGCTTGGTGAGTACCAATGTCCTTGAAGACGCTCTCCACTCTTGCTTATCCTCTGCTCGATATTAAGGAACGCCGTTGAAAGGTGCCTCCAAGAAGTCTACCAAAGACATGAATTAGAATCAGGAATTAGTGTATTGGGTGCTTATTGGTGTAGGAAAAGGAAGGTGTTAAGTCATGTGCCCTGCATGGCTCAGCAGAAGCCATGCTTGCAGGGTGCACTGGGCAGCAGCTGAAAGCAAACTAAGTCTGCATCTCTTAGTCATAAATGCATGATTGCTCTTGTTCATTCCGGCCTTAAATACTTTCTGAATGTGTATTTAACTTCTGCCCTGGTGGATGCCATGGTATGGATGCTTGCTACTGCTTGGATTGCCTCTTCATGTGCTTGTAAGCGGATTTGGTGTCATTTTGGCATGAGCATGCTCACATGCCACCTTGGCTCTTGCTCTGTGCCCAGGCACTTGCATCAATCCTCGTCGGCTGGCTGTTGAAGCCAGTCAAAACACCACCCTGCAAGGCATCAATACATGCGATGCTGAAGATTCAAATAGGGGCTTCCTCAACAGCCTGGATGGCAAGGACTATGTGGTGATGCTGGAGGCAGCGGATCACCAGCGCATTGTCACTGTCACAACTTCAGCCAGCAAAGCAGGGCCTGAGTATGACACATTCCTTGCCGCAAGTACACAGTGTACTAGCACCCAGACTCTGGACGCAGTGGTGCGTGTGCCAACATGGCCGCATTCATTCTCACAATCACAGTCATGGTAAACAAATTGTAGTAATGTTGGTCGCTGAGATGCTATTTCAAAGCAATTGTTTTTCATGTGGCCCATGGGATCCTCTTTCACTGTTAATATCACGGGGTTCTTTGCTTGAAGGTTGTGTCAGCCAGACATGGCCGTGTCACTGAAAAGCCTTCAAATGGCTGACATAGAGATGTATCAGGACTTCAAGGCATCACATGCTTCACATAAGCACATGTGTGCCGCTCACGAAATGGATAGGAGCGCAAGCTCTTGAGTGAATCTTTTCGCAAAAATATGCCGGTAGTGGACCTTTGCCTTTAAATGCTTTGTGAATGTTGCAGGCTTGAATGGTTATTGAAGCATGGGAAAGACAGGGGAATCCTCTCACTTTGTACTGTGCACTATCCACTCATTCACACAAAGCGGCATCCACAGCAGATCAGGCACCAAGGCCATGTATCAACAATGCAGTTTTGACAGACACCAAGATCAAAAAAGATCTGCAACATTGACACATGCAGGTGACCTATAACGATGATGCAGATGGACTGGACACTTACAGCAGGTTAAGCTTCATGGGTAAGGACATGAGTCCCATGCTTAATGCAAAGGGCCGTGCTTATCGTTATCTCAAAAAGCCTCTATGATGCTTACACATCATGCTGCTTAAGTGAGTTTGCACTTGAGGCAATTATGGCCACAAATGAAATTGCGCTCAGGAAACACCACTGGTCAAGCTGGCGTACCACTGAATGTCTACGACGCTTCCAATGTGCAACCATACGTTGCTTGCTGCCAGTTTCTGGTATTTTGATCCATGGATGACAATTGTTTGCACCTGTCCATCATGTACTGCTGTGTCACTTGGAGCCAGCGCAGCATTCTTACTCCTGCTGCTTCTGTCAATTCTTACCCCCTAGCACATCTTGCCCATATTCATTTGCAGCTGAGGGGGGCACAACTTACTTCTTGATCGTCACCGGCTTTCAAGAAGAATGCGGCTGGACAGATGTTCTCATAGAAGCAGACCTCCCTCCCAGTCCACCTTCGCCTTTTGCTCCTGGAACAGGTACCTGGGATCACTAAATGGAACGTCGCGCGTAAGCTAATCTTGTGTCAAAATGCCTCTCAAGGTTTGGTGAAACTGAGGGAGGTCTATTGCCGTGCACGTGTTCATATTTAGTGACTTCTAATATAGAGGCGTATAGGTAAGGCACATGAGGTGTCGAAGCCCTTGGAACCGGCATTGCCAATTCTGGTCATGTCCGCTCTGATCTTTCCCCTGTATCCCCCCACGGATGATGGTGTACTGCATGTCATATACATACATTGTTTTGGGTAATACAGTTTGTATGTTCCCTTTTCTGGGTTTGCTTGAAATGGTCCATGCTTCTATAGGTTGTTAAAGCTTGCATTGTGCCTAACATAGGTTGTTTGTCTCAAAATCTCTGCATGCAAGGTGGGCCTCTTGGCACGTGTGGCAACCCGCATGAGGTCGATGTCTTGAGTGGCTCACAAGTGAGGTTGGAAGACATTGACACATGTGAGTCCCTCAACTCCAATGATGGGGATGGCAACGGCCTCACTTTGTGGACGCTGCAAGGAAAGGACTACATCGTGCGCCTGTCACCACAGCCCGCAGCTCGGATTGTAACAGCAGAGACCCTGCCCACAGCTGCACGAGAGCGTTTTGACACCTACCTGATGGCCACAAGGATTTGTACAAAGACGCGGCAAGCTGGACAATGGGTAGGCTGACCAATCTGGCTGCTGAGTTTTCAAGTTAAGTAGAATGCTTGCTGGTCATCCTTGAAGCAAGGCGCTAGGGCATGCGTTATGCCATCCAACCACAGTTCCTAGGGTGATGCTGACTGTGACTTGGCCTATAAGTCTGCTTTCTTCATTCATTCTTACATTTCACATCTTATCTGCCTGGACGCCCTGTGTGCACACATGCAAATGCTGAAAAATGTGTAGGGAAGATGCTTACCCTTGTCATAAATAGTGACACAGGCCTGTTGGTGATTGCATTTTGGGTCAGGCTGCTTTGGGGCTTGATCATCCAAAAAATGCAGGCACGCCCTGACTTACATTAAGGAGCGTCCTTTGTGTATTTTTTATCAAATGTCATGCGGTGACCCTCATGAGGCTCGTGATGCACGTCAACCTTCCAGATTGGAGTTGATGATGATGGTGGTCAAGGCACGTTGAGTCTCTTGGAGTGGGAAATTTCTCCCAACGAGGAGCACTTCATCATCATCGAAGGTTACGGTGACAGGTGAGATTTTTTGGTGCACACAGCTGAGACCTTGCAAGTGGGATGGACGGACTTTTTTTTTGCTGCACACAGCTGAGACCTTGCACATGGAATGGACTGACATATGAACCGCTGACTGGTTCTCAGGCAAGCTGCACTTTGATGCCTTGATGTAGTATTGTTATCCATCTGCGCACTGCAAGCATGTTTGTTTAATTGATGTGAAATTGGGGAAGGAAGATATTGGATTTGACGTACACACTTCTTGAGGTGGGGTTATGTTAGGACAAGCCTGATCTTAGATATTATAAAGCTTGCTTCTCATCCTTTCTCCTCTGTGCCGCGAAGGTGTGGTAGGGTCGACCTGCAGCTCATTGCTGCCACACCCTCTCCTCCTCCAGTGCCCCTCCAGCCCTCGCCCCCCATTGCTCCGCCTCCACCCCCATTCTGTCTGGCGGACAGGACAAGCGCGCCCAACCAAGGCCGCCGGTCCACCTGCTCGGTGTACAACGATCCACATGTCCGAACATTTGATCGCGGCTTCTTCATCTGCAACACACAGGGCACAATGGTGCTTTTGGACAATGAGCACTTCAGCATTACAGCAGAGACAGTTCCTGTACAGTCACGCTGGGGCAATTCGGTAAGGAGCAGGCACTGTCTACAAAGGCCCACTTTAAGCACCATGCATACTCACACAAGGGCAATGTAGCTTCCTTACTCTCATGCAGAGGACAAGGCTCTCAGTTGTCTTTGAAAAGCAGAACGAAAGGATGCTCTGACCATGGTGTTTTTTGCAGCGCGGAGCAACAATGATCCAGAATGTGAGCATCAGCTACAAGAAACCAGAATGTGGTCCCACAGCCGTCTATGATGCATACAATGATGCAATTTTCCCTTCATCTTGGTTCTCTTTCTCTTGGACGGATGATGAACTGGCAACAACTGGTGGGTATTGTTGTGGCTTTAGATCAAGATCCCAGACAGGCTTTGCCTCTTTGCAGACGCCTCTTGTACTCGTAGTTACAAGTAGCCACCAGCCCCGTTGCTCCACAGCTTGTGAAGAAAGTCTGCTCACTGCTTGAGATTAAACCATGAGGAGCCCGTGTTCACTTGGGCAATGTTGAGGAGACTCATGTGATGCGTGTGCATGTGTAACTTTGCATTCATGGATGATACCCAAGGCTGCCTTGCAAGAAATCTCAGCAACAGGCCTGTGTCAAAGAGTAAAATATCTTGATGGCAAGCATGCAGCCTGGTGCCGCTGATATGACTTGTGCATATCCCAGAAGCATTGTGTGCAATTCAAGTTGGGTACCGATAGCCTGACTTGTGTGTTTCACATCCTGTAGTAAGGATCAGGAGGTTGTCCTCGTTCTTCACTGGACAGAGATGGATAAATGTGCGGATCATCACGCCTTGGACGCAAGGTGAGGGTACAAATTCCCTGAAGATCGCTTTAGGCTAGTGGTGAGGGTATGTATCACCTTATGGGATCAAGATGCACTTGCTGTCAAAACATTGCCGATGATTTTGGCATCCAGCAAACGCGTAAGCACTTCGAGAAGTTGTAAGTAGATTTGTTACTTCTTAGAAGCTGGAAGGCTCAATGTGCTCGTATCCAGAGGTGTGTCACACTGATACCTTGCTATGATCAGGATTTAGCAAAGCAGCAATTCTGTTGCTTGTATCCAACACAACAACATGTGCTTGACATGCTCATGACTTGCCGTGGAGAAGGGCCTATGAATTGCTATGGCAGGCTGTGCATGCCCATGCAAGTGCATTACTTTGATCTAGACATCCCGATGCAAAACAGAACCTCCAAGGCATCGAGGATTGTTATGATTTCCTCCCTTTTCTTATTCAGCTGCACCCTCATTCATATCTCTTCATACAGTGCATTACATGATATCCATGCAGTCATTAAGGACACATGAAATACGCTGACAGTAATACTTCAACCACTAAGCACTTACAACACCCTCCTCTGACAGGCACCGGTGCTTGCAAGGGTGAATGTGCGGATATGGTGAGACCATGGTGGTGGAGGTGTTTTGGTCGCAGACAAAGGAGCCTGCTAGACAAGGAGGGTGAAATAGAAGCAGAGGTGAGGGAAGCACTGCCGGTCTGGCTTCTTTGTTTGCTTTATATTGTCAAGGCTCTGCGCGCAGCGACAGTGGACGCGTGTATGCTGTGTTGTAGGGTGTGACCAGTTAGTTAAGGTCGCATTGTGGCCTCTTTGATGCTGCCACATTCTTAATGCAATGTCTACTCCTTTATGCAGGCTGTTGAGCAATGCACGAATAGAGGGCTTACAGATGGGTTCTTAGATTCTTGCATCTTTGATGTACTGTCAACTGGTGACACTAAGACATTCCTTGAAGCCTCGTCAGAGACCCAAATAGAAGTTGTGGAAGAAGACAGAGAGGTTGAAGAGGAAAACGAAGTGTTCATCCAACGTGAGTTTGATGTGGACACAGCAAAAAGTCAAACAGATAGAGAAGCAGAGCCTTGTATGGCGACATGACATCATGCCAACCTATATGCCTACCTATAGCTGTAATAACGGAGCATAGGAAGTGGCAACCAGCATGTTTACGCATTACACAATTAGAACTGTGAGACATTCCGAGATGGTGTAATTTTGGCCACTCATTCTTGCATGGCTCATCACCCTCTGGCTCTCCTCTTTCCCAGCAGGATCTATCTCTGGTCCTCTTTGCAGCTAGCTGCACTCTATAATTGTGTTTCCCTTAACCCTCCCTCTCACCGCCGTCATTCCCCACCTCACTCACACTCTTGCATGCACCCTAGTTGCCTCGTCCAAATTCCAGAACACTCCCTGTCCTGTCTCAGACACTCCCTCAGCGCAAGAGCTAGGCATGGGGTCAGGATCAGACTCAGACATAAGGTGTGGGAGTTGCTTCCTCACTTGCATTTCGTCACGTTAGCCGACATACTCCAATTATTACTCCTTCTCCCTTCATATCCTGTCGTCACCCCGTTGACCTCTCCTGTCCCTGCCTCTTGTCTTCCATCTGTCTGCAGCGGGTCCTCTATCACCATCCACAAACCCAGATGTGCGTATGAGAAAAGGTTGCACATCATCTTTTTGCGTGCAGGTGCCTTTGCTCCCTCCAGCCCCCCCCCCCCTGAGGAAGCCCCCCCCCCCGGGCGTGGTGATGAGAGCAGCACAGACGACAGCAGGGATCAAGAGATAGATCTTGCTCCCGCTCCAGACACAGGTAAGGCAAAGGAGACTCCCACCTTTCTTCTTGCATCATGGTTTAGGCAGCCTTCAGAGCAGCACCTTTTACCTGATCATGTACCCAACATTCACTAACGCGGTGACTGTGTGTGAATTGCAGGAACAGATGGAGGCAGCAGCAGTAGCAGCAGCGGTGGCAACGCGTCTGTAATAGGTGGTGCTGTTGGTGGTGCTGTGGGCGGTGTCGTCGTGATCGCTCTGGCTGTTGGAGTTGCCGTGTACATCATAAAGAAGCACCAGCTTGACCAGAAAGGCAATGCAAGAAAGCCTGACAGAAAGGAAGCTTACCGTTGGATTTTTCCAAGGGTATTTGGTGGCAGCCCAGGCGGTAATACAAGGTCCGACCTCGTTTTTCCTGAGCCAGACCACACTGCACAGCCTGCTGAAGTCAGTGGGTCTCAAGCCTGATCACTGCCAGCAAAAAATTAGCCATGAAACTGCCAGAGGGCCTCCATCTAACCATATTTCTTCCATTACTCCACCTTTAAGAATTTGCATCATTGATTATGATGCAGCTCAAGAATGCATCCTGCCCAATCCACACTTGATAATGAGCATGCAAGGTATTTTCATCTTCATAATTCCTTGTCAACCAAAATTCCACTTAGCCTGCATGGTGCTGGACATCAATAGTTACATTCCCAATCAGGGGCCTGGTAGGTTCCTGAAAGTGCCTGACATCCAATCAAACAGAGTAAGTCAGACAGGTATCATATTTTCTGCGCCGAATCTCAAGTGCACCCGTCTGTGATATGCTCACCTGGCTTAGTTTTGCAGCATGGCTGCCTGGTGCTGCTTCTTTATGACCTGCTGCTAATTTTGATTGATCAAAGCATCTGAGGTCCACCACAAGGTTTGCTAGTCGTGACTGCATAGAATCGACAACAATAATGTTACCTGCGTCAAACACTTCCAACAGTCCTGGCAACCCAAGAAAAAAAGGCTGGCTAGATGTGCAAAGGTTGGACAGGGACAGGTTGTGTCATTCAGGTCAAATCTTGAAGCACACTAGTTATCTGGCTGTGATTCTTCTAAGTTTGCCAATTAATGCCTGTTTTAGGTAAAATCTGAGCCAACGCCTTACGTGAGACACTTTCTTTTAATTGTTTGTGCTATGGGTGTTCTAATTGTATTGCGAGTTGTCCTCCTTTGCTCTGTCTGTTTTGGTAGGGCTTGGTAGGTATGCTCCATCTTCCAAAGTAACTTCCCTTACTGTGTGCTGTCGGCTATCAGGCTTGTGCAAAAATTTTCCTTCATTTGCGAGATTATACTGAGTGTGGGTGCTTGTGCTTCCTTGGAAAGATTGAACAGATTCTTCTGAAAACATGACACATTTCCTGTAAGTAGCACTGAATTTGTAATGCTCCTGTTGAGGTATCAAACAAGACTGAGACCACCTGCTTCTCAATTCTGCATCATCTTGAAGCATGACGAGCTTCATAAACAGTAATGAGCTACTTGTTTTCTTGCAAATTAACCTAGCTTTCTGCAGCCCTAAATCTATTTTTCTTATCCTTTTCCTGCTAGTCCTGAGACTTTGCCACAGAGTGGGTGCACCTCATTTTGTATTTGATGCCTTTCTGATCTGCCCATTGCAGTTGAGAACTAGACACACTTCACAGTATGCTGGACCTTTTCATTATTTGGCTGCTGGTTATCTAATTTGCGTATTTGCATGAACAGAATTTGCACATGTCTATTTCACAGTTGCTTTCTTAATTGCAAAAAGATTATCTCTCCTCACAGGCTACTTGTAGGTTGAGATAATCTGGCTCACAGCTCTTTTGGCTCTTTCGGCAATGTGTCTCCTTACCCTTAACTGATGCAGGGACTTTTTGGCTACCTGTGTAGTATTATTTCTTTTCCATCTCTCCTAAGACTTATTGTATTGGTTAGAAATGACGGCAATGCTGCGTGACGAGCACATTTCAATTGGCAGTCTTTTAATGCACCCTTACTCGCTGTCTTGCCTTTCCCCCTTTATATCCACCTTTTTCTAGGAAGGAGTCCTTGGCTATGTTGCTCAACTTGATTGCGTATTTTCCAGATCAAGGTAAGTAATACAACCCCTCATACTTTTACTGATCTTTCCTGGGAGCTGGCGTGCTCCTCAGAGGCTCAGGCCACCCATCCAGAGGCCTGGTGTCCCAGATGCGACACAAACTTGGTTAGATCAAGATAACATTTCAGGCAAACCTGGCTATATCGTATCTAGCAACTTGTTATTTGAAATAACAACGTCACACAGAACTTCACAATTCATTTGGAACAGACACTCTCCTCATCATCCCAGCAGATGAACAAGTCCCTGGTCATGTGGATGGATTTTTGCTCCACGCATTCATTCCGAATGAGTCACCCGAGGTACACCTGATAAGAATTATACATTGCAATTATCCGTCCTAAAGCACATTTGCAAGACAGAAACACACCAGATCTCACAGATACTCAAGTCTCGGGTATGCAAGATAGTGCAACTGCATCTTACTTAGCTAGGAGTACCAGGGGAATCTACAAATAGCCTGAGACACACTGATACACTGCTGAGCCAATGAGGGTTGGGTCACTGCAAAGGTAAGGGGTATGGTTAGAGTTACATAGCTGTACCGTCAGGTGACATGCTGAAGAAGTACGGCTGAGCCAAAGCCTCGAGCCAGTAAGGCACCATTACCTATGGGATATTCGGCTTTGAAGGAAGAGCCTGAGAAACAACAACATGCTGTCATGCCAAATCTCTTGGCTGATCAACAATCTGGCTCATAAACACTCCGGGCTCAATAGTAATTCCAAAAGACAACTGTCTGACTTTGAGATCGGATCTCAAACACACAGCCTCAAACACCAAAAAAGTGAAGAAGAACGATGCAGGCGGTTGAACGCCACCCGGATCAATTTAGGAGAGGGCCACCAATTGCAAAGAGACACAAGTAGGCGTAGCCGCATTGCGGCAATGCACTACACAAGAGCCACCAAAAAAAAAGTACCACACAGGATATCCAGTTGAATGACAGACCATCAGTTGGTGACCGCACTTGAAACTTCAGCAGGTGTTTAGAAGGTACAAATGAGTGGTGCAGAGCATGTGTTTTAGGCACGTCTTGTTTGTTTTACATTACAGCCCAAAAAGATATTGGTATATATATCATTTTCAAAACAAAAAGTAGTACAGTACTACTAATATTAGTAATAAAAAGTGGGGATACTGTTACAACAAACCAGTAATGACCACTGGCTGGCACCTTACTTTCCGAAAATGGACAGTAGCGATAATTTGGCAATGACACGAGTCTAGCATGACACACAGTGCCAGGTACTTTTCCTTCTCTTTTTCCCTCACTGAGGGATAATTGGCAATTACCGGGAAAGGAAATGTGACTTTGATTTGTATTGATTGCTGACCTGAGATTTAGGATGAGGAAGTTGTGGAGGGACATTGCTCTGGAAAGGAACCTCTGGAGAGCGGCATCAAAGTGGTGACTTATCATTCTTGGTTTGCCTGTCCGCACCTAGATCTTCAAGGTTAAAGCTGACTTTCACACTCGCGCGTGGGATGGAGGTTCATTGGTGCCCCCCCGACGCCACCTTGCTATTTGTACCTTGACCTCCTTAAGCATGTGATGAATAATGTGAGCACTGGCAGGTTTTGTTTGCGTGCACATCCTCTCGCTGTGGAATCCATCTGTCATTCTATCTCAAAAAATTATGGCCATGGACTATTTTTTGGCTGGCAAAGACCAGCAACAAACCAATCAGCCTAACGACCAGGCTAGCTCTTAATCCTAACTTGAAACTTGTAAGCCTTCCTTTCCAACGCCTGGTTTGCAAAGCAATAAGCACTCTGTGACTCCACTCCGAGTTGAGTCAGATTAGATTACTAGAGGAAGTGTAGTGCCTGCAAGCTCACAGAGCCAACTTAGCTGCTTGAACACAGGTCACATCATTCCTGGGCGAATTCAAATTCTGCAGGCTTCAAGCTAGGTACCTCGACAGTACCTTTAGCTAAGCATATAGGCTGAGCTGTCTGAGATCTCTGCTGGAGAGGACTCACGGCACTTTGGCCCAAAGCGCCCTCCTTTCCTGAGTTGATGTAGGGAGAGCGCTTTTCTGCCTACGTAGAAGACCGGGATCTGTCAGGACCAGTGCAACCACAGACAGCCATGGCTTTTAAGACCCAAGGGGTAAGTGTCCCTCGATCGAGACGATGAGGAATAATTCTGGTGGCATGTGCCAAGGAAAAATAGTTTGTAAGTTAAAAGCACACTTTAAACACATTGTCACATGCTCGTGACCGTCACAAGGGGATTGGCCATACATTCCTTGGGTCTGCATCACACCAGCTTCCAAGCCGTTGAACGGGTCACGTGCCTGGAGGAATAAAGGTAGCCTTAAGGTGCAAACTAGTGGGCCCTGGTCTTGGCAGAGGAGAACGGCATGCGTCTCTGGGGTCTCACTGCATAGCGCTTTTCAGGTACACATCAAAGTCTGGACCAATGCTTTGCCGGGGCCGCTGCTGCCTCCCCTCCCTTCCACTCTTCAGCACCCCCCCCTGATCCCGGCCATCACATCACCACAGCTCCCTCCCTCGTCACTGGAGCCGGTGGTGTCACTGCTGCTGCTGCTGCTGCTGCCGCCGCCATTGTCACTCTTGCCAGTGCTCCGGCTGGAGGCCAGCAGCGAGTCCCCCACCAGGCCAAGCTGCACAGGCAAGGACAAGACAGAGTCGAGCCGGTTCTCAGTCCTCAATCTAGGGGAGGGGGGCGCTTAGTCCTCAATCCAGGGGAGGGGAGCGCTCAGGTAAGGGTGCGGAACCCATAGGCAGGCCACAGAGAGGGGACAGAGGGTGGCAGTGACAGAGGGTGGCTCCAATGGGCGCTCCAATGCCGAAGCGCGGCAGCGACAGCACCAGAGGCTGCCAGGTGCCCTGGCTGCTGCATGCATGCGCACCAAGCTGCCAGGTGCCCTGGCTGCTGCATGCATGCGCACCAGAGGCTGCCAGGTGCCCTGGCTGCTGGTGTTCATGCAGCTTGGTGCGCAAGCGTATGGCAGCCAGGGCATCTGGCAGACTGGCGCGCATGCAGCCTGGTGCATGAACAGCCAGGCACGCGTGCAAGGCAAGAGGGCCACGAAAAGCTCACGCCCGCATTTCAGGGAGGGTGGTGTCAGCGCCAGGGCTGGAACTGAGGCTGACCCGTGCGCTCATCCCAATTATATGCAGGCTCATCTGGCTATCGATGTAGGGAGTGCCCAACTGCCGGCGTACATGGCTTTCCTTTGTTTCCTTTCCAACTCAGGCTCTGGCATACGCGCACTGGTCCCAGTCCAGCGTAGTACAGCACAGGTCCAGCACAGGCGCCAATCCAAGAACCACAGTGCACGCGCTGACCCCAGCCCAGCATAGGCCCTGCATAGGCCTTGCACATTGGCCCTGCACATTGGCCCTGCATAGGCCCTTCACATAGGCCCTGCACATTGGCCCTGCATAGGCCCTGCACATTGGCCCTGCACATAGGCCCTGCACATTGGCCCTGCATAGGCCCTGCACATAGGCCCTGCACATTGGACCTGCACATTGGCCCTGCACTTTGGCCCTGCACATAGGCCCTGCACATTGGCCCTGCATAGGCCCTGCACATAGGCCCTGCACATTGGACCTGCACATTGGCCCTGCACATAGGCCCTGCACATAGGCCCTGCATAGGCCCTGGTGTCCTCACCCGCATGGCCTGCAGCCTCCTCCCACGCACGCCATCCCCTCCTACCAGAGCATCCACCGCTGCAGCTGCAAGCAGCCAGCCCCAGTCTCATGAGACCAATGGATGGATGCACGTGACCACAAGACGCCTTGCAACCTCGTGGCTGCCCGCGCGCAGCGCGTGGGGGCCCCACCCCCCACTTCACTCGCCCATAGCTGCAGGTCGCCGTGCAAGTGCCCGCCCGCCACGGCCACCGCACCTGCTGCATCAGCGCCCGCCTACGCGCGCCGTAGCGGCGCATGACCCTGTAGGACGCTCCAGGCCTAGTGGCAGGCGGCGCTGCAGCTGGCTGCCCGTGTGTCGTCCCTGTGCCTGGCTCTCCACCCGATGGCTCTCCACCCGATGGCGGCGGGCCAGCCTGCTGCAGGAGCCCTCTGCGCAAGGCGTGTGCATGCAAGGCAGCTAAGGGGGTGTGCAAGGCGCGTGCATGCAAGGCAGCGAAGGGGGTGTGCAAGGCAGCGTTGGCGCGGTTAGGAGGCAGGTGCAGTGCAGGGTTGACGCCGGTGCTGCTGGGACCCACATGCCGAAAGCATTGCTTGACACATATGGTCGTGTTGCGGTCAAGCCACAAGGCAGGAGCAAGGGGTGGTGCGCAAGCTGCACGTGCACACAACTCTGGAAGTCGACGGCGCCGCTGCTGCTGCTGCTGCTGCTGCTGCTGCAACAACTGGTGCTGGTGCCTTAGGGCTACCTAGTAGCCACCCGCACGCCTGGAGGTGCAAAGAACACCTGCCTGTGCTCGCTCCTACCCCACCTACTGAGCCAAGGCTGTGTGCAAGCCAGCTGGCTCCCCAGGTACAGCAGGCACAGCTTGCCTGACAGTCTATGCCTTGCCTGCAAGAGGGACCGCATGCCCCCCACCTCATGAGCCAAGCCTATGTGCAAATGCGAGTGACGGCCCGCGCTCAGGACAGCAAGAAGGCTTCCGTCCTTTAGGGAGGCCTTTAGGAGGCCTCTGACAAAAGCGAGTGGCGGCATGCGCTTAGGGCCGCAAGG
>LFIK01003276.1_pt1 | contig 13152 bp, 10 predicted proteins | sample 643401 | NCBI WGS metagenome assembly LFIK01 (sample SAMN03777447, study PRJNA286221) | soda lake metagenome | biome: soda lake; feature: Kulunda steppe; material: water; isolation source: sample T5-Br brine of Lake Tanatar-5 | place: Russia: Kulunda steppe | collected 2010-07 | reverse complement strand
CGCGCCCATCTCGCCGAAATGCAGGATGAACTCCTGCCGAAGCCGGGAAAGCTGCATCGCTTCCTTCATTTCAGACATGCCTGAAATTGACATATGGCAGATGCAGGTTTCGGAATGCGTCACTGGGGCGCAGGCGGCGATGCGCGGCTGCGAAAGGCAGTGAGATCGGAAATCTGGATGTGTTTGGCGTCCTGGAGCCTGCAGTGAGCCACCCAAGATCGGATTAGTGACAGTGCATGCGTCGTGCGCCTTGTGTCACCCACAGCAGCGGCGACGCCCGGCGCGGGTGTCAGCGGTCAGCTGCGGGGACCCTGTCGACGCCCGGTTGCGGGCAACGCCTTGATGGCGCCCGCGCGCTTGGCGGGCACCGCGCCATCCGCCCCCGGCGCCTCGAGCTCGGACAGGATCGGGCAATCGGGCCGGTCGTTGCCGTGGCAGCACTCGGCGAGGGTTTCGAGGGTAGAGGCCATGTCCTCGAGCTCGCGGATCTTCTGGCGCAGCTCGGCGACATGGGCGAGCGCGAGGCGCTTGACGTCAGCGCTGTGGCGGTCGCGGTCGCGCCAGAGGCCCAGGAGTTCGCGAATGCCCTCGACGCTGAAGCCAAGATCGCGCGCGCGGCGGATGAAGCGCAGCATGTGCACGTCCTGTTCGGCATAGACGCGGTAACCCGCGGCGGTGCGCGCGGCGGGCGGGATCAGGCCGGTGTCCTCGTAGTAGCGGATCATCTTGGCCGAGACGCCGGAAGCCCTGGCTGCATCGCCGATGTTCATGCCGACCCCTCCCGCATCGGCGGGGTCCAGCGGCGCAGCCGCAGCGCGTTGCCCAGCACGAAGACCGACGACAGCGCCATCGCCCCGGCGGCGAAGATCGGCGACAGCAGGATCCCGAAGGCGGGCCACAACACGCCGGCGGCGACCGGGATCAGCGCGGTGTTGTAGGCGAAGGCCCAGAACAGGTTCTGGCGGATGTTGCGGATCGTGGCCTTCGACAGCGCGATGGCGTCGGGCACACCGCCCAGTGCGCCCGACATCAGCACCACGTCCGCCGCCTCGATCGCGACATCGGTCCCGGTGCCGATGGCGATGCCCACATCGGCTTCGGCCAGCGCCGGGGCGTCGTTGATCCCGTCGCCCACGAAGGCCAGCCGTCCATGCGCGGCTTTCAGCTCGCGCACGGCGTCGACCTTGCCCTCGGGCAGGACCTCGGCCACCACATCGTCGATGCCCAGTTGCCGGGCGATGGCGTGCGCGGTGCGGGCGTTGTCGCCGGTGACCATGGCGACCTTGAGGCCGAGGTCGTGCAGCGCACGGATGGCCGCCGGGGTTTCCGGCTTGATCGGGTCGGCGACGGCGATGATCGCGGCGAGTTGCCCGTCGATGGCCGCGTAAAGCGGCGTCTTGCCCTCATCGCCCAGCCGCGCGGCGGTGTCCGCGAACACGTCCACCTCAAGACCGAGGCGCGCCATGTAGCGGTCGGCGCCGATCTCCACCCGCGTGCCGCCCGCCTGTGCGGCGACGCCAAAGCCGGTGACGCTCTCGAAGCCCGACACCTCGGGCAGGTGCAGCCCCTCGGCGGCCTCGGCGATGGCGCGGGCGATGGGGTGTTCGGATTTCGCCTCGACGGCGGCGATCTGCGCGAGCACCGTGTCGCGGTCGCCCCCCTCGGCCAGCTCCAGATCGGTGAGCTTCGGTGCGCCTTCGGTCAGCGTCCCGGTCTTGTCAAAGGCCACGACGCGCGCTTCCTTGAGCAGTTGCAGCGCCTCGCCCTTGCGGAACAGCACGCCGGTTTCGGCCCCGCGCCCCGTGCCCACCATGATCGAGGTCGGCGTCGCCAGCCCCATCGCGCAGGGACATGCGATGATCAGCACCGCGACCGCGTTGACCAGCCCGAAGGTCAGCGCCGGTGCCGGGCCAAAGCCGAGCCACACCGCGAAGGTCAGCAGCGCGACCGTGATGACGGCGGGGACGAACCACAGCGTCACCCGGTCCACCAGCGCCTGAATGGGCAGCTTGGCGCCCTGCGCGGCCTCGACCATGCGGATGATCTGCGACAGCATCGTGTCGCCACCCACGGCGGTGGCGCGGAAGGCGAGCGCGCCGGTCTGGTTGACGGTGCCGCCCACCACGGTGGCGCCCTCGGACTTGGCCACCGGCACCGGCTCGCCGGTGATCATCGATTCGTCGATGTAGCTCTCGCCCTCGATGACCTCGCCATCCACGGGCAGGCGTTCGCCGGGGCGGACCTCGACCACGTCGCCGGGCCGGACCTCGTCCACGGGGATGTCGGCGCTGGCCCCGTCGCGGCGCACGCGCGCGGTCCTGGCCTGCAACCCGATCAGCCGCTGGATCGCGGCCGAGGTGCGGCCCTTGGCGCGCGCTTCGAGATAGCGGCCCAGCAGGATCAGCGTGACGATCACCGCGGCGGGTTCGTAATACACATTCACCGTGCCCGCGGGCAGCAGCGCCGGCGCGAAGGTGGCGACCAGCGAATACAGGAACGCCGCCATCGTGCCCACGGCGACGAGGCTGTTCATGTCCGGCGCGCCGCGGAACAGCGCCGGAAAGCCCTGCGCATAAAAGCGGATGCCGGGGAAGGCCATCACCAGCGTGGTCAGCACGAACTGGATCAGCCAGCTGGTCTGCATGCCGATGGTGGACATGATCAGGTCATGCACCGGCGGGATCATGTGCGAGCCCATCTCCAGCGCGAACACCGGCAGCGTCAGCACCCCGGCCACGATCAGGTCGCGGCGCAGCCCGGCGGCCTCGGCGTCGCGGCGGGCGGTGGCGGTGTCTTCGGTGATGGCAGCGCGGCGTTCGCGGGCATCGTAGCCGGCCTGCGAAACGGCGGCGATCAGCGCCTCGGGGTCGGCGGCGCCGGTGACGGTCGCGCGCTCCGAGGCGTAGTTGACCCGTGCCTCGGTCACGCCCGGCACGGCCTGCAGCGCGCGCTCCACGCGGGCGACGCAGGAGGCGCAGGTCATGCCCTCGATGTCCAGCTCGACCCGGCGCTCGGGCACGTCGAAGCCCGCGTTGCGCACCGCCTCGCGCAGCGCCTGCGGCGACACCGGGCCGTCGGCCTGGATCCGGGCGCGTTCGGTGGCAAGGTTCACCTCGGCCGAAGCCACGCCGGGGACCGCACGCAGCGCGCGCTCCACCCGCCCCACGCAGGAGGCGCAGTGCATCCCCTCGATCCGGAGCGCACTGGTCTCGGCAGGATCGGCGGCGGCGGGCGGGTGGGTCATCGTCCGGGTCATGGACGTGCAGATAATGCTTCCCACCGTTGGAAGGTCAAGCCCGCAAAAAAATTGCCCGAAGGTGCTTGACCTTCCCACCATGGGAAACCCCATCTGCAATTGCACCGGACAGAACCAAGGAGGCTCTGGTGCACTTTCACATCGACAACATGACCTGCGGCGGCTGCGTGCGCGGCGTCACCCGCGCGGTCCACAGCGTGGACCCCGCCGCCGTGATCGAGGCCGACCCGCCCACGCGCAAGCTGACCATCCGCTCCGACCGGCCCGGCGCGGCCTTCCTGCCCGCGCTTCAGGCCGCGGGCTTCGACGCACACCTTCAGTGAGGAGACCCCCGATGCAATACAAGAAACTGTCTGTCGCATTCCTGATCGGCACGGGCCTTGCCGTGGGCGGGTTGGCCTATGCGCAGTCGCAGATGGATCACAGCCGGATGGGGCACGGTCACATGGACCACGCCCAGATGGAGCTTGCCCAGATGGATCATGGCGATCACGGGTCGATGGATCACGGCGCGCATGGTGACCACGGCGCGCATGGCGATCACGGCGCGCATGGTGACCGCAGCGACGACCCGGTCATCGCCGCGTATCAAGAGGTCAACGACCGCATGCACCGCGACATGGACATCGCGTTTACCGGCGACGCCGACGTGGACTTCGTCCGCGGCATGATTCCCCACCACCAGGGCGCCATCGACATGGCCCGCGTGGTTCTGGAGCACGGGTCGGACCCCGACATTCGCGCGCTCGCCGAAGAGGTCATCGAAGCCCAGGAGTCCGAAATCGCCATGATGCGCGACTGGCTGGCCGAACGCGGCCACGATTGAGGCGCCCCGGCGGGACGGCCGGACCATCCCGCCGCGTCGGCGCCGGCGGGGTCCGCGCGGCGCGCCAGGCTCCCGCTCAGGTCATGCGCTGGCGCGGGCCTGTCGCTTGCGCTCGTGCGGGTCCAGGAAGCGTTTGCGCAGACGGATCGCCTTGGGTGTGACCTCGACCAGTTCGTCGTCGTCGATATAGGCGATCGCCTGCTCCAGCGTCATCAGCGTGGGCGGCGTCAGCTTGACCGCATCATCCGAGCCGCTGGCGCGCACGTTGGTCAGCTTCTTGCCCTTGAGCGGGTTGACCTCGAGGTCGTTGTCGCGGCTGTGCTCGCCGATGATCATTCCCTGATAGACCGGGTCCTGCGGGTTGATGAACATCCGGCCGCGGTCTTCCAGGTTCCACAGCGCGTAGGCCACCGCGGTGCCGTCCTCCATCGAGATCAGCACCCCCTGCCGGCGGCCCGGGATCGGGCCCTTGTAGGGCGCCCAGTCGTGGAACACGCGGTTCAGCACGCCGGTGCCGCGGGTGTCGGTCAGGAACTCGCCGTGATAGCCGATCAGCCCGCGCGAGGGCACATGCGCCACGATCCGCGTCTTGCCGGTGCCGGCGGGCTTCATCTCGACCAGATCGCCACGGCGCGGGCCGGTGATCTTCTCGATCACGGCGCCGGTGAACTCGTCGTCCACGTCGATGGTGACTTCCTCGACCGGCTCCAGCCTCGTGCCGCCCTCGTCGCGCATCAGCACGCGCGGGCGCGAGATCGACAGCTCGAACCCCTCGCGGCGCATGTTCTCGATCAGCACGCCCATCTGCAATTCGCCGCGCCCGGCGACGTCGAACGCCTCGCCCCCCGGTGTGTCGGTGACGCGGATGGCGACGTTCAATTCGGCCTCGCGCATCAGGCGCTCGCGGATCACGCGGCTTTGCACCTTCGACCCATCGCGCCCGGCAAGCGGGCTGTCGTTGATCCCGAAGGTGACCGAGATCGTCGGCGGGTCGATCGGCTGCGCGGGAAGCGGCGTGTCGCGGGCGGGGTCGCACAGCGTGTCGGCGACGGTGGCCTTGCTCATGCCGGCCAGCGTGACGATGTCGCCCGCCTGCGCCTCGTCGATCGGGCTCTGGCCCAGCCCGCGGAAGGCCAGCACCTTGGTCACCCGGAACGATTCGAGCTTGGCACCGTCGCGCGACAGCGCCTTCAGCGTGGCGCCCGCGCGCAGGCGTCCGGCTTCGACCCGCCCGGTGAGCACGCGGCCCAGATAGGGGTCGGCCGACAGCGTGGTGGCGAGCATCGCGAACGGCGCATCGGCGGCGGCGATCTGCGCAGGCGCGGGCACATGGCGCGTGACCAGATCGAACAGCGCCGTCATGTCGGCGCGCGGGCCGTCGAGTTCCGTGTCAGCCCAACCGTTGATCCCGCTGGCATAGAGCACCGGAAAGTCCAGCTGGTCGTCATCGGCGCCGAGATTGGCGAACAGGTCGAACACCTCGTTCAGCGCGCGGTCGGGCTCGGCGGCGGGCTTGTCGACCTTGTTGAGCACCACGATCGGGCGCAAGCCCAGCGCCAGCGCCTTGGCGGTGACGAACTTGGTCTGCGGCATGGGGCCTTCGGCGGCATCCACCAGCAGCACCACGCCATCGACCATGGACAGGATGCGCTCGACCTCGCCGCCGAAATCGGCGTGGCCGGGGGTGTCGACGATGTTGATCCGCGTGGCCCCCCATTCGACCGAGGTGCACTTGGCCAGGATCGTGATCCCGCGCTCGCGTTCCAGATCGTTGCTGTCCATGGCCCGTTCGGCCACCGACTGGCCCTCGCGGAAGGCGCCGGATTGCTTGAGAAGCTCGTCCACGAGCGTGGTCTTGCCGTGATCGACATGCGCGATGATCGCGATGTTGCGAAGGTCCATGGGTCTGTCCGTTGATGCTGCGCTGCGGCGCATAGCAGCTTGCACGGCGCTTGGCCAGCGCCAAGCGGCACCCGGCGGGACCGCAAGACAGACACAAGCCCGGCACCATCGGTGCCGGGCTGCGCGCGCGGCTGCTCCTCCTCAGCCGCGCGAGTGCATGCACGCGCCGGCAGGGCTGGCGCCCCGCCCGGCGCGCGTCCCTACGATCCGGTCGACAGCTTGCGCGCCTGCCCCACCCAGTCGTCGCGGCTGGCGCGGCCCTTGAAGCCTTCGAGATTGGCGTCGAGCCACGCGATCTCGGCCGCGCCCCACCCCGCAATCTGGTCGAAATGGAAATAGCCCATGCCGTTCAGCATCGCTTCAAGCTTCGGGCCGATGCCGGTGATCTTCTGCAGATCGTCGGCCTGCCCGCCGCGCGGTGCGTCCAGCCCCGCTGGCCTGGTCATTCCGTCACCGCCATCGCGGTCCTGCGGATCGGGCACCGACGTCGGCGGCGCATCGGCCATGCGCGGCGGCGTGGGCAGGTCGTCGCCCGGGTGCACGGTGTCATGCGCCGCAAGCTCCGCCCCCGCCGGGATGGCCCGGCGATAGAGGTGCCATGTCGCGTGCCCAAGCACCGGCAGCACCACCAGCAACCCCAGGAACACGGGGATCATTGCCACGAACAGGGCCACCGCGATCACGCCGGCCCATTTCATCATGGTCTGGGGGTTCGAACGCACGACCTCGGCGCTGGAAATCATCGCGGTGACGAAATCCACGTCGCGGTCCAGCAGCATCGGCAGGCTGGCCACGGTGACCGTGAACAGCGCCAGCGCCACAAGCGCCCCGGCGGCAGAGCCCACGATGACCATCAAGACGCCCGGCCCCGACAGCAGCATGCCCATGGTTTCACCACCGATGCCGGAGCGGGAGAAGAAGATCGCGAAGATCCCGCGCGCCAGGATCACCCAGAAGCCGAAGAAGATCAGAACGGTGACCGCCATCAGCAGCAACTGCTCGTCGCCGCGGCCGCGGATCGCGCCAAGGATCTCGCCCCAGTTCTGGGGCTTGCCGGCCTCGCGCAGGCGACTGGCCTGATACAGCCCGACCGCGGCGAAGGGCGCCAGCAGCGGGAAGCCCGCCGCGATCGGGATGAACCACGCCCATTCGCCCCGCGCGAACAGGCCGAAATAGAGCGCCACGCCGCCGAGCACGTAGAACATCGCGAAGAACAGGCCGAACTGCGGCGCGGCCTTGAAGTCATCCCAGCCGCTGGCCAGCGCCGCGCGCAGGTCGTCCTCGGTCAGGTCCCGGGACACCTGGATCGGCTGGGGCACGGCCATATCCGTGGTGGTCATGTCAAGCCTCCTCTGCATTGAGGCAACAATAGGAATGCCGCCCCGACAAACGCAACCGGAATGTTGCCGTGCAGGCGCGAAGGCGCGGCGCGAGGCCGGTCCTTTCAGGGCGTCAGGCGGCGTCGGCCAGCATCCGCGCGATCTCGTCCTTCAGGTGCAGCCGCTTGCGGCGCAGCTCGGTCTCGTGCTCGTCGCTCATCGGCTCGACCAGCGTTTCGGCGCGGTGGATGGCGCGGTTGACCTCGTGATACTCATCGGCGAGGCGGGCGAAATGCGGGTTCGAAACCTTCAGGTCGTGCAACCGCTCGCCTGCATCGGGGAATTCCTCGGCAAGCTCATGGGGGGTGTGACTCATGGTGGTGTGTCCTTTCGTGCATGCAACGGCAATCAGCACGCAGCTAGCCGCGGTCCCGCCCGCCCCGCCTTGATCTGCCTCAAGTCGCCTGCACGGGCGCGGGGCGCGTGACACTCTGCGCGGTTTGGGATAGGCGCGGGGCGTGGGATTCGGATCACGAAGAGGCGCCGACCGCCATGCAGGGCATGCCCAGCCATCCGTTCGACGACGACAAGCTCCGGGAGGAATGCGGCGTCTTTGGCGTCATCGGGGTCGCCGACGCCGCCAGCTTCACCGCGCTGGGGCTGCACGCGCTCCAGCACCGCGGGCAGGAGGCGGGCGGGATCATCACCCACGACCCCGCCACCGGCTTTCATTCGGCGCACCGCTTCGGGCTGGTGCGCGACAACTTCACCAAGGCCGGCGTGATCGACAGCCTGCCCGGCCCCATCGGCATCGGGCATGTGCGCTACTCCACCGCCGGATCCAAGGGCGCCACGCAGATCCGCGACGTGCAGCCGTTCTTTGGCGAGCTGACCATGGGCGGCGCGGCGATCGCGCATAACGGCAACATCACCAACGCTGCGTCGATCCGGCGCGAGATGATCGAGCGCGGGTCGATCTTCCAGTCGACTTCGGACAGCGAGTGCATCATCCACCTGATGGCGCGCAGCTTCCAGAAAACCATCCCCGAGCGCATGAAGGACGCGCTGCGGCGGGTGGAGGGCGCCTTTTCCATTGTCGCCATGACCCGCACCAAGCTGATGGGCGTGCGCGACGCGCTGGGGGTGCGCCCGCTGGTGCTGGGCCGCGTGGGCGATGGCTGGGTGCTGTCGTCCGAGACCTGCGCGCTCGATATCATTGGCGCCGAATTCGTGCGCGAGATCGAGCCGGGCGAGATGGTGGTGATCACCGCAGACGGGGTCGAAAGTCACCGCCCCTTCGCACCCCGGCAACCGCGGTTCTGCCTGTTCGAGCATGTCTATTTCTCGCGTCCCGATTCGATGATCGCCGCGCGCTCGGTCTACGAGACGCGCAGCGCGATCGGCGTGGAGCTTGCGCGCGAGGCGCCCGTCGAGGCCGATCTGGTCTGCCCGGTCCCCGACAGCGGCACGCCCGCCGCCATCGGTTACAGCCAGCAATCGGGCATTCCCTATGCAATGGGGATCATCCGCAACCAGTACATGGGCCGGACCTTCATCGAACCGACCGAGCAGATCCGCGACATGGGCGTGCGGCTGAAGCTGAACGTCAACCGCGCGCTGATCCGCGACAAGCGGATCGTGCTGGTGGATGATTCGGTGGTGCGCGGCACCACAAGCATGAAGATCAAGGACATGATCCTGGATGCCGGTGCGGCCGAGGTGCATTTCCGCATCGCCTCGCCGCCGACCGCGTGGCCATGCTTCTACGGGGTGGACACGCCCAACCGCGACAAGCTCCTTGCCTCGCACATGAGCGAGGAGGAGATGCGCGCGCATATCGGGGTGGACAGCCTGAAGTTCATCTCGCTCGACGGGCTTTACCGCGCGGTGGGCGAAGCGCAGGGCCGGAACGCCGACCAGCCGCAATATTGCGACGCGTGTTTTTCGGGGGATTACCCGGTGGCGCCGCAGGACATGCTGGACCAGGGGTTCGAGCCGCACGCGATCCGCTGACCCCGCAGCGGTGATCCAGCGGCGCGCGCGTGCCGCGCGCACTCCTTCTGGCGCTTCGCGCGGTGGGAGGGGCTACGCCCCTTTGCGCCCGGCGCGGCCGGGCGCATTCACCCCGCGTCGCGCCACCGGCGCATTGAGCGCATCAACGACGGGCCAGCGCGTCCAGGGCTTCGGTGATTTCGGGGCGCAGCGGCCCCTCGCACGGGGGGTCGATGAGCGTGGTGAACCAGTGCTCGGGCGGGGATTTTCCGGCGCGCGCACCCTCCCAGCGCAGGCCGCGCAGCACGGCCTCGGCGGGGGGCGGCAGGCGGTCGGGCAGCGGCTGGTCCGAGAGCACACCCCAAACCGCGGTCCACGCGCGCGCCACCGACCAGGGGTTGTAACCGCCCCCGCCCAGCACAATCAGCCGCGGCGCGAGCGGGCGCAGCGCGCGCACCACGTCCAGATGCGCGTTGTTGGACAGCGACAGGCGCGACAGCGGGTCCTCCTCGATCGCGTCCGAGCCGCATTGCAGCACGATCGCGTCGGGCGCGAAGCCGGCGGTGCGCGGCACGATCAGGCGCTCGATCACCGCGCGCATCTCGGTGTCGTTGAACCCGCGCGGGACCGGCAGGTTGAAGGCCGACCCGCCCCCATCATCCCCGAGCGCGCCGGTAAAGGGCCAGCGTCGGTTCTCGTGCACCGAGATCAGCCGCATGTCGGGGTCACCTGCGAAGGCGTGTTCGACCCCGTCGCAGTGATGCGCGTCGATGTCCACATAGACCAGCCGCTGCATCCCCAGCCGCCGCAGCGCCAGCAGGCACAGCACGGGATCGTTGATGTAGCAGAACCCGTTGGCGCGATCCGGAAAGGCATGGTGCGTGCCCCCGCCGGGGGCGTGGACCATGCCGCCCTCGGCCACCAGCTCGGCCGCCAGCATCACGCCCCCGGCCGAGGTTGCGGGGCGGCGAAAGACTTCCGGGAACACCGGGTTGGCAGTGGTGCCGAGGCCGTGGCGCGCGCGGGTGGCCTTGTCGACGCGGCCCTCGGCTTCGGCGCGTTGCAGCGCGGCGACATAGGCGGGCGTGTGCCACAGCTCCAGCGCGGCGGGCTTGGCGCGCGGGCTGTTGATGTAGCGATCAGTCCCCAGCCAGCCCAGCGCGCGGGCGAGGTCCATCACCGTGGGCACGCGCGGGATACGCAACGGGTGCCAGCGCCCGTAGCTCGAGCCGCGATAGACCTCGGAGCCGATGAACCGCGCAGCGGTCACCGGGCCCCCCGCATCAGCCCGCGCCGGCTGAGCGCACTGACCGACACGGCAAGGATGATGATCACGCCCACCAGCACCTCGCGCACATAGCTGTCCACGCGCATCTGCGTGAGCCCGTTGTCGAGGATCCCCAGCACCGCCACCCCCGCCATGGTCGCCAGCACCCGCGGCTGGCCGTTCTCGGTCAGCGTCATGCCCAGGAACACCGCGGCGATGGCGGTCAGCATCAGCCCCGAGCCCTGCGTGGGGTTGGCCGAGGCCACGCGCGCGGCGAACATCAGCCCGGCGATCGCCGCCCCGACACCGGTGAAGGCAAAGGCCGACAGCCGCAGCCAGGTCACGCGCAGCCCGGCCAACCGCGCAGCCTCGCGATTGCCGCCGATGGCATAGAGCCGCCGGCCATAGCTGGTCTGCTCCAGCACCACCCAGACGACCAGCGCCACGGCGATGGCCACCAGCGTCAGGTTGGGCAGCATCAGCGGCCGACCGTCCAGCGTGCCCAGCGGCAGGCCGCTGCGCGCAAAGCCGGAAAACGCCTCGGGGATCGCGCGCCCGAAGATGGTGCTGCCGCCCGAGACCACGAAGGCCAGCCCGCTGTAGACCGTGAGTGTCGCCAGCGTCGCCACGAAAGGCAGGATGCCGATCACCGACACCAGCACGCCGTTCAGCAGCCCCCCCGCCAGCCCCACCGCAAGCGCCACCGACACCGCCGCAGGCACCGACCAGCCCTCAACGAACAGCACCGCCGCCACCACCCCCGACAGCGACGCCATCGAGCCCACCGACAGGTCGAAATCGCCCATCACCATCACCACCGTCATGGTCGCCGCGATCACCGCCAGCATGCTGATCTGCTGGCTGATGTTGATCCAGTTGCGCGCGGTCATGAAGGTGTCGGGCAGGTTCACCCAGAAGAACACCACGATGGCGAGCATCCCGGCAAGGCTGGCGAAGCGGCGGATGAGGGTCAGCATGCGCCCCCCGCGCCCGTCTCTGCGGCGGCGGCGTCCAGCCGGTCGTAGCAGCGCGCCAGCAGGTCGGCCTCGGTCAGGCCGTCATTGTCCAGCAGATGCACCAGTCGTCCCTCCTGCAGCACCGCGATCCGGTCGGCGAGGCCCAGGATCTCGGGCAGGTCCGAGGAGGCGAGGATCACGCTCAGCCCCGCATCGGCAAGCCGCCGGATCAGGCGGTAGATGTCGAACTTCGCCCCCACATCCACCCCGCGCGTGGGCTCGTCAAGCAACAACACCGCCGGTTGCCCCGCCAGAGCGCGCGCAAACAGCACCTTCTGCTGGTTGCCCCCCGAAAGCTGCGCCACCGGCTGGCCGGGGCCCGCGGCCTTGAGCCGCACCTCCTCGCCGCGGGTCTGCACCAGGCGGGCCTCGGCAAGGCGGTTGACGAAGCCGCCGGGGCGCGACAGCCGCGCCAGATGCGGCAAGGTCACGTTCTCGGCGATGGCGCGCAGCATCATCAACCCTTCGGAGCGCCGCTCGCGCGGGACATAAGCGAGCCCGCGCGCCCAGGCCGCTGCCGGATCGCCGGGGCGCAGGCGCCGACCCTCCAGCTCCAACGCCCCGCCGCGCATCGGGATCGCCCCCATCAGCGCGCGCAGCAGCGCCCCGCGCCCGGCACCCGCCAGCCCGGCAACGCCCAGGATCTCGCCACGCTGCAGCGTGAAGGACACGCCCCGCAGCGGCCCGGCGCTCAGCCCCGAGACCTCCAGCAGCGGCGCTCCCGGCAGCGGCGCGGCGCGGCGCGGCGGGAACAGCGCGCTCAGATCGCGCCCGGTCATGTGATGGATGATGCGCGCCTCGTCCGTGTCGGCCATCGGCTGCGACGCGATCAGCCGCCCGTCGCGCAGCACGCTCACGCGGTCGCTCAGCCGCAAAACTTCGGCCATGCGGTGCGAGACATAAAGCACCCCCGCCCCCGCCGCGCGCAGCTCGCCGATCACCGCGAACAGCGCCTCGGCCTCTACCCCGGTCAGCGCGGCAGTGGGCTCGTCCATCACGTAAAACCAAGGCGCGCGCGCGCCGTCGTCGATCAGCGTGGCGGCAATGCGCACCAGCATCTGGTCACCCGCGCCGAAGCGCGACATCGGCACCGCCGGGTCGATATGCCCCAGCCCCAGCCGCGCCAGCGCGCGCGCCGCGCTGCGGTTGAGCGCGCGCCAGTCGATCAGCCCACCCAGCCGGCGCGGCCAGCGGTGGTTGAGGTGCATGTTCTCGGCCACCGACAGCGCGGGCACGCTGTGCAGTTCCTGATGGATGAAGCGCAGCCCGGCGGCGTGCGCCTCGGCGGGGCTGGCCAGCGACAGGGGCGCGCCGTCAAGCGTGATGCGCCCGGCATCCGGCGCCTCGATCCCGGCGATCAGCTTGATCAGCGTGGACTTGCCCGCGCCGTTCTCGCCCATCAGCGCGTGCACCTCACCTGCGCGCAGGCGCAGCCGCACATCGTCCAGCGCCCGGACTGCGCCGTAGCGCCGGCTCAGCCCGTCGAGCACCAGCTCAGTCATGCAGATCCCCGAATGCCTGCGCGCGCCCGGAGCCGGGGCGCGCGCGGGTGGGCGGGTGGGAGCGCGGCCCGG
>LFIK01003275.1_pt1 | contig 13157 bp, 7 predicted proteins | sample 643401 | NCBI WGS metagenome assembly LFIK01 (sample SAMN03777447, study PRJNA286221) | soda lake metagenome | biome: soda lake; feature: Kulunda steppe; material: water; isolation source: sample T5-Br brine of Lake Tanatar-5 | place: Russia: Kulunda steppe | collected 2010-07 | reverse complement strand
CTCCTCCTCCTCCTCCTCCTCCTCCTCCTCCTTCTCCTCCTCTGCCGCCTCCGCGCCCCCCCTCCCCCGCGCGGCGGCGGCGGCCCTCTTCTTGGTGGCCTCGCGGCGCGCCCTGGCCCGCTGGGCCTCGCGCCGATCCAGCAGCTCGCGCTCGAGCTTGTCCGCCTGCCGCGCCGTGGCCGTCTCGTACTGCTCCTCCAGCTGCACCCGCAGCGCCGGCCAGTAGCCGGGCCGACGGGAGTGGCCGCGGATCTGCTCCAGCACGATCGAGTAGATCTGCAGCACGGGCTGCATGATCTGGTTGGTGATGTAGTGCATGTAGTCCGGCTGCAGGCCCATGCGCCGGATGAACTGCGGGTCCTCGATGCGCTCGCCCTGCAGCATCGGCTTGCCTGCCCGCGCGGCCGTGGACGGGGGGGGCTGGATGAAGACGTAGGGGACGCGGTCGTTGGACTGCGGCTTGTTGCCCGGGTCCCGCTCGCCGATGCGCTGGGCCAGCACGTTGTGCGCGATGCTCTCGGGCGCCGCGTACGAGGCCTTCAGCGTCTTGGTGATGACGAGCTGCTCCAGCGGGATGCGGCCGTCCACCAGCTGCTGCAGGTGCGTCTGGAGGAAGGCGATGGAGGCGGGGATGTCGCGCTCGCCCAGCAGGATGTCGATGATGCCGCCGTAGATGGTCTTCAGGATGGGCGCGTTGTCGCGCCGCTTCAGCACGATGCCCATGCTCTTCTGCGTGTACCTCTCGGTGTCGTCCTCGTACAGGTTGCCGACGTAGCGCTTCTTGCTGAAGATGATGAAGGGCCAGAAGGTCTTCTCGTACTCCATGTCGTGGGGCGGCTTGAGGTGCGGCTTCCACAGCGCGGATGCCGCCCGGGCCTTCTGGATGGACGCCTCCAGGGCCGCCTTCCCGGTGAGGCGCGCGCCGTGGGCGTCGTACGACCTGAACACCATGAACAGGGAGTCGGTGTCGCCGTAGATGACGTCCGCCCCCGCGTGCTCCTGCATGAAGTCCTTCGCGCCCAGGATGAGGTTGCGGCCCGTCGCGGTGGTGCAGGCCGCGATCGACTTCAGGTACAGCGGGCTGGTGCGGGCGCCCATCTGGCCGTACAGCGAGTTGGCCGTCACCTTGTACGCGTTCTGCAGCCCGTCCAGGACGGCGCGCTGGAAGGGGTCGTAGGCGGGCCGCTGCGAGGCGCGCTCCTCGTCCGTGAGCTGCTGCACCCTCCCCCCCTCCCCGCCGTCCGCGGCGGGGGCGAACAGGCCGGCCGCCTCGTCCACCCAGGAGCCCACCAGCACCTCGCCCGTGGCCGCCCGCGTGACCGCCCGGTGGCCCATCCGCGCGCGCGTGCGCTTGCGCTGGCGCAGCAGCTGCTGCAGGATGCGGGGGAGGACGCCCTTCTCGCCGGCCTCTCCGCCGTCCTTCTTGGTGCCCTGCGCGAAGCGGCACGTGCACGGCCCGTCCGCGGCGTCGTACGTGATGTCCACGTACTCGACGCCGGGCAGGTTGTCGTACGCGGGGTCCAGCACCAGGCGGTCGTGCGAGATGTTCTCGCTGATCATGCTCGACGGGTACAGCGACGCGTAGTCCAGCACGGCGACGGGGTCGTCCAGGTACATGCCCGTCTTGGGGTCCAGCACGATCGCGCCCTCGTACCCCCCGCCCCCCTCCGCGTCCTCCCCTTCCTCCTCGGGCAGCCCCTGCTCCCGCCGCTCCTCCGCCGTGAGGATGCGCCGCAGCTTGGGCAGCAGGAAGTCGTCCAGGCGGCATTGGCGCGCGACGAGGCTGAAGATCTTCACGCCCTGCCCGCGCATGAAGATGAAGGCCAGCGGCACGGAGCACACGTTGGCCATGCCCAGGTTGTTGGCCACCGTCTCCAGCTTGATCATCATGCGGTTGCACAGCTCGCAGTCCTGCAGGCAGTACTCCGCGATGACCCGGCGGTCCGCGGCGCCCCCCCGCTGGAGGCGGAAGATGTCGCCCGGCGAGACGTCGTTCTTCTGCAGCCCCATGAAGTGGCGCGCCACGTTGTCCAGCTTGTAGCTGTCCAGCTTGTGGTCGCGGTTGATGACCTTCATCAGGTCCAGGCACGTGCGGCCGTGCATCTCCAGGTAGCGCAGCAGGTTGTCCCCCAGCGCGGAGGAGGACAGCTCCTTCTCCACGTATTCGCACTCCACGTCCGCCAGGCGCCCCAGCCTCATGAACCCCCGCTCTATCCCCAGCTCCTTGGCGCGCGCGTGCATGTAGGCCATGTCGAAGCCGAACACGTTGTAGCCCGTCACGATGTCGGGGTCCATGGCCGCCAGCATCCCCGTCCACGCCAGCAGCAGCTGCCGCTCGTCGCTGCAGGCCACGGTCTCCGCGTCCGCCACCGGCTCGCAGCTCCCCAGGGTGAGGATGTGGCGGTAGCAGCACCCCTGGTCTCCGTACACGTGGAAGGTGGTCCCTATCTGGATGATCTCGTCTCCCTCCAGCGGGGGGAAGCAGTTGTCGGCGAACGCCTTGGCGATGGCCCCGATCTTGGCGCCCGCGTTCATGGGCGGCGGGGGCGGGGACGGGGCCTCGCCCCGCGGGCCGACCACCACGGACACGGTCCCCCCATTTGCCCCCCCCGCACGCCCCAGGGTGGTCTGGCGTCCGCCACGGGGGCCGCGCCCCCCCGCTCTCCCCGCTCCCCCCGCCCCCCTCGCCCCTCCGGCCACACCCGGGAAGGCGGAGGGGGAGGGCGGGGGGGGACGCAGGACGGTGGGCGTGGGCTTGACGCCGGCCAGGATGCAGTAGATGTCGTCCACGAGCCGGGACGTCACGGCGCGCAGGCGTCTGCTCTGCCCCGGGCTCAGGCCGCCGCCGCCCTTGATGCACACGCGCTGCACCAGGCCGCCGGACGGGTCGCGCTCCTCGATGCCCAGGCCGAACAGGATGCCCTCCTGCAGCGCGCGCTTCGCGTCGTACTCGCTGACCGCCGCTCCCCCCCCGTCCCGCGCCACCCGCGCGTTCCAGAACTCGCTCAGGTCGGAGGCCAGGCGGCGGTACGTCTTGACCGCCACGGGGAAGTCCCCGTGGCTGCTGTTGCACTCGATGTCGAAGGACGCGACGAGCAGGGGCGCGATCTCCTCGCGCTCCACCGGGTGCACGTCCCTCCAGCACACCGACCCGTCGCGGCCCACGTGGCGGGTGGCGGGGGCCACCCCGCAGCCCGACCGCAGCGCGCCCCCCGGGATGCGCACCCAGCCCGCCGCGCTGATGCCCCGGCGGTGCACGAACCTCAGCAGGGGGTCGATGTTGGTCTCGTACAGGGGGAGGCGGACGGGCCTGCCATGCACGCTGATGTCGCTGTCCTCGAGGAAGCGGGCCATCTTGCGCATGGCCGCGACGCGGCGGAAGTCGGCGTACACGAACGGGTGGCGCCGGTCGTCCTGGAAGCCCCAGAAGTCCTTGCGCTGCACCACGCCCGCCTCCACGATCCCGGCCCGCCCCTCGGGGAGGCGCCGCGTCTCGGCCGCGCGGCGCAGGGCGTCCGGCACGGCGGCGGCAGGGACGCGCTCCGGGACGCGGACGTACAGCCGCGGACAGAAGCCGCGCACGGTGACGGCCACGGACTCGCCCGCCTGCGTGACGCCAAACAGCTTGATGTAGTACGCGCTGCGCCTGCAGCGCACATCCTCGTCGTCGTCGTCGTCGTCGTCGTCGTCGTCGTCCTCCTCCTTCGCCTCGCCGTACCCCTTCCTCCGTTCGAAGGGCTCGTCCGCGGCGTAGTAGCTGATGACCTGGAAGACGAGGTCACCCGCGCCCGCTCCTGCACCTGCGCCCGCTCCTGCGCCCTCAGCTCCTGCGCCCGCTCCCGCTGCCTGGGAGCGGATCTCGGCCGCGGGGGCGGCGGCACGTCGCTGGGCCCTCCTGGCACGGAGCCGGAACAATCTTTTCCGGTCCATCGCGACAGACCGACGACGCGCCGGCACGACGCGGCCGATTTCACAGTCTTCGTGTCTCCTTTTTTATGTCATGGTGTGATGCACACACGCAGGGACATGCGTTTCTCTCCGAAACAGAGCGCATCGGCACTGCCCGCGGGAAAAGGAATGCGAGGAAATGATGGGTTGATGTACGAGGTCAGCCAAGACGCGCGGGGCGTGCGTCGTTGGCAGCTCACCGAGGAATCCAAACTCATGAGGGCGGCCTGGGATGCGGTGCCCGACAACCACGTGAGGGTCGTCCTGAAGGCATCGTTGCAGAGGGTGTCGGAGCAGGGCGAGCCGGTGGGACGGGCGGTCCCCGCCACGAACCGCAGGTACATGCTGGAGGTCGGGGCCGTGCGGTTCGATTCGCCGAAGGCAATGCAGATCGTGTGGGGATCGTTGCCGGTCGGGTACGAAAAGAGGGTGTGCAAGTTCGTCAGGGGCATCCGATGGCTCGAAGCGCGAGGGGCGTACGAGGTGGAGTTCGTGCTGTCCGATCCCTCGATGAGGGCGGAGTTCGAGGAGGACCTGCACTTCATGTACGGTGAGGGCGCGGCCGACTCGTGGCAGGAGGGCGACGTGGAGATCGCGAAGGGTCACGAGCTGCTCCTGAACATCGTTCCGGAAAGAAACTCTTGAGCAGGGCCTTCTTGGCCGAGGCCCAGGCGTGTTCGAACCCGGCGTCCTTCATGACAGCATCGACGACGCGCGAGTACGCCCCGTTTTCGTGGTCGTCCAGGACATGGATCACGAATCTGTCGGCGAGCCGCCGCACCGCCGCATCGGAGCAGGGGGTGATCGTCTTGTTCGGGTCGTCCTCGATCTGGCAGTGTACCCGCGGAGATAGACGAGGGGACGCTCGACCCGCTGCACCGTGCATCGGGACCCTCCACACGCTCGACACCATTGTCTTCTTGCTCGATCCATCATCGTGCGCCGCTTCATGGTGCGCCACCACCAGGTTGAAGTCGCAGAACCGTTCGGGGTTCGAAGGCACGCCCGTCACGAACACGCCCAGTGCGTACCATCCGTCCCGTCGATCTCGCGGAGGCCCGACGCGTTGAAGACGTGAGCTGCGTGCTCCACGCAGTGAGTGCGTTTCCCCGCCGTTTTGGATGAACACCGCGGGAAAGGGGAGAGGCACGTTGGGGCCGAGCTTCTTTGCCACGATTTCTGCGTCCGGCAGAGGGTTGAGTTTGCGCTCTTTCGGAGAGAGTTTCGGGCGGGCGATGTACAATTCGGACGTGTAGTAGCGCGCCTTTTCTCTGATCAGCTTCCATCGCAGCGGCGTCTGCGTCTGCGTCTGCGGCGGCGGCTGCGTCTGCGAAGGCGGCGGCGGCGGCGGCGTGGTCGACTTTGATGTTGTCATCTTGTCTACAATGTCGTCTGAGAAGAATTGGTATTTGGCCGGTGTGTGATGTACTCAGCTGTCGCCGCCGCCGGTCTGGCCCTGGCTCTGCTTCACGGAGTTCAGGAGCTCCGGGATGCACTCCTGGGGGAGGCGGCACTGGAAGCGCGAGTCGGGCAGCCGCATCACGGCGGAGGTCTGGATGACGACCGACGAGCGGGGCGGGCCACTCGACTCCAGCACCGTGACGTACGGCGAGGGGTGGGAGACGGAGTACTCCGAGGAGTTCAGGATGTGCTGCAGCTCGGCGGGGTCCATGCCGACGGGGCCCGCGGGATCCGTCATTTGGTCTGATGTCTACCCATCCCGCACATATGTTTAGGTCCCGTCCGTACGCACGAGCCGAGCCTCGTTCTGATCCTCGCACACCACCACCACCGACGCAACGTGCTGCGGCACACCACCACCACCGACGCAACGTGCTGCGGCACACCACCAGCACCGACGCAAGGTGCTGCGGCACACGAGCCCCAAAGGGGAGGGACGACCTAAGGCGTCCGCGCGCTCGACGGGTAAAGGGAGGGACTCCGCGCGTGCGCACATGGATCATCCCCCGCACCCTGACCCACCTGCTCCTCCCCTCGGCTCGGACGGCGGGGGAGGAGGGCGGCAGACGAGTCGTGGGGGGGGATCGGTCGCGTCTGGGGGCAGCTTCGGCACGGTCGCCGACATCCCCCGCCGCAGCTGGCGCCACCGACCGGCAGACGAGCCCAGGGGCGGGGCGTTTCGTCCCTCCCCCAGGGACGCAGACGGCGGCGGCTCCAACCTGTTCCCTCTGTTCGGCGACCCCGGCAACTTCATCACGGTGGGGGCGAACCCCATGGACCCCAACAGCGACCCCATCGACTACGAGGCCATGGGGTTCGGCGTGTTCGGGGCCATCTACACCCCCCGCATCTACGCCCAGGACCTGTCCGTCCTGGAGCTGGCCTCCACGGGGGCGGTGGCCTTCACGACGGGCGACAGGCACACGCTGTCGCTGAACCGCAGCCCCACCGAGAGCAACGTGACGGTACTGGAGACGGTGCCCCACGAGTCCCTCGTCGTGTCCGCGGGCGAGGGCACCGCCGGGGGATCCAACGCGTCCCTCCGGCTGGACGCCGGCGACGGGCGGCGGGCCGAGCTGCGGGCCGATCAGAGTGCGCTGCGTCTGGATCCGACCTCGGCGGGCCTGGCCAGCTCCGGCGACGTGACCCTCGCCAGCTCGGCCGCGGCGCTGATCGGGCGGGCGTCCACCGAGATCGACCTGAGCGTGGGCGACGCGTCCGGCGTGAGGGTGCGGGACGCGGACGTCGCCCTCCGGAGCGGCGCCACCCTGTCCGTCACGGCGGCGCAGCAGGTCCTCCTGGGCGTGGGCACGGACGCGGAGGGCGGGGGAGCAGCAGCGGGGGCGGAGCTGAGCCTGAACGCGGACGACACGTTGCGGGCCCGCGCGGGGGCGGCGTCCCTGAAGCTGCAGGACGACAGGTGCGAGTTCGGCTTCGACGACATCGGGGTGATGAGGGTGATGAGGGACAAGGTGGTCATCAACACCCAGCTGGACGTGAGGGGCGTGGTGAACAGCGTGTCGATCACGGAGACGCAGCTGGAGGTCCAGGACAAGAGCATCCGCCTGGCGCACGCGCCGGACGAGGGCGGGGGCGCCGCGTCTACGACGGTGGACGGACCGGCCAACTCCGGCGCGGGCATCACCGTGTCCGGCCTCCCCGAAGGAGTGCAGGCGTCGGCGGAGGCGGAGCGGAGGTACGCGAAGGGCGTGTCCTGGAACTACGGCACGACCGGCGTCGACGGCCTGCTCACCTCCTCGGGCATGGACGGGGAGGCGTTCTGGGAGATCCGGGGGGGGAGCATGCGGCTGTCGGCGGTCAAGGCGGACGGCACGAAGATCGCGTACGGCTTCCGCATCAACCATCAGGACGAGCTGGAGATCGTCAAGCGATGGGTAGACGGGGGCAACGCTTTCGCGGCGCGCGTCGCCAAGTTCGGGCGGCTCGAGACGTCATCGTGACCCTCATCCTCACCCTCAACCTCGTTCGGGGGCAGTAGGGCCGGAGGAGGGCGAATATAAGAGACATGCTGATCTGCAGGAGGAGAAGGTCTGGACCCGATGTCGGACGCCGCCCAAGAGGCCCAGGAGGAGGAGGCCCCGTCCACGGCCCAGGAGGCCGCCCCGTCCACGGCCCAGGAGGCCGCCCCGTCCACGGCCCCGGAGGGGGAGGCCCCGGAGGTCCAGCGCTTCTCGACCCGGTGCCGCAAGGCGTTGATGAACCGGATCTCTCAGCTGGGCAACGCGGCGCACGAGGAGATCTTCCGCATCCTGTCGGCCCACGGCACCAACCACACGCGCAACAAGTACGGCATCCACATCAACCTGTCCGCGGTGCACGACACCGTCATAGGCGAGATCAGCAGCTTCGTCGACTATTGCATCAGCAACGACCAGGACCTGCGCGAGTACGACAAGCGCCTGGAGGAATACAAGGTGAACAAGCGCTTCGATGCCCTCCCGTCCCTGAGCAATGGGACGCGTCCCGCCGTGGAGGAGGAGGCCCAGGCGGAGGGCGCTTCGACGGACGAACGCCCCCGGAGCGCGCCCTGCTCCGGGCCGTCCGTGGCGACGGAGGGCCGGAGCCCCCCCCTGGCGCTCGGCGACGGCGATGGACGGGGAGGGGGACGGGGAGGGAGAGGCGGAGGCGGAGGCGGAGGCGGCAATTCGCCACGATCCACGATGCAGCCAGAGTACGACGACGCCCAGCTGCAGCGCATGCGCACCTACATGCAGTTTGACAACGAGGGGCCGGGCAAGAAGCGGTCCTGCAGCAGCAAGTTCAACCTCGCCAAGAAGCGATTCTCGAAGACGAAGCGCGTGGACCGCAGGGGGGGCTTCGGGGGGGAGAGCAGCACGGACCTGGCCTCCGAGCTGCAGCCCGAGCCGTACGTCATCATCGCCCACTCTTGAGAACGGCGGCGCCGTGTCACAGCAGAATTCCCCTTTGGACACCTTTTGTTCCAAAGAACCGCCTTGGAAAAACATATATATACATCAATTTCTTCCGAACTGGTGATGCAAATGCTGCAGGGGGTGAATGGATTCTCAGAGGTAGGGGGTTCAAATCTCCCACGCAATTGAGAGAGAGAGTGTCGTTGAAGCACCTGACATGCAGCTACACCAGTGCTGGGGGCACTATTTGCTTGCATGTGAGGTGAAGTGTTCTTCGCACTGCTCCCCGGAGAAAACTTCACCTCACATGCAAGCAAATAGTGCCCCCAGCACTGGTGTAGCTGCATGTCAGGTGCTTCAACGACACTCTCTCTCTTTCAATGGGCACGGACTCTCCCAACCTCTTGGAACCAAGCTCAGTTTTTTCTTTTCCCTTCGACACATCCACAAACAAAAAACAATCTACAGTGGGGTGTGTTCCATTACAGCCAATCCCAATAGCGTTTACCATGTGTACACAAAAAGAAAGTCTTTATGTATGTCATACGATGCATTCGCCCACCGTCGGTGGACATCAAATTGGGGGGGAATTGGTTCCCGCTCTGTGTCGTCTCGATGGATGGAATTTCACGAAGGCCGGATGACATACATAAAGTGACACGTGGTAGACGCTGGGTGTCCGAAAATTAATCGGGATTGGGCCGTAAGGAGGAGGTTGGGGAGGCCATGCCCCCCTCCCGCTTCGACTGCGCCGTGTGCGCGGGGGACAAGCCCTCGGGCCAGCGGCTCGCGTGCCCCGCGTGCGCGTTCGAGGCCTGCAAGGACTGCCAGAAGACGTACCTCCTGCCGCAGTGCATGGCGTGCCGCGTGGGCTTCACACGGGCCTTCCTCATCGCGGCGCTGGGCAGAGCCTGGGTGAACGGCCCGTTGCGCACGCACCTGCAGGACCGGCTCATGGAGCGGGAGCGGGCGCTCCTGCCCGACGCGATGCTGCAGGTGTCCGCCGTGAGGGAGCACCGCGACTACGCGGAGCGCATGCGGCATCGGGACGTGAGCCTGGAGGAGCAACGCCGCGTCACGTTGGCCGCGGGGGCCGCGGGGGCCGCGGGGGCCGCGGGGGCCGCGGGGGCCGCGGCAGCCCTGCGCGCGATGCACACCATCCGCACCGCCGTCATCCCGTGCCCCGTCGACGCCTGCCGCGGCTTCCTGGACCACGGCAGGTGCGGGGTGTGCCTCACCCCGACCTGCCTGAAGTGCCTACGGCCGCAGCCGGGCGGGCCCGCGGCCGGCCACGCGTGCAATCCGGACGACGTGGCCAGCGTGGCCATGCTGGCCCGGGACAGCCGGCCCTGTCCCAACTGCGGCGTCTTCATCCACCGCACCCACGGCTGCAACCACATGCACTGCACCCACTGCAACGTGCACTGGGACTGGGAGAGCCGGAAGGTGCTGACGCAGAGCACGAACGGCCATTACAACCGGCTGCAAGAGTACGCCCGCGACGTGGCCACGATAGGAGCGGCGCGGCGGGACGACGGAGGCGAGGGAGGGGCGTGCGGAGGCAGGGGGGGACGAGGCAGGGGCGCGTGGGACGACTTCGCGGAGGTCGCGCGGGACGGGGTGCCCCTGGACGCGCAGCCCCTCCTCGCCGCGGACCGCCCGCCGCCCGCCGCGTCGGCGACGGCGGCGGACCTGAGGACGGCCCTGTACAAGGACGCGGCCGTGGTGCGTTTCACCGCGTCCAAGAAGTACGACCCCGACGCCCTCCGCGAGACCCACGCCAGCGTCCTGGCCAGGATGCGCACCAGTTACGTCATGCAGGAGATGGACGAGGCGGCCTGGCGGCGGCGGCTCTTCCAGAACGAGATGGCCTGCGACCGCGACCTCCACCACGGACTCGTGTTCGCGATCTACCTGTCGACGGTCAACGACCTCCAGCGCCGCCTGCACCGGACGGCGGCGGCGAACCCGTCCGTCCCCGCCGGCGCGGAGGCCCTCGAGGTCGCATCCCGCGACTGGCGCCGCCTGGTCCGTATGTGCAACGACAGCTTCGACAGCCTGCGGGAGGAGTATGGGGGACCGCGGATTGCGATCAGGGAGGACGTGCGTGATGCAGACGTCCCCCCCTTGACCGTGAATTGATCCACCGATCGGCTGCGCGAGCGGGGGGGGCGCATAAAAATCGGGCCGTAGAGGAGGTGGGGAAGGATGGAGGACGCCGGCATGTCGTCCGCCGCGGATGCAGTCGCCGACCCTCTCCCTTGCGTGTCGGCGGAGCCGCCGATGAAGAGAACGAGGAGGAGGAGGGGAGCCGGGGCCGGAGGCGGGCCCGGGGAGGCGGCGGCCGCCGTGCGGGCCGTCACCCTGCTGCCCACGCAGCAGGAGCACGTGGCCCGCATGCGGGCCATCCTGCAGCGGCACCCCGTGGCGCTGGACCGCTCCATGCTGGGCGCGGGGAAGACGTTCACCACGACCTACCTCGCCAGGGAGATGGACCTCCCGCACGTGGTGGTGATCGCCCCCGTGTCGGTGAAGCCCAAGTGGGACGGCATGGCGCGCGATTACGGCCTGCGCGTGAGCAGGCTCCTGGGGTACTCGGAGCTGCGCTCCGTGAGGTGCCGCCAGCCGCGCCACGGTCTCCTGGTGCGCCGGGACTACACCAAGCAGATCGCGACGAGCTACGGCGGGCAGGCGGAGGTGGACAAGGTCGAGTTCACGCCGACGCGCGCCTGGACGCAGATGGTGGGGGAGGGGGTGCTGGTCGTCGTGGACGAGATCCAGCACCTGAAGAACGTGGGGTCGCAGTTCGCCGCGGCCCAGGCCCTCCTCGGGGAGGTCGTCGCCCAGGTGGAGGCCGGCGGCGGCTGCCGATCGCGCGTGGTGCTGCTGTCGGGCAGCCCCTTCGACCGCCCCGATCAGATCACCACCTTCTTCCGGACGGTCGGCATCGCCAAGCACGACGAGCTGGGGGTGTACGTGCCCAGCACGGGCCAGATGCGCTGGACGGGGCTGCAGGACATCATCGACCACTGCGAGCGCCTGGACGAGCAGGAGACGCGGCGCGTCATGTCGTTCCATCGGGCGAACCTCAAGACGTACGCGTACCACCTGTTCCAGCAGGTCGTCAACCGGCACCAGGCCTCCAGCATGCCCCCGCCCGCGTGCGAGGGCACCCTCACCAAGCTGAACGCGTTCTACGAGGTGCACGACGCGGAGGACCGCAGGCGGCTGCAGGAGGGCGTCACCGCCCTGGCCACGGCCTGCATGTACAACCCGGGGGACGGGACGGTGAACTTCGCGACCTCGGGCGGGCAGAACGCCGGCAGCATCTACCGCGTGGTGGTCGCGCTGCTCCAGGTGGAGACCGCCAAGCTGAGCACCATGGTGCGCGTGGCGGACGGCGCCCTGAGGGCCGACCCGCGCCGCAAGGTCGTCATCTGTGTGAACTACACCGCCTCCATCCGCGACCTGCGGGCCGCGCTCGCGCACTGGGACCCTCTGGTCCTGGACGGCGGCCTGAGCGCGCAGAGGCGCGGCGACGTGCTGGCGCGCTTCCAGGCGCCCTCCGTCCAGCACCGCCTGCTCATCGGCAACGTGGCGACCTGCAGCTCGGGGATCGACCTGGACGACAAGGACGGCGGCTTCCCCCGCCTGGCGCTCGTCAACCCCAACTACAGCACCATCTCCCTCTACCAGCTGGGCCAGCGCTTCCTGCGGGCGGACTCCCGCTCCGACGCCACGCTGCACTTCGTGTTCGGGAGCCACGCCCACGAGGCGAACGTCCTGCGCGCCCTGGCCCGGAAGAGCTCGGTCATGAAGGCCACCACCGCGGACCAGGCGGACGCGGGCATGACGTTCCCGGGGGACTACCCGGCGTGGCACGAGGGGGACGGGCACGAGCCCTCCCCGGAATCCGCATGAGACCGCGCACGGACATGGCCGCGAGGAACGGTCGGCGGTGGTCGTTTTTCTTTCTCCGCCCTTGTACAACCAAGGGGTGGTCGTCCTCCCAGCCTCGGATGTCGGCCGAGTCGGTGGGCGGGGCTCTGGCGGCCGTCGGCGGGCTCTTCGCGATCATGCTGTTCGCCGGCTCCTTCTCCGGGTCCAGGGCGCCGCCCACGATCCAAGGCGCGAAGACCAGAACCGAGAGGGACAACCAGAGCCGCCGGCGTCTCGTGCCACCCGTGACGGGGAAGGCCCCCCGCGACAAGGAGACGAGCGGCAGGACAGGGTCGCCGCTCCGGAGGCTGTTTGATGGGAAGAAGATGCGCCAGTTCTTCACGGGCAGCCCCCCTACCCCTGGCGAGGGTGAATCACCTCACAAGGGTGTGAACGCGACGGAGGATGGCGCAAGGAGCACAGGAACAGGAACTCTTCAACATCCACACACGAAGGGGGTTCAAAACAAAGCACCCAAAGGAGTGGCTGGTGCTTCGAATCCTCTCGACCGATCGAGCGTACGGAGGAAAGTAGAGGCTGCCTTGATCTACCCTGTCGCCCCCTCTGCCACCGCTCCTCCTGGCGAGAGCAGTCAGTCGGCGTCAACAACCCAAACAAATAGAGCACCACCGAAACCGCTGGCCGACACACCGGTTCGAGCGGCGGTGACGTTCCCCGTCGCCCCCTCTGCCGCCGCTCCTCCTGGCGAGAACAACCAGTCGCCGTCAACAACCCAAACAAATAGAGCACCCCCCCCGAAAGCGCTGGCCGACACACCTGTTCGAGCGGCGATGAGGTACCCCGTCGCCCCCTCTGCCGCCGCTCCTTCTGGCAAGAACAGTCAGTCGCCGCCAACACCCCAAACAAATAGAGCACCCCCCCCGAAAGCGCTGGCCGACACACCTGTTCGAGCGG
>LFIK01003274.1_pt1 | contig 13159 bp, 7 predicted proteins | sample 643401 | NCBI WGS metagenome assembly LFIK01 (sample SAMN03777447, study PRJNA286221) | soda lake metagenome | biome: soda lake; feature: Kulunda steppe; material: water; isolation source: sample T5-Br brine of Lake Tanatar-5 | place: Russia: Kulunda steppe | collected 2010-07 | reverse complement strand
GCGACTGGTGGCATGTGCGCCATCCCACGCTTCGCGCCAATGGCGGCTGGGTGAATTCGCGCTTCCTCGCCGCGCAAACCGGGCTCGCACCGGAAGAACTATCCTACCGCGTCACGGGCGTGGCGGCGGATGACGCCCTCAATATCCGCTCCTTCCCCGGGATTGACGGCGAGATCATCGCCCGTATTCCGCCGCATGCAAGCGGGCTGCGCTGGAACGGCGAGAGCGCCGCTGTGGCGGGCGGAACCTGGTGGGAACTCGTCCATCCGGATCTGCCCGGCGGCACCGGCTGGGTGAATTCGCGCTTCCTCGAGGCCGAGGCAGGCGTGGCCGTCACCTCGGTCGCGCCGCCGCAGCTCGGCGGCTTGGCCCCACCCTTCACGGAAGCGGAAGGCTATGCGGCGATGGCGGCGGATGCGACGCTGAACCGGCTGCTCGATACCCTGCCGCAGACCTCCTCGATCTTTCCGCCCGGCAACGAACTGAACCCGCTGACCAAGGCGGTCCTCGTTCTGGAGAACGAGGAAGGCGTGGCCGATCACGCGCGCTATCGCATCCGCTACGGCGCCGAGGGACGCAGCGACGGCACCGGCGGGCCGCCCGTCTCCTACAGTTTCGTCGAGATCGACCGCTATAATCTCGGCGCGGTCTTCCGCGAAGCGATCGCGCAATCCTTCGGTGAGGCGCGTACCCCGCCGCCGGAAGCCTTCGGTGCGGGCGCGCATGTCTCGTATCGTATGGAATTCCGCCCGATCCAGGGCCGCACCGCCGATCTCGTGGCGATCAGCCGGCGGGTGATTCCCGATGACGAAGCGCGCGCGACGCGCTGCCTCACCCTGCCCTGCCTCGACGTGGCCAGTGCCGGCGAGGATGCGATGGCATGGCGCGAGGGTGAGGGGCCGCAAACGACGTTCGAGCGCCCCTACGAGGATATCCGCAACGGCGTCTACACGCCCGCAGCCATGACGGATCTGCTCATGCTGGCGAATGGCGCGGCGCGGATCCACGACGGCGCGCTGCGCTGGCGCGGCTTCGAGGAATCGGAGAGCTTGCGGCCCGGCGAGCCGTTTCTCAAGCTCGTGATGGACGTCAATCTCGCCCAGGATTTCGGCGTCGAGGCGGTCTCCTGGTACGGCCATCTGATGGACGATTCCGTCGCCGCGATCTGGCAACGGGCGATGACCTTCCCCAGTGGGCAAGCCGGGCCGCACCTGTTCACGGAGCGCGCCTTCGAATGCGCGCGCGGCGAGCCCGGGCGTGAGGGTCTGTGCCCCTGAGGCACGGGCCCGGTTCGGGCAAGCGGTCTCGGAACGGCCTCGGGGCCGCATGACCTCGTCCCGTCCGACGGGGCATCGACACACAAAAAACTCACGATCAAAAATCAGGGGCAGACATGTTCCAGCGCATCCAGCATTTCTTCAATACGCTCTCGACCAACTGGTCGGACGATCCCGGCGCACGCGGTGCCGCCAAGATGGCTGCCGGTGGCGTGCTCGTTGCGGAAGGCGTGTTCGGCGTCGTGCGCAGCCGCCGGGGCCGCGACGGCAATCGCTCACGCGGTGGCATTCTCGGAGGCGTGTTCGGCATCGTCTTCGGGCTCATCTTCATCAATCTCGGCGGCTTCATACAGGCGGGGGCTATTGAGGATGCGATTGAAACCACGGGCCGCGTCATCGCGGTCGAACGTGCGGGCACGAGCGGCGAAAACAACACACAGATGTATCGCACCCGCATCTCCTATGTGGTCGACGGAGAGACCTACGAGTTCAGCCCGCGCGGCCGCAGCTCATGGAGACCGAATGTCGGAGCCGAAGTTGATGTGGCCTATTCCCAGTCCAACCCCTCCAATGCGCAACGCATCGGCGGCGTGTACGAGTGGGGCCCGCGCGCCTTTTCCTGGGCCGGCTGGTTCGTTCTGATCACCTCGGTTTTCAGCCTGCTGATCAGCACCGCGCTGATCGTCTTCGGTGTCTGGCTGTTCCAGCAGGGCCGGGCCGACCGGCGGCTGAGCGGCGAGGAGCGCAGCTTCTTCGGGGATCTCTTCGCCATCGCGAGGGATGTGCGCGCCGGGAACGTCGATATCTCGCAGACGGCGGCGGGTATGGCGGGGGCCGCGCAGGGCGCGGGTGTCGCACCGGCAGCGGCGGGGGTGCAGGGCACGAACGATGCCCCTGCGGCATCCTCATCCACGGCGGCGCCGGCCGGCTGGATGCTCGATCCCGATGACGACACGATGCTGCGCTGGTGGGACGGAGAGAAATTCACCGAGCAGCGCCGCCCTCATGACTGAAGAGCGTCTGCTGCAAGTAGTCCCTGCTTTCTATAGATCAAGTCGCGCCGGCGCAGAGTGTAATGCACGACCATGCCCCCCCACCAGCAGCTGATATGTGGTGGAGAACTGGTTTTCGGGCAGAAGGCAATCGAAGAAAAGTCAGCTATGGGGTGGACGCGCTCCCGATGGCATCGATGTGCCAAGGTAGCGGGGCAAACGACCGCTACCGAGGTGAGGTGGACCCCATTCGTCGGACAGGTTTGCGGCTTGGATAAGCTGGTATCGTGTTTTGGTTTTCAAGCCGCAAGTTGGAATTGGGGGTCAGCCTGATCCGGGGTTAACCCCGGATCAGGCTGGGCGCCGTTTTGACCATATGCCTCATCGGGGGTCGCCCCGCCAAGGGCCGAGTGCGGTCGGTCGGCATTGTAGTAGCCGATCCAGACGGAAGAAGCCGCCGGGTGTCATCCTGGGCAGCCAACCCTGATCATTCCAGATCAGGTCGCCAACCCAAACACAGGCACGCATAACCCAACTCATGCCCCTGGCACCCAAACTCGCTCATCGGGGTCTCAAGCGCGCCAGCGCTGCGGAAACCCCTTAAGGGCTTCAAGAACCAGTGGCCGATGGGATTCAACTCATTTGATCGCGGTGAAGGCGGCACACCGAATCGGGGCAAATTCGCAGTTGACAATGCATAACATGGTGCATACCGTAGACCATCAACGTGGCTAAAAAGTATATATTTCTCAATGGCTTGGAAACTTGGCGTAGCCTCCTGCCGGGCGCGCCATTTCGGTACTTGTACGGCCCGGAGACATGGGTAACAGTTTGTACCTGAGACATGGGTGACAACCTCGTGCCGAACGGGTTGTCGAAAGCTCTTTCCTCGCGCCGCACGCCCCTTTGTTTCAGATCGCCATATCCAGGATCGTCGCGCATGATGAAGCCGACGAGGCGGGGGCCGTCGTCAAACCCAAAACGCGCAGCCCGTCACAGGAGCGAATCCGGCATCGCCTGCTCGGCGGCCTTGTTGGCGCGGCGGAAGACAAAGGTGGCCATCGTCGCCACGATGACGATGAAGAGCGAATAGAGCGCCGGGACGGCCATGATTTCCTGCTGTTTTGTCCCCGAAAAGGTGAAGGCGACGATCGCAATGGCGAGCGGGCCGTTCTGGATGCCGGTCTCCAGCGCCACCGTGCGCGCATTGCGCGGATGCAGCCGCAGAATCCGCGCGAAGACGTAGCCGATGGTGATCCCCACCACGCACAGCCCGATCGCGGCGACATAGGTCGCCGGCGTGGTTTCCATCAGGAATTGCCAATTGCGCGGGACCCAGGTGACGATCAGGAACAGGATGAAGAACAGGGCGAGCGCCGAGCCGAAGAACTCCGTCACTGCTCCGACATTGGCGTTGAGCCGCCGCAAAACCATGCCGATCACGACGGGAACCAGCAGCAGGATCAACGTCATGATGATGTTTTCGCGCGGGATTTGCAGATCGAGCGCAGTCGCGTAGGCGAGCAGGATGATCGGGATCAGCAGCACCCCGGCGATCGTCGAGGTCACCGTCATCAGGACGGAGAGCGCGAGATTGCCGTTCGAGAAATAGGTGAAGATGTTCGAGGTGGTCCCGCCCGGCATGCAGGCCATGATCACGATACCGATGGCGATCGCCTCCGGCACGACCAGGAACGTCACGAAGAGAAAGCCGATCATCGGCATGAAGGCGTATTGCGAGAAAAGGCCGATCACGATGCCGTAGGGCCTGCGCAGGGCGAGATGAAAGTCTCGCGGCGTCATCGAGGCGCCCATACCGAGCATGATCACGAAGATCATCAGTGCGAGCAGCGTCTGTTCGAAAGCTCCGACCATCGCCGCTCACTCCGCAACCGGGCGCGCCACATCGGCGCTGCGCAAGTCTTTCCTCAGGATCTTGCCGACATTCGATTTCGGCAGTTCCTCGCGAAACTCCACGATCCTCGGGATCTTGTAACGCGTCAGATGCGCCCGGCAATGCTCGCGCACATCGGCCTCGGTCAGGCCTGGATCACGGCGCACCACGAAGGCCTTCACCGCCTCCCCCGAATTCCCGTCCGGCACGCCGACGATCGCCGATTCGAGAATGCCGGGATGCAACGCGAGGCAGTCTTCGACTTCGTTGGGATAGACGTTGAAGCCGGAGACCACGACCATGTCCTTCTTGCGATCGACGATGCTGAAATATCCGTCCTCGTCCATCACCCCGATATCGCCGGTGAGAAACCAGCCGTCGCGCATGGTCTTTTGCGTCTCCTCGGGCTTGTTCCAATAGCCCGTCATGACCTGCGGTCCCTTGGCCGCGATCTCGCCGGGCTGGCCGGGCGCGACGGGGCGGCCTTCGTCGTCGAGGCAGGCCAATTGCGTCGAGGGGACGGGAATGCCGATCGTTCCGGGGCGCGTCTTGCCGAGCGGATTGAAGGTCAGAACCGGCGCCGTCTCGGTCAGGCCGTAGCCCTGCAGGATCGGCGCGCCGGTGATCTCCTCCCAGCGCTCGGCCACCGCGTTCTGAAGCGCCATGCCACCGGCGGTCGTGAATTTGAGATGCCGGGGCGGCGAATCCCTGAACCAGATTTCGTTCGTCAGGCCGTTGAAGAGCGTGTTGACGCCGCTCATCCAGGTGATCTTGTAGTTCTCGAAGGCCCGCTTCAGGTTCGAAAGTGGTCGCGGGCCGGGAATGAGGACGTTCCGCGCGCCCAGCCACCAGAATCCGAGCAGATTCACGGTGAAGGCGAGGATGTGATACATCGGCAACGCCGTCAGCGCGACCTCCTTGCCCTTTTCCAGCCCGACGATCATCTCCATGGTCTGTTCCATGTTGATGATGAGATTGGTGTGGGAGAGCATCGCTCCCTTGGATACCCCCGTCGTGCCGCCCGTATATTGGAGACAGGCGACGTCGTCGGGCTGCACGGCCTGGTGATAGGCATCGACCTCGATGGTCTCGGCCGCGCGGTGCGCCCGACCGGCAGCCAGCGCCCGGGGAAGCCGGATATGCGAGATCTCGATCGGTTTGACCGAGCGATCCCAGTATTTCTGCACGAGACCGACGATTCTTCGCGGCAGCGCCGGCATGAATTCCGCGATGCGCGCGATGATCACGTTCGGGATCGAGACGTCGCGCGTCGCTTCCGGAACCTTGTCGGCAAACATGTCGATGATCACCAGCGCCTTCGGCCGGCAATCGGCGAATTGCTTGCCCATCTCCTCCGCCGTATAGAGCGGGTTGACGTTCACGAGCACGCAGCCGGCCTTGAACACGCCGAAAGCCGCCACGGGAAAAGAGAGGCAGTTGGGCATCTGCAGCGCCACGCGGTCGCCCGGCGAAAGCCCTGCCACCTCGCGCAGATAGACCGCGAAAGCGTCCGACATCTCATCGACTTGCTGAAACGTCAGCGTGCCGTTCATGCCGTTGGGCAGGCAGACCGTAAAGGCCGGCGCCTTGCCGAAAGTCCCGGCGACTGAGCGGATCAGATCGCCGATCGTGCGATAGGACGGCCCTGGCAGAGCAGGCCGCACCTGTGGCCCGTAATACGCCGTCCAAGGGCGCTCCGAACCCGTCATTGGCTTTTCCCCCCCGATCGGTCTTTCGCCGTCGTGTGCGTGCCATAGAATGCCTGATCTTGACGCCATGGGAAGCTGCTACTTCGCCGCTTACAGATTTTTTTGTCGCACAGCGCCATTTTTTTGCATGACGCTGCGGCGCTTTTCGCAGCGCGCCACGAGCGAACCCACCATCGACGGCTCGCCCTTGCACCATTTTCCCCGGGCGGTTTCCATCCGCTTGCGGATTGCCGTGGCCCGCTGTTCCTCCTGCCCGCGCCACACATGATTTTTTCCGCAGCCGGTATCCACCCGGCGCAAGGATGCATTAAAACCGGGAGCAGTCACTCGCACCGGGAAGTCCAGATTCCATGTCCGGCAAAAGCTCCGCCATCGGGAAAGGCGATCGCCTGATCCTCGTCGACGGCTCGTCCTTCGTCTTCCGCGCCTTCTTCCAGTCGATGAACCAGGACGCGAAATACAATTATCGCTCCGACGGGCTGCCGACGGGGGCGCTGCGGATGTTCTGCGTCAAGCTCTGGCAGTTCATCCGCGAGGGCGCGGCGGGGGTGATGCCCACCCATCTCGCCATCGTGCTCGACAAGTCGGAGGGCTCGTTTCGCCGCGAGATCTACCCGGAATACAAGGGCCATCGCCCGGATGCGCCGGAGGATCTGAAAGCCCAGATGCCGCTGATGCGCGACGCGGTGCGCGCCTTCGGGCTGATCCCCGTCGAGCTGGAGCGTTACGAGGCGGATGATCTGATCGCGGCCTATGCCAGGGAGGCGGCGCAGGCCGGTGCCGAGGTGGTGATCGTCTCCGCCGACAAGGATCTGATGCAGCTGGTCGGGCCGAATGTCCGCTTCTTCGATTTCGAATCGGGCATCAAGGGCAAGAACGGCTACCGGCCCGAGCGCAATCTCGACGTCGAGGGCGTGATCGAGCGCTGGGGCGTGCCACCGGAGAAGATCGCCGATGTGCTCGCACTCACCGGCGACACCTCCGACAACGTGCCCGGCGTTCCCGGAATCGGGCCGAAAACGGCGGTGCAGCTGCTGGAGGAATACGGCGATCTCGAAACGTTGTTGGAGCGCGCCGGCGAGATCAAGCAGCCCAAGCGCCGCGAGACGCTGATCGAGAATGCCGACAAGGCGCGACTTTCCAAGCAGCTCGTCGTGCTCGACGAGAAGGCGCCCGTGCCAGTGCCGCTTTCGGATCTCGCCCTCACGGAACTCAATGCGCAGAAGCTGATCGCTTTTTTCAAGGCGATGGAATTCACCACCATCACCAAGCGGGTGGCCACCGAATACGATATCGATCTCAATGCGGTGGAGGCCGATCCCGATCTCGCGCGCGGCGCTGAAGATACGGATGATGGCGCCGGTTCGGGCGAGACGGGGATCGCGGAGGGCGATCCGCAGGCGAGCCCCGAGCGCCTCGTCAAACAGCGCCGCGAGGAGGCGCAGGGCGCGAAGATCGATCGCGAGTCTTATGAATGCCTGCGCGATCGCAAGGCGCTCGATCAATGGATTGCGGCTGCCCGCGAGGCGGGGATCCTCGCGCTCGATACCGAGACGGATTCGCTGAGCGCGCATTCCGCCGAGCTCGTCGGCATCTCGCTCGCGCTGCCCGACGGGCGGGCCTGCTATATCCCCCTGCAACATCGCGGCGGCAGCGATCTCTTTGACGAGACCGGGCTGGTCAAGGGGCAGATCCCCCTCGATGAAGCGCTCGCCGCGCTCAAACCGCTGCTGGAAGAGCCCGGCACGCTCAAGATCGGGCATAATTTCAAATATGACTGGCTGGTGCTTGCCCGCTACGGCATCGAGACGGCGCCCGTGGACGACACCATGCTGATCTCCTACGTGCTCGATGCCGGGCGCGGGGGGCACGGCATGGACGATCTCGCCGAGCGGCATCTGGGGCATACGACGATCAAATTCGCGGAGGTGGCCGGGAGCGGCAAGAAGGCCGTCAGTTTCGACCGCGTCGGCATCGAGGAAGCCACCGCTTACGCTGCGGAGGATGCCGATATTACCATGCGGCTGTGGCGTGTGCTCAAGCCACGGCTCGCCGCGGAGACGAAGGTCAGCGTCTACGAGACCCTGGAGCGCCCCCTCGTGCCGGTGATCGCGCGGATGGAACGGCGCGGCATCAAGGTGGACCGGCAGATCCTGAGCCGGCTATCATCCGACTTTGCCCAGACGCTGACGCGGCTCGAGGAGGAAATCCAGGAGGATGCGGGCGAAAAGTTTTCGGTCTCGAGCCCGCGCCAGATCGGCGAAATCCTCTTCGGCAAGATGGGTCTGCCCGGCGGCAAGAAGACCCCGTCGGGCCAATGGGCAACGCCCGCCTCGGCGCTGGAGGAGCTCGCCGAACAGGGTCATGCTTTGCCGGCAAAAATACTGGAATGGCGCCAGCAGGCCAAGCTCAAATCGACCTATAGCGACGCGCTGCCCAATTACATGGACGAGAAAGGCCGGGTGCACACCTCCTTCTCGCTCGCCGCCACCACGACGGGGCGGCTGTCATCCTCCGAGCCCAATCTCCAGAACATCCCGGTGCGCACGCCGGCGGGCCGCAAGATCCGCGCGGCCTTCGTGCCCGAGAAGGGCATGAAGCTGATCTCGGCGGATTACAGCCAGATCGAATTGCGCATCCTCGCGCATATCGCCGATATCCCGCAGCTGCGCAAAGCGTTTGCCGACGGCATCGACATTCACGCCGCCACCGCCTCGGAAATGTTCGACATCCCGCTTGCCGAGATGACCGGCGAATACCGCCGGCGCGCCAAGACCATCAATTTCGGCATCATTTACGGCATTTCCGCCTTCGGCCTCGCCAACCGGCTCGGGATCGGGCGCGAGGAGGCGGGGGCCTATATCAAGCAGTATTTCGAGCGCTTCCCCGGCATCAGGGACTATATGGAGGAGACCAAGGCTTTCTGCCGCGAGCATGGCTTCGTCTCCACCATTTTCGGGCGCGCCTGCCATTATCCCGCGATCCGCGCCGGCAATGCCAATGAGCGCATGGCGGTGGAGCGCCAGGCGATCAACGCCCCGATCCAGGGCTCGGCCGCCGACATCATCCGCCGCGCCATGATCCGCATGGAAGACGCGTTGTCACGCTCGAAGCTGCATGCGCAGATGCTGTTGCAGGTGCATGACGAACTGATCTTCGAGGTGCCGGAGGACGAGGTCGATCAGACCATCCCGCTGATCACGAAGATCATGCGCGAAGCTCCCGCCCCGGCGCTCACCCTGAGGGTCCCCCTCGAAGTCGAGGCCCGCGCGGCGGACAATTGGGACGAGGCGCATTGAACTCTATCGAGCGGATTGAAGCGGCCTGCCCCGCCTCAATCCCCCACGAGCCGCTCCCAGCCCACCGCATAGACGCGGGTGCGCCCGATCACATGCGCCGTCGCGCCCTCGGGGAAATAGGGGGTGAAGGCGAGATCGCGCAGGTTCAGGCCGCCGGTGAAGGCGCCAAAGGCGGGCATGATGCAGCGCGCCTCGTTGCGGGCAAAACAGCGCGCCCGCAGCCGCCCGGCCCGGCCCGTGATTTTCGCCACGGGATGCAGATGGCCCGCGATTTCGTGACCGGCTTCGCATGACGGCTCATGCACCAGCCGCACGCCGGCGAGTTCGGCATGGGCTGCGACTTCGCCGCCGAGGCTTTCCGGCAAGGCCGGATCGTGATTGCCGGTGAGCCAGAGCCAGTCGCGCCCGCGCATCAGATCGGCCAGCATGGCGCGCTCGATCTCAAGCGAAGCGAGCCGCGCGGGGCCGGCGGCGTCGTGGAAGGAATCGCCCAGCGCGATCACCCGGCGCGGATCATATTGCGCGATCACGCAGGCAAGGCGCGACAGCGTCTCGCGGGTATCGTAGGGTGGCAGCATGAAGCCGCGCGCGGCGCGTGAAGCGCCTTTTTCCAGGTGCAGATCCGCCACCAGCAGCATGCGCTCCGCCGGGGCGTAGAGCGCGCCGGAGATGTCGCAGGTGAGCGCGAGCCGGCCCAGGGTGAAGTCGTAGGGCCGCGCTATTACGCCGGCTAAGGAAATCCGCGCCAGATTCATCAGCCGGCCCCCTCAATGCTCTCTCCTGCCCCTGCCGCTTCGCGCATCAATTCCTCTTCCGCCTGTGCCAGCAGATCATCCGCGCCTTCGCCGTAGATGCTCTCGCGTCCGATCTCCAGCATGATCGAGACGCCGAGCGGGGAGACGCGGGTGAGCGGCTGGTGGATGATTCGCCCCTTGATCCGCTCCAGCATCATGGCGAGGCGCTTCAGGTCAAGCAGCCCCGTCGCCGCATCGCGCCTCGCGGCCCGCAGGAGGATGTGATGCGGGTCGTGCTTGCGCAAGACGTCATAGACAAGGTCGGTGGAGAAGGTGACCTGGCGCGTGGTCTTCTTCTGGCCGGGATAATGCCGCTCGATCAGCCCGGCGATCACCGCGCAATAACGGAAGGTGCGCTTCATCAGCGCCGATTCCTCCAGCCATTCCTCCAGATCGTCGCCGAGCATGTCCTGCGCGAAGAGATCGGCGATGAAACCGGGCTGCGTTTTCTCTTTGAGACCGAGATCGCGCAGGCCCCAGACGCAGAGCCCGTAATCATTGGCGACGAAGCCGAGCGGCTTCATCCGGGCGCGTTCCAGCCGCCGGGTGAGAAGCATGCCGAGCGTCTGATGCGCCAGCCTCCCCTCGAAGGGATAGGCCACGAGATAGGCCCGCCCCGCCCGCATGAAGGTCTCGACGAGGAGATCTTCCGGGCCGGGCAGGCGCGAGCGCAGCTTCTGCAGGGTGAGCAATTCGACGAGCTGCTCCGGCAGCCGCTCCCAGCTTTTGGGATCGGCGAGATAGCCGCGCACGCGGGCGGCGAGGAAGGTCGAGAGCGGGAATTTGCCCCCGGCATAGCTGGGGATTTTCGGATCGGTCCCCGCAGCCGCACGCGAGACGATGGCCGCATCCTCGGTGAGGCCGTGGAAGGTCAATACTTCGCCGGCAAACAGAAGCGTGTCGCCGGGCGCGAGCGTCTCGGCGAAATATTCCTCGACCTCGCCGAGCACCCGTCCGCCGCGCCCGGCGGGGCTCCCCGTGCGCGAGGGCCGACCGAGCCGCACCTTGACCATGGTCGCCTCGACGATGGTGCCGACATTCATGCGGTATTGCTGGGCCGTGCGGGCATCGCGCACCCGCCACAGCCCGTCCTTGCCCTGCACGATCCGCGCGAAACGCTCATAGGCCGTGAGCGCGTAGCCCCCCGTGGCGACGAAACGCAAAACGGCGTCGAAGGTCTCCCGGTCGAGCCCGCGATAGGGGGCAGCGCCTCGGATCTCGGTAAAGAGATCATCCGCGTCGAAGGCTTCCGCGCAGGCCATGCCGAGGACGTGCTGGGCGAGCACGTCGAGGGCGCCTTCATGCATGTCGGGCGTGTCCTGCGCGGCCTCTTCCACCGCATCGAGGGCGGCGCGGCATTCGAGGATCTCGAAGCGATTCGCCGGCACGAGAAAGGCGCGCGAGGGCTCGTTGAGCCGGTGATTGGCGCGCCCGATCCGCTGCATGATCCGGCTCGCCCCCTTCGGCGCGCCGACATTGATAACGAGATCGACATCGCCCCAGTCGATGCCGAGATCCAGCGTCGCGGTACAGACCACCGCCTTGAGCCGCCCCTCCACCATCGCCGCCTCGACCTTGCGCCTTTGCGCGACGTCGAGGGAGCCGTGATGCAGGGCGATGGGCAGGGTCTCCTCGTTGAGCCGCCACAACGCCTGGAAGACGAATTCCGCCTGCATGCGGGTGTTGACGAAGACGAGCGTCGTCTTGTGGCGGCGGATCAGCTCGTAGATCGCCGGCATTGACGAAGCAGCGGTATGGCCCGCCTGGGGCAGGGGGCGACCGGCTTCGAGCATGCGGATATCGGGCCGCGCCCCGCCCTCCACCGTGACGATCTCCGGGGGGCGGGAATCGTCCGGCGTGAGATAGCGCGCGAGCGATGCCGGCTCGCGGATCGTGGCGGAGAGCCCCACCGCCGTGAGATCGGGGGCGAGGGCGAAGAGACGGGCGAGATCGAGGGAGAGCAGATCGCCGCGCTTGGAGGTGACGAGGGCGTGCAATTCGTCGAGCACGACGCGCTGCAATCCCGCAAACAGATTGCGCGCCTCGCGATGGGCGAGCATCAGGGCGAGCTGTTCGGGGGTGGTGAGCAGGATCTGCGGCGGGCGCTCCATCTGGCGTGCCCGCTTGTGTGAGGGCGTGTCGCCGGTCCGGGTCTCGATGGCGAGACCAAGCCCCATCTCCCGCGCGGGCGCCTCCAGATTGCGCGCCACATCGACGGCGAGCGCCTTCAGGGGCGAGATATAGAGCGTGTGGAGCCGGGTTTCGCGCGGCTTCGGAAGGCTATCCGCGAGATCGACCATGCTCGGCAGGAACCCGGCCAGCGTCTTGCCCGCGCCGGTGGGGGCGACCAGGAGGGCGCTGCTTCGCGCCTGCGCGAGTGCCAGCAGCGCCAACTGATGATCGCGCGGCTGCCAGCCGCGGCCAGTGAACCAGTCGCGAAAGCGCGCAGGCAGGAGATCGATCGGTGCGTTGCTCACCCCGAGGGAGATAGCTCGCATCGCTTGCGGAGGAAAGCGGCAGGCTTGCGCGTCGCGTGCCGAAAAACGCGCGCCGGCCTCGATTCGCACTGGCATTCGGCAAGATTTCGTCTATGGTGCGCCCGTTCGTGGTGCTTCGCGCCGCGAGCCTTTCGTATGCGACCCAGCTGGACGACATCCCGGCGCGGCCGCAGCGAAGCGTGCCCGGCAATCCCCACCGTGAAGGCATCTGCCAGGGGTGAGGAAACAGGGCGCGCCGTCAGCGTTCATCTCTTCAAGAAAGGAAAACCGATGTCGATCACGCCTGAGCGCAAGCAGGAACTGATCAAGGATTTCGGCACCAAGGAAGGTGACACCGGCTCCCCGGATGTCCAGATCGCCATCCTCACCGAGCGGATCACCAATCTGACCGAGCACTTCAAGACCCATGCGAAGGACAACCATTCCCGCCGTGGCCTCCTGAAGCTCGTCTCGCAGCGTCGTTCGCTGCTCGACTATGTCAAGCGTCACGACGAGCCGCGCTACCGCGCTCTGATCGGTCGTCTCGGCATCCGCCGCTGACGCCGCCCCGCGTGCCGGTTCGCCGGCGCGCATGACGAACCCGCCGGCGCAGATGCGCATGCCCAGGGCCAATCCCGAAAGCATGGTTTTGCGCCGGCACCCGATGGTGGCCGAACGCGGTCACCGTCAGTACGAGAAGGCCCGGAGATGACCATG
>LFIK01003270.1_pt1 | contig 13167 bp, 11 predicted proteins | sample 643401 | NCBI WGS metagenome assembly LFIK01 (sample SAMN03777447, study PRJNA286221) | soda lake metagenome | biome: soda lake; feature: Kulunda steppe; material: water; isolation source: sample T5-Br brine of Lake Tanatar-5 | place: Russia: Kulunda steppe | collected 2010-07 | reverse complement strand
GGATTCCATGGACCAGCTGAATCCCCTGTCAGCAGCCGACCTTCAATCGAGCTTGAGCTATGTCGACACCACACTGCGGCGCCTGCGCAGCCAACTGGGCAATGAAAAGACCCTGCTGGGATTTGGCGGTTCGCCCTGGACGCTGGCCACCTACATGGTTGAAGGCGGTTCCAGCACAAGCTACCGGCGCTTGATGGAGTGGTACTATACCCGTCCGGGCGATTTTGAAGCACTGATGGAACGGCTCTGCGACGCCCTCGTGGCTTTGTTCAGGATGATGATCGAGGCGGGGGTTGATGCCATTCAGATATTCGACTCCTGGGGTGCGGCCTGTGCCGGACACCTCTACTACAACCAGTCTCTCCGCTGGATCGAGCGCATCATCCAAGCCTTGCCTAAAGACTTCCCGGTAATCCTCTTTGCCAAAGGCATGGCCCACCACGCGGAATCCCTGCACGCAACCGGTGCCTGCGCACTCAGTCTGGATGCCTCCACCAACCTGCGCACCATGCGCGATCGCCTGCCCCTAACCTGCGCCCTTCAAGGCAATCTGGATTCCCAGGTGCTGACCATGGACCCCGCAGTCGCCCGGGCCGCCACCCAAAGCCTGCTCAAAAGCATGCAAGGCAGCCAGGGACACATTTTTAATCTGGGCCATGGCATCACGCCGGATGCCCGCTTGGAATCGGTTGCCGCCATGCTGGAATGCGTAACTGGCCAGAGTCTCTAACCCTATTCAAAATGATGGAACCCGAGGAACCCAAACCCCAGCAAGACCAACCCCCGAAGAAGCCCTGGCCCCTCAGCTGGGTATTGATTGCGATCCTAGCCTACGTGCTCTTTCAGATGGTCTACTTTGTCTTCTTCTCGGATTGAGAATCCAATAAAAAAGCGACCGGGCCTAGGCACCGGTCGCTTTTTGGAAAATTAATTGATTCTCTTGGATCAGCCTTGGGCGGCTTCGCTCTCATCAGAGGAACTGTCTGCCGCAACTGCTGTGCACTCTTTGCCGCAATTCGATTTCTCGGCACAGCAATCATCCGCAGCAGCACTGCTTGCCTGTGCCGAAGCCAACTCCGCTGCGCAACATGCATCCGCACCTGTTTCAGCCGGTTTGGCGCTGGCTTGCTGAACTTCCGAAGCGCAGCAGGATGCTCCCGAGGCGGCAGCCGCCTGCATGCGCGCCTGAATCTGTGCGGTAGCCGGGCAACCTGCAGCTGCCGCTTTTTGCACATATTCGGCAGTCACACCCTCAGCAGGGAATTCAGCTTTCTCCATTTTCACTGGTTGGACTGCATCAGCAGAGGCCGAAGGAGCTTGCGCTGCGCAGCAATCCGCAGCTGCGTACATTGAAGAAATAGAAGCGAAGACAAAAGAAGCGAGAAGGATAACTTTATTCATATATTAGTTAGAGTAAGAAACCCGGCCCCTATTTCAAGAGAATTGAAAAAATCATGGTGCGGGCGGGGGGAATCGAACCCCCATCACCGGCTTGGAAGGCCGGGGTTTTACCACTAAACTACGCCCGCACAATCTAAAGTGAAGTAGCGGTTATGGAAAAGGCTCTGGCAGAGGTCAAGGTTTTGTTCATCCGAATAGCACGATTGATCACAGCACAGAATTGGTGCCAGGCACTCAATCAAAGGGATTTTAGCGTAAGCACAGTTGCGCATTTGACGGCGCTCCGATTGCTATCGATAGTCTTTCTTCAAAGTGACTCAAACTGCCGTCATTTATCATCCGGATTTCGAACTCCACGACACCGGACCTCACCACCCGGAGCGCCCGGAACGGGCGCGTATCATTGCCGAATCCTTGCGTGCGAGTTCATTCGCACAGTCGCTGGACTGGTTCTGCCCGGATCCGGTTTCGGTTGAACACTTGGAACGGATCCACTCCAGGGAATACCGCCAATTCATCGAAGAAGCTGCACTCAGTGGTCGCCAAACCGTCGATTCCGGAGAGACCGCCATCAGTGAAGAATCCTATCGCGTTGCCCTTTTGGCTGCCGGGGCTTCCATCCGCGGCGTGGATGCGCTGCTGCGCGACGGCTACCAGCGGGCCTTTGCCTGCAGTCGCCCACCCGGTCACCACGCCCGTTACGAACAAGCGATGGGCTTCTGTCTCTTTAACAACATCGCAATTGCAGCGAGCTATGCAGAATCCCAATACGGGCTCGACCGGATATGCATTTTGGATTGGGACGTACACCACGGCAACGGAACCCAGGAGGCATTCTACAATTCGCCACGAATTCTGTTCTGTAGCTTACACCAGATGCCGTTGTATCCGCACACAGGTGAAAGCTACGATCAGGGCCTGGACATCGGCCACGGATTCACTGTCAATCTCCCCGTTCCACCGCAAGTGGACGGCGATTACTACAGAGCCTTGTTTGAGGAGGAACTGGAACCTGAAATCAATGCCTTCAAGCCCGAATTGTTTATGATTTCGGCAGGCTTCGACGCGCATATCAACGACCCTCTAGCGGATGTCCGGTTGAGAACTACGGATTACAACTGGATGACTACCAAAGTTGTTTCCTGGGCTAGGCGCTGGGCAGATGGCCGGGTATTTTCTCAACTGGAAGGGGGTTACCACCTTCCCTCGCTAATCGAGTCTGCCACTGCCCACGTCGAGGCACTCAGTCGCTGAATCGATCAACTTTCTTCGGTCTCAGCTTCTTCTGAGGTTTCGTCTTCGTCCTCGGATTCAGTCTCTTCGCTGGAGGGACTCCAATTGCCTGTTATCGGGCCATGAATGTCTTCCAACTCCGGTTGGGTCCAAGGATCGGTGCGGGCGCCGTAGGCTTCGCGCACTTCGGCGACCAATTCAGGGCTGACTTCGTACGAAGCATTTTCGAAGGCTTCATCAGTCCGGATAAATGTCAGAACGGCAGCAATCTGTTGGTCACTCAAGCGGCCAAATGGCGTCATCGCATTGTTATAGGAACTACCATTGACTTCGATCGGTCCGGCCAAGCCGGACAAAATGACTTTGATGAGCATTTCCGGATTGTCCTGAACCCAGTCAACATTGACCAAAGATGGATAGACACCCGAGATTCCACGGCCATTCGATTGGTGACAGGCCACACAATTCTGAGAGTATACCCGTCTTCCCAACGCCAACATATCCACCTCGCGAGGCGTGTCGTCTACGCCTTCACCGGGTGCAGCAGTTTCATCGTAGTGAAAAGGCCCAAAGTCACCGGAATACTGAACCAGATAAATCCCCCCCCAAAACGCCAGCACCATAAAGAGCCCGACAAAAATCAGCGGCATCGGAGAGAAATTCTCGGACGGTTCCTCTTTCTCGCGCAACAAAGAGCTGTGCACTTCGTGCAGGTGCTTGTCCTCAAAGCGCGTCTTCTCGTAGGTATCCCGAGACTTGCCGTCCGGCGGATGTGGGTTGTTGTTCTGCGAATCGCTCATGGGAGGTTTATTCAGAGAACTTCATTTCCGGAAGTTCGTAGTCCTGTCTCAAATTCATCAAATAGGCCACCAAGTCTCTGGCCCGCTGGGTTGGAACAACTTCGTAACCCTCCCCAGGATGGAAGGCCGAAGGGATTTCAATAGCATTCGGGTGTGGTCCCCGGTTTTCGCTGATACGTCGCACTTCGTAAAGGAAAGCATATGGAGGCATGGTTGAACCCGGCGAAGTAATCTGAGGGTTGTATAAGTGCTGGTGCTGCCACAATTCCGAATAACGCAAAGCGACGTTGGCCAGATCTGGACCCGTACGCATGGTGCCGAGCATCACGCGTTCCTGCAAGATGTAGTCGCGGGCCACCGATTGGCGATCACCCCATCCACGCTCAAAGTCGGATCCAAATCCTTCTCGACGAACCTGCTGGCTGTGACAATAGAGGCATCCCATCTGCTCGTAGACTATCTTACCCCGTTGGGCGGCACCCGGCAGGCGTTGTGGATAGGCGTTTTCATCCGGTGCATTGCGGCCAAAAAGTTGACGGCGGCTATTCGGGTCCGGATATGTTGGCCCTGCAATTGGGTTACCTTCGTCGTCCACCAGTTCCGGAGTAGCCGGCAGCAATTCACGCATCTGGATGTGATTCGTCAGGACGATACCGACCCAGGAAAAGGCCAGCGTGGCAAAAATACCGAGAAAAAGTAATGGAAGGCTCTTCATTTTGGATCAGGACTCGGTGGTTTCCTTCGACAGCAATGTGGGTCCAGATTTATCGCCGCCCTTGAAGACTGGCAAGATCATCCAGAAGACGTTGATGGCAAAAGCAATGTGACCAATCATAATCATGAAGCCAGATATGGAGCGCATCCACAACCAAGGAATGGTATTGCGAACGACTTCCATGAAGGTGTATTTCACCGTACCGTCTTCGTCGATTGCGTTCAACTGCAGACCTTGAATCCAGCCGCCGACTTGTAGGGCAACAGCCATCAAAAGGATGCCCAGCGCACACATCCACCAGTGCACTTGAATCAGAAAAGCACTCGGCCATTCGCGTTTCACCAAACGTGGGAGCATGTAATAAATACTGCCAAACATGATCATGGTGAAAAATGCATAGACGCCGTGGTGGGCGTGTCCCACGGTAAAGTGGGTGAAGTGCGTGACTTCATTCACACTGCGCAATGCCATGGCTGAACCCAAAAGCGAGACTGCCGTGTAGTTGATTGCGCCGAAGACAACAAAACGGATGGTCGGGCTGCGCCAGCCCTCGTTGTGCAGACCGACAACGGTAAGGTGGTGATTGATAGCAGTTACAATAACTGGGATAACCATCATCACACTCGCAACGGTACCCGCCGAGATGACCCAGGCAGGAACCGGTCCACCGATCAAGTGGTGTACCCCAGCCCAGTTGTAGAACAAAGCCAGAGACCAGAACCCAACCACCGACAGGTAGTAACTGTGGATCGGCCGCCCCAGAACTTTCGGGATAAAATAATATGCAGCGCCCACCGCGACAGGCGTCAACCAAAGTCCAAGAACATTGTGGGCAAACCACCAATTGGTCAGAGACTGAACGACCCCACTCGCCGGTTCAAAGACCAGCATAATTTGGGCAACAGTATACAACCACGGCAACCAGAAGAAGGCCGCCAGCAAATACCACTGAGTCACGTAGACGTGACCCGACTGACGCCAGCGAAAGGCAATAATGACCCAAACACCGATCAGGCCATAAGTGACCGCGATCAACGGAGTGATGTAAGCCGGCATTTCCAGCCATTCGACCGCAACCATATCACCGCGCAGGATTCCGAAAATTCCGATGGTGATACCGATATTCCAGAAGACACCGGCAATGTAGAGAATGCTGACGTGGCGGATACGGGTACGGCAAAGACGCCCCATCAGCCACGGAGCCACAGCAAAAATCGCATTGTTGCCCCAGCCATAGATCATGGCATTCAAGTGGGCAGTGCGAATCCGTCCGAAGGTCAACCATTCCGAATCTCCGAGGAAGTTAGGATTGGTCATCTTGATGGCTGCAATCAAAGCGAACACCGTTCCAGCCATCAGCCACAAAACGGCCGAAGCCAGAAACAGGATGGCCGCGTTGCGCATTGACTCATCGACTTCGCTCAACTTCGCCCGTATTGGATCGGTCGCAGACTGTGCCGGGTTCAATGTGGATACAATGGAGGGTGTCGCACTCATTCGTGGTTCTTCTTGGCGGACGATGCTTCGTCCTTTTTAGGCGGGAACTGATCCGTTACCTGTCCCATAGGTTCTTCGTCATCAAAGATAGTTTTGGCACCGTCTTCCAGATTTTTCAACTGGCCATTCCGGTATGCCCAATAAAGCGCAAAAGCCGCCAATACAAAGAAGAGGCTGGCAAATGCAAATCCGACAATAATGTATTGGGTCCAAGCCATTTAGGGTGCCCTGCCCTCCGGCACGGACTGCCCCCTGAGCTCGCGCACCGTCAATTCCATGGCACGCTCAATGGGAATCCGTACGACGCCATCGCTTTGGCTAACCCAGTCATAGGTCGTCGCAAGGCGTTCCTGACGGGCGTCCAGGTTTCGCTTGATTTCAAAGCGGTCTTCCTTGTCCACCTCGTATTGCGATGCTGCCCGGTTCGGCAGATAGGCAATGACGACGATCAGGACAAAGAGGAAAAATACGCCCAACCATCCCAGAGCGGAAAACAATACCTTGCGGTCCGAAGGTTCCGGATCCAGCTGTTCGTTTGATTGATGCGGATTACTCATGGTAATTCAGAGATTCTTTGATGCGGGGATCGCGAATGGGAATGGGACGCTCGCGGCTGGCACTGCGGAGGAAAGACCACAGCACAATGCCACCGACGCCGATGAACATGGTCACATCGATCCAACTGACGGTGAAGTAGCGGACATCATATCCCATTTCATTGTCCGCCCACAGTTTCTGGGGCATGATGTTAAAGTAGAGGTCGAAAAAGTGGAAAGCCAGAATCCAGATTGCGATGAACTTGAGTCGGGCGCCCTGCTTATTCCGGTGCCAAAGCAGATACAGAAACGGAAACAGGAAGTAAGCAAAGATCAACGCCATGCTGATCCACCACCAGCTGTTGTAAGTCCCGTCCTTGTTCATCTCGCGAATATTGTACCAGAAGGTCTCTTCCGGAATATTCGCGTTGTAGATCAGAAAATACTGGGAGAAACTGATATAGGCCCAGAAAACGGTGAAAGCCAGCATCAGGCAGCCCATGAAATGATAGTGGGCTGGCTTTACAATGCCCTTCAACCCATCGGTTCGGCTACCCATGTAGAAAAGAACCAAGACGCCGGTCGCCAAAGCTGCACGCATGGCGGCAGAGAAATACCACACACCAAACATGGTTGAGAACCAGTGGTAGTTCAACGTCATGAACCAGTCGATTGCGGCAAAGGTGGTCGCCATGGCTGCAAGGAACAAGCCAAATGCCGCCAAAACGCGGGAACGGTGCACATACTTGTGATCACCCGTCGCGTCCATGCGGAAAGACCAGGTCCGGAAGGCCCAGGCCAAGCCCGCCCAAATGGCAAAGTAGATGAAGAAGCGAAGGACAAAGAACGCATTGTTCAGATACGAGGCTTTGTGCAGATACAACACATCGTCTGCCACGGTTCCATCGCTGCCCGCAACGGGCGCCCCGGTATTCATCCACACCCATGCGACTTTACCGGATTCCATATCCAGCAAACCCATGAGAATCAGCGGCAGGAATAGCAGTCCCAACCACGGGAAGGCGGATATCATATGCTCGAATTGACGACGGATGATCACGGACCAACCCGCGTCAAACATCCACCAGAGCATAATAAGGAACTGCATCCCGATCAGAATCGAAAGCCAGTAAACAACCGCTAGCATGTAGCCCAAAAACGGGCGTGAAGGATCGCTCGAATCGGTGGTGAACAACAATCCGACGAGTGACAATAGCGTGAAAACCACACCGATCAGCAGGCAACGGGTTTCCCAGTTGCCGGGGCCCTTAACTCCAGCGGTGCTAGCACCTGCGGACATGACATCTGAACTCGTGCTCATATTCCCAATTCTCCTCGGTTTTCAGCTGGAACGTCTTCTACCGACGCAGCATTCGCGCGCTGGAGGGCGCGGAGATAAAGAACCACCTTCCACCGGTCTTCGACACGGATTTTGGAGCCGTAGGCCCCCATGGTGTTACGGCCATTGCTGATCACATCAAAAATTTCCCCGTCCGGTTGATCCATGATGCGCGTCTGCAACAAACTGATAATGGTGGCGAAGCCGTAGCGCTCATTGGCCACCACACCTTCACCATTACCGGTCCGGCCGTGGCAAATACCACAGTAAATTTCATACAGTTCCTTACCCCGCAGCATCGCGTCGTAATTCACCTGAATCGGCAAGCCGTCTCCATAGGAACCATCTTCCAGACGACCAGTTGCCAGATAATTGCTTTCGCGCAGACGGTTGTCTGGAGCCAAATGATCGTAGGTTTCCTGCTTCTCGGTTATAAAGGGCACTGTCCCCGGAACCGGCGGTCGATCCATGCGACCATCGCTGAAGAACGAGGTCTTGCCCTGAGGATGGAATCGGGCCTGCTCATCCATGTCGGAGAAAATCCGCAACGGAGGGTTTTCGCTCTTACAGCCCCGGAAGCCAAAGACGACCAGGACCAGAAAGACCAGAAAGGCATAGATAATGAGAAACTGGCGCATTACTCTGCCTCCTCCTCATCAGTGATGACCGTGACTTCAGCCGGTCCAAAGGATTCCAAAAACTCGCGGGTTTTCTGCATGTCGAAAAGGGCGTCTTCCGCTTCGATGATGACCGCAAACTTGTCGTCGGTCAGGCGTTCAAACCGGTCATAGTTCATAACCGGGTGGTAGTGCATCGGCAGGCGGTTGGTAACAAACATACCACCCAAGGTGCCAAAGGCCGCCAGCAGAATGGTCATTTCATACGCCACCGGGAATGGGAATATCGGCGAAAAATACGGCATACCGTTGACGATCAGTGGATAATCATAGGCCCCCATGTACCACGCAATGAACAACCCGAACCAGAAACCGATGAAGCCTCCAATAAAGGTGAAAATCGGTACTTTGGAGCGGCCGATGCCCATCGCCCCGTCCATACCGTGAAGCGGACAAGGGGTGATCACATCCCACTTGGTATAGCCAGCCTTCCGCACCGACTTCGCCGCTTCATAGATAGCGGGAGGCGAGTCGAAAAGGGCAAGAATTCCGTAGGTCTTACTCATTGGGCGGTTTGACAAATATTAATGGTGGGAATCTCCGTGCACATCCGCATCCGGCGAATTCGCCTTGATCTCGGCAAATGCGAGCAGCGGAAGGAATCGGATAAAAAGAAGGAAGAGAATGCCGAACAGGCCAAAAGTGCCGAAGAAGGTAAAGATGTCGACGACCGTGGGGCTGTAGTAGTCCCAGTTGGTTGGCAGGAAGTCATTGGCCAGCGAGCTGACGGTGATAACAAAACGCTCGAACCACATGCCGACATTGATGAAGCAGGACAGAATCCACACCAGCATCAGGTTTTGCCGGGCCCATTTGAACCAGAAGAACTGCGGGGTAATCACATTACAGGAAATCATGATCCAGTATGCCCAAGCATATTGTCCGAAGGCACGGTTCACAAAGGCAAATCCTTCATACGGATTGGCTCCATACCAGGCGATGAAGAACTCCATTGCGTAGGCGTAGCCGACCATGGAACCCGTCGCCAAACAGATCTTACACATGCAGTCGATGTGATACTGGGTGATCAAATCCTGCAGGCCAAACAAGGCACGCAATGGCAGCATCAGGGTCAGCACCATACCGAAACCGGAGAAGATTGCACCGGCCACAAAGTAAGGCGGGAATATAGTGGTGTGCCAACCGGGCAGGTTCGCAACGGCGAAGTCAAACGACACAACTGTGTGCACCGAGAGCACGAGCGGCGTGCTCAAGCCAGCCAACAGCAGGTAGGCCATTTCGTAGTTACTCCAGTGACGGTTCGATCCGCGCCAACCCATGGCGAGAATACCGTAGAAGTATTTACGAAAGACAAAATAGGCTTTCTCAAAAGCAACAGCAAAGCCGGTCTTGGCTTCGGCCAAACGCTTTTCAAACACCGTGCGGGTGCGGTCGCGGAGCGTAGCGAGGTCCGGGATCAGGCCCATATACCAAAACAGCAGCGAAACGGTGCCGTAGGTCGAGACCGCAAACACGTCCCATTCCAACGGCGAGCGATAATTCGGCCAGATCGCGTTGGAATTCGGGATCGGGAACAGCCACCAGCCAAACCAGACCCGGCCGACGTGAAACAGCGGGAATATGCCTGCACAAACCACGGCGAAAATGGTCATTGCCTCTGCAGCCCGATTGATCGACGTTCGCCATTTCTGCCTCAGTAGACAAAGAATGGCAGAAATCAGGGTACCTGCGTGGCCAATACCGATCCAAAACACGAAGTTCACGATCGCCCAGCCCCACATAACTGGACTGCGAAGCCCCCAGACTCCGGTTCCAGTGGAGACTAGATAGATCAAACCCATCAGGGTAAAGCTGGCTACCATGCAGCTGATCACAAAGGCGACCCACCACCACTGCGGGGTACGCCCTTCCACGATTCCGCAAACTTTCTGGGTAATCCAGGCGAAGTTGCGACTGTTTTCGATGATCGGTCGCCGCGGCATGTTCGCAGGCCTGACCTCATCGAGAACCGCCGGGCTAAACCCGTCCCCGGAAGCATTTGCCGGTTTTTCTGCTGTTGTGCTCAAGAGCTTATCTGTTTTGAAGGTTAATTTTCAAATTAGTGGTGGGCACTGTGGCCTCCATTAACGGGCTGCGGCTGAACGCTCTTGTATTCCCGCTGCGTGTGCGGGTAGCGAATGCGTTCGTAGTCCGGCATCTGCGGGTTCGGATTACGCACCCGGGCCAGGTAAGTCGTCCGCGGACGGGTGTTCAGGTATCCGAGCAAAGCGTAATCACGGTCGTTATCCTTCGAACGGGACACTGCGCTGTCCGGATCCGAGACGTCACCAAAAACAATCGCCTCAGTCGGGCAGGCAGTCTGACAAGCAACCCGCAGCACGCCATCCGGAATGTGGATGTCATTGGAGTCCTTCGCCTTGACCTTTTGCGCGATGCGGGCCTGCTGAATGCGTTGCACACAGTAGGTGCACTTCTCCATAACCCCGCGCATACGAACCGTGACGTCCGGATTACGCTGCATGGATACCAGTTGACCGCCTTCAGTCTTATACAAGTTCTCGCCAAGCGGACCCTTGTAGAACTCGTCGGCCGAGCGCTTATTGTAATCGAAGAAATTGAAGCGGCGAACCTTATAGGGACAATTGTTGGCGCAGTAACGGGTACCGACACAGCGATTGTAAGCCATGACATTCAGCCCCTGCGAATCGTGAACGGTCGCATTCACCGGACACACCTGCTCACAAGGAGCACGTTCACAGTGCAAACAGCCAACCGGCATCAGGGAGACCTGCGGATCGGAAGGGATCTCGCCGCGGTTCGCCTCGACATCTCCAGAACTGTAGTAACGGTCCAGGCGAATCCAGTGCATTTCCCGCCCACGCATGATCTGCTCTTTGCCTACAATAGGGATGTTGTTTTCGCTCTGACAGGCCACCACGCAGGCGTTACAGCCGATGCAGGTGTTCAGATCGATGCTCATCCCCCATTGTTGATCAGGGATGAATTTTTTGCGGTTTTCAGGATCATTCCAAACCTTTACGTTCGGAGCAGGATCGGCGAAATCCGGATGATCAAAGGCAGAGCCCCCCCGCGGGGTCTTCAGAACCTTCTCATGCAAAGGCATGTCCTTGTCGGTGCCGTAGATCGGGGGCGAGTGGGACTCCATTCCCATTTTCTGCGCCCATTCAGAATCCTGCAAATGCTGAGAAGCGGATCCTTCACGCAAGATGGCCCGACCTTCGACGGACCAGTGCGCCTGAGTGTTCGCAAGTTTGAACTCGCGGTTAGTTAAACTCAAACGAGCGCCTGTGCGAATGGCGCGCGCTTCGCTCTTGGTCAGCGGATAAACATCAAAACCAGTGCCCTTGCCTACCCGTCCAACATTGCGACGGCCGTAACCGAGTGACACAACAACCGTCCAATCGGCCAGGCCAGGTTGGATCTGAATCGGACCACTTAGAGTCACGCCATCAACGGTCAATTCGGCCACGCGGCTGATCTCACTGCCACGCTTGAAATTCGAGGAAGTCTTGGCGATGCCACCGATAAGGAAGTCACCCGATTTGGTATCAAATCCCAGGTGCTTGGCCAAAGCCGGGCTGATCAGGATGGCGTTGTCCCAGGTCAGCTTTGTGACCGGATCCGGGCACTCCTGCATCCAACCGTTGTTGTTGAAGGAACCATCGCCGCTGTGGCTGTCCGGAACGAGGCGCAATTCGAGTGCATTGGCACTCAATTCTGGAGCGGTCAATTGGCTGCGTGACAGCAGGTTACGAACCCGGCTGGCAGCCACATCAACGCTGCGCTCCGTGTAGCCGGAACCGGCAAGAAAACCTTCGCTCAACAATTTCTTGAACCCGCTCTCATTGCCATCGAACTCAGCTCGGAAGGTTTCGAGAACATGATCGTATGCATCGTGTCTGTCTGCATCGGCCAGACGCGAGAGAATTTCTATTTCTTGGAAACCTTCGAACAGCGGCAGGATCATCGGTTGTACCGGCACGTAGACGCCCTCAAAGGTGCGGCCGTCTGACCAAGACTCCAGGTAGTGGGTGGCCGCAATCGAATAATCTGCATCAATGCTGGTTTCGTCAAAGTAGTAACCGTAACGGATGACCTGCGGAACCTGCTTCTGCAGGCGCTTCCACTGGAGGTCAGCAGGCGCATTGTAAACCGGATTGCCGCCCAGAACCAACAGACTCTCCACCCGGCCCGATTCGATCGATGAGGCCAACTCTGCAATGCTCGTTGCAGAAGATTCAGGCAGTTCCAGATAGCGGACGGTTTCACCTTCGGCGCCGAGCAGGCGATTGATGAAGATGCTCAGCACATGCGCTTCCTTGGGAAGGTGGCTGCCAGCGATGACGAGGCTCTGCCCACGGTGCTCCAATAGATCCTCTACACAGGCGTCGATCCACTGCAAGTCGATGCTCAGACCGGATGCGCGGTCGCGGAGGAAACGCGCCAAACCAGTATCTCCCCCGGTGGCCTCAATAACTTTGGCCGCCAACATGGCAGTAAAAGCAGTAATCTGGCTGCTGGAAAGGCGCAGACGGTGGTCCGCCATCGAACCAGTCAAGGTCATGTTGGCCTCAACGCTGTAAAGTCGGCTCATCTGCCCGGCATCTGCCTGGTTGCGAACCTTGCGGCCTTTCGCAAAATCGCGGGCCATGGCGTTGCTGCCTGGCTCGGAGCTGACGAAGTCAGCGTCCAAACTAAGGATCCTCTTGGCACTTTCCAGTTTGTAGTGCGGCCGCAGGCGGGCACCAAAAACTTCTTCGGTGGCGCGTTCCGGGTTGTCCTGGTCAACCGCCGAATACTCCGCCCAAATCATGCGCGGGAACTTCTCCTTGAGCTGGCGCACGAGGCGCGCACGCGTCGGCGAAGTCGAAGGCTCAGCGAGGATGGCCAATCCCTGACCACCGGTGGCCCCAAAGGTATCCACCAATTCGTCAATCAGGTCACGCACCCGCTCCCGGTTGATCCGACGGCTGCCCCGGTAGGAAGC
>LFIK01003269.1_pt1 | contig 13168 bp, 14 predicted proteins | sample 643401 | NCBI WGS metagenome assembly LFIK01 (sample SAMN03777447, study PRJNA286221) | soda lake metagenome | biome: soda lake; feature: Kulunda steppe; material: water; isolation source: sample T5-Br brine of Lake Tanatar-5 | place: Russia: Kulunda steppe | collected 2010-07 | reverse complement strand
GCGGGTTCTGCTTGCGGAGGGGGCGCGCCGGCGGAAGCGACAGGCGCCTGCGGCGCGGCGGGTTGCGCCATCGCGGCGGCGGCGACCGGTGCGGCGGCCATCGGTGCCGCTGCCATCGGTGCGGCTGCCATCGGTGTGGCTGCTTGCGGGGGCACTCCCTGCGGCAATCCCGGTTGGTAACCCGGCTGGGCGGGGATTGCCTGTTCCGGTGCACGCTCGAACGGCACCTCCGTCGCCGGCGGAGCCATGGCACGGCCATGGGGCGCGCGCACGATATTGCTCTCGATCACGCAATCATTCGGCCCGCCCAGCATGACCAGATGCTCGACATTGTCCCGGCGCAGCAGCACGAGCTGGCGCTGGCGGTCGAGATCATAGACATCGACGATACCCAGCCTCGGCTGGCGCCCGCGCCCGCGCTCGCCTCCCATGGCGAAACGCTTTCCGCCTATGCGCTTCAGGACGATGGCGAACAGGGCCAGCAAGATCGCGATGATCGCGAAGGCGATGACGTATTGAACGACGGGTGATACTTCAAAACCGAGCATAGATGGACGCACGCTCTTCTTTGCGCACGGCATGTAAAAAGCCGTGCCGGTCGATAGGGCTACACGCGTTATCGCCTTCAATGCATTTGCGCGCAAGCATTCTGTGGATTTCAACGGGGGAAAAGCGGCATTTGCATGTCATCCTTAACCCCTCCTTAACCCGCCGTTAACCATACGCACGGCAAATTTTGCCCAGTGCCGCCGGAGGGCAGCACGCGATTCGAGCAACGGAGAAGCCGGGTGTCCGTCGCAGGTCTGCCGCTGATCGAGAAGCTGAAGACGCGCATGCACTGGCATCAGGCGCGCCAGAAGGTGATCGCGGAAAACGTCGCCAATGCCGATACGCCGGGCTTCAAGCCGCGCGATGTGGCCGAGCCGCAGGTCGATGCACGGGGGCGCCCCGTCGGCGGTAACCTGCAGGTGGCGCGCACGGCGCCGGGACATCTCGCCCTGGACCAGACACGCCCCGGCATGAGTGAACGCAACGCCGCGCGCTTCGAAGTGCGTCCCAGCGGCAATGCCGTGAACCTCGAGGAGGAGATGCTGAAATCCGCGCAGAACCAGTCGGATTACCAGCTCGCCGCCTCTCTCTACGAAAAGAGCCTCTCGATGCTACGCATCGCGACAGGCAGACGCTGACCTCTTTCAAGGTGATCGCCCATGGACTTCATGAAGACCATTTCCGTCGCCGCATCCGGCCTGAAGGCCCAGTCGGGCCGCATGCGTGTGATCGCGGAAAACCTCGCCAATGCGGATTCCACCGCCAACACCCCCGGCGGCGATCCCTATCGCCGGCGCGTGCCCACCTTCGCCAATCGTTTCGACCGCGAATTGCAGGCGCATACGGTGCAGCTCGGGCGCATCCGCGAGGATCAGAGCGCCTTCCGCACGCGCTTCGACCCCGCCCACCCCGCCGCCGATGAAAACGGTGAGGTGAAGCTGCCCAACGTCAATTCGCTCATCGAGCAGATGGACATGCGCGAAGCACAGCGCAGCTACGAGGCCAATCTCAACCTCGTCACCGCCACGCGCCGCATGATCTCGCGCACGATCGACATCCTGCGCGCCTGACGGCGCGGCAAGAGGGAGTAGATGCCCATGGCTACCAATGCTTTCGCCGCCGGCGCCTATGCCGCCGTCCAGAATATCGGCCAGACGAGCACCGCCGCCGGCGCCGGGCGCACCGCGCAGACGGGTGAGCTGCCCGATTTCTCCGCCATGGTCGGCTCCGCCCTCGGCTCCGTGCGCGAGAGTGGGCGGGCCGCCGAGACCCAGGCCGCCGCCGTCGCGGCCGGCAAGGCGGATGTCGTCGATGTCGTCACCGCCGTGGCCGAGAGCGAGGCCGCGATCGAGACGCTCGTCGCCGTGCGCGACCGGGTGATCCAGGCTTACGAGGAAATCATGCGCATGCCGGTCTGACGGCACTCGTGCATACCCAACAGGTATCGGAACAATTCCATGACAGGCTCGCTCATCCTCGACATCGCGCGTGACGGCATCTTCACCTTCCTGCGTGTCGGCGCGCCGGTGATGCTGGTGGCGCTCGGCGTCGGTCTCGCCATTTCGCTGGTCCAGGCACTGACGCAGATCCAGGAGCAGACCCTGATCTTCGTGCCCAAGATCATCGCCGTGTTCAGCTCGCTGCTGATCTTCCTGCCCTTCATGAGCGATGCGCTCGGCGGCTACATGCGGCGGATCGCGGAGCAGATCGCGACCGGGGGATGACGACGCGGCGTGCAGGTGGTGGCATCCGGGACGATTTCCATGGTGAGACAGGGCACGAATCAGGGGCGCAGCGCGCGGAATATGGTTAACCTCATCGCCCATGGACCTGCTGATTCCCCAGATCTCCGTGGCCTTCCTGCTCACCTTCGCGCGGGTCGGCACATTGGTGATGCTTCTGCCCGCCATCGGCGAGCAGGCCCTGGGTGCGCGTGCGCGGCTGAGCTTCGCGCTGCTGCTGACGCTCGTCATGTTTCCCGCGACGCAGGCGGTGCTGCCGATCGGCGAGGGCGGGCCGCAACTGATCACGCTTCTGATCAGCGAGATCTTCGTCGGGCTGATGCTGGGCATGGCGACACGGCTGGTCATCGGCGCCTTGCAGACGGCGGGCACCATCATCGCGCAGCAGACCGGGCTCGGTTTCGCCATGGCCGTCGATCCCGCCATGGGCGGCCAGCAGGCGGCGATCGGCAATTTTCTCTCGCTGCTGGGCATCACGCTGATCTTCGCGACGGATCTGCATCATCTCGCCATCGCCGCGATCCGCAATTCCTACGATCTCCTGCCACCGGGCGGATTGCCTGCGGCGGGGGATGCCGCGGCGCTGGGCGTGCAGGCGGCAGCGCGTGGTTTTCGTCTCGCCATCCAGATCTCGGCGCCGTTTCTCGTCTTCGGCATCCTGTTCAATCTCGGGCTGGGCGTGCTCGCGCGCCTGATGCCGCAAATGCCGGTCTTCTTCCTCGCCCTGCCGGCGACGATCCTGATCGGCATGATCATCCTGTTCACCGCCGTGGGCGTGATGATGGGTGTGTTTCTCCAGGATATCGGCGATTTTCTCGCCGAGATCGCCGGTCTGTGAGGCATTGAGATGTCGGAACAGGCCGAAAACGACGATCGCACGGAAGAGCCAACCCAGCGAAAACTGGACGAGGCGTTTCGCAAGGGTGACGTTCCCAAGAGCCAGGAGCTCAATACCCTTTTCGTGCTGGCCGGGCTCGCCCTGGCGATCGCCATCCTGGCGCAGCCTGTCGGGGCCGGTTTCGCCAGGGAGATGCGCGGTTTCCTGATGAACGCCCACCAGGTTCCCGCCGACGGGGCCGGGTTCTACCTGGTCGCGCGCAATGCCCTGATCGGCATGCTGAGCGTGCTGGCGCTGCCGTTTCTCTTCATCATCTTTGCCGGGCTCACCGGTGGCGCCATCCAGCATCGTCCGCTCTGGACGGTCGATCCGCTCCAGCCCAAGCTGGAGCGGATCTCGCCGATCAGCGGCGCCAAGCGCCTGTTCGGCAAGGAGGCGCTGGTCAATTTCGCCAAGGGTCTGATGAAGATCCTGATCGTCGGCGCGCTGGCGACGGTGATCCTGTGGAGCGAGCGGCACACGCTCGATCTGCTGATCCAGATGGATCCGCGCATGATCCCGCAGGCGGCGCAGAGCGGTGCCGTGAAGCTGATGCTCGGGATCCTGGTGCTGTTCTTCTTCGTCGCCATCGCGGATCTGATGTATCAGCGCGTGCGCTGGTATAACAAGCAGCGTATGACCCGCAAGGAATTGCGGGATGAATACAAGCAGACTGAGGGTAACCCCGAGGTCAAGGCCAAGATGAAACAGACGCGCATGGCGCGGGTGCGCGGGCGCATGATGGCCTCGGTGCCCGATGCCACGGTGATCATCACCAACCCCACCCACTATGCCGTGGCGCTCAGATACGAGCAGGGCATGCAGGCTCCGGTCTGCGTCGCCAAGGGTGTCGATCATCTCGCCCTGCGCATCCGCAAGGTCGCGAACGAAAACGCCATTCCCATCGTCGAGAACCCGCCTCTCGCGCGCGCTCTGCATGCCAGCGTTGAAATCGAGGACGAAATCCCGGTGGAACACTACAAGGCGGTCGCGGAAGTGATCGGTTACGTCTTGCGACTGCGGCGTATTCGGGCATAAGTGAGCATCGCATCATTCCGCCGGGTGGGCGCCGGCTAGCGGGTGAAATGATGCGCCGAAACAACGATTTAGAACGCCCGATCCGGCATTCTTCGGGTCAGGCGCTCTGAAGCACAGGCGGTTTTTGCATCCCATGGCTCCAACGAGCGACAAAGCACGCAGCACCATCGACAGGTCGGAGAAATCCGGCAATATCTGGCTGTTGGTGCTGCTCGCCATCGCGCTGCCGGCGGCGTTTCTCGGGCTGAACCTGTTCAGTGGCGATCAGGCGCGCATGGCCATCATGGGCATCCTCGCCCTGCTCGCCGTGGCCGGCGTCTTCTTCGTCGCCGCCTATGCGATCGGCGCCCTGCAATTTGCCGGTGCGAGCGGGCGCAACGATCTCACCAAGGCCATGGCCGACAGCGCCGCCGAAGGGCTCGTCGTTGCGCAGGAGAACGGCGGCATCGTCTATGCGAACGAGGCCTATCTCGCCTTTGCCGGGGCGCGTGATCCCGGGGATGTGAAACCTGTCGAACGGCTGTTCGTCGGCGCGCCGGAAGTCTCCGAGGCGATCTACCGGCTGGCACAGGCTGCGCGCGAACACCGGGCGCTGGCCGAGGAAATCCGCCTCTCGCCCGGTCTCGCGGGACGTGCGGATTTCGGCTGGTATCGCGTGCGGGTGCGTCCGTTGCCGCGTCCCGGCGGTGCCACGGCCACCTTGTGGAGCGTCTCCGACGTCACCCATGAGCGCGAGCGCCACGAGAACGTCTTCCAGGAATTGCAGCACGCCATCGACTATCTCGATCATGCGCCGGCGGGCTTCTTTTCGGTCGAGATCGACGGCTCCATCGCCTATATCAACGCCACCCTCGCCGCCTGGCTCGGCCACGATCTCGCCGAGGTGGGCTCCGGGGGGCTGCGCATCGAGGATGTGCTGCCGGCCAATGTCGTGGCGATCATGACCACGATCACCGGCGCTCCCGGCGAGGTGCGCACGGAGACCTTCGATCTCGACATGCGCCGCCGCGACGGTCAGGCGATGCCGGTGCGCATCTATCACCGCGTCGCCTTCGGGCAGGACGGCGAGGTCGGCGCCTCGCGCTCGCTGGTACTCAACCGCTCCGCCGGCGAGGAGGGCAGCGCCGAGGGTCAGCGCGCGGCGGAAGTGCGGTTTGCGCGGTTCTTCAATAATACCCCCGTCGCCATCGCCACGCTCCAGCGCGGCGGGCGTATCCTGCGCACCAATGCCTCCTTCGCGCGGCTGTTCGGCCCCGCGCAGCGCGGCGAGGATGACGGGCCCAATCTGCTCGCTCAGGTCGCCGAGGCCGACCGCGAGGCGCTGTCGGCGGCCCTGCACGACGCCGCCGAGGCGCGCTCCGGCGTCGCTCCGGTCGAGGTCTCGCTCGCCGGTGACGGCGCCCGCTCGGCGCGGATCTGGCTGAGCCCGGCCGAGGAGGGCGAGAACGAGGAGGGCGAGGCGGTCCTGCTCTATGCGCTCGATACGAGTGAGCAGCGCCAGCTCGAACGGCAATTCGCGCAGGCCCAGAAAATGCAGGCCGTGGGCCAGCTCGCGGGCGGCGTGGCGCATGATTTCAACAACGTCCTGCAGGCGATCATCGGCTATTCCGATCTGCTCCTGGCCAATCACCGCCAGACCGATCCGGCCTTCCAGGACATCATGCAGATCAAGCAGAACGCAAACCGGGCCGCGAGTCTGGTGCGTCAGCTGCTCGCCTTCTCGCGCCGCCAGACGCTGCGCCCCGAGGTGCTCCAGCTCGGCGACGTGATGTCGGATCTGTCGATGCTGCTCAAGCGCCTGCTCGGCGAGCGGGTCGAGCTCGATCTGCGCCACGGGCGCGATCTGTGGCCGATCAAGGCGGATGTGAACCAGTTCGAGCAGGTCGTGGTCAATCTGGCCGTGAATGCCCGCGACGCCATGCCCGATGGCGGCAAGCTCACCATCCGCACCGCCAATGTCGAGGCCGAGGCGGCCGAGGAACTCGCGCTGACCGGCATGCCGGGTGCCGATTACGTCCTCGTCGAGGTCTCCGATACCGGCAGCGGCATCCCGCCCGATGTGATGGACAAGATCTTCGAGCCATTCTTCACCACGAAGGATATCGGCAAGGGGACGGGGCTCGGCCTGTCGACCGTGTTCGGCATCGTCAAGCAGTCGGGCGGTTTCATCTATGCCGATTCGCAGATCGGGCAGGGCACCTCCTTCCGGGTCTTCCTGCCGCGCCACGTGCCCGAGGAGGGCGAGGAAGAACAGCCCCAGGCCGTGAAGGAAGAGGCGCGCGATCTCACCGGCGAGGGCGTGATCCTGCTGGTCGAGGACGAGGATCCGGTACGCGCCGTCAACGGCCGGGCGCTGACCGCGCGCGGCTATACCGTGCTCGAGGCGGCGTCGGGCGTCGAGGCGCTGGAGATCATGGAAGAGCAGGAGGTGCCGGTCGATCTCGTCGTCTCCGACGTGGTGATGCCGGAAATGGACGGGCCGACGCTTCTGCGCGAATTGCGCGGCAAGCATCCGGGCCTGAAGGTGATCTTCGTCTCCGGCTATGCCGAGGACGCGTTCCGCAAGAACCTGCCCGAGGGCGAGGAATTCAACTTCCTCCCCAAACCCTTCACCCTCAAGCAACTGGTCGAGACGGTGAAGGACGTGATGGCGCGCTGAGCGCGCTTTGCGAGCATCCTTTGCGAGCATCCTTTGCGAGCGCGCGCCACGCCACATCCCTTTCGCCGTTTTCGCGCAGGATCAGGGGGCGCGCGCGCGTCGATCAGAGGTTATGATCGCCCGATATGCACGATGCGCGGGTCTGCACTGCCGGCGCGTATCACCGAGGGAGATGATCAGCGCATGAACCGTGATTTCCAGCGCCCCGGGCGCTCAGCCGTCTATGGCACGCAGGCGATGATCGCCACATCGCATCCGCAGGCTTCGCTGATCGGCGTCGAGGTGATGCGCAAGGGCGGCAGCGCCGTCGATGCGGCGATCGCCGCGACCGCCATGCTCTGCGTGGTCGAGCCGGCCATGACCGGGATCGGCGGCGATTGCTTCGCCATCATCGCGAAACCCGGGGCAAAGCCCGTCACCATCAACGGTTCGGGCCGCGCGCCCGCGGCGAGCGACCGGCAAGCTCTGGTCGATCAGGGGCTGAGCGAGATCGCCGACAATTCTCCCCATGCGGTGACCATCCCCGGCGCGGTGGATGCGTGGTGCCGGCTGCATGAAGATTACGGCAAGCTCGATCTCGCGGAATTGCTCGAACCGGCGGCCAAGGTCGCCGAGGAGGGCTATGCCATCGCCCCGCGCGTCGCCTTCGACTGGCAGGCCCATGCGAAACGCCTTGCGCGCAACCCCGCCACGGCGGAGGTCTTCCTGCCCGGCGGCGCGCCTCCGGCGCTGGGCGCACGCCATGCCCAGCCGGCGCTCGCGGCCTCGCTGCGGCTGATCGGACGAAAAGGCCGCGCCGGTTTCTACGAGGGCGAAGTCGCCGAGGACATCGTCGCCACGCTGAAGGAGCTGGGCGGCGTGCATGGGCTCGACGATTTCGCGGCGCAGACGAGCGAATACGCCGCCCCGATTGCCGGGCGCTATAAAGGCCACGACATCCTCGAATGCCCGCCCAACGGCCAGGGCGCCACGGCGCTGCTGATCCTCGCGGCGCTGGAGAACTGGGATGCCTGGACCGGCTGCACCGATCCGGGCGAGCGCATGCGGCTCTATCTCGAAGCCACCCGTGCGGCCTATTTCCTGCGCGATCGCGCCATCACCGATCCCGCCTTCATGCAGATCGGGGTGGACGATTTCCTCGGGCAGGCGGCCATCGATTTCGTGCGCCGCGAGGCGATGCGCCCGGCGCCGGACGCGCGCGCGGCCCATGCCGGGCGCAGGCTCGGTCCCGCTCCCTGGGAGACCGATACGATCTGCCTCTCCGTGGTCGATCCGGACGGGCTCGTCGTCTCCTTCATCAATTCCATCTTCCACCCCTTCGGCTCGACGCTGCTGGCGCCGAAGAGCGGCGTGATGCTGCATTGCCGGGGCGCGAGCTTCAGCCTCGAGGCCGATCATCCCAACCGGCTCGAACCCGGCAAGCGCCCGATGCATACGATCATCCCCGGCCTCGTCATGCAGGGCGACAAGCCGGTCCTGCCTTTCGGCGTGATGGGCGGGCAGTACCAGTCCGGCGGGCATGCGCATCTGATGATGCGGCTCTATGAGGAAGGCATGCCGTTGCAGGAGGCGATCGACGCCCCGCGCGCCTTCGCCTATCAGGGCGAGACGCAGGTCGAGACCGGCATCGATTCCGGCGTGGCGGATCATCTCGCTGCAAACGGCTGCGCCGTCACCGTCCTCGACGCGCCGCTGGGCGGCGCCCAGGCGATCGGGATCGACCATGAGACGGGCACCCTGACCGGCGCCTCCGATCCCCGCAAGGACGGCTGCGCGCTGGGCTGGTGAGCCGTCCGGCAGGGCGTGCGTCGCGTGACGTGCGCACTTCACGAAGCCTTCGCCCGGGCCTCCCTCCCCAGCGGGGAGGGAATGCGGGTCGGGAGAGTCGTTGATGCAAATGGTCAGCGGTGCGGGTTTCGGAGGCCGGGTTCACCCCACCCTTTGTCCCTCCCCTGAGGGGAGGGAGACACGCCGCGCGCTGCACGAAGGCGCCTCCCTCCCCAGCGGGGAGGGAACGAGGGTGGGGAGAGGGCGTGATGCAGGTAATCGCGGGCGATGATTTTGCGCGCGGGTTCACCCCACCCTTTGTCCCTCCCCTGAGGGGAGGGAGACACGTCGCGCGCTGCATGAAGGCGCGTCCCTCCCCTGATGGAGGGAAATTGCGCTGCATCACACCCACATCCCCATCGCTCCGGCGGGAGCAAGTCCGGCATGTCGTCGGGTGGCGCGTGGTGCAGGATGCGGTCCTGACCGGTAGCATCGCGGTGCACCGAATAGACGAGCTCGCCGTCGACCGTCGGCACAGGGCCTCGTCCGCGCAGAATGAGTGCCGTCATGGCAAAGGCAAAGGCCGCACCCCTCAGCGCAGACGGGCGAGGCGGGTGCCGACCTTGTCGAGGAAACGGGTGCGCTCTTCGCGGCTGGTGGAATCCATGCGGTGGAGGCCGAGCCAGAAGGTGCGGACCTTCGGTGAGCACAGGACCGAGATCCCCGTCAGCAGCATGCGCCGGCCCGGCATGCCCATCAGCCACCACCACCAGAGCGGCGAGCCCAGCGTCGAGATCGCGCCGACGACGCGGATATGGGTCATCACGCGGGCGATCGGCTTGCCGCGCTCGGGCATCCTGAAAGTGGCATGGGGGATGAAGACGCGGTCGATCCAGCCCTTGAGCATGGCGGGCGGGCCGTACCACCAGGTGGGGTAGACGAAGACCAGCCCCTCGGCCTTGCGCAGCCGGGCGAGATGATCGGCGATCGGTTTCTCGTTCTCGCCGGGCGTGTGATAGCCGCGCCGCTCATCGGCATCGAGCACGGGGTTGAAGCCCTCGGCATAGAGATCGAGAAGATCGACGCTGTGGCCGGCCTGTTTCAGGCTCTCGACGGCCCGATCGCGCAGGGCGGCGCCGTAGCTCTCCTCGCAGGGGTGGGAATAGACCAGCAGGATGTGCATGGGTTGCGCATATTCCTTTCATCGATGGCGGGAGCGCCCCGTACCGGGGCCGCGCTCAGCCCGCACGCCGCAGGAAGGCGCGATAGGGGAGGCGCGGCTCGGGCGGATCGGGGGGCTCGACCGGTGCGGCCGGCGGCGGGTTCGCGGCGTTCCTGCCTGCGGCATTGTTGCCCGCAGAATTGTTCGAGGCGGTCTTTTTGCCCGCAGAATCCCTGCTCGCGGCGGATCTGCTCGCGGTCGACCGGTCAGTGGCAGGCCTCTGCGCGGCGATGTCGCCCGCAGCGCGTGACGCTTCACCGCCGGCATTGCCTGTCTGCTGCGCCGTCCCGGACCGGGCGGGCGGCGTGCTCTGCGGTGGTGTGGCGCGGCGGGCGAGGCCGGCGACAATATCCGGGCGCACGGCGCGTGGCGGCGCGAAGACGTAGCCCTGCGCCAGCGGCACGTCGATATCGATCAGATCCGGCACGTCGGATTCGGTCTCGACCCTGTCGGCGACGAGCCGGATACCCGCACGGCTGAGCACCGTGGCGAGATCGGCAGTCTCGAAATCGAGGCCATGGCTCGGTTGCGGGTCGAGCAGCATGCGCGCGGGCAGCTTGGCATAAGCGACGCCGCGATCGGCGAGGCTCAACGGATCGAGGCGCATATCGGTGGCGCGGTCGAGAATGAAAAAGGCACCCTTGGCGCGCAGCTGCTCCAGCGCGCCGGCGGATTCCGCATCGAGCATGCGCCAGGCCCGCTGCGGGATCTCGAAGGCGAGGCGCCCCAGAATGTCGGGATAGGCCTCCAGGATGCGCCCGAGCGCGCGCAGGAAACCGGGCGTGCGCACGCTCGCTGCTGCGAGGTTGCAACTGACGAAACCCTCGCTGCCGCGATTGACCAGATGGCGCGCCACGGCGGCGGCGCGGGCGGCGACCTTGCCGTCGAGCTCGGGCAGGAGCTGCGATTCTTCCAGGACCGGCAGGAATTCGTCGGGCTGGAGCAGGGTCTGCTCATCGAGGCGCAGGCGCGCGAGCGCCTCGTAGAAGCGTGTCTTGCGCTGGGGCAGGCTGACCACGGGCTGGAGGTGGATCTCGAGACGATCCTCGCGAAAGGCCTGGATGATCGCGCGCTTGCGCGCCTCCTCCGCCGGATCGGGGGCGGGTGCCGGCGGCTCCGGCGGGGCGGAAAACAGCGCGTCTTCCACGGCGGAGACACCGCCGATCAGGGCGTCACGGTCATTCGCCGCAGGCGCCTGCGGGGTGAGCGGCGGCGCAGCAGCTTCGCTCATGGTGCGTGTGTCATCAGTCTCATCCGCCCCTGCGGGGCCGAGATCGGAAAGCTGGCCGGCCCAGCCGGTGCCGCTATCCGCCGCGTGATCGGGCTGCGAATGCTGCGCCGCGCGCATGTCTGCCGTGTGCATGGGTGCTGCGCCCTCGAGGCGCTCGCGCAGACCGACGATCTCCTCGGCCAGCGTCGCCACGTCGCGGTCATGGCCGGAGACGCTGCCGGCGAGATCGCGCAGAAGACCGCTCAGCAGGGCGATCTCGCCGGAAACCTCGGCGACGGTCTTGCGTGTCTCGGCATGGGGATGGCGCTCGATCTCGGCGAGCCGCGCCTCCAGCCGCAACAGCCGGCGGGCGACGATATCGAGATCATGCGCCGTCTTCACGGCGAGCCCCGAGGCCCGCCCGGCCCGCCAGAACCCGGCTGCGGCGAGGGCGAGAACGGCGATTGCCCCGAAACCGGTGAGCAGCATGCCAGGCGCCAGCGCCGCACCGAACAGGCTCCACAGGGCGACGCCTGAGGCGATCACCGCCACGGCGCTCACGACCCACAACGCCAGGTTCCTGACCCGGTTTCTGATGCTCCCCATCGACACGACTCGCTCCACGCGCATTTCGATATGAAAACTCGCAAATCGCTATTGGAAGTACCAGCCCAAATTTCGCCCCGTCTTGCCCGGTCCACAGGCTTCCGGCAAGTTGTCGGGCAAACCGACGCCATATCGACGTCGAGGGAGGAACGAAAATGCCTGATTTCTACAATCCGCCGACAATCCACGCCCCGGCCTCGTCCTATTCGCACGGCGCGACCCATGCCCTGACGGGGCGCCGTCTGGTGATTTCCGGGCAGATCGGGGTGGATCCCGCCGGCAAGGTCGCCGACGGCGTCGACGCCCAGCTCGATCTGGCCTGGGCCAATCTCCTCACCGTCCTGCGCGCCGCCGACATGGATATCCGCCATCTCCTGAAGGTGACCGTGTTCAGCACGCTCCCCGATACGGTGATGAATTTCCGCGCCTCGCGGGACAAGGCCTTGCAGGGCCATGCCCCGGCCACGACATATCTGCAGGTGGCCGGGCTCGCAGCCCCCGATCTGCTCGTCGAAATCGAGGCGGAAGCGGTGCGCGATGCAGATTGAGGCGGCTGCCGCTGCCGGTGTGATCGGCCCGTGCGAAGGAGAATTCCATGAGCGAAACCCGTGAGATCAGCCTCGCGATCGAGGGCATGTCCTGCGGCGGCTGCGTCGCGGCGGTGGAGCGGATCGTGAAGAAGATCGACCCGCAAGCCGTCATCCGGGTCGATCTCGATGCCGGCGCGGCGCAGTTGCGCACGCAGGCGCCCGCCGCGACAATCTGCGCCGCGCTCGACAAGGGTGGCTTCCCTGCTACGGCGCAAGGCTGAGGTGAAGGCTGAGGCGCCCGGCGCGGATCATGCGAAATCGCGCGGATCGCCGCGATTTTCCGCTGGCATTTGCGCGCAGATCGACTATGTTGCGGCCATTCGCGAGGGCTGTGCCCGCGCGAACCATCGCGCTTGCGACCATGCTGGACGACATCCCGGCATCGCCGCAGCGCAGGGCCCTGTCGGCAAAGGCCGTCTTCGCGAGAAGCGGCGGCGCTGCGGGAACCCGTTTCGTTTCAAGTCTCATCGAAAGGAAAACCGATGTCGATCACGCCTGAGCGCAAGCAGGAACTGATCAAGGAATTCGGCGCGAAAGAAGGTGATACCGGCTCTCCGGATGTGCAGATCGCCATCCTCACCGAGCGGATCACCAATCTGACCGAGCATTTCAAGACCCATGCGAAGGACAACCATTCCCGCCGCGGTCTTTTGAAGCTCGTCTCGCAGCGTCGTTCGCTGCTCGACTATGTCAAGCGTCACGACGAGCCGCGCTACCGCGCTCTGATCGGTCGTCTCGGCATCCGCCGCTGACGCCGCCCCGCGCGCCGGTTCGCCGGCGTGCATGACGAACCCGCCGGCGCAGATGCGCATGCCCAGGGCCAATCCCGAAAGCATGGTTTTGCGCCGGCACCCGATGGTGGCCGAACGCGGTCACCGTCAGTACGAGAAGGCCCGGAGATGACCATG
>LFIK01003268.1_pt1 | contig 13171 bp, 13 predicted proteins | sample 643401 | NCBI WGS metagenome assembly LFIK01 (sample SAMN03777447, study PRJNA286221) | soda lake metagenome | biome: soda lake; feature: Kulunda steppe; material: water; isolation source: sample T5-Br brine of Lake Tanatar-5 | place: Russia: Kulunda steppe | collected 2010-07 | reverse complement strand
TTTTCGTGTGTGACCGCGATTTTTTCACTTTTTTTTGGGTCGAGCTGGGTCGAGTGAAAAAAAAAGTGAAAAAAAAGTGAAAAAAAATGTGTGTGACCGCGGCCTAACAGATGATTTTAGAAAGGATTTTGAGGATGTCTCTTTGAACATGGTGACAGTGCTTCTTTGGGTACAACAATTGCTTCCTAATTTGATGCAGTTAGGCGAGTCTGTTTGTGGCAATATGTCCATGCGCAATTGCAGTAGCTATAGCTGCAGTTCTGCTCTCCCTGTGGTGTTGATTATACCAGGTCTGACCAAACTAGAGTCACCCGAGCTGGGGTGGTAGACAGGACAGGGGTCTACCACCCCTGCCCCAGAAAATGTTTTGTCTTCTTGAATATGGCAGCTACCATCCTTGTAGGTCCAGGATTTCCAGTCAGTAATTTTAAAGTGTGAGTCCCGGTTTGGAATGATGAGAAAGGTGGGGGGGAGACTTCACCCTTAGCAAGTCTGTGGGGCACATGGTAGTTTGTATTTTGTCTGAGTGAAGCTTCTCAAACTTCTTGAGACCAGTCGCTGTATCAGCGTGTCTAGTATTGCGTATGGGATTATTGGCAATGCTGTTAAGGTGCCAGTGTCCTTCAGGAATGTCCTGGACAAGATTTTGCAGCAATGTAGGGTTGTGCCTAATCAGATAAAGCCGCCCAGCTGTGTTCCAGACTGCTATGATATGGAAGTTTCAGGTAACCTGGGGTAGAGGAATCTCTTGGCTAGTCCAGGATTGAGGGGTAGCGCAGGTGATCTCATTAGCTGGGGTCTTACCAAGTTTATAACACAAGTGAGGGAAGGCTGTCAGGAGATTTGAGTAAGGGTAAGTGATCATCTACCCTTCCATGGTAGGAACATGAAGGTGGTCCAGAGCCCGTTGTGCATGGATTGGAATTGCTCGCGAGTAAAAGTCTTTGGTTTTCTTGCCGTGGTATTCCCTTTCAAATTTTGTTCTCCTAGCAAGTCCCAGAAGTTCTGAAGCAAAGCTCCCAGCTGCAGGTGTGATGTTGTTGTGGAAACCTCAAAGCCTGGCTGTTTGGAAGGCTGTATGAAGGATGCTTAGACGTCCAGGTGCTTTCATGCCCAGGCAATTAGCATCTGTGCTGTAGATACAACCCACTCTTGATAAGTGGATTTCTGGGAGAATGGGTGAAGGATGTGTGTGATGGGCGGATTTGTGGGGTAGATATCAAAGTTGACTATTTCGCAGTTCCGTGTCCAATTTTTGTATCCAGGGGTTCATTCATGTCAAAGCCTTGTCTTTTTTTAATTGTTACATTTGGTCTGTTGTGGGCAGAAAGAGGTCAGGCTCATCCTTCTGTGCCTCGATTTTCTGAACACGCTTGAGGAGGGTTGGTAATGTAACTCTTCTGATTCCCAGGTGAATTCCCAGGTTACCTACATGAGTTCATTATCAGAGGATTCAGAATGTATTTTCTGTTTTTGTTCATCATAAAAAAGAGCACAGCCAGGGCGAGCCCAGTCGTCATTCTTGTTGACTTCCTCTCTCTGCCTGAAGCAGCCAGTGTTCTTGAGGTATACCCAGTGGTAGGTTCAGTTGCAGACTTCACAGATGTCATTTCATGGGGTACATTTGTTTTGGGTAAAAGGCCAAATTTATAGAAGAAAATTTTAAAACATGTGCACTCAATGGCAGAGCGGGCTAAAGGATTAATCTTTATATCTGAGAAGCCAGCCTTTTTGAAGATAGGAAGCATCCAATTTTCTATAATCATGGGCGCAACTTGAATACAACGTTTGGGATACCCCTGCCGGCATGAATCAAGGAAGGTGAGTTAAGATTACATAGCTGTATCTGCCGAACGAGGGCAGCTTAGCTGAAGCCTAGAAGGCCACCCGCTCTTATCAGAAAAAAAGGTAGTGAATTAAGGAAGTTAGCTGGGAAGGAAGCAGGCACCGGGCAAAGAGGAACGTCAGTGAGGAATAGGAGGGGCCTGAACATTGTAATGGGTTGTTGTTCATGTTCTGATGCCCTGGTATAGTGATGCACTGCTAGTGTGGGGCAGTGTACATTGCTTGTGCAGTGTAAATTGCGATTGGGGCAGCCACAAGGTGGATGGTAGGGAGTTGATTGGGCTCCCAAGTCTGGTTGGGCTGAACTCTGATAACGGTTTCTCCATATAAAACCCTAACCATGCGACAGAACTACGTGAAAAGGGAGCACAATAGCATTCTGTTTGCATGCATAAGAACTCGGAGTTCTGCGTGGTGCAAATGGCCAGTGGACAGGGTGGGACAGTGCTGCTGCCTTGCTTGCCCAATTGGTGTGCACCTGTGGCGTCCTGCTCCCAGTTAGCACCCCTTGCCTTGCCTGAGGCAGGTTGGGCAGGGGCACCAGCATTTTCTCAACATGCATTGGTACAATGCTGGGTTCTGAAACGAGCCATGTGCTTTTTTCTGTATGCGTCAGCCTTACAGATGAGGATTCCTATTACTTTTTATCATGTTGCACACCAAGTTGAATGTGTGCTCATTTAGAAAAAAGTTTTTAATTACACATGTGACATGTGTAGACCCAGTTTACTGAGATTTAGCTCCAAACGACATTTGAAGGTAGTCCCCATAACTCCAATTAGGGTACGTCCGCTCACTTTGTGGCATTGCAGTGTAAGTGTGCATTTCGCTCTACAATGCTGTTTGGTTGCTCTTACATATTTGCTCTTCCAGTGGTTGTGTGTCATTTTATAAGTTGACTTCAACGACTTGCACATCCCAGCACAAAGGGTGTAAAGTCTGAATGTTGCTATATTGGCCGTTCAGCTTTCCAGCTGGCAGCATATATATATATATATATATATATAGCATCTGGATCAAAACCGAAGCTGATCTGCTGAAAGGTTCGATAGAGGCCATAGCGGTAAAGTCCTGTTGGCCACATGTGCCGGTAAAAACAGACCTTGTTGAGTCATCTGGGCTTCACCTTGTGAATTGATGTAATGAATTGGCCACAGAATGGGGCCATTTCTGGGCCATAGCCGCAGCGGATGTCGGAAATGTTTTGGGTCCATGGACCCAGCCCATGGTCATATTTGAGCCAGTCAAAGTGTCTTTTAATGGTCCAAACATTTAAAGGCCAGGGCCATGTTTAAGCCATACAAACCCCAAATGGCTTGAATTTGAGCATGTAGCCACTGGGGAGGTCAGTATGTTTGATTAAATTCACCTTTGCTCAAAGTCTTGATGAGAAGCCTGGAAGCAAATGTTGTGTCTTTTAGTCCCCGTGTTCAAGGGATTGGGCTATCTGGCTGATGACACAGTAGCCACGATGAACTTGTGGCCCTGCCCTAAAGATGGGCTAGTCTCTGAGTGAACTGAGTGCCCAGTACAAGAAAAATTACTAGCTGTAAGGTTTGCTGACTGAAGCAAAGTCGTCCAATGATTGCGGTCACAGGTTCCCGTAACCTGATTTGTAACCTGATTTGATACTAGCATTTCCAAGTCTATGATGCTTGCTCATGTAAGCTCACAGTATGTCTGACATATTTTGCAGCAGAGCAAGGCTGGTTCAAGTAGAAGGGCAGGTAGTCTCATCTTTCTCTTCCGCGAGCCAGTATACATGGGAGAAACAATTAACATCAGGTGAGGGTGGTGGGAATGATTCACTATGCCTGTACTTATATAGCAGCATGTTCTACCATAGCATTGGCAGACTCATTTCCCACACACCAGTGCGGACCTTGGCTTTGTATAAGCGCATGTGTATCTGATTGGTATCATGAAGATGATTTTTCCAGAAAGTTTGAACATGCGCTCTAAAGTTGGGAACAGGCACTCTCTGTGGCTATGTGAATGCACTTTGCCCTTAATGCATATGCTATGCCAGTCGGTTTAGCTTTGTTTATTGTGTTGCTTACCCAAAATCCACGAGAATCAATCTAAATGGCTGTTACAGTCAAAGGTTTAGACACGCCTGATCCAATACCGTATTGGACGTGACGCTGTTGACTTGTATAATTTATATATAACTTGAAGTCAGGCAACTGCCGTCAGTGTAGACCCAACGCAATGGAATCTTTTGTCTTGAATGAGTGGTTTTGGGCAGGGCAGGAATATTGCCTCAGGAATGGCATTTGTCATGGCTGCATACCGCCTTGGGCTCCTTTCGAGCAGTATGTTTTGTGCTTCTTTTTTCATACAGATAAAGCCATTGAGGACCTGAAATGCTTGCAATGATTCCCTTCCATAATTCTTGTTGGCAGTAGTTCACAGAGGCCTGAGGAACTGTGTTTGAAATTGGGCATTGCTCTGGATATTTTCTCAAAATTGGCATGGAAGCGTTTGCACTGCATCCCTTTCAAATTGGGAAGAGCATCAAGGTAGCAGTGGCATGCATTGTCAGTTGGAAGAAATGAGTGGATTGCATGGTGCACCATGTTGAGTAGATTGCATGGCGCACCATGTTGAGTGGATTGCATGGCGTACCATGTTGAGCTTGACACCATCATCATAGAGAGGGTGGCATGACGATAAGCCTGGGCTTCTGACCTTGACAGTTTGATTTGAGCAAATAAGCTGACATCTCTGGTCCACACTTAGAAATGCCCCGTTGGTTGGCTATCGGGTTTTGGGTTAGTAGCCTGCATACCAAAGACAGCTTGACATCTGATCATTCACACAGTCAAGTTTCAAACATAATCAACTGATTGGCAGCTTAGCATGGCTTATGCAAATAATACAGCTCAGTTTCAAACGCACTTTGCTTTGGCCGCAGTTTCTCCAAGCACACTGCTGTAACGTAATGTCTCGCATCATGGTATGCCTTCTTTATGAAAGGATCACCTGCCATGTGGTCCCCAGTTGTTCTGACCTATAGCCTGCTGATCACTTTGACCCTTGCAAGCCAGCGGATCATTTTCTCTCACCCTGGCCAAGTAAGCCTCCTTGGTTGCCAAATAAGCCGCTGCCTCCCAAAATCCCACCCTGCTCGCCCCCTCCAAAAGCAAGGCTCTCCCTCCACATGTCTAGAAGCTGGGTGACCTGGTCAACAAATGACTCATCCAGCGTTGGCAGCATCCCACCATTGGCATTCCTCACCGTCTGCACCGCCTGCGTCTCTCACAGATGGATGTGAGCACAGCCGCCTCACCAAAGTTTTTCAGTTTGCATATTGGATTGTGTAATGTGCTCCAATTTTGCAACACGATAACGTTGCATGTCATGCTATGTTGCAGACACCCAATCAACGTGAATGGGTATTGGGTCATTTATGAATGTGCAATGGGATGCTGACTTTCTGGCATATGGCGCACATGCGTAGGGTTGTCTTACAGATTGACATGCTGCTACATCAGCCTATCTAACAACAGGTCGCATCACAAGGATAGACATGACCATTGTGTCACGGGATTGCCACTAAATGTTTTTTCCACATATATGCAGCCTAGATCAAGCGATGCGCCTTCTACAAAAGCACTTGAATGCTCTGACCATTGAGAGCCATGCTCAGCAACGCAGTGAGTCAGGCAGGACACATACTTCAATTGTCCTTCACGAGTGCATTAGCATGAGTGGCAGTTTGTATCTATAGGCAGAACACTGACCTGGTCAAAGATGCTGCCGCCTTGCCCGCCAGGGAACTGTGATGCAACATTCTGCAGATGCATTCAAACATGAACAGAATGGGCACTTGCTCTTCAACGGCATTGCACTAAGCGCTGTGTTTGTGAGCTTTCACGCGAAGTGAAAGGCGCCTGTATCTGTATGAGATTACACGACAGGCAAGCTGCGATGTGCTAACATGATGGAATTCTTATGCTAACACGAATCCTATGCTAACAAGAATACTGTGCTAACATAAATCCTATGCTTACTTCCTATGCTAACCTAACCTCCTGTGCAGATATCCTGTGCTAACGTGGTGGAATTCCTGTGCAATTGGAACAATGGGTGGACGCAATGGAGGAAGCCTGTGTGCAAGTAGAGAGGCTCGTCTTGGGACCCACTTGGAAGAGGGTTTGCTGGTCATCTCCAGCAGCAGCACCAAACAAGTTGCTTAGAAAGCGGCCTACACGTGTGTCGGATCCACCAGCCCCTTGAATGGCCTGTGTGTGCATGTTGGCATCAGCAGAAGAGTTGCTATGATTCAGGCAGCAGAGCTTGAGAGCTCTTTGCCCATCAGCTCAAAGGACCTTGAAGCATTTTTGTGCGCCACTCCTTGCTTTGGGTCCTGTTGTCATTCTGCAGCCCCCTAGAGCCACCAGGATCCACGCCCATAGGCACATGCGTTGCGAATGAACACAGACCCATTGCTGCACTCGTCAACACTCATATTGCAGGTATTGCAGGTATTAATCAGGATGCGGCCTCACCATACTCAAACATGCTCAAATGTGATTGTCACTCAGAAAAATCCTGCAAGAAAAGCGTCCGCATTTCAAGCATTATGGTAGGCTCAAACTCATCAGCACACTCACATTCTGGTCAGTCAGAACAGACCCATCAAGTGGCACACGCTCACGTTCTGGATGTCAGTCAGAACAGACCTATCAAGTGACGCACACTCACATTCTGGATGTCAGTCAGAGCAGACCTATCAAGTGACGCACACACATTCTGGATGTCAGTCAAAACAGACCCATCAAGTGACGCACGCTCACATTCTGGATGTCAGTCAGAGCAGACCTATCAAGTGACGTACACTCACGTTCTGGATGTCATTCAGAACAGACCCATCAAGTGGCGCACACTCACGTTCTGGATATCAGTCAGTACAGACCCATCAAGTGGTTCGCCGCTGAAGAGAGACCCAACGTCTGAGTCCAGCCCTTCCAGGAAGCCCTGCGATGGACAATTGAGCACAAGGTTTGGCTAGGTGGTTGAGACAAGGCAGGTAGGCCCTTGCTAGGGCACACAGAGGTCTCATCGTGCCAAGGATGGCGGGGCAAAGGCAGACTCACGCAAGCGCACACGCCTTTACTTAGCTTGGCATTTTGAGCATGGAAGCTGTTCAAAAACGAGTGCTCAGCAAAGCAGTCATCAAACGGGGCAAGGCTGCACAAGGCACACAAAGCATGCAGTGAGTAATGTCAAGGCATGCGCATCCCTCTTGCCCACTTTGCAGACATGTGAAGCAGACACAGCGTTGGCCAGGGTACATGCCTAGCCACACTTGATCGTACATGCCTAGCCACACTTGATCGTACATGCCTAGCCACACTTGATCGCGTACCGAGGAGAAAATCCCCTCGCCTCTCAATCCTCCAAAAGTTGGGATGTTGGAGGTGTCCAGTCCCAAGGCCTCCACAAGGCGGCCCAGGGGAGTATTCTCATTGGTTGCTACGCAAGGGGCAGGGGCAAGAAGAGGAGATGCGCTGCACCTTTTATCGTTAAAATAATTCGGGTCCAAATATATGCTGCAGCACCCCCCCAAAGGGCTGCACCTGCTTGGGGTCAATTGTTGCGCTGAAGGTAGCACTAGATTGAAGGTGGTAACTACCATCACCATATTTAAAAGGAAACCACGTCCCTGATGTCTTTAGGACATGTTGCACTGTCAAGGTGCACTCTCTAAATATTCAACGTGCTTCATCATATAACTGTTCTGCCCGTTAGAAGGAGATCTGGACATTGTGCTGATGCGGTTTTGCAGTGCAAATGCCTTGTTGGGAGGTACTGACGCTGAGTTGGTTTGCGAGTTGGTTGGCTGGCCAAGCATGTATCGGGGCGAGATCTGTGCCTCACCACCACTGTTGAGCAGCTCTGCCACAAGCGGGAACCCTTGCAGTGACTCTTGGGCGGACTGCCGAACATCCTCAAACCACTGCATTTAGAAAGTGGACATGGATAAAAAGAGATTTAGTGCAGGTGCCAGCAGGTGGTGCGAGCACAACCCTTGAGCCTCTACGCAGATAAAGGTATTTAGACAACTCATGTAGACGTGTGGTTTCTCAGGAGACCAGTGTTAGCTCCATTGCAAACAAAATCAAATTTTAGCAATCAAGCAAAGCTGGCAAGTTGACCTCGGTTTCAAAGCGGCTAAAGTGCCCAATCGTATCAGGCGTACGATTGGTCCAATGCTTGTGACCCCTCTCAACAATGCCCCTTGGTGATAATCTTTCCAAACTAGGCTCTGAGACAATAATCCTTCTGCATCTGTGCATTGTACTGCTTGCTGAGCTCTCAGTAAATTTCCTAATTGTTGCGAGTTGATGCAATAGAAATGCGCCAACAAACTGATTCCAGTTCTGCAGTAGTGCGTTAACATCTCCATCCAGCAGACCAGAGGAATCTTTATCAACAACAGCCCACCTTGGTGATCTCCTCACGTGCTTGGTCAAGCTGGGGGGTCTCCCACCTCCCTGCAAAAGGGGATAGGTCCAGGCCCAAGGTCTCCAAGATGCTACCTGCCTGCGGCAATGTGCACGTTGCAGCATGAACAATGTCCTCTTTGCTTTCTGGTGCATACTAGTCCAAGCACACTGGTCCATAATTGAATGGAAAACATTTGGAATGCAGAAAATTTAGTAGGCTATCCCGTGGTGTGACCTAGATGGACCTGATGCCAGGTCTAGTCACAAGCAGATCAGGTTTCAGCAGGCGAGGGCTGCCTGTTCAGGCTGGCTTTATATCATGGCTTTCTAGTTCAGTAAAAAAAAATTGCATGTCTCCACTCTTGCACAAGGGATCAATGCAATGCAGCATTTGCTGCCTGCCTAGCACGTCCGGACTTGCTACTTTTGCCCTGAAAATTAGAGCAGCTGGCCCACCTCTGACTCTTGTTCTTGTCTCAGACCTCTTGTATGCAACTGTCCTAAAGAGGGAGTGCAGAGCAGCGCACAGAGCGCAAGCACGAGGCCTGTGCTCCTAATGGGTGTCATGAGCACTATTTCTGGCTGAATTTATGACCGTTAGAAAGTGTGATTTTGTTACAACAAACAATCTTGGGTGATAATGGCCTGAAACAAAAGATCGTCCTTGGATGGGCTTCTGATGTTTAAAGGTGATCGCGGTCGTCAACTCCAGAATTTTGAAAATAGAAATATGTTATCTAAATGGAATTGTGGCGTTTCTTGAATTGTCGATCACTCTCTGTGCGATCACTCTCTGCGAATAGCAGGTTGCGGTTCCACAAAGTGTTCCAGTATATGTCCTTAAAAAAAATTTGTGAGATTCCTCCTATTTTTGCCTCCAGGTACAACAGACCGTACGACCACTCAAACATTCAAAATTTGCGATGTTTGAGAGACACTGTGCATCATTGGCTGATTTCAAAAACTGATCTTCTGATAAGGGGATGCCGTCGCGACTTGAAAATGCGGATGGAGAGCTGGCGCAGCCCCTACTGCCGACATCCACGAGCGCAGGCACATCTGTGCCCGATAGGGCAGCAGTGATTGCTGCATTGCGGCCAGCTGCCTCTGGTGAGTGTAGGCATACTGTAAGCACTGTATGCATGCACACATAGAAATTGGAAAGACCATGCACATCCATCCCAATTACATGCCATTAGGCAGTTTCTTGCCAGACAAGCTTTGAGAATTTGAGTGGCCTGTCCATGGCGCTTTTGCAGACTGCATTCCCCATGAGCCATGCTTCCTGAGAGCGGGAGAGGAGCCGTCGGTGCCGCAGAAACAGGTCAGGGGCTTCGATCAGCTCATGAAGGTGTCTGCATGAGCTCTTGACTCAAACCCTGCTGGAGCGTGCATTGTATTCTTGTTCTCAGGTGCAGCGCCCTCTTCTTCCTATCTTTGGTCTGGAATGCTGTCACATGTACTCTGGCTGTCCTCTGCATGCCGCTGTCCTACGTACCTCCACCTTGCCTTGCAGAGAGCCAAGCTGACACTGCTCTTTTGTCTTGACATCTGTCCTTGCTCTTCGGAACATGTGTCTCTTGTAACCATATGTTTGCAAGATTGCTGGTGCGGCGACGGCAGCGGCGGCAGCATTGCAGCTAGGTCTTCCTTCCGTGCAAGAGCGATGCTGCTTGCTCCATGTGCCCGCCAGCCAATTGGTGCAGGCAGGCGCCAACAAGGCATCAGTGCTGTTCCACAACGCATGAGCCCAAAACACGTGCTTACGAGCTGCCGGCTGCATGGGCTTGCTCGCCTGTCCGCAGATCCAAAACAAGCTGCTGGCCGCACTGATCCTGTGCCTGATATTCATGACCCTCGAGCTCATAGGAGGGTACCTGGCGCACAGGTGCGACCCTGTCTGCAGGATGTGTATGCAGAATGTTTGCGAAGGACTAAGTCGAGCATGCAGGCCTGCCCATGGATCCATTGGAAGACAGCGCGTTGTTGAACGCGCCTGGCTGGATGCCTTGGCGACCTTCAGTCTCAGCTGCATCGAATAGGCAAGCGCACGCCAGTGTGCTGCAGCGCTGACTTCAGGAGCTGGCCCAACTTTGGCAGCCGCCGCGACTTTGGGAGGCACAGAGGGAGCGCTTGGAGGCCACAGGAGGCCACTGGCATCCCTCTGTCAGTGGTGGTGCACAGCAGCGATTGCGCGCCGTGTGCAGGCTGTGCTGCAGCAGCAGCTCTCACATGCCTGGCGCTGCATGATGCAACTTGCATCACCAGCGCCAGGCACACATTCGTGTGTGTGTGTGTGTATGTGTGTGTGTGTGTGTGTGTGTGTGTGCGTGCGTGTGCGTGTGCGCGGGCGCGCACGCCCTGGGGCCCTGCGTCCCGCTCCGCCTGCATGCCTGAGCAGTAGGTATGGCTGATGACAGCCAAACATGTGTACCCCGTATATCTTGGCAGGGCAGCAGCACTAGGCGGCACATGGGCTGCGCATGCTTACTATTTCAGGAGCCCCACTGTGCAGTCACCAGGTGGACCCCGTGGACATCACGCCCATGGCTGTGTGTATGTGTGTGTGTGTTTGTTGTGCGCACTGTCGCGCCCTTGTTGTGACCCTGGCAGATCTGCCAGTGGCATAGTGTGGGTCCGTGCCGCGCACGTGCTTGCGTGATCTAGGCGGATGCCGCGCACCGGCTGTCAGGTGATGCGGGCTCGTGACCTCACTTCCAGTGCTGTGGGCTTCTGACCTCACTGTGTGCTGCGGTTTGTGACCTCACTATCAGGTGCTGCGGGTTTGTGACCTCACTGTCAGGTGCTGCGGGCTTGTGACCTCACTGTCAGGTGCTGCGGGTTTGTGACCTCACTGTCAGGTGCTGCGGTTTGTGACCTCACTGTCGAGTGCTGTGGGTTTGTGACCTCACTGTCAGGTGCTGCGCCCCCGGCCTCTGCATGCGCGCAGCGTCGCGATCCTGGCGGACGCCGCACACATGCTCTCGGACGCCGCGGGGTTTGGGATCTCGCTGTTTGCCGCGTGGGCGGTGACCTGGCGGGGCCACAGCGCATACTCCTTTGGTTTCCACCGCGCGGAGATCATCGGCGCGCTACTGAGCACGCTGGTGTGTTGTAGCTCTGAGCGCACTGCCGCGAGCGTTTACGCGCGCCGCACACGCCGCGTTGGTGTGCATGCTGCGCTGCTGAGCACGTTGGTGCGCGTCCATGCGACTGAGCATGTCGTTGTGTGCGTGTGTGTGTGTGTGTGTGAGTGTGTGTGTGCGACCAAGCAAGCTACTTTGTCCAAGTGACCGAGCGTGCTGGTGGGTCTGTGCAGCTGAGCAGGTGGGTGTGTGTCCATGCGACCGAGCACGCTGGTGGGTCTGTGCTGCACAGCAGCCTTTCAGCCTCACACACTGAGGCAACACTTATTTCACGCGCGTGCACCCATCCAAGAACATGCACATGTGCATCCACGAACATGCATGCACCTACAGACATGCGCGTGTGGGCGTATGCCCTCACAAGCTAAGGTGCATGCATGCACCCAGATGCATGTCCCCGGCTCCAGTGTGTAAGCAGTGCTGCTGAGCGACAGTTCATGCACTACTCCTGCAGGTTCTACATCCATTTAATTGCTTTGTGGGTTTCTCAAATGTGGAATGCCCGAATGAACCCAACCCAACTGCAGACAATCTGGGGCGTGACCGGTGCACTTGTGTGGGAGGCTGTCTTGCGCATCCTCAATCCGGAGCCGGTGGACGGCAAACGTGAGTGTTCTGTGTACCTCCTTGCACTGACATTGTACTTGGTGTGTGTGTGTGTGTGTGTGTGTGTGTGTGTGTGTGTGCGCGCGCGTGCCCGCCTCTTGTCTACTCTTACCTGCAATGGCAAGCAACAGGCTGTATTTTGTTTGCTTGAGCGCCCAGAGGCATTGTGCGTGCTGCCGCCTGTGCCACAGCGTCCCTGATGGTGCGTCTTGGTGCGTTTTGCTTTGGTTTGCTTGTGTGTGCACCTGTGGCTCATTTCGTTAGCTGTGATCAGGACCCCCGCAGCTGTCTATCCGCAGTGTCTTCCTTGTTTTCCCTTGTCAGCCATCCTATCCATGTCCTCTGTGCGTGTGTCCCTTGTGCGTGTGTCATCCCATGCTCCTGTGGGATCGTGTGCTGAGGACCAAAACACGCCCCCGCCCGCTGCCCCGCCCTCCTCGCCTCGCAGTCATGTTCATTGTCGCATGCGCTGGCATCGTGTTCAACATCGCCATCGGCCTGGTCCTTGGTAGCCACCACCACCACGGGCTCGCGAGCCACAGCCACGGAGGCGGCTGCGGCGGCCACGCGCACGAGCACAAGGCCCTCCCTAGTACACCCCAGGGCCGCTATGAGCGCCTGGCGGCCAACCCCCTGTACGAGGAGCACTGGGAGCGCGCGCAGGCAGGCGGCTGCCTGGGCGATGCCCAGGGGCAGGGCAGCGGCGGCGGTGGAGGGTGCGCGGGCGCACATGGGGGGCATGCGGAGCAAAGGAGTGGAAGCGGGGGCGCGCACGGGCAGGGCGGGTGCGAAAGGGCACGTGCTGAAGAGCAGGTAACGGAGCCCACTTCGTCGGGCGGAGCGTTGTCAGGATGTGCTGGTCAGCAGCTGCAGCACCAGGACACGCAGCAGGGCGCGCAGAGGGGTGGTGGCAAGGGGAAGAAGAGGAAAGGAGGGAGAGTTGCGCGGCAGCGGGCAGGCGAGGGCGCAGGGGGGGTTGTCGGTGAGGATGGACACGTTGGGGGCACCGAGGGGGCGGCAGCTGGAGGAGCGGAGGAGGTTTACACGGACGCTGCTGGGGCAGCATGTGGCGGGGAGCAGCAGACCGGGGCTAGCAGCCGCCACTGCAGCAGGTGCGGT
>LFIK01003267.1_pt1 | contig 13173 bp, 16 predicted proteins | sample 643401 | NCBI WGS metagenome assembly LFIK01 (sample SAMN03777447, study PRJNA286221) | soda lake metagenome | biome: soda lake; feature: Kulunda steppe; material: water; isolation source: sample T5-Br brine of Lake Tanatar-5 | place: Russia: Kulunda steppe | collected 2010-07 | reverse complement strand
CTGGGGCTTGCCGATGTGTGTATGGGCTGTGGGTGTGGGTGTGTGGGTGGGGGGTGCATGCACTTATTTATGCGTAAATGCAATTGTATTGTGTGTACATATTTAGTGCTAGTGTGGGCACTTGATGTGACCCTTGAAGCTATGTCTGCTTGACATGACCAGGCCTGTGATGAAGTACACACCTCATCTGCCTTTTTCATCTCCGTCAAATGTAGACGTGCAAGCGCAGCGGCGCTCGTGGTGGGTAGCACACGCAGCATGCGGCGGTGCTTATCCTGCCTGTTCCCCATCTTGCTTTGAGGGCTCTCGTCATCTTTGGCTGCGCCAGATGGTCTTGCAATTGCTGCAGCAGGCAGCAGATAGTCATTTGCCTCATTCTAAGCAAGAGCATTTCCAGTCCGTGCCTGTATGCACATACGTACACCAATCCCGTGTGATCCAATTGTGCCAGTTGATGGGATTCCCACCTCTCCTCCTGCTCTTCAGGATATTTTGAGGAAACAAAGGCTTCAAAATGCTGCGTACTGAAGTACGCTGCAACCCTTGATGGCCAACGGGAGAGTTGAGCCGCTGCACGTGCATTCCCTCTTAGGCCGGCATTGATTATATCCAACATGAGCTTAAAAATTCAAACTTTTTGATCGTAGAGCACGCCAATAAACTAGCTCTAGCTGGATGGCCAAGCTAGATGGGGATTTACTCAACCTTCTGCAGCAGGAACTTGAGGGATCTTCGCACAAGGATGGCAAACGTTCCAGAGGCGCGGCCAAAAGAGCCAGTGGTGGCAGGTAGGAGGCAGGCTTAATAGGCTGAATAGGCTTATTAGGTGCAAGCCATGATGCAAGCCTGCAGAACTGCACCCCGCCAGGCGCCGGCCTGGACAAAAGTCTGGCACTTCCAACAAGTAGCACTGTTGTGGGGACTGGAAAAGGGGATACCACCATAATGACCATGTGACGCGTCACCCTGGCGCTCAAATTAGATGGCTGACTTCCCAAACGGAAGTGGGCTTCGCGCATGCAGGAGGGCCAAGCAGAGTTATGAGAGGCAGGTGCAGATGCTGGAGCAGGAGCTCAATGCCAAGTTACAGGTGTGCTACTGAAACATGTGCTTTTTGAGGTGTGCTGCTATTTCGAACGCTGCGCTACCTTACCGCCTATCAAACATCCTTCAGCTGGTCCTCATGTATGCAAGCACTTACCCCATACCTGCAGCTTGCCCGCCAGCTGGAGAACCAAAAGAGAGCTCTGGTGCGTGTGTTTCCATCTGCTGGGTGCTGCAGTCAATCCCAGTCCATAAGCAGCAAACTAGGCTTGTCAGACCTTTCATGCAGCACTGATGTGATCCACAACAACCACAACGTGTGCCTGGTCTTCGGCTTCGCCATTGGTTTAGGGCCACTGGTGCTCGCTTGTGAGCATGAGCCCCAGGGGGTACTTGTTCTGCGCCTGCCGCTCCAACCGCGCCGCGTCCTACCTGTGCGCAGACCGAGAACCTGCAGATGCTGGAGCTCCATTGCAAGGCCACTGGGCAGTAAGTGTGGAGCACTGGCGCACATGGGCTGTGTCAAGCGTGTCGCAAGTGGGGGTTCTAGACATGGGCCCTTGATGGACACCGCAGTGTAGCTTGTATAGCACAGGTTGTACAGCATGGCCTCCTCCTGTTACTCATGGAAGCCCTCATCCAAAAGAAATACAGGTTGTACAGCATGGCCTCCTCCTGTTACTCATGGAAGCCCTCAACAAAAAGAAATACAGGTTGTACAACATGGCCTCCTCCTGTTACTCATGGAAGCCCTCATCCAAAAGAAATACTGCATGGATCCAACAGTGTGGGGTGCCAGACCTGAATCCACTGTTGTAGAGTGGGCACAAATGTGTGAAAGGCTACGGTGTTGTTGCAAAGGAAATATGATATAGGTGGGGAAATCACGTCTGCCGCCTGGTCTTGGGGTGCGTAAATGCCTTACAGCTAAGCATGAAGTCCTCCAAAGTGTGGCCCACATGCACAGGCCCATCTTGCGCAAACCAGCCCTCCCCAAAGCAGATGTCGCTTGAGGGCACCCGCAGATGCCTTGTGCTTCATCTCCCGTCCCTCAGCACAAGTGATAACACCGTTTCACATGCCTTGTGGGACAAAACAAGACCGTGGGGGTAGTCTCCTGGGGGTTAGTTGATGACCTGTAGTGACGCACCTGACCCCAGTTCCCTCCCTCCTCTGATTTGCACGACGAGTGCTCTTCACGCCCCTGCTCGGCCTCCCCCCCCACCCTTTTGGCCTGCAGCTATGTGCAGCTGATGCAGGAGGGCGAGCAGCAGGCCAAGGCCACGGCGTGGCTGCAGAGGCACACAAGCACAGGCCGCAACGCCAGTGCGCCGCTGGGCAATGGAGGTAAGGGCGATGTGCTGAGGGGGTGCGCTCCTTGCTCCCTCTACACCGACAAGGGTGACAGCGTATGACACATTACTGACACAGCGCTGACTGGTTAAGTGAACTGAGGAGGCTGAAAAGGCACAGCGCTGGATTGTGTGGGCGAGGATACAGGAACTTAGCGCAGCTCCAAGGGATGCAGCAGCCTTGCAGCGGCTAGTAGGTCCCTGGGCCCTGAGCGACCTCAAGGACTGCTACTGGCAAGCAGCAGGCTGTTAGAAGCGCCGTCATCACTGCCTATATGGCTGTTGAGCACGCAAGCAGGAGCGCTGCTCCTGTGGAGGCCTGGCTAGGAAGTGGCAGCTGCAGACCAAGATTGATTGAGATTTAAAATGATTTTTCTGTGCGACCAAAGGAAGCAGGTGGACCTTCAGCTTGATTTGAGCAGTGGAGGCTGCCCCCCGCCTTGCCAAAGGAATTGCCGCACAGCCGTGTCTAGGCCTGGTTGAGCATGCAAGCTGGCGCAGCCGCACTAACTGCGACGCTTCCTCCATGACGGACTGTGTTGCAGCACCCATGTGAGATTCAGCGGTTGCGTCGCACACCTCTTGCACATCCAACTACCATTCAATGCTTGGTTCCATGAGGGTTTGTATTGCGCACCTCCCGCACGTGCATGCACGCAGGCAGTGGCGCAGCCAAGCAAGGGCTGCCAGAAGCTCAGCAGCGGCAGCAACAGCAGCAGCAGCAGCAGCGGCAGCAACAGGAGGGGGACAATGCAGAGGGCATGCTTGAAGGCATGGACTGGCACCGGCTGTTGGATGGCTTAGCCGATGCGCCAGGTAGGCAACAAGCTACCTACTACTGCTTTGGTAGAACCTAGTACATATTACTTCAGAAGCAGTGAAGCTTGACTGGTTAACACTCCAAAGCCGTGAAGCTCGACAGAGTGAGCCAGGTCATTAAGCAGTCAGCCTTGTGCTGGGCAACAACCGCCTTGCTGATACGTGCAAGTTGTTTGAAGGAGCTAGAGGATTTTGCCTGAAGGAAGTGGAGGAAGTTGCTTGAAGGAAGTTGTGTCATTGCGGCGCTGGGAGTGGGTGTGAAGGACAGTCTGGTTTGGCAGCGCTGCCGGCACTAGCTGCTCAACTGCCTTGCTTTGCGCTTGCTGATAGCTGACCCTAAACCCAGACCTAAAGGCAGGTGCCGGATTCACAAGGCTTCGTCACCTCTTGGATTTAACGAATGTCTGTGGGCAGAGCAAGGGCAAGGGTACAGCCTTGGGCGCCAGTGCAATGAGCACACTGTTTAAGGCAATGGTTGCCAATTCAGTGCCGATGCATTGGGTCAGGACCATATGGTTGCCGTTGCAATGCCAGAGATCTGTTTGGTCAGGGACGGGGCAGAGAGGGCACAATATGCTGAGCCCCTTTCTACCATGCTCCAAAACTGCCTGCTAATGCCGGCGCCGCAAATGAGCATGGCCACATGTTTGAAACTTGTGACGCTTGCTCGCTCCGCAGAGGAGCCAGACTTGCTGGAGTCTGGCACAGGGTTGGACACAGCGTCCAGCAACAAAGGGCTAAATGCTGCAGACAGCGTTACCCCAGCCAAGACTGGGCCTGCGCAGCAGCAGCAGCAGCAGCAGCAGCAGCAGCCACAGCCACAGCAGCGCCCATGCCTGTCTTTGAGCGACGTGCCTGTCTCGGACCGCCCCAATGAGATTTGGTTGGCAGCCATGCGGCGGGCAACGGTGGGTGGCGCTGCTTGTGCCACCCACAACAGGACAGCGCAAGTAGTCCCACACCACACACGTCACCACCATTCACTACACCACACCATACACCACACACCACACCACACACCACACCACACCAACAAGGCCCTGAACAACACAAGACAGACGCGGACTGACAAGCCAGTGATGCTTTGTTGTTGGTGCAATTTGGCGAGACGTCCTGCTGTGCTGTCCAATGCTCCAAACCCTGGATTGGCAGCATGTCCTGAATGGCCTACGGTGCATGGCCTCCTCTCACAGCATGGGGCCGCGCCTTCCATGGCCGATGGGTGCAGCACAAGCTCACGGGCTGCACCAAGATTTTTGTGCAGCTCCCATTCGCAACTGGGCAGCATGCTTGCCCAAACACGTCTGCTTGCCCAATCGCATCTGCTTGCCCCTTCTCTGGAAGTTGCCCACCAGGCGGCGTCGTTCCCACACCCGCCCACAGGTGGACGACTTCGCCAATGTGATCAGCGAGTTTGTGAACGTTGCGGGTCCTCTTGTCCTTCAGGCAGAGGCACATGGCGGGTGCGTCCTTGTTCCCCTGCGGCTGTAGCTGCTGCTGCTGCTGCTGCTGTGTGTGTGTGTATTCATTGCGTGTTTGTGTGTGTGTGTGTGTGCTGCTGCTGTGTGTGTGTTTGCTGCTGCTGCTGTGTGTGTCTGCTGCTGCTGCTGCTGTGTGTGTGTAAGTGTGTGTGTGTGGCTGCTGCTCTGTGTGTGTATGTTTGTGTGGACACACTTCAAGCTTCCACTTTGTGTGTTTGGGTGGGCTGGTGGCTCGTGAAGGGGGGTGTAGTGCGTATAAGGTGAAAGGGCGCACAGTTTTGTCTTCATAGCTGATCTTTGCTCCCTGCCTGCCTACCTGCCTACTTAACTGGTGTCCAAAGCAAATGCTCATGGGCCAGCGTATAACATTGTATGAGAAGTGATATATATCATGTTTCATCACGTCATACAACAATCTCAGTGCACCCCCATGGACAACAAGTTTATAAGTTTCACCACCAGATCTTTACATTGGATTGAACAGGCTACTTACTTACTGCTGCCCTCTTGCAAAGTGGCAACTTGAAAGGTCGTTCAGCTGTAAGCTCAGAAGTCAGAATATAAGTTGCGTTCAACCTGGCCGGGCATTTCCCTTGCCGCATCAAATTGCCCCAGTGCTACCGGTCAAGCTCATTTAAATCGCCCCCTGTTGCAAGCTTGCTCCCACTATTTGCTGCCTAGCTGTACTATTCCTTTTTGTGTCCGCTTTCATAATGACAAGCTTCTCTGCTGTCACAAGGCCAAGGCTGTAGCAAAAGCTGATGTAGATGCAGCCCCATGCACCCCACTTGCGCTTGGCCGCACAAGCGCGGGCTAAGAGCTGCTTGTCGGCCTGGTCGGAAAACTTGTCGACATCTACCAGGTGGTGGAAAGCTTGTTGGCCCTGGTCAGCCAGAGGTTGCGTAAGAAGCCAGGCTTGATGGGAATTATGATCTGCAGCACGGCGGGGTCTGCAGAGCGGTCTGCAAAGTGGTCTGCTGAGTGGTCCTGTCCTACTACATGAGGTGGCAGGCTACGTCCGCGACATCATGTCAATCGCCCGTGTCCAACTCCATGCGCTCCTGGTTGACTGCTGCTATCAGTATCATCATCCGTATCATCATCCGCAGTATCATCATCCGTATCAATCCTGCCTCTGTATTGGCGCACAATGAGTTTGAGCACCTTCTCCTTGTGCTTGGCACTCAGCTCGCCGTTTGGGGTGCTGATTATACCTGCAAGGGTGCAATATTATGGGAGCAGACTGCTACGGAAATGCTGAAATGCTCTGCAGGTTATCTAGCCCAAGCAGCCATCTCACGTGCAACACACGGTCAAAAAATGACCGTTCCAACCAAATTGGGTACATCAACAGCCTATCTCAGAGCTTGGTGAAAAACAACTTATGATGCGCTTATGTAAGGAGCTCACTTACCCTCCTCAACGATGAAGTTGGTGGGGTCCAGCAGAAACACTGCAGCATTTAATGGGATTTGGTGCATGCTTCGGCAGTCTGAGAAAGCGCTGACAGCGTGCTTCTTCATTCTCAAGCTTCCGAGGGCTGCTACGCACGCCTGCCACTGCCAGTGCTGCTTTTGTGCTCTTATGGCGTTGTGTTGCCTGGGAGCACACAGAGTCCCCCACGCTCTGGCTTCATCACAGCTTTGAACTGCGCATGCCCCCTCTCATGCCCGTGTGCTCCTTTCCTACGCACCAGGGATGAAAGATTTGCATAATTCACGCGCGAGAGTTCAATCATTCACCGTACTTGAAAACAACAGTTCGCGATTTTTAGACCCGCCCCAAATAGGCCCTGAGACGCACGTGTTTTGCTCTGTGTAGCGCCAAAGAAGGGCTTCACACAACCCCCTAGACTTGGACAATGTGATTTATGTACAAAAGTGGAATCAGGGGGGTGGGGAGACGGCAGGGAGGGTTAGTCAGTTGAGCCTCCCCCTCCTCCCCCTCCTCTTCAAAGGCCACCGGCGAATATGCGCTCAAATCATCCAACATACTACAAATTTCAGAATAAAAGCAGGCATTTCCTCCAACCCTGCTGTGTATGAACCCCCCTCTCATGTCCACATGCTCCGACCCTGTGTGCGCATGCCCCATCTCATCTCCTCTCATCTCCATCTCCACTCGCTCCTTTCCTGTGTGCCCTTGCCCCCTCCCCTCCAACCCTTCACTGTGCCTGCTTCCTCTGCACCCACCCCACCCACCCCTGCCCTCTCCACCTCCCTGCCCACCCTTGCAGGCTCACGCCTGCATTGAACCACCTTTGCCTCCATGTGACCCGTTACATGGAGTTCAGCAATGTGCTGGTACGTGCGTGTGTGCATGCTGAACCCGTTGCATGGAGTTACATGGAGTTCAGCAACGTGCTGATGCGTGCTTGGCCACCTAATTGGCTCTGTGGGGTGCTGTACCGATATCTCTGTGGATCTCTCTTGGGTATTCCGCCCGTCTCAGTGCCTGTGTGCAATGAGACGCCTGCAGCAGCGTGCTGGCGTGTGCTTGCCCACAACACATTGGCTGATGACTCTTTGGGGCATTTGCCTCAGCATGCGCTCTACAGCATGCTACCTGCAGCATATCACGCGCATGGATGCATCCTCTTGTATATGTAATGCGTGCGTCTGGGCTGTGCTGCCCAAAAGGTGGGATGCTGCTCCTGAATGGTGCATGGCGACAAGTGGATGGCAGGACAGTGCTGGGGCTGTGGGCGGGTGCTGGGGCAGGGGCAGGGGCTGGGGCAGGACAGTGCTGGGGCTGTGGGCGGATGCTGCTCCTGAAGGGATGGCAGGACAGTGCTGGGGCTGTGGGCGCTCCTGTTGCTCAACTCCGCCCTCCTTTTGGGGCCTACTAGGGCAGAGAGTGCACTCTGATTATCGCTCCTGAGCCGTAACCTCAGGCACGCAAATCATGCTAGCGCGCACACAGGCAAGCGCGTGAGGTGTGTGTGCAGGGGGTGCGGCATGAGGCACTTTGGGCAGTTGATGCAAAGCTGCACGAAGCATGCTGTCTGCGGGTGCAGTGACCAGCTGTGTGCTGACAGCAAGCATCAGGCTGCGCGCGGCATGCTCACTGCGAGAAGCATGCTGGCAGGAGCGTGCTGCATGTCGCAGGACACCTAGACTGCACGTAGCATGCTGGCTGTGCAGTGATCTACAATGGGCTGCAGGCCCTGCACCAACCACGGGTGTGCAAGAGCATGCAGGCATACCTACCCTGTCACACAGTCTGCGTCTACGCAGCCTGTGTCCACTCCTATTGCGCAGTCTCTGCCCATGCAGCCTGTGTCCACTCCTGTCGCGCAGTCTGTGTCCACGCAGTCTATGTCCACTCCTGTCAGGCTCAGGGAGCTCGACTGCAAAGCGCATGGCACCTGCCTGCTTGGGTGCTCTTGTTTGCAGGCCATTGCCCGGTCGCGCACCCTGTATGAGGCAATAGAATTGGACCTGGAGACGCGATCCCCCAGGAAACCTCCACACGGTGCGGCAGCAGGGCTGCCGGCTCTGTGTCCAGCTCCGCTCCTTTTTGCTCCTGTGGAGCTGATGCGTACAGAGCCGCTCCCTTGCTCCTATGGGGCTGATGCGTACAGAGCCGCTCCTTTGCTCCTTTGGGGCTGATGCGTACAGAGCCGCTCCTTTGCTCCTTTGGGGCTGATGCGTACAGAGCCGCTCGTGTCCCTAGAGGCCACGGCTTGTGCATGCACCTGGTTGGGAGGGTGGTGGTGTGCGCTTGCGCTGCATGCGACGTTGCAAGGGGCAGCGCTCATGCAGGCAGCAGGAGGAGATGTGACAGAGATATCAAGAATCTCGACTCAAGAATCTCGACTCAAGAAACTTGACGCAGGGCGCTTATTCAGTCCCTCGTTCAGGGGTCCTTTGTACTGAGGGCTACCTCTCAGTGCTGTTTATATCCTGCCCGGCTACGGTTGGATAACGGTGGCCATTGTTCACCCTCGTGCGTCATAATCATAAGCCCTGCAGCCCTGCGCCGTGCCCAGGGCTGCCTCGCAAGCAAAGAGTGTGTCGCGTCTCTTCGGCAAGGTCCATTCTTCCCTCATGCCTCAATGCATCCTCGAAAGGCAAGCAGGGCGGCGCAGCATCAGGGCAGGCACGGCCCAGAAGCCAATCCACCAGCCAGTGTTGGTGAATGCGGCATACAAAGGTTGCACCCGGCTCCGTGGCATGCAGGCTTTTGGGCCAACGTGGCGTGCGTCATGAGGTGCACGCCCGAGCAGATGCAGCAGGTCCAGGTGAGATGGCCAAGGCCTCTGGCTGGATCAGTTGATTTGCCGGCTCGGTACTTGGAGGAAGGGTGAGGCGGGGGTACTGAGCCTGGAGACCCTGGAATTTGAGCCGCAGCCAGGGGGTAGGCGTGTATGCAAGCAGGGAAAGAGTGTGTGTGGACAGCCTGAGGGTTGGCGTGGATGCAAGCAGGGGAAGGGGGGGTTTGAACAGCTGAGGTGGCGCTTGGAAATGTGCGAGGTCTAGCTGCAAGACATGAAATGCATGCTGTTTGATGGACGCCCCTCCAGGGCCCATGGTCCTGACAGCTGCTCTCCTTCTCGCACCTCAGCGCCCCGCGTCCCTGCCCGCTGCCCCTCCTGCAGGCTGCCATGCGCAGCTACACAACGTCGCTGTCCTCCATTTCGGAGGAGCGCATGCTGCTGTCCAAGGAGCTGGCCGCCACCATTCAGGCCTCAGAGGCCGCAGCCCGTGCCGTGGGTCAAGGTGAGGTCATCCCAGCGCCCTCTGCGCGCGTGTGCTGTTGCCCCCTTCCCACTCTTGCGCCGCACGCACCCCCTCTCCCTGCTCTCTCACTCTCGCACACACACACACTCTCTCTCCCTCTCCCTCTCCCTCCCCCTTTCCTTTCCTCTCTCCCTTTCTATCCTTCTCCTATCTGTGCATGCTATGTGCATAGCACACACCCATCTGACACTTTACGATTTGCAGGGTCAAGAGGAGCTGTGGAGCAGGCGGCGCTGATCAATGAAACACAGCAGCTGCTTGCAAAACGGCTTGCAGGCAACGTGCAGCGACAGGTGTGTGCGTTTTCTTTAGCACGGCACTCTTGGTGCAAGGCTGGCTCTTTGTTCTTTTTCTGGTCACTTGCGCGGCTTGGCACACCAACGTGAAGAGCCCTGCAACAAGCCCTTGAGTTGTGAGCTTTTATCAAAAGCTGGAGTTTTGACTGTGTCAGCCTTGCACGCCCCTTTAATTGCCCATCAGGTGCTCAATGGGAGTCTGGGCTTTTTGTTTAACCAAAAAAAAAATATCTGTTGCGCCTGCCTTGGTGCCTGCTTTGAGACTGAGACGCTCCTCAAATCCCTGCTAAGCAAAATGCCTGCTGCAGGCATCCACACCCTTTTCTGACCAGCAGCGCTCCTGTTCCATATGCTCTTGTTCAGGTTCTGTGCCACAGCATGTGCTATTGTTCAGGTCCTGTGCCACAGCATGTGCTCTTGTCCAGGTTCTGTGCCACAGCATGTGCTCTTGTCCAGGTTCTGTGCCATACCATGTGCTCTTGTCCAGGTCCTGTGCCATACCATGTGCTCTTGTCCAGGTTCTGTGCCACAGCATGTGCTCTTGTCCAGGTTCTGTGCCATACCATGTGCTCTTGTCCAGGTCCTGTGCCACAGCATGCTCCGCGTCTACCACACGCGAAAGGTGCGTGCTCCTGTGTACTGCCCCGCGTGTCCGTGTGCATGTGTATGTCCCTGTGTATGAGGTACGTCCTTGGTGTGCATGCTTCTGAGCTTATCCTTGTATAAGGCCACAGTGGCTTGAAGAGGCTTGTTTTCACAGGTGCTCTGTGCATTCCCTTCCAGCACAGTGCGTCGGCACAGGCGCAGAGCGCTTGTGGGGCATTAGTCAGGGGCAGAGGTCGTGAACTCATTCTAAACCCATCAGCGCCCCTTCCGAAAGAAAGCTCGGCACCTACAGGCATGACCTCAAGCTGCTTCCTCGCCTGACCTGATTTGGGCTGCCCCTAGTTTTGTCCGTTTGCTTGAGTAGAGGCGCCTGCTCTTGTTCTGCTCTGCCTGCTTAGACATGAGCATCTGCTCAGCAGCACATGCCAGGCCGGTGACGAGGTCTGCCTGAATGCATTGCTCTTGGGCGCGTGCTCTCATGATGCAGATGCAAAGAGGCCTTGCAGCACCCTGAGCCATAGCCGCTGCATGACGCACGCGTGCAAGGAGAAACACACCTTAAGAATCTCCCCAGTGCAGATGCAGGCAGGCCCTGCGGGGGCACCTGACCACTTCGTACCATGCAGTCACCCAGCGCGTTTTGCACGCCTGTTGTGGCACGCCTGCTGTGCGAGTGCGCATGTGCATGAATGCGCCGGCGCGGCACGGCCGCTCATACCTTCTGGTTGTGCCCTCCCATGTCCTCAGCTCCTTAGCCTCGCAAACGCCTGCAGGTGTTCACACCGGTGCAGATCGCCAAGGCCATCATCTGCAGCTGGCCGGTGAGAATCCCCTTACTCGCTGTGCACTGAGTTGCTGAACACCGTAGGAATACCCCGTGCACTTTGGCGCACTGGCACAGAATTTGGCAGATCTACAGCGCATGTATGCACTGTATTTTTGGCAGCCCTAGCTGATGTACAGCACCTGCATCAGCCGCAGCCGCACTTTAGACTGTTGAGGTCCCTCTGACATGCGCTAGGCAGCGCGCACCTGGGCCAGCCCCAGCAGCCGCGACACTTGTTTGCATATTCTAAGTCGCATGTCGCATGTCGCATGTCGCATGTTGCGCGTCACACGTCATGCACCTCAGATTGCATGTCACTTGTTGCGCGCCACATGCCCCATGGCGTGCATTGCACGTCATGCTCTGCTCGTCACTCACGGCTCGCTCCAAGCATCACCTCAGATTGCATATCACTCTTTGCACGTCACTCTTTGCACGTCGCGCTTTGCACGGCACTCACGGCTCGCTCCAAGCATCAGCCGCGGGCGCTGCTCGGTGTGGGGCGGGATATTGCTTCAGAAGGCACGTTGCCTACCCTACAGGGTTAGGTGTGCGCAGGACAGAAGTCGGCGCGCGCACGGCCCATGCACACGTGCCTTCCCAGACAGCGCCCCGTACGGCACTATGTCAAGGAAACCTGCTCCTGCACCTTGCGGCTCTCGGAAGCTAGGATTGACACCCCTGCCCGCGCATTTTGCAAGAATTTGCAAGCATAAGCACAAGCACACGCACGGCCCAAGCCATGCAGTCCCCGTTCTGATCCCCATGTCCCAGGCAACCCCCCTCGCTTGCCTTGTATGTCACAGTCTGGCAAAAAGACGCCAGAGGTCTCACCCCCACTCTCACCGCCTTAGAGTGTGCTCAGATTCTATCACCCTCACTCCTGGTTTCCACCTGCACGCGCCCACCACTCCTGCACGCGCCCACCACTCCTGGTTTCCACCTGCACGCGCCCCCTTATAGCAAATGCCCCCTTGCATGCGCTGCCTTCCGCCGCCCCCCCACGCACATGCATGGTGTGGACGCACGCACAATCGTGCAGTTTGTAGCCAACGTGCCATCCATCTGGGCGGCCATCATAGAGGCATCCCAGTCCTCGCCCACCCTCTCGGAGTGCGAGCCCTCCACCGACGCCCCTCACCAGCAGCAGCAGCAGCAGCAGCAGCAGCTTCCCGGGCAGGGCCAGCTAGCCGAGGCGGCCGCCTCTGTGCCCTTCCCGAGCGGCGGCGGCCCTGCCGGCTTCTTAGGTGGGAGGGAGCTTAAGACGCACTGTGTGTGCGCGTACATGTAGACGTGGGAGTCCAACTGTTCAAGACACCCTGGTTCATCAACCGGCAGAGATCCTAGCAGGCCAAAGAGTACCATACTCCGTTGGGTTTGAACGGCAAGACTTGCAGTATTGATCCCTCCTGCGTGGGCGGACACTGCTGCCCCTGCACGAGCTCAGGCACATGCCAGTCACCTGTTCTATATAGCGACAGGACACGCCCCACCCATCTTTCTTGGCCTTGAAACCACACCGCTTGTCTTGCTCTAAGCACGCTCCATGTATACGTCCCGTGCCAAGATATGCCCCACCCATTTTTCCAAGCTAAGGTCCCCACTGTGTGCCTCTTTTACGAGTGGGTGTGCACGGGGCAAGCGATGTGTTCTGCGAGCGCAGCGCGGGTGGCGCTGCCAGCTTCCATGGAGTTTTCCACTTCATCTGAAGGCTTGCTCTTTTGCAAGCAACACTGACAGCATGCTTTGCAAACATGCGCATACACGCTAGCGCTCGCAAGCATGCGTGCCCACACGCTCGTTGGTGCACGCAGAAGCAGCAGACAGCTGTGCAGCAGCAAGCGCAGCCCCCACGCTGGGGCTAGGCCAGTGGGGTGGGGCCCAGCCAGCCGCATCTCAAGCTGTCAGTCACTCAGGTGTGCTTGGGTGAGGATGGGGGTGGGGGATGTGGGTGTGGGTGTAGGGGATGTGGAGTGAGGGTGTGGGGGATGTGGGTGTGGGTGGAGG
>LFIK01003266.1_pt1 | contig 13174 bp, 19 predicted proteins | sample 643401 | NCBI WGS metagenome assembly LFIK01 (sample SAMN03777447, study PRJNA286221) | soda lake metagenome | biome: soda lake; feature: Kulunda steppe; material: water; isolation source: sample T5-Br brine of Lake Tanatar-5 | place: Russia: Kulunda steppe | collected 2010-07 | reverse complement strand
TGTGTGGACCTGTGTGTGGACCTGTGTGTGGACCTGTGTGTGGACCTGTGTGTGGACCTGTGTGTGGACCTGTGTGTGGACCTGTATGTGAACCTGTATGTGAACCTGTGTGTGAACCTGCGTGTGGACCTGTGTGTGGACCTGTGTGGACCTGCAGTGGCGCCCTTCCTTACAAGGGCCAACCTGCGGTGGCATCGCCATGCGGATCCCAACTCGGTCCCGGCCAATGCACTTCTGCGATGGTGGTGCTGCGGATGCCTGGGGCATCTGCGATGGTGGTGCTGCGGATGCCTGGGGCATCTGCGATGGTGGTGCTGCGGATGCCTGGGGCATCTGCAATGGTGGTGCTGCGGATGCCTGGGGCATCTGCGATGGTGGTGCTGCAGATGCCTGGGGCATCTGCGATGGTGGTGCTGCGGATGCCTGGGGCACACTGAACCCACCCATAACGGCATGGTCTTGAAGGGATGGGCAAAGCTGTAGGCAGGCGACCCTCTTCACCCGAACAGCCAAAGAGGCCAGACCGATCTGGCATTAACCTGTTCATCCGCATTGTGTTTCATCCAGCGTGATGCTCCCCTCTCTCCCACGCACATACACATTGCTGCCCCTCTGCTTGAGCTATAGGCTGAATGGTCAGGGTAGCCTTCATTCTGCCACATACACTCACACATACACACACGAATAAAAGTGCACAGATGAACAAAAATCATTGTCCCTCTGCCATTGTAGCGCCACCGACCATGGGCATGTGTGCGCGTGTGCACGCAGGTACGTGGAGCCACCCCCCTTCGACCTGCAGGCCTGCTACAACGACTCCTCCCCCACAGCCCCCCTTATCTTTGTGCTGTCCCCGGGCTCCGACCCTACAGCCGCCCTGACGCAGTTTGCAGGTGCGTGACCGCAGGTGATCCGCACCCAGATGCAGAGCCTAACGCCCATGCAAAAATGTCTCCACCCTGCGGGGGTTCAAGCCAAGCTCATGAGTATGTCTCTAATGCCAAAGACGTCAGGCTCCTGCTCCGGGCACCTGCTTGCAATACCATGACATGCATGACAGGTCCGCCCCTCCAAATGATGGGTTCACTGCTCTGCAGCAATCGCGAGCATGAGTAGGCGCACAACCATGGTGCCTGGTGCAAGGCTCACTCAGCGAGACACAGATTCGACTCGTCTCCCAGAACGCATGGCAGCGTTGCAAGGCATACACTTCTCAGTAGTGTGCAATTGTGGCCCAGACGCCCCTCCCTCTCGGCGCTGTTTTGTGCTGCAGCAAGCGTGGGCATGGGCGCACGCATCTCGGCAGTCTCGCTCGGCCAAGGCCAAGGCGCCAAAGCGGCCACGCTTGTGGCTGAGGGTGCAAACGTGGGCAGCTGGGTCGTCCTGCAGGTACGCCCGCACACTTGCGCACATTCTCGCATGCGTGTTCACACGCACCCCCACACATGCAAGTGACCTCACACCCTCTTGGACGTAGCACTCATGTGCATGTGCCCACTTGCATGCACTGAACACACACACGCAGGTAACCTCACACCCTCATGAGTCGTGTGCACTCACACGCATGTGCCCACTTGCACGCACGCGGTGGCATGAGCACACAGACTGCCCTCCTCCAGCCCAGGGATCTGTATGCATGGGGGGAAGAGTACGTGCTTTGGTCTATGGCAGTTCTCACAGCGGTGTGTGTATGTATGTGTGCCTCTCCGGGCGCGAGGTTGGAAGCGCTGCTGCACTGCTGAACTGCCACCTGGTGCCTTCTAGCATGCCCGCCCCCTCACATGTCTGCGGTCCGCTGCAGGAGCGCCTTGCGCCTGTCTGCACCCCTGCCGATCTGCGTCCTGCTGCAGAACTGCCACCTAGCGCCTTCCTGGATGCCTGCCTTTCCGTGTTACCCATGTCTGCGGCCCGCTGCAGGACCGCCCTGCGTTCTGGACAAGTGCCGCGCATGTGTGCGCCTCTGCTGACCTGCTGACCTGCGTGCCTGTGGCCCGTTGCAGAACTGCCACTTGGCGCCTTCCTGGATGCCCGCCCTGGACAAGATCTGCGAGGAGCTCAACCCAGAGACTGTGCATCCTGAGTTCCGGTGGGTGGGCTGTGCGTGCATGCTCGCGTACACGCATGCGCTTCTGGGCTTGTGCGTGTGTGTGTGTGTGTGTGTGCATGTGTGTGTGTGTGTAGTGGGGAGAGTGTCTCCTAAAGGAAGGGGAGGTCTGGAGCGTGTTTGACAGTGTGTGTGACAGTGTGCTTTGTGTAGAAAGGTACGGGTGGCGCATGATGATATGGGATGGTGTGTGATCTCTTGGAGCGTATGAGCCATAAGTGTGTTGATTGCTTCCAGCCTCTCAAAAAGCGCTCGGGCTGGCAATTTTGCGCACAAAAGCGTTTCTGGTGCATTCCTGGTGCACTGCGCTGCACGCATCCCTTTTGCGCGTTTGTGTTATGGTTGTTTTCAGGTCAAGGTCTTGAAAGCATGTGGGGGCTTGAGCACGCCCACCCGTGCGCGTATGCACGCATACCTATGCACGCGTATGCACGCACGCGCACACACACACACATACACACACACTTTTGCAGGCTGTGGATGACGAGCTACCCCAGCCCCCGCTTCCCGGTCAACATCCTCCAGAACGGCGTCAAAATGACCAACGAGCCACCCAAGGGCCTGCGCGCCAACATGCGCCGCTCGCTGTGCATGGAGCCGTTCGCCAACGAGGACGGCTTCTTCGAGGCCAGCGACAAGCCAAAGGCGTTCAAGAAGCTGCTTTTTGGTCTGGCCTTCTTCCACGCCATGGTCCAGGTGCGCGCATGCGTGCGTGGCCTGCTTCCACGCCTTGATCCAGGAGTGCGTTCACACATGGCAAGCCTGTTACTTCACACATGCACATGCACACGCGCATGCACACCTAAACACGCGCGCGCACACACACACACACACACACACACACACACACACACACACACACAAACATGCACACAAGCAGGTATGCTTGCATGCGCTGGCTGGCTCACGCTTCTTGCTGCGCATGGCCCGCTCTGATGAAAGCACATGGTAGGCGCTTCAGCGCACGCACGCAACCTCAGGCATGCCCATTGATGCCTCATGCCATGGCCGCCCGCTATGTGTCCTGAGCTCTCCTATGTTTGCATGCACGGCTGTGCAGGAGCGGCGGCGGTTTGGGCCCCTTGGCTGGAACATTGCGTATGGCTTTGACGACGGCGACCTGCGCATCAGCGCGCGCCAGCTGCACATGATGCTGCAAGAGAACAGCCAGGTCGGCGGCGTGCACCAGCCCGCCCCTTGTGCCCCTCGCGTGATGCGTTACGTGCTGTGTCGCACGCTGTGTTGCGTGCTTGTGTCCCCTGCATGCTGTGTTGCATGTTTCTTGGCAGCCTGTAGAGCCTGTCCCCTTATGTCCCCTGCATGCTGTGTAATGTGCTGTGTTGCATGCTGTGCTGCATGCTGTGTCCCTTTGCGAGCGGTGTTGCGTGCTGTCTTGCGTGCTGTGCTGCGTGATTCATGGAGGCCCTTGGTTTTGTTTTGCTCCACTTTGCAATAGTGGCTTGCGCATTGCTGTACCTTGATCAGTGACGCGCCGCTCTTTCACAGCCACACCCCTTTTTTGACACATGGCTCACGTTTTGTTTAGTTGCTGTGTGCCCACACCTGTCCACGCACACGCTTACGACTTTGGCACGCCGCAGCATCCAACAGGCAACCCCGCATGTGTGCACATGAGCACGGCAACCCCACGTGCGCCGCGCGCAGGTGCCATACCAGGCGCTGCGCTACGTCACCGGCGAGTGCAACTATGGAGGCCGCGTCACAGACGACAAGGACCGCCTGCTCCTCAACACGTTGCTAGAGCGCTGCTACTGCCCCCAAGTTGTAGATGACCCCGGCTACAAGTTCAGCGCAAGCGGTGGGTGGTGGATCTGTGCTTCTCTCGCGTTCAATCGGTGCACACATGGCACGCTGTGCTTTCGTCCATTGATGCATACATGGCACGCCGTGCTTCCTTCCATGACCTGCTGCCTTATCTTGGAGGCTGCGCACGGGGGGCAGCTCTGTGAGGGATGGGGGCAGGACGCCTTTTGCTTGCTGTGGCCCTGAGTGCACAGAGGAGGGCCAAGCTCACTGTGGCCTTAGTGTGTGCTGACAGCTGGCAACAGCTGGCAGCGTGCACAGAGGAGACCTGAGCTCACTGCGGCCCAGAGTGTGCTGACAACAGTCCGGGTCTCTCATGTGCTGCGCAGGGCTGTACTATCCACCGGAGGAGGGCAGCAGGTCCTCGTTCCTGGCCTACATCGACTCCTTGCCTGCAACTCCTCTGCCCGAGGCCTTTGGCTTGCATGCCAATGCAGACATTGCCAAGGTGGGTCGGGACATGGAAGTACATGGCTGCGTGCTGACGCATTGCCAAAGAGGATAGCTGCCTTTTGGTGAATGGGCTGCAAGTCACAGCAGACACTGCCCCGAGTGATTCCATGTGCCTCGCTTGAAAGGTTGAGCAAGACTCCCTCCGCCAACGCGTTACTGAGTTCAACTCAGTGAGTTGAATGATGCACAGGTGCATTGGCCAAAGGCACTCGCCCTCCCCCTGACCAACTCGCTTGTAGATCTATCCTGGGATTTGCAGCTTAGGCTTTGGCAGCTTTTTGGGGATTCTGCTCTGTATCCTGGGATGTGCAGCTCTGGCTTTGGCAGCTTTTCTAGGGCTCCGCTTAGAGCCAGACTTAAATGTGGGAATCTGAATGGCACAGCAATCTTCAGCGGGGGCGGTGTACGATGCCAGGCATGAATGCAGGGATGGCTGGCATGTTACTCAGCGTAGCATGGCATGTCGGCCGCGAGGGGCTTGAGCAGCAGATCAGGAGACCCATTCCAACCACAGGAAAAATGCGCGCGCCTTTTGCGTGGGAGGAGGGCCGCCTCTGAAGTGTGTGGCACGCTTGTGTGTCTCGCTGCCTCTGAAGTGTGTGGCACGCTTGTGTGTCTCGCTGCCTTTGAAGTGTGTGGCACGCTTGTGCGTCTCGCTGCCTTTCAAGTGTGTGGCACGCTCGTGCGTCTCGCTGCCTCTGAAGTGTGTGGCACGCTTATGCGTCTCGCTGCCTCTAAAGTGTGTGGCACGCTTGTGCGTCTCGCTACCCTTACGTGCAGGCCCTGACTGACACAAGCCCGGTGTTTCATGTCCTGCTAGCATGTACGAGCATGCGCCTGGTTGCGCACATCTGACATGCAGAAACAGACCGGCATGTGCTCGGTTTGCGCACTCTCAACCTGTAGGACCAAACCGACACGAAGCCTGTTTGTGCACTTTCAACTTGCAGGACCAGACTGACACGTACTCCATGTTCAGCTCCCTGCTGACCAGTACCTCAGGGGGGGGTGGAGCTGGCAAGAAAGGCGACTCCAGCGGTGGGGGGCTCGAGTCTGACCGAGTAGCTGCCATCATCTCTCAATGCTTGCACGTCCTGCCGCACAGCTACAACATCGAGGCCGTGCAGAACAAGTGAGTGCAGGCACGCTGCCAACATGTTATGTGCATTGCCTGGAACAGATTGCTAGTTCGTTAGTGTTGTGCAACTAAGAATAAAAAGGACAGGCAAGGGCAGGCGAGGATGGGCTAGTGCTGGCGGCGCTTGTGACAGCAGTGCAAGTGAGTGCAGGTCTACTAAGTCAAGGCCAAACAGCATTGGGTGATCCTGTGGCGCAATAGCTTGTGAATCTGGATTGAACTTCAAGTAACTTTTGTTAGTGGTGCCTGTTCAAAAGCGGCTGCAAATTGCAGCCCGCCCCGTCTGCTAGCCCGCCATCATAGGTCAACCAATGCCTTCGCAAGCTCAAAGAACCAGCAGCATGGTGGACTGAATTGTGGACTCTGCTTGGCCTGTGTCCTTCAGGTACCCAGTTTCGTACGAGGAGAGCCTGAACACAGTGCTGGCCCAGGAGATGTCCAGGTGCGTATTGGAGTACGCAGGATTTTTTGCTTCTTGCTTTGTAATGCGAGGTGCAAATTGGAGTACGCAGGATCTTATGCTTCTTGCTTTGTAATGTGAGATGCGTATTGGAGTACGCAGGATCTTATGCTTCTTGCTTTGAAATGTGCACACCTACCAGCCCATCGCAAGCTCTCTTTAGTGCATGCTCTGTTACATACATGCTCTGCTGCGTGCTTACCTACCCACCTTGCATGCTCGCCGGCCATCCTACCAAAGCGCCTGTCACAAACACCTGTGCCGCACTCGGCGCATTGCTCTTGGTAGTCTGAGGCCTGTAAACAGCTCATTTTACCTCATGCACTTCACAAACATGCATGCCTGACGTATGGCATGCCCATGCCTATGTGCTCCAGCTTGCACGTATGTACGTACACACACGCACACACGCATGCACAAGAGCAGCAAACAGGCTTTGGCGTCTCTCTTCTTTGCTCCTCCATGTGCGTGCAAACCTCCTGGCTTCTTCATCTATAGTCCAGCAGGAGTCAAAATTGATTCACAACCACCTCACATTGTCTTCCTGGTTTCGTTTTGGCACTTTGGTTTCCAAGCAAAGCTGCACCATCAACTTGGACCTTGTGGCTCTCCCAGGTTCAACCGGCTACTGGATGTCATCCGCTCTTCCTTGCAAAGTATGGACCTGGCGCTTAGGGGGCTTCAGGTCATGAGCGCTGACCTGGAGGCAGCCTACAAATCCATAAGCTTGAACCAGGTGCGCTGTGAGCTTGGACCATTTGAGTCATGAGCCCGGACCATGTGAGTCATGGGCCTGGACCGTGGGTGCTATGAAACTGGACTAAATAAGTTGTGAGCCTGGACCATATAAGTTGTGAGCCTGGACCGTGGGAGCTATGAAACTGGACTAAATAAGTTGTGAGCCTGGACCATGGGAGCTGTGAAACTGGACTTTGTAAGTTGTGAGCCTGGACCATGGGAGCTGTGAAACTGAACTAAATAAGTTGTGAGCCTGGACCATGGGAGCTGTAAAACTGAACTATATAAGTCGTGGGCCTGGACCGTGGGAGCTGTGAAACTGGACTTAATAAGTTGTGAGCCTGGACCATGGGAGCTGTGAAAGTGAACTATATCAGTTGTGAGCCTGGACCATGGGAGCTGTGAAACTGGACTTTATAAGTTGTGAGCCTGAACTATGGGAGCTGTGAGCCTGGACCATATAAGTTGTGAGCCTGGACCGTGGGAGCTGTGAGGCTGGACCTGCATTGTGTTGTCAGCCTGAAGCTGGTGCAATATCGGCCTAGAGCTGATGCAGTATTAGCCTGGAGCTGGGGCATTCTCAGCCTGGGACGTTCTAGTCATGAGCCCAGGATTGGTGTGTGGGATGACGTGCAGCCTGGGGCCATTCAGCCCATTAAACGGAGCTTGCGTGCCAGAAAGAAGCCCTGGTAGGGGCTGCGCACTTTGCTTGTGCTTGCCTGCTTGACTGACGTGCGCAGGATGTCCCAGCCACGTTTTGGGAGGCTGCCCTTATCAGGCCCCGAGTCTACGTGTCAGAAAATCAATACGAAAACCATCACCATACCCACAAGCAGATCAACCACCAAGACTGCCACCAAATCCACATCAGTCGTCTTGCGCACCTTTTGCAGGACCTTTCTTGCTCCACCTCAAAATCCTGTTTTTTCCTCTCCAACATCTCAACCTCTATCATAATCATTTTCAATCCCCGCACTCACGTGCTCCTCTTGGCTGCACCGAATTCCCACACAGGTGCCAGAGATGTGGCGCCGTGTGTCCTACCCCTCGTTGAAGCCGCTGGGGTCCTACTTGGAAGACCTGTACAGGTGTGCTGGATCCTCCGCCAAACCTGCACAACCTTTCTAGTGCTCCTGGGACTTGAAAGAAGTGTGAAATTGTGTAGAGGTGTGCGCCTCTGTTGGCGTGCATTACGCTTGGTGCAACTGGCCTGGGAATTTGAGTGTGTTTACCGAGTAGGCATTTGCCTTCAAGCAAGGCTTGCTCTCAGCTGCTCACTGTCTGCACCAATACGTCAAATTAATGATGCAATCTTCAACAAAGCTGTGTCATTGCAGACTCGCCATAGGATGGGCTTTGCACAGGCGTACCCAAAGTGTGGGAAAACATGTGGTGGATGCAGGCGGCTGAGCATGCTGACCAGCTGGTTTCAGGACGGCCCGCCGCCCGTGTTCTGGCTCAGCGGCTTCTTCTTTGTGCAGTCCTTCCTCACGGCAGGCTTGCAGAACTACGTGCGCCGCCACAAGATTCCCATTGACATGGTGCGCTTATCTAAGAGTTCTATACATGTATCTTGCTTTCTTTAGTCCTTGATCTCTTGAAGAGCGTTCTTCAGTATTTGGATTGCTTCATCAGCATGCACCTACATCCGTGCATGCACTGATGGCATGCGCATACTTTGCAAGGAAGTGGTCCCGCATCTGCGCTGGTCTTCAGATGGGGGCCCCTTTCTGCCGTGAACTTAGATATTAGGTGCAATGTTGCTGGGGCATATTTGTTTGGGGATGCACATGCCATTCAGCTGGGCTTCCATTCCGCCCTGCCATGCAATAGCGTGTACTAGAGCGCTGCAACATGCAAGTTTAAACTGTGTGCTGTGCAAAGCAGTGCTGTTCAGCTGTGTAAACTATAAGAATATGCGCCAAACCTTGTACCATGCAGGTGTGCTACGATTTTGAGATGTGTGCTATGGATGTCGAGTCTGCAGCGGCTGCAGCCAAGGGTAGCCAAAGGCAGGAAGGCCTTGTGGTGCATGGCTTGTTTCTGGAGGGATGCGGCTGGGATGCAGATGCCCGCCAGCTGTGTGAGAGCGCACCCAAGGTGCGTGAATATCTGGCGGTCTATGGCGCTGCACACGCGAGCAGTACACCTGGTCACTGCCTGTGGTGCTGTGCAAGTTAACGGTTCACCTGGTGCCTGCCTGTGGCGCTGTGCAAGTAAACAGTACACCTGGTCACTGCCTGCGGTGCTGTGCAAGTTAACAGTACACCTGGTACCTGCCTGGCACTGCGCACACGAGCGATGCACCCGCTAAGTGTGCAGAGAACAGCTGGACGTCTGCGGTGCTGCGCACAGTGCACTTTGCAGTCTGGAGAGACCTGGGTTGAAGCACTGCATCACCGCAACTTTCATGGCGCTGATGCGACCTGGCTGGGATCAAGCCTAATAATTGTGTGCCATTACGTTCATGGGTCCAAGGTGTGATGCTGCCATGCAAGCTGAGTGTGCAAGCAGAGTGCGCATGCCCAACAGAACAATCCTCCATGGGTGCTTGCACGTGCAGGTGCTGTTCGTGCCGGCGCCATGCATCCTGCTGAAGCCCAAGATTGCGGACCTGCTGACCACCTCCAACCACTACAACTGTCCGCTCTACCGCACCGCTGAGAGGCGGGGCACGCTTGCCACCACCGGGCACTCCACCAACTTTGTCATGTTTGTCAAGGTGGGTTGTCATGTTTGCCAAGGTGGGTTGTCATGTTTGCCAAGTTGGGTTGTCATGCTTGTCAAGGTGGGTTGCCTCTGCTTTCAAGGTGGGTTACCTGCGCTTCCAAGACCCGACCTTGTGGGCCTTCTCCTCCAGCAGCGCCTCACCGCTGCGCTTCCCTGTCATGGTGCATGCTCCAGATCTTTGACCTGGGATGTTACACAGCACTCGTGCCTGGCTGTGAAGCCGGACTGTCCTCCTAGAACCACACGTCTGTGTGTGCACAAATTTGCAAGCTCACAGCTGGCCTGTCTTGCTTTCTGTATGCAGATGCCCACCGACCAGCCTGCTGCTCACTGGATTATGCGAGGCGTAGCCCTGTTAAGTGCCCTGTCTGACTAGGAGGATGGCAGGCACACAGATGCCGCTGCGCTGTCTTTGACCTTGTAGGCCTGCTCCAGTCTGTTGGTGAGGTAGGCCAGTGGCAGCTTGGCCAGGCTTGCCATCTCTCTGGCCGGCCATACTTGCATTGCAGCAGCAGCAGGAGGAGCATATGGGCATTGGGAAATCAAGATGCATTGGGTAACCTGAAGTGAACGCACTTGCACACTGTGCAAGTGGCACTTGACACACCTGATGGTCAAGTGAAGAGAACTGCCACGTGTCTTACACCTCATTGTGAACAGCACTTGGTGACCAAACTATTTCATCAGGGTACATGGAATTGTAGTTAATATTGGTGTTTGTGTTGTGTCGCATGTGTTTTAATCCCAGTACTAAGTAATGCTGCATGAGCAACGATTAAACCGGTCATGTTTTAATCTTTACTTTAAAGCGTCTGTCACGCCAAATCACCGTCATTGGTGAATTACCATCTCAGATACACAAGCCACAAGGGGGATTTAAAAGAGAGCTAAATTAGGAAACCACCTCAAATATAACCCCCACCAACTAACTCAAGCACTCTGACTACGATTCATCGCTGACTATAATTCGTCGTGACACGTCAAGGCTACCATCAAGTGCAAGGGCCTGAATCTCTATGATGAGGTTATATTGTAAACTATGATGAGGTTACGCCATATAAGCTATGATAGCTGTGTCCGCTGAGCGAGGGCAGCTTAGCTGAAGTCTATCAGGTTTGTTAGAACTTGTCAGAGAAAACTTTCCTTGGAGTTGGCATCTTATAGCGCGAGGTTTGGTGAAAGCCTGAGGCTGATCAGTGTCGAATCAGAAGATGCTAAATTGGGCATGTTCACATGAAACCGAGCTTGTGCAAGGCATATCTCCAGGCATGCAGAGGAAAGCTCAGGGCAAATGGAGGGGTCCATGGGTATACAAAAAAGGGCCTTCAGTCAAGAAGTGCGAATGCTAGCCAGCTCATCATCAATTTCAGATTTTCAACCGCAAGGTTGATTTCAGTGCACTTCAATTGCACTTCAACCGTGCTAGGAAGTTTCTGACGATGTAAAACTATCAGTGCATGAAGAAAGAAATAAAGCTTATTGTTTTCCTGGCCCAGAAAAGCAGACACATTCAAGTTGTAGAAGCCTATAGGAGGAAATAGGGACGCATACTGTTAGTAAGTCCTTCGGAGTGAGACCACGTGTGGATGGGTGCAGTCACTCAGTCGCAGGCTGCACGTGAAAAAAGACGTGTTGCTCACTGAGCAAGATGGAATCTTGTACATCACAAGCATTACTAATGCTAATGTAGTACACGAGTCACAAGTAGGGGAGGTCTTGTGAGTCCAGGTCACAGTTTCAATTCGTAGGTGTGGACACGAAGTCTGAAGCGAGCCACGCTGCGAATAACGTCACGAGGAAGATCAAGGTGCATGTATCCAGAGAGGGTGTATGGCGAATGTGTGACTAGGGCCCTCTTGGTAGGGAGGGTGCATCATTGATGACAAGTGGAGCGCTTGCTGTTGCACGCTTGTGGATGCATAAAAGACAATAGAATTATACAGGAAAAAGCTTGTGTTCTGGCTCAGAAGAGTAGACAGATCGTTAGAAGCTGTGGAAGGCTACAAAGACGCATATCCTTCAGAGGGAAACCACAAAGGGATCATCCTTGCAATCTATGATAGATGCAGTGGAAATGGACATGTTGCTCGTATTGTACGTCTTCAGCGTCACGCAGGTCAAAGGTAGGGGAGGTGTTATGATTCCAGGTCACTGTTTCAATTCATAGGGTGTGTGCACTGAGTTTTAAGCATGCCACACTGACAATTCTTAGGCAGTACTTGCGTAGAAAAGAAAAGAAAAGAAATAGCACGTAGGCAGTGAAACCACTCCCTACATCGGTTAAGAAAAAGGAGACACAATGGCCCGAAGAGCAGTGAGTCTCCTCCACCAGAGAGAGAATGAAGAATTAGTGAGGATCTAAAGTAAGATACTACCTACATCGATGAAGGATTTAAAAGTACTACTTAGTAAGGGCCGCTTACCAATGATCAAGGCCTTACTTTAAGGAGTGGAAGGAGGGTGGCTATATTTGGGTAGGGGGCAGGGTTCTTTAGCGGCAGCCACCACCGCTGGAGGCAGACCCCCATCACCAGCCACAGCTTACCGGCCTAGACAGACTCGCCCCGAGAACCTCCCTTGGCAGCGTCGTACCACCCATCTCATTAAGATCAAAAACTGTAAAGACACTCGCCCGAGCAGCAATTCCAAGCTGCCCATGCTCAGCATGGTCGCCTTAGACGCAGCGTTACAGGAGACCATTTTCTTCACGTCATTCTCTTAGGTGTAGGGGGTGTTATTTACATTCCTCACACATTAGTTCCTTTGAAGAGTCTTGGCCTTGATTCGCAAAGAGTCAAGAAACTCGTTCTCAAGCTTCATGCTCATTCTGTGCACTATGCTCACAAGCTTGAACAGACCAGACGGTCTCTTGAGCATTATCCTCGCCTTCAAACCAATCATGAGAGGTCTGCTGGCTTGTCTGCCCGCAACCCTCCTGATCCTCACTGACTGCTTTCTTCTTTTCTGGTGAAGGGGCTTTTCTTCCCAAGTGGCCCCTTTTTCTTGATTGATGAGAGGAGGGTTTTTTATGCCTGCGTGGCTTTTCTTTTTCTTTTTTCTTTCCCAACTAACAACTGTCTGATCTCAAGCACACAGTCTCAAACACCAATTTGGCAGAGACACAATATGGCGTGACAAAAAGAAAGAAAAGACTAGGCCAGCAGGAATAGACAGCAGGGATAAACCCTGTGGCAAGTGCGAAGGCAAGGGTGTGCCATGGTGCGAGCATCAGGCCCAGTGCCATGGGGCCAGACCAAGGAGCAAGATAAACATGAATGGCATGGACCGCAGAGACAGGAAAGAAAACAAGGAGCCCCTTGGGATTTAAATCTGGAGGAGCAAAGTAAGTGCCATCAGAAGAGGCTATGGAAGAGTGGTCTCTTCCCCAAGTATGCCTGAACAAGGAGCTAGGACTGGGCCTCTGGAAGGCAATAGAGGTCAAATGCCTTCCTTCAATTTCTCCCGGACAGAGCCCTCCAACCCTGCCATCCCCTCACACTCCCCTACTCTCCTAGCCTCCTGCAAGTCTCCTAGGGCATACAGGCTAGTGACCCACCAGATGTGAAGCTGATGGTTTAACGGCTGAAGAGATACACACACCTTTGGGCGAGTACTCAACTAGTCCTTCTTCAGAGCATTCATCAATAATTGAGCGAACAGGCAGCACTAGAGACCTGGTCCCTTTGCAGCGCTGTTGTGCCTGCAATGGCCGCCTCAGAGGGCTGCC
>LFIK01003264.1_pt1 | contig 13178 bp, 9 predicted proteins | sample 643401 | NCBI WGS metagenome assembly LFIK01 (sample SAMN03777447, study PRJNA286221) | soda lake metagenome | biome: soda lake; feature: Kulunda steppe; material: water; isolation source: sample T5-Br brine of Lake Tanatar-5 | place: Russia: Kulunda steppe | collected 2010-07 | reverse complement strand
GCGGGTGGCGCCGGCGGCTGTGCCGTTCGTCGGGGGTGCGCTGGGTGCGTTCGCGTACGACCTGGGCGAGAGACTGGTCGGCATCCGCAACCCGCGGCCGCCGTCCGCCCTGCCGGAACTCAGCCTCGGCTTCTACGACTGGGCTGCCTGCATGGACCACGAGCGGCGGCAGGGGTGGCTGGTCATGCTGGATGGCAGCGCCATGACCCCGAAACGGTGGGCCTCGCTCATGGCGGCGCCGGCGCCCGTCGCCGCCAACTGGTCCATGGGCCAGGTGCAGGTGGACCTGGATGCGGCCGCCTATGGCAATGCCTTCCGCCGCCTGCAGCAGTACATTCACGACGGGGACTGTTACCAGGCCAATCTGGCGCGCTGTTTCAGCGCCCGCTTCGAGGGTGATGCCTTCGCCATCTACCAGGCACTACGGCGGCGCAGTCCGGCGCCCCACGGGGCCTATCTGCAACAGCCCGGATTCCAGCTGTTGAGCATCTCCCCGGAGCGCTTTCTTCGTGTGAAGCAGGGCCAGGTGGAAACCCGCCCCATCAAGGGGACCCGCCCCCGCGGCAGCACGCCGGAAGAGGACCGGGCACTGGCACAGGCATTGTTGGACAGTGAGAAGGATCGGGCGGAGAACGTCATGATCGTGGATCTGCTGCGCAATGACCTGGGGCGGGTGTGCCGTACCGGCAGTGTGCGTGTCAGCGAACTGTTTTCCCTGGAAAGTCATGCGTCGGTGCACCATCTGGTGAGCGCCGTTACCGGCGACTTGCCGGCTGAAGCCTCGCCGGTGCGGCTGCTGGAAGCTGCCTTCCCCGGTGGCTCCATCACCGGTGCACCTAAGCGCCGTGCAATGGAGATCATTGCTGAACTGGAGCCGCAGCCCCGGGGATTCTACTGCGGTTCTCTGGGGTATCTGGGTTACGACGGAGCCATGGACACCAGTATCGCGATCCGCACGGCGGTATGCGCCGACGGATGGATCAGTTATCGGGCCGGCGGCGGGATTGTTGCGGATTCCCGTGAGGTGGATGAACGACAGGAGACCGAGCACAAGGCGCGCCCGTTTCTTGACCTGGCCGAGGCGGCGGATTCGGTGCTTGACACCTCTTGTAGGGCTACCTAGTCTGTGGCCACACTGTCAAATGTTGCGTCGCGGAAACGCCGGCGTGCCGCACAAAAGCACTTTTGTAGCGTGTGCTTGCGGCGTGGCGCCGCGGGTGCGACGCTGAGAAGACAGCAACGCCGGCTGAGCGCAGCGAACGCGGGCCGGCCTCGCCAGGGTGAACACAGTGACTGACATCCGCCTTATCAAGAAGTATCCGAACCGTCGGCTCTACGACACGGCCATCAGCAGCTACATCACGCTGGCCGACGTCAAGCGGCTGGTGGTGGACGGCGTGGACTTCCAGGTGATTGACGCGAAGACCAAGGACGACCTCACGCGGACTATTCTGCTGCAGATCATCAGCGAGGAGGAAGAGGGCGGTGAGCCGATCTTCAGCACCGACCTGCTGGCGCAGATCATCCGCTCCTACGGCGGCAACATGCAGACCCTGCTGACCAGTTACCTGGAAAAAAGCATGGCCATGTGGGGGGAGCAGCAGCGTACCTTCCATGACCGCACCCGGGAGTTCATGGACGCCAATCCGATGACGGTGCTGACCCAGATCGCCGAGCGCAATTTCGCCATGTGGCAGGCCATGAGCGGAATGCAGAAGTCCGGCGACGGCAAGCATCCGGATGAGGCATCCGGCTCCGATGAGAGTGGTGCGCAAGGCGCGGACGCGGGTGCCGACGAGAAGCGCCCGAAAAGGCGGCCCTGATCGCCTGACCCGCTGAAAGCGGGGTGCTCCCGGGTGCCCTGCTGGTTCTTCCTTTCCAGATATCCCCGTCATTTCCCGGTGTTCGTGACCCAAATTGACAGGTGGATCACCTGTCGATATTCTGCTGCCTGGGAATGATGCAATGCACAAGCGCAGGGTCGCGCGAGGTGCGATGGTCGGCGGGGTTGAGCGCAGTCCGGGCTTGTCAGTACCGGCCATCGGAGGCTTGTGCGCGAATCGGATCGCGCCGCAACGAGGAGTTTCTGGTATGACGAAGCGAGTCGCGCTGGTCACCGGCGGCAACGGTGGCATCGGCACGGAGATCTGCAAACAGTTGGCGGCGACTGGCCACACGGTGGTCAGCACCTGTATGGATGCGGAACGCGAGAACGTGCGTGAATGGCAGCAGCAACTGGCGGCGTCGGGCATCGACGTTGACTGGGTGGAATGCGATGTGGCCGATTTCGATTCCTGCGCCGCCATGGCGGAGACCGTGCTCGCGCGGCATGGTCAGGTGGATGTGCTGGTGAATGCGGCTGGGATCACCCGTGACGCGTTTCTACACAAGATGGCGCGTCATAATTGGGAATCGGTGATCAGCACCAACCTTAATGGCGCCTTCAACGTGACCCGACAGTTCATTGAGGGCATGCGTGGGCGTGGCTACGGGCGCGTGATCAATATCGCCTCCGTCAACGGCCAGACCGGTCAGTTCGGCCAGACCAATTATTCGGCCACCAAGGCGGGCCTGCATGGTTTCTCCATGGCCCTGGCAAAAGAGGGTGCGCGTAAAGGCATCACTGCCAATACGGTGTCGCCTGGCTATGTGGACACAGCCATGACCGCGGCGATGCCGGACGAGGTGCGCAACCAGATCGTGAGCCAGATTCCCGCCGGCCGCATGGCGCGCCCGGATGAGGTTGCCCGCGTCGTGGCTTTCCTGGCGGATGAGGCTTCAGCCTACATCAATGGTGCAAACATCCCGGTCAACGGGGCTCAGTTCACCAGCTTCTGATTGAAAGCGCGCACCGCTGGAATGGGGTGCGCGCCGCTTGTTGCCCGCTGAAGGAACTTTTTTGAGTATCCTGAGTCTCACCGCTCAGTAAACGGAACACCGGTTTTACTTAGTGCCAAGTAAGTTTTCATGAGAGTGTTCCGAAAGTGTTGACAGGGTGAACAGGTCGGTCTAACATTGCTGCATAGCAACAACGGGGAAGCAAAAAAAAGGGAGCCAGCTTCAACAGCGTCTCCCACACTTGCACACTCTAGTTGTTGGACTTGTTATCAGGTTTGTTATTGGGAGCTCTGGCCGAGCCGGAGTAGCTGCTAGGCAGAGCTTTCAATAAAGCCGGTCGTAACGCCGGTTTAAGGTCTCCTCCAAGGCGACACCCGTGTCGCCTACTCCTTGCCCCCTCGCCCGAGGGGGTTTTTTTTGCCCAGCGTTTCCGTGTGGTCCCACCAGGCAGATGAATTCCATGGACGCGATTCTACCGGCTCAGAATCATCTGACAAGCACTTTCGATGCTGCGTCGCAATAGTTTTTCCCTGGTGTCACAAATATCGCGTGGCGTGTTCCTCGAGTGCGTGGACCAATGCCCGGCGGTTGCGTCGAGACAGAAAGAGGCCGAGATGACCGCCTGGCAGGGTCAGGGCGTTGTAGTGGTCAATCCCTTCCAGGGCCGCTTCCAGCGCGCTGCTGCTTTCCGGGGGGACTAGATGATCAGCGCGGGCATAAACGTTCAGCAAGGCGCAGCGTACTGTATTCAGGTGCAAGAGCTTTCCGGCCAGTACCAGGCGACCCTGTACCAGGGCATTCTCTAGGTAACAGTCCAGCAGGAAGCGATGGAAGACTGGTGCCGGCTGGTCCGGGCAGTCGTACATCCAGGACTCCATGCGCAGAAACGTCTCCAGCGCCTGTGGATCCTCGCTGAGTTTCGGCAGCTGCAGGTAACGCCGCAGCAGCAGGTCTGCCGGCCGCAGCGCGGTGAAGCCCGCACTGAGGCGGTCGCCAGACACCAGTCCGGGGCTTATGGGATCGTCCGGAAGTGGCCAGCATCTTGCCAGCCGGGCTAACTGGGCGTTGCCGGCGTGGAAGTCCACGGGTGTTGCGATCAGTGCCAGCGCATTCATCAGGCCAGGTCGTCGGGCGGAGAGCATCAGGCTCAGTGTGCCGCCCTGGCAAATGCCGGCGATCAGCGGTGTCCAGCCCGCGTCAGTTCGGGTTTGTTCCACGGCCTTGCCCAGGAAGTCGACGTAATCCTCGAGATCCAGCCAGCCGTCAGCGAGCGCTGGATACCCCCAATCAACCAGGTAGACCGGGAAACCGGCAGAGCGGAGATCGGCCACCAGGCTGGCTCCCGGGGCCAGGTCGAGCAGATCGGGGCGATTGACCAGTGAGTAAACCAGTAGGACGGGGGGCAAGGTCGCTGCGGCAGGTGCTGCGTAGCGGCGAAGCTGGAATGGTCCGCTGGTCAGCACCCGTTCTGACGGTTCGGTGCCACGGGGCACCGGTTGCTGCCGCGCGGCGGCCGCCAAAGCCGAATGCCAGTCAGTCATCGTTGTATTGTGCGTCTGAATGCACGGCTGCCCGCAGGATTTGTAATTCCCGGCGAATGGCGTCCATTTCCTCGCGCTGTCGCCGCCGAAGCCCCAGTACATCCTCCTGGGTGGCCAGTCCCAGTTCCCGCCATAGGGGCTGGGCCAGGCGCCGCGCCGCTTCCTGCAGGCGCAACCGGGCCTGCTCCAGCCGTGCCAGGCTCTTTAGATAGGCCTCGTCATCGAGCAGGGCGCCGTGGTGCGTTTCCAGGCACCGCGCGGCCAGTTCGGTGATCTCCGGGGCGCCGGCGTCCGCCGCCAGCGCCAGGCAACCGTCTCGAAAATCCAGTAGAACGGCGGTGGCTGCCCGTTGCACTTGCGCCTGCCAGGCCGGCACGGCCTGCTGCCAGACGAGATAGGCCTGAACAAACTCCCGCGCTTGGCGTTGATGCTCTGGCCCGAGGCCGAGGACGGGTTGTTGCTGTCCGGTACCGGGCAGTTTGCCAAGCCCGGGGAAAGCATTGAGGATGGTTTCCACCGCAGCGCCGGGAGAGGCGCTGGTTTGCTTTGCCTGCGCAATCCAGCGCTCCATGACGGTTTGCCAGTCCTCGCTGCAACGGGCAGCGGCGTCGGCCAGCGACGCAAGCCCGTCCGGCGAACCCCAGAAGGAGCCCGCGGTGAAATCCTGTGTGTGTTCCTGCTCGCTCAATGTCCCCGGTGCCTACTTATTCACGCCGGATAGACGGCTAGAGACCGTCCGTGCGCTGGGTTTTACTAGCAGGCCATTGTGCCGTTCAGGGGAGAGACTGTCACTGTCGGGCATACTGCCCGAGAGGCGAGGCAGCGTGGGCTAGCGGTTGCGGTCCTGGTAAGCGCGCACGAGCTCCTGCCGCCTTGAAACCGCCCGGGACTGGTCGTAGAGGCCGGAGTCCGCGCCGTCGATCACCTGGTTGAGCTGCTCGATGGCCAGCCGAAGCTGTCCGTGCAGTTGATAGTATTCCGCCATGGCAAGCCGGCTTTCGTGGGGGCGGCCGGCATCGGTTGCCGCCTGTGCCAGCAGGCGGTACAGCGCCGGCTCCGAACCGCTGCCCCGACGCAACTGCCGCTGGATCACGGACCGCGCTTCGTCGGCTTTGTCTGCCTGCAGCAGTTTTTCCGCATAGCCGTAGGCCAGCGGGTAGTTGTCCGGGAACAGGTCCAGCGCGAGACGGAACGTATCCAGCGCCGGCTCGCGCTCGCCGCCGGCCCACTGGGCCCGTGCCAGTGCGCTGAAGTAGAAGACCTGTTCGCCCTTGTCGTCCATCAGTTCCTGCAACAGGGCCTTGGCCTGGCCCGTATCCCCGGTTTCAGTCAGGGCCAGCGCCAGGCCGTAGCGGGCATAGGCGTTGTCGGCGTCATCCTCCAGCACGGACCGGAAGTGGCGAACCGCGTCCTGGGCATCCGACGTGCGCTGGACGAGCAGGCGTGCCCGCACCATCCCGTAGAGAGGGCTTTCCCGGACCTCCCGTTGGGAATAACTCTGTGCCCGGGCGCGGCTTTCGGCGATCCGGTTTTCGGTCACCGGGTGTGTGCTGAGGAACTCCGGAGGCCGCGACTGGAACTGGGTCGCCTGCTGCAGGCGCTCAAAAAAGCGCGGCATGCCTTCCGGATCCAGTCCTGAGTCGGCGAGGATGCGCATGCCGATATTGTCCGCCTCGCGCTCGTGGTTCCGGGAATAATTCAGCTGTTCCTGGACGGAGCCCGCCATGCCGGTCATGGCCGCCGCGCTGCCCATCTCCGGATCATGCATGCCCATCAGGATGGCGGCCATGATGATGCCCAGCGTGCGGAAACCGCTGCCGCGCTGCGCTTCCAGCCGCCGCGCGATGTGGCGTTGCGTCACGTGGGCGATTTCGTGCGCCATCACGCCGGCGAGCTCGCTCTCCGATTCGGTGCGCACGATCAGCCCGGTGTTGATACCGATGTTGCCGCCGGGCATGGCAAAGGCGTTGATGGCAGGGCTGTCCACCACGAAAAAGTTGTACTGGAAGTCCGGGCCGTCGGCGTGGGCCAGCAGCCGCTGGCCGAGGTCGGCGATGTAGTACTGCACCTCCGGGTCGGCATGCAGCGGTACGCGCTGCCGCACCTCCCGGATCAGCTCCTCGCCCAGTCGGCGCTCCTGGGAAACGCTCAGGCTGCGGCTCGCGCTGTCACCGAGTTCGGGCAGGCGGACACTATCCCGTTCCGCACCTGCCGACAGCGGGATGGCGAGGCTAAAGGCCAGCAATATGGCGAGTAGGCGTTTCAATCTGGCTAGAACTCCCCGTGAGACGACCTGTCGTGCTGAAGGAGGCGCTGATCGCTTCCTGAAGATGCTACTTGGACCGGCGCCGCAAGTCAGTGTTCCGGTTTTCGGTGTCCGGCCGCCGCGGTGTATGATGCGCGGGTTGTCGGGGACGCTGTGGACCGACAACCGGGCAGTGGTCAGGGAGCCCCGCTGATGCAGTTGATTCGGGACTGGTACAAGCGCCATTTCGAGAACCCCCAGGTCGTGGGCCTGGCGGTGGTGCTGATTGTCGGGTTCGCGGCGTTCCTGGTGCTGGGCAGTATGCTGGCGCCGGTCCTGGCCGCACTGGTGCTGGCCTATCTGCTGGAGGGTGTGGTGCGCATGCTGGAGCGGCGGCGGGTGCCGCGGCTGCTGGCGGTTAACGTCGTCTTCCTGTTCTTCTTTGTCGGTTTGCTGCTGCTGTTCTTCGCGATCATCCCGGTGGTGGCCGGCCAGATCGCCCAGTTGATCGACGAATTACCCCGTATTCTCAATGCCGCCCAGGCCCTGGTGCTGCAATTGCCGCAGCAGTATCCGCAGTTCTTCTCCGAGGAGCAGGTCACCGAGATGATCTTCGCCGTCCGTCGCGAGGCCCTGGATTTCGGGCAGCGCCTGGTGACGTCGTTTTCGGTGCAGTCGGTGCTGGTGTTGATCACCCTGCTTGTCTACCTGGTTCTGCTGCCCTTCCTCGTCTTCTTCTTCCTCAAGGACAAGGCCCGGCTGGTGGGCTGGCTGACCAACTACATGCCCAAGGACCGGGATCTGCTGGTCACCATCTGGCGGGACATCGACCGGCAGATCGGCAACTACATCCGCGGCAAGTTCCTGGAGATCTTTATCGTGTGGGTGGTGACCTACGTCACCTTTACCTTCTTCGGGCTGTCCTTCGCCATGCTGCTGTCGCTGGCGGTGGGGCTGTCGGTGATCATTCCCTATATCGGGGCGGCCGTTGTCACCCTGCCGGTGGGGATCATTGCCTATTTCCAGTTCGGATTCGGCGACACCTTTATCTGGATCATGGTCGCCTATTTCATCATCCAGGCCCTGGACGGCAATGTGCTGGTGCCCATTCTGTTCTCGGAGGTGGTCAACCTGCACCCGGTGGCGATTATCGTCGCCATTTTGGTCTTCGGCGGGATCTGGGGGTTTTGGGGGGTGTTCTTCGCCATTCCGCTGGCAACAGTCATTCAGGCCATTCTCAAAGCCTGGCCGCGAGTTGATGAAGATGGTGAACTGGAGGCCGGACAGAGCGACGACGAGGCGGCCTGAGCAGCCTCAATCCGGCGGCCGGCGCAACATGCGCTGAAGCCCCGCGGGGCGGCCGCGCGGCAGCCGACCCCGCGGAGGCGGAGCCTACAGTTCCTTTACTGCCGCAAGCACCTCGTCGGCATGGCCCTTCACCTTGACGCCGCGCCACTCCCGGCGCAGCACGCCATCGGCATCGATCAGGAAGGTGCTGCGTTCAATGCCCATGACCTTGCGGCCGTACATGTTCTTTTCCTTGATCACGTCGAACAGCGTGCACAGTTCCTCTTCCTTGTCGGACAGGAGTTCGAAAGGGAACTCGTATTTGTCCTTGAAGTTCTGCTGTGCTTTGACGCCGTCCCGCGAGGCGCCGAGGATGTGCGCTCCCAGGGCCTGAAACTGCGGGTAGAGGTCGCGGAAGTCCTGGCCTTCCTGGGTGCAGCCCGGCGTACTGGCCTTGGGGTAGAAATACAGAATCAGCGGCCCGCCCCGGAAATCCGACAGGCTGAGGGTCTTGTCGCTGGTGGCAGGCAGGCTGCAGTCGGGAATCGGCTGGTCCACACTCACGCTACTCATGCACACTCCTTGATAGGTAGGTCCGCGTGAAGGCGCCGAGAAACACGCCTTCCCCGGGGTTCGAGACGGTTGGTGTCGGCGGCCCGCAGCCCTCGCCGCAGGCGTCGGCAGAGTGTAGCATGAGCCTGCTTGTCAGCCCCTGGGGCCGCAAGTACTATGCACGTTTCTTTTCTGCCGGGAGTCGAGCGATGTTCCGTGGAAGCATGGTTGCCATGGTCACCTCCATGCACGACGACGGCGCGGTGGATGAGGCCGCGCTTGAGCGGCTGGTGGAATTTCATGTCGAGAACGGCACCGATGCCATCGTTGCCGTCGGCACCACCGGTGAATCGGCAACGCTGGATTACGACGAGCACTGCCACGTCATGCGGCTCGTGGTGAAATTCGCCCGCGGACGGGTGCCCGTGATCGGCGGCACCGGAGCCAACTCCACCTGGGAGGCGATCAAGCTCACCCGCTGCGCCATGGAAGGGGGCTGTGACGCGGCCCTGCTGGTGGCCCCTTACTACAACAAGCCCACCCAGGAAGGCCTGTATCAGCACTTCAGCTCCGTGGCCGAGGCCGTGCCGATTCCGCAAATTCTTTATAATGTGCCCAGCCGCACGGCCGTGGACCTGATGCCGGAGACCGTTGAGCGCCTTTCTGATATCCCCAATATCGTCGCCATCAAGGAAACGGTCGGTGTTGACCGGGCGCGCGAACTGATCGAGCGCTGCGGCGAGCGGCTGGACGTCTACAGCGGTGAGGATGCCCTGGCCCGCGGCACCATCATGGAAGGCGGCAAGGGCGTGATCTCCGTGACCGCCAACGTGGCTCCGCGCCAAATGCACGAAATGTGCGTGGCGGCGCTGAAGGGGGACTGGGAAACGGCGGAAGCCATCGATGCGCGCCTGGCCGCGTTGCACAGCGCCCTGTTTGTGGAATCCAACCCGATTCCGGTGAAGTGGGCGGTGAACCAATTGGGGCTTGCGGGTCCAACCCTGAGACTGCCGTTGACGCCACTGTCCGAGCAGCATCACGAAACCGTCCGGCAAGCGCTCAAGCTTGCCGGCGCCATGGAGTAAACAGGCAAGGCATGAGACCACGTCTCCTGAACACCCCGATTCTGCGTGTCAGCCTCGTCGCGGTGCTGGCCGCCGTGATGGCAAGTGGTTGTTCCATGTTCGGCCGCAGTCAGACGGATGGGGATTCCGCCACCGACCGGCTGATCATCCCACCCGACCTCTCCGAGGAACGGGTTGGCGAAGTGCCGGAACTGCGCCGTCAGCCCGGCGCCTCCCTGGCGGAACTCTCCCGTCCCGGCGAGGGTCGCGGCGACAGTCCCCTGTTGACCGAGCCGCCCGGGATGCGAGTGCACCGCTCCGGCGAGACGCGCTGGCTGGCGCTGCAGGCGGCGCCCGAGCAGGTATGGGGGTGGCTGCAGCAGTTCATGAGTGATTCCAACGTCCCGGTGGTCCGCGAATCCGCATCCCTGGGGGTGCTGGAAACCGATTGGCTGCCGCGGCCCCTGTCCACCTTCGGCGGTGTGTTCATGCCGGTGCCGGCGGACACCGAGGCGCCGCAGCGGGAGCAGTACGTGTTCCGCCTGGAAGCGGGGGATGAGGCTGGCAGCAGCCTGCTGTACGTGGCGCACCGCCAGGCGGTGGCCGACAACGGCGACTGGTTGACGGGTCAGCCGGACCGCGGCCGGGAGGCGGAAGCGCTGCGCACCTTCATGCTCTACCTGGGTGTCCAGGAAAGCGAGGCCACGCGTGCCCTGGCCGCCGCCGCTGCAGATGCCTACACCCAGTTTGAAACCCTGGACGATGGCCAACTGTCCCTGCTGGTGAACGAGTCGTTCCTGCAGGGCTGGCGCCGGGTCGGCCTGGCGCTGGACCGCGCGGGCTTCACGGTGGAAGACCGCGACCGGTCTGCCGGGCGTTACCTGGTGCGTTACGATCCGTCCGCCGAAGCGGAGCGCCAACGCCGCGGCTTCTTCGCGCGGCTGGCCTTCTGGCGCGAGCGCGAACCGGAACTGGAGCCCGGCACCTACGCCTACCGCGTGAGATCCGATGCCGGCCGCACCCGGGTGACCATCGCCACCGAGGATGGGGATCCGGTGCCGGACGCGCTGGCCGAGCGCCTGCTCGGCCTGATGGAAGAGCAGCTCCGGTAAGCCGGACCGCGCCAGCGTGAACTGCCCGTGATCAGGGCGCCGTGAGCCGGAACCTTCCGACTGGCGGTGCCCTGACTGTCGTTACCGGCCTTGCGCAGGTGCTGCGGCGCCCGCGCCGACCAAACCTTTCTGCCCAGAACGTCGACTACAGAGCCATAGCCATGCTGCGTCTTCGCGGAAACCCCGCCTTTTCCCCCTTTCGTCTCAATCGACTGCTGACGGAACTCCAGGCGCTGGATGCCGGAGTCCGTGGTGTGCGGGCCGAGTACATGCACTTCGTCCAGCTGGACGGCGAACTGGGTGCGGAACGCCAGGCAGTGCTGGAAGCGTTGCTGACCTATGGCGAGACCGCAAAGCCGACACCGCCCCAGGGGCAGCTGCAACTGGTCACCCCGCGGCCGGGCACCATATCGCCGTGGTCGACCAAGGCCACCGATATCATCCACAACGCCGGGCTTGGTGAGGTGCGGCGGGTGGAGCGGGGCGTCGCCTATTACGTTGACGTGGCGGAACCGTTGCCGCTGGAGCGCCTGCGTGCCCTGTGGCCGGCGCTGCACGACCGGATGACGGAAACCGTCCACGACAGCCTGGACCAGGCCGAAGCCCTGTTCGCCCATCAGGCGGCGGCGCCGCTGGGCACGGTGGACATCCTGGGCGGCGGGCGCGACGCGCTGGAACGCGCCAACCGGGAGCAGGGCTTCGCCCTGGCGCCCGACGAGATCGACTACCTGCTGGAACGCTACCAGGCCCTGGGGCGCAACCCCACGGACGTGGAACTGATGATGTTCGCCCAGGCGAACTCGGAGCACTGCCGCCACAAGATCTTCCGAGCCGACTGGATCATCGACGGGGAACCCCGGGAACGGTCGCTGTTCGACATGATCCGCAACACCTACCAGCACCGCCCGGAGGGCGTACTGTCCGCGTACAGCGACAATGCCGCCGTGGCCGAGGGCTACCGGGCCCGGCGCTTTTTCGCCGACCCGCGCAACCGCGAATACGGCGAGCATGACGAGCCCGTGCATCTGGTCATGAAGGTGGAAACGCACAATCATCCCACGGCTATCTCGCCGTTTGCCGGAGCCGCCACCGGCGCCGGGGGCGAGATCCGCGACGAGGGCGCCACCGGCACCGGTGCCCGGCCCAAGGCCGGCCTGGCAGGCTTTACCACCTCGCACCTGCGCATCCCCGGTTTCGAGCAACCCTGGGAGGCAGACAATCCGGGGCGTCCCGGGCGTCTCGCCTCGCCGCTGCAGATCCTGCTGGACGGCCCGGTCGGCGCTGCCTCCTACAACAACGAATTCGGCCGGCCGAACCTGGCCGGTTATTTCCGCACCTTCGAGCAGCGCACCGAGGGAGCGGATGGGCCTGAATGGCGCGGCTACCACAAGCCCATCATGATTGCCGGCGGCATGGGGGCGGTGCGTGACCAGCACGTGCAGAAGCGCGAGGTGCCGCCGCGCGCGCAGGTGATCGTGCTGGGCGGGCCGGCCATGCTGATCGGGCTCGGCGGCGGCGCCGCCTCGTCGGTGGCCAGTGGCGCCGGTGACGAGGAACTGGATTTCGCCTCCGTGCAGCGCAGCAACCCGGAGATGCAGCGGCGCGCCCAGGAAGTGATCGACGCCTGCTGGGCCCTGGGCGACGACAACCCCGTTCGCTCCATTCACGACGTGGGGGCCGGCGGGCTGTCCAATGCGGTGCCGGAGATCCTCGAAGACAGCGATCGTGGCGGCCGGCTGGAACTGCGCGAAGTGCCGAGTGACGATCCGGGCATGTCGCCCATGCAGTTGTGGAGCAACGAATCCCAGGAGCGCTACGTGCTGGCGGTGATGCCGGAGGACCTGGAGCGTTTCCAGGCCCTCTGTCGTCGTGAGCGCTGCCCGTTCGCGGTGATCGGTGAGGCAACGGAGGACCGGCACCTGCTGCTCGCCGACCGGCAGTTCGAGAATGCGCCGGTGGACATTCCCATGGACCTGCTGTTCGGCAAGCCGCCGAAGATGCTGCGGGATGTGCGCAGCGTCCGGGTGACGCAGCCGCCGTTCGATCTGTCGACGGTGGAGGTGCAGGAGGCCGTGTTGCGGGTGCTGCGTTTTCCCGCCGTGGCGGCCAAGCACTGGCTGATTACCATCGGCGATCGCACCATCACCGGCCAGGTGGCACGCGACCAAATGGTCGGTCCCTGGCAGGTTCCCGTGGCGGATGTTGCGGTGACGCTGGATGACTACCAGGGATACAGCGGTGAGGCCATGGCCATGGGCGAGCGGCCGCAACTGGCCCTGCTCAGCGGGCCGGCCTCCGGCCGCATGGCCGTGACCGAAGCGCTCACCAACCTGGCCGCGGCGCCCGTGGGCAGCCTGCGCCGGGTGAACCTGTCCGCCAACTGGATGGCCCCTGCCGGCCATCCGGGTGAGGATGCCCGCCTGTATGACACCGTGCAGGCCGTGGGCATGGAGCTCTGCCCGGCGCTGGGCGTCACCATTCCGGTGGGCAAGGATTCCATGTCCATGAAGACCGTCTGGCAGGAGCCGGATGGCGAGCG
>LFIK01003262.1_pt1 | contig 13182 bp, 13 predicted proteins | sample 643401 | NCBI WGS metagenome assembly LFIK01 (sample SAMN03777447, study PRJNA286221) | soda lake metagenome | biome: soda lake; feature: Kulunda steppe; material: water; isolation source: sample T5-Br brine of Lake Tanatar-5 | place: Russia: Kulunda steppe | collected 2010-07 | reverse complement strand
GGCCAGAGGAACCCGCCGCAGGGTGATGCCGAGCTCTGCGAGCCGCGGGCCGTACACCTCGTCGACGAAGCGGTTGATCTCCGTGCTGCCGCCCCACATGTGCAGGTCGAGGGTGGCACCCTCGGCCTCGGTGAGGACCTGCTCCCACTGCGAGGGGTCGGGCAGGTCCGTCGCGTCCCCGGCATCGGCGGCAGCACAGGCCGCGCCGAGCAGCGCGGCGGTGAGCAGCGGGAGGGCACGGCTGAACAGGGGCACGCTGCACGCTCCTCGGTGGTGGTCGCGCCCGGTGGTCGGGGCGCACGCTGGCGTTCGGGACAGCGAGGTGGTCCGGCTCCCTCGCGACCCCAGGAACCCGACGCGCACACCCACCATTCCGGTCCCCGTGCGCCCAGGATGATCCCGGGTCGGGGCGATGACCAGCGCCCCGATCGGCGAGGTGCGAAGCTGCCACGTCCACGTCCACGTCCACCGCCACGGTCGGCGCCCGGTGGCCCCCTCGACGGCGGGTGGGAAGGGAGCGCACGGTGATGGGAACCGACGACGAGCTGGCCGCCTCCGACGGCTTCAGCGAGGCTGAGCGGGAGGCGATGCGCCAGCGTGCCGAGGAACTACGTGGTGCGCGCGGAGGCCGCAAGAAGGCGGAGAACCTGCAGGCGGCACTGGACGCGATCGCGGAGATGCCGGACGCCGACCGGGTGATCGCCGAGCGCGTGCACGCGCTCGTGAGCCGGCTGGCGCCGCAGCTGCTCGCCAGGACGTGGTACGGCATGCCGGCCTACGCCGACGGCAAGGACGTCGTCTGCTTCCTCCAGGGGGCGGCGAAGTTCGACACCCGCTACGCGACGCTCGGCTTCAACGATTGCGCCGCTCTCGACGACGGGCAGATGTGGCCGGTGGCCTACGCCATCACCGCCTGGTCGGACGCGGTGGCGTCCCGGGTCGAGGAGCTCGTCCGCGCCGCCGTTCGGTGACGCCGGCTACGTCCCGGCGTCAGCCCCAGCGTGCCCGGGCGCGGTCGGCGAAGGGCGCGAACCTGGCACCTGCCCGGTAGGCCGCGATCATCGTGTCGGCCGATGCCCGGCCGGTCCCCGCGAGGTCGAAGGCGGTGCCGTGGTCCACGGAGGTCCGCACCACGGGGATCCCGACGGTGACCGACACCGTGTCGGCGAAGTCGAAGGTCTTGGCGGCGATGTGGCCCTGGTCATGGAAGTGCGAGAGCACGCCGTCGAACCGTCCCGTGAGACCCTGGTGGAAGACCGAGTCCGCCGGGACCGGCCCGGTCACGGGCATCCCCGCTGCGCGTGCGTCCTCGCAGGCGGGCCCGATGTGTTCGATCTCCTCGGTCCCGAAGCTGCCGCCCTCGCCGCCATGGGGGTTGAGCGCCGCGACCGCGAGCCGCGGCGCGTCGTGGCCGTAGACCTGCAACGCCTCCCACGAGCGCACGATCGCGTCGAGCACGCTCTCGCGGGTGATCCCGTCGATGGCGTCCCGCAGCGCCATGTGGCGGGTCGTGAAGAAGATCCGGAGGTCGCGCACGACGAACATCGTCGCGGGGGTCGAGCTGCCGGTGAGCGCTCCCAGCATCTCGGTGTGGCCGAGATGCTCCGAGCCTGCGGCCCAGATGGCCTCCTTGTTGATCGGCCCGGTCACGATCGCCGCCACCGCGTCGTCCAGGGCGGCCGTCGTCGCCAGCTCGATGGCCGCGACTGCCGATCGGCCAGCCCGTCCGTCGACCCTGCCCCACGGCAACGCCTCGTCCAGGCTGTGGGTGTCGAGGACGTCGACCGTGCCCGCCTCGAAGCGGGCGTCGTCGATCGCGTCGACGGCGTGGATCCGGAGTTCGAGGTCACAGACCGAGATGGCGCGCCGGAGCACCGACGGATCACCGACCACCAGGCCACGAGCGGGGACCTCGGTCGCCGCGGTCGCGAAGGTGCGGGCGACGATCTCGGGTCCTATGCCCACAGGGTCGCCCATGGTGACCGCGAGGATCGGGTCGGTGCGCATGGCGTTGCCTTCCGGTCGTGGAGGCCGTGACGGCGCAGCGCGTCGATGCACGTGACGCTAGTTCGCCTCCGGGCAGGTCGTGAGGATGTCGTCAGCGCCGACCGACCCCGGCACCGTGGAGTGGCCATCGTGGACACCGACGCGCTGCGACCCCGTGCGACACAGGGGCGACCTCGCCGGCCTGACGTGGCGCCCCGCAGCCGCCCCGAGGCCGGTCCGAGGCCGGTCCGAGGCCGGCGGGGCGGATGCTCGGCCCCCGGGCCCCTGCCCACGGGGTAGCCTGGCGGGGCGTCATTGCCGGGTATGACGCGTGGTCGGCCAGGAGCGAACCGATAGGGTCGCGACCGTCACGGTCGTGTGCGGCTGGCCCCCAGTAGCCGAAGGCGATGGTCGATCGAAGGACGTAGACATGGCGCTTGCAGAGGTCGTCGAACTGTCGAACGGTGTCGAGATCCCGTCGGTGGGGCTCGGCACGTTCCCGATGGACGATGGTGACGCCGAGGTCACCGTCGCAGAGGCCTTGGCTGCCGGGTACCGGCTGCTCGACACCGCGGAGAGCTACGGCAACGAGGCCGGCGTCGGTCGGGGTCTGCGGGCCAGCGGCGTCGATCGGGGCGAGGTGTTCATCACCACCAAGTTCAACAAGCAGTGGCACGGCGAGCAGGAGGTCCAGGACCTCTTCGCGCAGAGCGCCCGCAACCTCGGCGTGCAGTACATCGACATGCTGCTGATCCACTGGCCGAACCCGGGTCATGATCGCTACGTGGATGCGTGGCGGGGCATGATCAAGCTCCTCGAGGCGGGCGACCTGCGGGCGATCGGCGTCTCGAACTTCACGCCCGAGCACATCGATCGGCTCGTCACCGAGACCGGGGTCGTGCCGCACGTCAACCAGATCCAGCTCGAGCCCCGCGTCGCCCGGAAGGCCGAGCGCGCCTACCACGAGGCCAACGGGGTGCTCACACAGTCGTGGGCGCCGCTGGGCAAGGCCGGGAGCCTCCTCCAGCTCGATCCGATCGTCGCTGCTGCACAGCGCCACGGGCGCTCGCCGGGGCAGATCGTGCTCCGCTGGCACCTGGAGTCAGGTGCTGCGCCGGTCCCCAAGAGCCAGGACCCGCAACGCCTGCGCGACAACCTGGCCGTCTATGACTTCGAGCTCTCCGCGGAGGAGATGTCGGCGATCGACGCCCTCGACGGGGTGGAACCCGACCTCGATGTGCTGGATCCCACGTCCTTCGGGCACTGACGCCGGCGGTCCCGGCGCCGCGCGGCGACCGCCCCATGGCGCGCGGGACCGGGCCTGACCGTCCGTCCGAGGATCAGTCCCCCGCCGGGGGTCACCGCCAGCCCAGGCACTCGTCAAGAACGACAGGAGGACACCGTGCGAGCACGTCCTGACCGAACCCTCGGCGCCACGGACATGCAGCTGACACGCGTCGGGCTCGGGTCCTGGGCGATGGGCGGACCGGAGTGGGTCCGCGGGTGGGGGGCGCAGAGCGACCAGGACTCCCTCGATACCGTCCGTGCGGCCGTCGATCGTGGGATCAACTGGATCGACACGGCACCCGCGTACGGACGTGGCCACGCCGAGTCGGTCATCGGTCGTGCCCTCGGGTCGCTGCCAGCCGACGAGCGACCGTACGTGTTCACCAAGTGCGGGTTGCTGTTCGACCCTGACGAGCCGATGGGTGAACCACGCCGCTACCTCGATGCGGCATCGATCCGCGAGGAGTGTGACGCCTCCCTGCAGCGCCTGGGGGTCGAACGTCTCGACCTGCTGCAGTTCCACTGGCCACCGAACGACGGTGATCCGATCGAGGAGTGCTGGGGGACGATGCAGGAGCTGATCGATGCCGGGAAGATCCGGGCAGCTGGTGTGTCGAACTTCAGCGTCCAACAGCTGGAGCAGCTCCGCCCGATCGGGCCGGTCGCCAGCGTCCAACCCCCGCTGTCGCTGATCCGGCGCGACGCTGCCGAGGAGCTGCTCCCCTGGTGCGGGAGCAACGACGTCGGGGTGATCGTGTACAGCCCGATGCAGTCCGGCCTGCTCTCCGGGCGGTTCAGCCGAGAGCGCGTGGAGCAGCTCCCCGAGGACGACTGGCGTGTCGAGAACAAGGAGTTCAAGGAGCCGCGGCTCTCGCGCAACCTCGCCCTCGCAGACACCGTGAAGGAGCTCGCGACTGTGCGTGGGGTCGAGCCGAGCGTCATCGCGATCGCGGCGACGCTCTCCTGGCCGGCCGTCACCGGCGCCATCGTGGGGGCCAGGAGGCCCGACCAGATCGACGGTTGGATCGATGCGGCGTCCGTCGAGCTCGCTCCTGCTGAGCTCGATCAACTCACGCAGGCGCTGGAGCGCACCGGCGCCGGGACCGGGCCGACGCTGCTGGATGGGTCGGCCCACTCGGCGTGAGCGCGGGGCGTGCTCAGCAGCGTCGACCGCTGAGCTGCTCGCTCACAGGTCCACGTTGTCGAGGAGCTGCAGCTCCGCCGGCGTGAGCTCCGTGTCGACCGCCGCCGCTGCGGCAGCGAGGTGTGCCGGCTTCGTCGCTCCTACGATCGGAGCCGCTACGACCGGCTGGTGCAGGAGCCACGCCAGGGCGATCTGTGCGGGGGCGACCCCCCGCTGGTCGGCGATCGTGGCGACCCGGTTCAGGACCTGCTCGTCAGGTTCCCCGTAGGCGCGGACGGCGCTGTCATCGGTCTCGTAGCGCTGCCCTGTGGTCTCCGCTCCCGTGCCGGCACGGGCGAGGACGCCGCGAGCCAGGGGGCAGAACGGGATGCTGGCCGCACCCTGATCCAGCAGCATGGGGATGAGTTCGGCCTCGTCGGGGCGGTGGAGCAGGCTGTAGTGGTTCTGCATCGATACGAAGCCCGTCCAGCCGTTGTGCTGCGCGGCGGCCTGGGCCTTCATGAACTGCCAGGCGTTGGTGTTCGATGCGCCGAGGTAGCGGACCTTGCCGGCTCGGACGACGTCGTCGAGCGCGTGCATCGTCTCCTCGATCGGCACTGTCGGGTCCCACCGGTGGATCTGGTAGAGATCGATGTGGTCCAGGTCCAGGCGCCGCAGTGACGCATCGACCGCATCGAGGATGTGTCCCCGGGACAGGCCACGGTCGTTCGGGCCATCACCCATGGGGTGGTGGACCTTCGTCGCGACGACGTAGTCCTCCCGGCGCGAGAACGTGCGCTTGAGCAGCCGGCCCGTGACCTCCTCGCTGGCGCCGTCGGAGTAGGCGTCAGCGGTGTCGTAGAAGGTGATGCCCAGTTCGGCGGCCTGGCGCACGATGGCAGCGCTGCTCGCCTCGTCCAGGATCCAGGGCCGCCAGTTCGGATCGCCGTAGCTCATCATCCCGAGCCCGAGTCGTGAGATGCGGAGTCCGGCGCTGCCGAGCTTGACGTACTGCATGGGTGGCTCCCTGGTCGTGGCTGCCTGGTGGGGCTGTCTGGCATCGGGCTGCGCCCGTGCCCCGATCTGCGCATAAGCCCGAGCCTAGGGCAGCTGCTCGCACGCGCCAGGGATGGGTGCTCGTCGGGTGGACGGACGGCGGAGCGGGCGAAAGCACATCAAGTGAGAATCTGCGCACTCGGCTGCGATCCTTGCTAGCGTGCGGACGGCAGCGGCCGGTACAGCGGTGGTGACCGTGCGACGGTGTCAGCTGCGTCCGGGACATCGGCGCTCCGTGGGATCAGGCGGCGGTCCCGACTGCAACCGTTCCCCTGACACGGAGAAGCGCAGCCATGGTGAAGGTTCTGACCTCGAAGACGATCAGCGATGAGCTCGCGGTCGAGCTCCTGTCCGCTGCTGTCGACAAGGCCACCGAGCTCGGCGGCATGTTCGCGATCGCCATCGTCGACCCGAGTGGCGTCCTGAAGGCGTTCCGCCGCCTCGATGCCTGCCCGTTGGTCGGGGTGCAGGTCGCCCAGGACAAGGCGTATACCGCGGTCTTGAAGGGCATCCCCACGGAGGAGTGGTACGAGGGGATCAAGGACGTGCCATCCCACCTCTACGGCGTTCCTGCGGCGATCGATCGTGTGACGATCTTCGGTGGGGGTGCACCCCTCCACGTCGACGGTGATCTCATCGGTGGTATCGGGGTGAGCGGCGGCACCTACCTCGAGGACATGGACGTGGCTGAGGCCGCGATCCAGGCGGTCCTCGGGGGCTGAGGCCGGACGTTCTCCCGGTGCCGACCTGCGCGGAGAGCAGGCGGGGTCGTGCGGGGTACGGACAGGAGGCTCCAAGTGATCGACGAGCCTGCCGTCGAGCAGCTCCTCGCTGCCGCGGTCCTGTTCGACATGGACGGTGTGCTGCTCGACTCGACCGCCGGGGTCGAGGCCCTGTGGGTCGCCTTCGCGCACGAGCACGCCCTCGACGTTGACGAGGTGGTCGGCGACCTGCACGGGAGGCGGATGGCCGATGTCATCCGAAGCCACCTGCCGGAGCTGACGGCGTCGCAGCTGGCGGACGAGATCGCCCGCTTCGAGCAGGCCGAGGTGGCCGACGCGGCAGACGTCGAGGTGCTCCCCGGCGCCATCGCCCTGACGAGGGGGCTGGCCGGTGCCCCCTGGGCGATCGTCACCTCCAGCAACCGCGTCGTCGCCGCGGCCCGACTGGCCCACAGCGGCCTCCCCACACCGCCGGTCCTGGTCACCGCCGATGACGTGCGTCGGGGGAAACCAGCACCCGATCCCTACCGCCAGGCGGCTGCCGCGTTGGGGGTCGCGCCGGTCGACACGGTGGTGTTCGAGGACGCACCTGCGGGGCTGGCCGCGGGGCGGGCGGCAGGCGGCACCGTGGTGGCGTTGGCGACCTCGCACCCGTTGGCCGCGCTCTCGGACGCCGATCACGTGGTCGACGACCTGACGGCGGTCACCATCGAGGTGGCGGATGAGCAGTTATCGCTGACGTTGATCGGGACACGCCGACCGGACGGCCGGGGAGCGTGACCGCGGGAGGCCGCGGGCAGGAGGAGTTCGACGAAAGGTGCTGGTATGAGGACCGAGGACGAGGACACGCTGTGGTCCCTCCGCCAAGATCTCGTGCGGCTGCACCATGAGCTGGTGCGGTGGGGGCTCGTGGTCTGGACGGCCGGGAACGTCTCCGCGCGGGTCCCCGGCTCGGATCTGCTGCTGATCAAGCCCAGCGGCGTCCTCCACGACGAGCTCACGCCGGAGTCCATGGTCCTGTGCGACCTGCACGGCCGCCCGGTGCAGGACAACGGCTTCGCGCCGAGCAGCGATACGGCGTCGCACGCCTACGTCTACCGCCACCGGGAGGATGTCGGTGGTGTCGTCCACACCCACAGTCCGTACGCCTGTGCCTTCGCGGCGGTGGGTGAGCCGGTGCCCTGCGTCCTCACTGGCATCGCTGACGAGTTCGGTGGCGAGATCCCCATCGGTCCCTTCGCGACCATCGGCAGTGAGGACATCGGCCGCGGGATCGTGAGCACCCTGGAGGGGATTCGCTCGCGCGCGGTGCTGATGCAGAACCACGGCGTGTTCACGATCGGCCCCGACCCGAGTAGCGCCGTCAAGGCCGCGGTGCTGTGCGAGGACTCGGCACGTGCCGTCCACCTCGCACGGGCGCTCGGCACCCCCATCCCGATCGAGCCGGCGGCGATCGACGCACTGCACGAGCGCTATCGCAACGTCTACGGCCAACCGGGCGACGGTGCCTGATCCCCCAGAGGATCGTTGGCGGACCCATGACGGTGTGCAGCCCACCGGGGTGCGGTCCCGGTGGGCTGCAGGCGGCGAAGGGTGGGCTCAGCCCACGCCGTGCTGACCGAACTCGCGGTTCTTCGCGATCTTGTCGGCCCACTCCTCCGGCGGTTCCGCGCCCGTGGTCTGAGCCCAGTCAGCGAAGGGGATGCCGGACCACAGCGCGACGTTGCCCCACGGTGTCCAGGCACCGGTGCGCACGACCCACTTCGCCTGGTTGTCCACCGCGTCGTGGAACCAGTCGTTGGGTCGGAACTCCTGCTCGGCGTCGGGGAAGATCTCCGCCACGCCGTTCACGACGTTCGGGTTGCGGCCCTCCTCGATGAAGGCGTACCGCTCGACCCACAGTTCCTGGCGGATCGCCCTGAGCACCGAGAACACGTCCGGCACGTCGGGTGCCACCGCGAGGTCGATGGTCCGCTCGTCGGGCTTGAAGGGCATGCCGGCGTCGGTGACGAGCATCAGGTCGTCATGGCCCATGGTGGCGATGGCGTAGGAGAGCTTCGCATGGATGATTCCGCCGCGCTTCACGGTTCGCTCCGATCGGGTCGGTGTGGCACGTGCCGGTCAGCAGGCTGGCACCGCGCCGGACTCTCGAGCATAAGTTCAATGCCTGCGCGAATGCACGCTAGGCCCTTCGGCGCCGTGGGGTCAAGGCCCGATCCGGGCCGGCACTACAGGTCCCTGACGTCGACCACGTCCCCCGACGACAGCCGACCACCAATCAGCGACCACAGTTGGACCGCGACCTCAGCGGGGTCACGGAGTGCACCTTCGGCCGCGAGCTCACGGAACTTCTCGACGCGAGGGAAACCCGACGCATCTGCGGCGCGCACCACGGCCTGCATGGGCGTGTCGGTACCCCCGGGAGCGATGGCGTAGACCGCGAAGTCCGGCTCCTGCGCATCGAGGGGCAGTTCGCCACCGACCGTGGTCACCCACTCGTTGATCGCTGCCTTCCCCGGGCGGTAGATTGACCAGCCCGGATAGCTGCCGGTGGTCGTGCCCGTTGTGACGTGGAGCACCTGTGCGCGCACGCCTGCAAGCCGTGCGGCTCGCAGGAAGCGCTGACCGAGGATCGCCGGTGAGGCGTAGTTGAGCAGAACGGCCTCCTCGTAGGTCCGCGGGTCGGCGTGGCTGGCGTTCGACAGCGGCGCGGCCGTGCCCGCTGCATGGACGAGGATGGCCCGGCCACGGGCTGCAGCCTGGAGTTCACGCTCGAAGGAGTCACCCACGGTCGCCCAGCCGGCGCTCGTGGCGAGGTCGGCTCGCAGCCAGTCGAGATCGAGCGGTTGCCCGGCCAGTGCCGGGCGGTCGTTGCGCGCGACGCCGATGGTCCGCACGTCCTCCCCGGCGAGGGCCTCCAGCATCGCCTTGCCGATACCGCTGGATGCGCCCGTGATCCAGATGCGGGTGCCGGGGTGGGGTAGATCGCTCATCAGCAACCTCCGTGCCGTGGTCGGTATCCCGGGTAGGGGCTACGTGCTCGATGGGGAGCACCGGGGTGGTCAGGGCATGGGCGCGGGGTCGCCGTCGGTGCCGACGGCGAACACGTCGTACTCGCGGACACCTTCGACGCGCTGACCGGTGATTCCCACCCACCCGTCACGCCCGATGTGGGCCGGCTCCGTACGCTGGATGTCGTACTTCCACGCCTCTGGTTCCGGCGCGTCGGTGTGCCAACCCTTGGCCCGCAGGGCCATGTAGCCGTCGGACTCGAACGCCTGGAGCCGCAGCCAGTACCACTGGTCCGGCTCCCAGGGGAAGTACTCCTCACCGCGTGGTCGTCCGATCCCATGGGGACGGCCGGGACCGCGCTGTGCCTCCTTGGCGGGATCGTAGGTGCCGAGGAAGAGGGTCGAACGGAGCTCCTGCCGCTCCGCGTCGAACTCCGCCTCGTCGCGGAGACGCCCACAGAACAGCTCGAGGGTGGCGCCCTCCTCCGTGTTGCGCACGTTCTTGCCGCCCCCGCGGGCGATGATCCCGAAGCGAGAGTCGGGGCTGCTGGTACGCACCCGCGCCAGCACCTCGACCTCCGACGCACCTGGCACGCCCTGCCAGGCCCACGCGCGTCGGTTGTGCGCGAAGATCTCGTGTTGCAGGACCTTCCCACCCGTTGCGGTCGGGTCCGCAGCGACCTCGAAGCGCTGGTCGCCCGGAACCCAGCCGTCGACCCAGTCGTGCGGGGGGCTGCCGGCGTCGTAGGACGAGAAGTCGGTCAGATACTGCGCCACGTGCGTTCTCCAGTGTCGTCGGGTTCGTCGCGTCTTGTCGGGTCAGGTGGTGCCGTTGCCGTTGAGCGCCTGGCGGATCTGCGGCGGCGGTGAGGGGGGCGCGGCGCCGGGTGCGCACCTGAGGTGCGCTGCCGTCAGTCGCTGGCAGGGACCGACGCGCGGCTCGCGTCGGTGGCACCCACCTCGGCGAGGAGCGCGTGGGTGACGCTCTCGGTCGTGATCAGGACGTCGAGTAGGCCGCCACGCAGCGCCGCGTGGATCGCGGCCAGCTTCGCGCTCCCGCCGGCGACCCCGATCTTGGTGGGTATGGCGGCGAACTCGTCGGGGCCGATCCCGATCCGCCGCGAGCTGAGTTCGGACTCGCGGAACCGGCCCTCGGCGTCGTAGAACATCCCCAGGATGTCGCCGATCATCCCTTCCTGCTCGAGCTGCTTGAGCTCGTCGGGGTCTTGGTAACCCCACTGCACGAGCGTGGCTTCTGGGTCGGTGTTCCCGATACCGGTCACCGCGAGATCGACGGTGGCCGCCTCGGCGAGCAGGTCGCCGACCGACCGGTCGGAACGCAGCGCTGCCGCCAGCTCCGGTGAGGAGACGACGATCGGCGTCGGGATGATCCGTGTCGCCGTGGCGGTACTCAGGAGGCCGTCCGAACGCAGGCCGTCGATGGTGAACAGGTACGCGTTGATCCCTCCGGTCAGGGTGACCAGGGTCACCTCGTCGAACAGCGCGGGGCGACAGGCGCTCAGGGTCCTGGCCACGGTGTCGCCGTAGCCGATGCCCAGACTGGTGCCCGGTGTCAGCAGCCCGGCGAGGTACTGGGCGGCGCCGTCCGCCAGCCGGGCGTTGGTCGCCACCTGTGTCGGCGGGGTTGGCATCGCCAGGTCCGGCACGACGACGGCGTCGCGCAGTCCGAACGCGGCGCACAGTGACCGGGAGAGCTGGAAGCTGCGCAGCGCCCTCGGCTCGATGTCGATCTGGACGAGGCCGGACTCCCGCGCACGGTCGAGATGACGGCCGACGGAGGCGCGGGAGACGCCGACACGCTCAGCGATCTGCGCCTGGGTCAGCCCGTCCTTGTAGTAGTACCAGGCGACCCGGATCAGGATCTCGTCCGGTGGGGGGCCGTCGGACGGTCCCGTGAGGTCCCCGTTACCGCCGGTCGGTGGCTCGTTGTTGGTCTCGTGCACCCCGTTCACTCCTTGTTCGGGCGCTTGTGGCGCTGTGCTGGGAGGCTAGGTGGCGGGAGGGGTGGCGCTTCCCGAGGTCCGGGGTGTCCGTCTGGACGGGGGTCCATGCGTCGTGCAGGACGGTCCCGGGTGGGACCGGTCCCAGGGGTGGCCTCTGCGTGGCGCAACACCCGGCCTGGCCCTTGACGCCCTCGCAGTGATGAGGCTAGCTTCGTCATAAGCAAAAGACCATAGTGCGAGCATCTTCTCGCTCGCTGGTGACGGGAGAGGGTGACGGTCATGGCTCTACTGGCGATCGACGCAGGAACCGGCAGCGTTCGGGCGGTGGTGTTCGCACCGGACGGGTCCCAGGTCGCGGCCGCGGGCCGGGAGTGGGAGCACCGTGCCGATCCGCGGTACCCCGGGTCGATGGACTTCGAGACCGATCGTAACTTCGGACTCGTGTGCGACAGCGTCCAGGAGGCGTTGGCCAAGGCCGGGCTGAGCGGCGCGGACATCGAAGCCGTCAGCGCCACGAGCATGCGCGAGGGCATCGTCACCTACGACGCTGATGGTGTGGAGCTGTGGGCGTGCGCGAACGTGGACGCTCGTGCCACCGCTGAGGTGACGGAGCTGCGGGAGCTGGGCCCCGACATCGAGGCCAACGCCTATGCGACCTCCGGACAGACCTTCGCGCTCAGCGCGCAACCGCGGCTGCGCTGGCTGCAGAAGAACGAGCCGGCGCTCTACGAACGGGTCGATGCGGTCCAGATGCTCAGTGACTGGGTCCTGACCCGCCTGTCCGGGGTGCGTGCCACCGAGCCGAGCAACGGGTGCACCAGCGGCATCTTCGACCTCGCGGCGCGCGACTGGTCCACCCAGATCGCCGCGGACTGTGAGCTGCGTACCGACATCTTCCCTCCGTGCCATGAGCCCGGCACGATCATCGGCGAGGTGACCGAGAGCGCGGCTGCAGCGACCGGACTGCGCGCGGGGACCCCGGTGGTCAGCGGTGGCGGTGACGCGCAGTTGGCGGCCACCGCGCTCGGTGTGGTCCTCCCCGGTCAGACCGCGGTCTCCGGCGGCACCTTCTGGCAGCAGATGGTCAACCTCGACGAGCTGCGCACCGATCCCCAGATGCGCATCCGCGTGGACTGCCACGCCGTCCCCGGTCTGTGGCAGGCCGAGGGCATCGTCTTCACACCCGGCCTGGCTGTCCGCTGGTTCCGCGACGCGTTCGGGCAGCCGGAGAAGGCCCAGGCCGCCAAGGAGGGCAAGGACCCCTACGACCTGCTCACCGCGCAGGCGGCCACGGTCCCGGCTGGCTCGCACGGTGTGATCCCGACCTTCTCCGACGTCATGAACTACGGCGCCTGGATCCACGCGGCCCCGTCGTTCCTCAACCTCAGCCTCGACGTGGAACGCTCCGGTCCGAAGGTGCTGTTCCGCGCGCTGCTCGAGAACGCGGCGATCGTCACGCGCGGCAACCTCGACGTCATCAGGGACTTCACCGGGACCGCCTCCGACGAGATCGTGTTCGCCGGTGGCGCCGCCAAGAGCCCCTTCTGGGCCCAGATCGTGGCGGACGTGCTGCAGGTGCGGGTGAAGTTGCCCGTGGTCAAGGAAGCGACGGCGTTGGGTGCAGCGCTCTGTGCCGGCGTGGCTGTGGGCCACTTCGATGACCTGGTCGCTGCCGGTGAGCAGGTGTCGGCCTGGGAGCAGACCCTCGAACCGAACCCGGACAACAGGGACGTCTACGACGACCTGTACGGCCGGTGGCAGGAGGCCTACGCGGCCCAGTTGGAGCTCGCGAAGGCGGGTGTGACCGAACCGATGTGGCGTGCGCCGGGCATCTGAGCCGTCCCTCGTCATCTGAGCAGCCATCCAAGCAGGAGGAGTTCCATGTTCACCGCCAAGGAGAGCGACGCCGAGTACCGCTTCGGCGACTGGGGTCCCGGCTACCTCGCCCGAGGACCCCGGACCGACTTCGGTCTGTGTGTGCTGCGGCCGGGGGACGCGTTCCCGAACCACTTCCATCGCAACATCGAGGAGGG
>LFIK01003261.1_pt1 | contig 13183 bp, 18 predicted proteins | sample 643401 | NCBI WGS metagenome assembly LFIK01 (sample SAMN03777447, study PRJNA286221) | soda lake metagenome | biome: soda lake; feature: Kulunda steppe; material: water; isolation source: sample T5-Br brine of Lake Tanatar-5 | place: Russia: Kulunda steppe | collected 2010-07 | reverse complement strand
GAAGGTGCTGACGCTGATCAACAACGCCGCCTACGTGGACCTGGTGCAGGGGGGCGAGATCGACATCGCCATCTCGCCCCAGCAGGCCACCATCGGCAGCCTGCTGACCCACGTGCGGCGCGGCGATATCGTCAACGTGCACTCGCTGCGCCGCGGGGCCGCGGAGGCCATCGAGGCCATCGCCCACGGTGATACCCAATCATCGAAGGTGGTGGGTCGCGCCATCGGTGAGATCGACCTGCCGCGGGGCACCACCATCGGCGCCATCGTGCGCGGCAAGGAGGTGCTGATCGCCCACGACGACGTCATGGTGGAGTCCGGCGACCACGTCATCCTGTTCGTGATCGACAAGCGCCGCCTGCGCGACGTGGAGCGGCTGTTCCAGGTCGGCCTGACGTTTTTCTGACTGCATCAAGTCTTTGTTAGGATTTTCCTTGGCCAGTTACGGCCGTTGAGATTTTTCTGATGTATGGTGAAAACATGAGAAGCGGCTGCATAGCAGCAGCCGATACACTCCATGCACTGGTTAAGCGTTATGTGTCGGGGTTCGGGTGAGTGATAACCCGGGACCCGACACATATCGGATAGACCCTTCAGATATTTTTCGCTTTGTGATGCATTAGCGTTAACGACGAGAGAGCATTTTTCTGATTTCGTCATTCAGCTCCTTGAATACATGGCGTGGACTAACTTCATCGAGCATCTCAACAATCAGACTGCACTGCTCTAACGTCAACTGACGATTTCCGGTGAGGCTTTCGAGTTTAACTTTGACAACGTGGTTACGAATATCTTCTTCTGAAGCTTGGTTAGCAACAAGATCAGATATGACTGCGCTCGATTTGGCAAACTGGATGAAATCCTTGTTTAACAGATCGTAGGAAAGTTCGCCTTTACGGTTGGTATACGCTTTGACAACTTCCGCATACTCCGCACTATCAACCGTAGCAAGCTCATCAGCAGTCTCCTCCTGGGCGCTGACATCTTCCTTCTCTCCAATGAGCTTAACTTTTCCACGACGGGAATAAGGCACTCCAGAAGTCAGCTCCATCGCCTCTTTAAAAGCTTCGATTGGGAACTGTTCCAGATTCGTGTTGTGCGAAGGGTCCGGCTCTCCCGATTTTCGGTTAATGGTTGCCAAGCCTGGCGTGTCGGCATCATAGCGCATGATAACAATACCGGAATGACCACCCCGAAGTTTCTGGCGGTAAGCAGCGGCTTCTATGGTGGACAATTCAACTATTTTGGTTCTGATCATAAAATTACCTTTTAATTTAGGAATTGGGGGTGGAAAGTTAATTTTGCCAACAAGCAATAAACGTCCTGCTCATTCAACTTCTTAGGCGAGCACGCGCATTCAAGAATATCATGCCACGCCACGGATAGCCCCTAAGAATTTGAAATATATAAGAATTAAGTGTAGCTAGGCCACAAGGCACCAATCACCACGCATGCTGCATAACACAGACAAACAATAGTGCTTCTTAGCTAACATATCAGCTTAGGATCGCCAGCAGCCTGAACACCCTCATCAGCATAGCCTGACATTCTCTATTCGGCCAGAAGCGGACGACCAGATGAGACTGATGAAACGCTTCAATAACCGGCGGCTGAAACGGAGCGAAGCGCAGTTTAAGCCGTCCGGCGCCGAAGGCGCGCAGTTAATTTATTTGTTATATTTTTCTCAATTTTTAGAAGGAGCATATTTTACTGCCCATTCTAGGAAAGGAGCTGCCGCCTTATCTAGTGAACCGAAGCTTTTCGTTGTTTCTTTCTTAGCTCGAACAGTCCAAGGGCGTTTCCTTTCTCCGGTTATCTCAGGCACTGGCTCTATATATTCCGAGTCCGACTCCCAATCCACGACCATTTCATATGCGTATTTTTCATATGACAAATCAATCACAGCACCTTTCTTTGGGTTTCCATTTTTGAAGCGAGCATGCAGGCTCAGAAATTGTTGGTCGCCAGATAGCTCCGACTCTATATACCAGCCAAGTTCGTCGAATAAATTGGAGTTTTTGTCGAGAACACAAGACAAGCTCACATATTCAGATTTCTGCTCTTTCCCTTTCTCCCATTCATCCCCTTTTTTAGCAAAGCCAACAATCTCAACTTTGCTTATAACGAAAGTTTTGACAGCATCGGATGAGTAGCATCGAGCTCTTACCTTGTCGCCGTTAACAGAAATTGGGGCAATCTCACGAAGTGCACCGGGTTGGCTTCCCCCGTGATAGCGGACTTTAAGAACCTCGCCTGTTTCAAGAGCTTCCTTTAGCGATGCCTCAACGTTCATCTAAGCCTCCACAAAAAAACAGTGTATCCCCCCTCATTCAGCACTCTGATGAATGAGGGGGGATGCTGCCTTTGCCACCTTGTCCGCTTAGGGTCGATAGCTGCCATTACGCCTTCCCCACTGCCTGCCGGTAGACCAGATACTGGTGATCGCACTTCCGGCAAGCGGCCGTGTAGCTAGGTCCATCCTTGGAAACTCTGACACTCTTCCACCCACAGGCAGGGCATGACGGTTGCTTCATCGTGGTATTGGTGCTGCAGCTGCCGCACCTTACGTAGTAACCATACTGGCCATACATGCCGGTCAGGTTGTCGGCCTCGCCGCACTGCTTGCAGGTCAGCAGCTTTTCGGTGGGGGCTGCGGTATCTACCGGCGGCTCAGCGGGAGCTGACTCCGGGGTCACCGCGTAGCTCTGCGGCGCGGGTTCGGTGACGGGGGCGGCGCTGGGAGCCGGCTCATCAGGTGGTGTGGCCTGCGCCGGTTTCTCCAGTTCCGCCTGCAGCGCTGCGGTATGCGCCAAGAGGAAGGTCCCGATATTCTCGAGTTCCTGCATCGAGAACCAGGGACGCCCCTTGAGCAGGCCACCTCTCAGGCTGCCGATGAGCTCCTTCGCTTTCTTGACCACGAACTCGGTTTTTACCACCTTGTCGGCCACGCCCCTAGGCATCTTCTCGCGGTGCAGGATCGCAGTGCTGGAGACGGCGCAGAGCGTGCGCCATTCGCGGCCGCCTATCTGCGTCTGGATACCCAGCAGCTTGCCCAACAGCTGTTCCACATGGTCGCTAAGCAGGGCCTTGAGCAGATCCTGCTGCAACTCCGCCTGGCGAATCGGTGAGGGCATGCCGGACCAGTTGCCCTTGTAGCTGCGGGACCATTCGCCTTCGGCGTTGACCTGCACCTCGCCGACGATGCTCTTCGATTCGATGATGATGAAGCCGTAGGGATGAATCACCAGATGGTCGATCTGGGCACGCTCTCCGCCGTGCTCGATGACCAGATCGTGGATGATACGGACCTGCTCGCTGTCGCCGAACTCACGGCGCAGGTGGAAGGCCACATCCTGCTCCTGTTTGTGGCCGTAGTAGCCGCGCTCATCCGTGCCGCTATAGGCTTCCTTCTCCTTGAGGATCATCGGTCATTCCCCGCGTGTCTTTCCCTGGCTGTGCTGGCCGGCGGTTCTTCCATGGCGGTGAGCCGGCAACATTCTGTAACTCAACAGCCTGGCACCAAAGTGTCCTGAGCACTAGTGGGCGAAAGCTTACAAGGCGTTGTCGTCTTTTTCCTACGTCTTCAACGATGGGGAAGACGAGACGGCCAGCGGCGCCAGTGCCATGATATCCCCCCGCAGCGCCAACTTCTCCGTCTCGATCGAGATGCGCCAGGCATCGCACTCCTCCCTCCGCCTGGGCGCATTGCGGGCGTCGCCCGCGAAGGCCTCGAACCAGGCCTGGCGGGCACACAGGTCCTGGAAGTCTCCCAGCAGGGTCTGGCGGCGTTTCAATCCGGCCAGGAAATCGCAGTGGCGCCTCGGCTCCAACTCGGCCAGGTAGCGGATGCGTTTCACGCACTTGCGCAGGTCGTGGAAGGCCTCGTCGTCGCTTTCGCTGGAGATAACCGCCAGGTCACGGTCGTGAGTTGCGATACGCTCGGCGAGCACCGCCTCGATGCGTTTCGACGAAAGCCGACCCAGGGCCTGCCGAAACGTCTTGGAAGTCAGGTAACCCTGCCAGTCCAGCATCGCTTCGACATAGTCGGGATCATTGAGCTGCTGGCACAGCGCCTCGTGATGCTCGTGATTACGCGCATGCAGCCAGCGCTGAAGGTCCCGACGGGGGCGTGGCGCATCAAGAAGAGGTGCCGCATGGGGTCGCTCCGAGCCGCAGGGTGTGGAGCCAAGCTTAGGCCAATTCGCCTTGCCTCTCCTCAGCGGCAGCGGGCTCGTGGTATAGCTCGTGCAGGCAATACCGGACACCACCCGCGCACAAGGAGCCCCCATGCACATCGGCATCCTCACCCTGCACATATCGCTGCCCGGCTGTCAGTCGCTGAAGGAGAAGCGCCAGCGCATGGGCGGCCTGCACGAACGCTTCGGGCGCAACCCGGCCGTGGCGGTCTGCGAGAGCGGCGAGCTGGACCGGCTGGAGGCCAGCGAATGGACCTTCGTGGCAGCCGCCACCACATCACAGAAGGTGGAATCGCTGCTCAGCGAGATAGAGGACAAGATCCAGCGTACCGTGGATGGGCGAGTGATGGAGGCGACCCGGGAAGTGCTGTAGCGCCAAGGGGTCGAGGCGCCCCGACACAGACCCTGCGGGAGAGCGACAAGCCCTGCGGGAAATAGAGAGGAGACAAGAATGTCGGATGCAAGCGCAAACCCGCCCCGCAGCCTGCTGATCACCGGCTGCTCGAGCGGCATCGGCCATGCCGCGGCTCATGCCATGGCGGCGCGAGGCTGGCGGGTCTTTGCCACGGCACGGGGCGAGGCGGATGTGGCAAAGCTCCGCGAGGAGGGCCTGGAGGCCCTGCCGCTGGACCTGGCCAGCAGCGCCTCCATCGAGGCCGCGGTGGAAATCGTGGCCGAACGCACCGGGGGCCGGCTGACGGCGCTGTTCAACAACGGTGCCTATGGCCAGCCCGGCGCCGTGGAAGATCTCTCACGGGACGTCCTCAGGGCCCAGCTGGAGACCAACCTCCTGGGCACCCATGAACTTACCACCCGCGTGCTGCCAATGATGCGCACCCAGGGACACGGGCGCATCGTGCAGAACAGCTCGGTGCTGGGGTTCGCCGCCCTGCCCTATCGCGGCGCCTACGTCTGTTCCAAGTTTGCCCTCGAGGGCCTCACCGACACGCTGCGCCAGGAGCTCAAGGGCAGCGGCATTCACGTCAGCCTCATCCAGCCCGGCCCCATCACCAGCTGTTTCCGCGAGAACGCCCACCGCGCCTTCCTGGCCAATATCGATGCCACCCGCAGCGCCCATGCCGACACCTACCGCCAGGTGGAAGCCCGCCTGGCCAACCAGGAGGACAAGGCGCCCTTCACGCTCGGCCCCGAGGCCGTGGTGGCAAAGCTCATCCATGCCCTGGAGCACCCGCGCCCGAAGCCCCGCTATGCGGTGACGCTGCCCACCCACCTGTTCGCGGTGCTCAAGCGTGTGCTCACCACCCGTGGCATGGACCGGGTGCTGCTGCGCTCGACCCGAGACGAGCGCGAGTGAGACCTGACACCGTGCCGTCACGGGATTACACTCCCGCGACTCGCCAGCCATACAGACAGGATAGTGACCCGATGACCGCTGAAAAAAACCGCATCGTTCTGCTCGACGGAGGGATGGGCCAGGCACTCGCGACACGCAGCCGCCGTCCCGTGACGCCGCTTTGGTCCGCTCAGGTGATGCTGGATGAACCGCATCTGGTGACCGCCGTTCACCGCGACTTCATCGAGGCCGGCGCCCGGGTGATTACGCTCAACAGCTACAGCGCGACGCCGCAGCGCCTGGCGCGCGACGGCGATTCCGGCCTGTTCGAATCGCTCCATGCCGCGGCGCTGGACGCCGCCCGCCAGGCGCGGGAAGAGAGCGGCCGGGAGATGCGCATCGCCGGCTGCCTGCCCCCGCTGGTGGCGAGCTATCACCCCGACAGCGTGCCAGACGACACCACCTGCCTGCGCGACTACCGGCGAATCGTCGCGGTCCAGGCCGCGGGGGTCGATCTGTTCCTGTGCGAAACCATGTCGCTGATCCGCGAGGCGCGCGCGGCGACCATCGCCGCTGCGGAGAGCAGGCTACCCGTGTGGGTAGCGTTCACGGTGGACGACGGGGATGGCACCCGCCTGCGCTCCGGCGAACCCCTGGTCGAGGCGGCCCGCGAGGTCGTGGCCGCCGGCGCCGAGCGGGTGCTGGTCAATTGCTCGGTGCCCGAGATGGTCACCGCCGCCATGGGCGAGCTGGCCGGCCTCGGCGTGCCGTTCGGCGGGTACGCCAACGCCTTTACCTCCGTGGCCCCGCTGCAGCCCGGCGGCACGGTGGATGCGCTGGAGTCGCGCACGGACCTCGGCCCCGACGCCTACGCCGAGCATGCACTTAGGTGGGTCGAGCAGGGCGCGACCCTCATCGGTGGCTGCTGCGAAGTAGGCCCCGCCCATATTGCCGCCCTGGCCGAGCGATTGACCGCCAGCGGCTATCGCCTGGTCGCGTCTTGAAGGCTCCCGATCACTCGGCGAGGAAAGGGCGCCGAGGATCCATGCCGTCGGGGCTCACCTGGACGGCGTGAACGCTGCGCTCCCGGGGGGCGCGTCGAAATTCCGCGTACTGGCGCTGGGGCAGGTCGCTGAATTCGGCCTGCCCTTCGATGGAAAGCCCGTAATAGACCTCGGTGATCCCGCTCCAGTAGATGGCCCCCAGGCACATGGGGCAAGGCTCGCAGCTGGTGTAGAGCACACACCCGGCCAGGCGCCGCGACCCGGACTCCCGGGCGGCGGCCTGCAGGGCGCGAACTTCGGCGTGCCCGGTCAGGTCATTGGTGGCTTTCACATCGTTCACGCCCTCCCCCAGGACACTGCCGTTTTGCACGACAAGCGCGGCGAAAGGCGCCTGGCCCCGCGAGGCATTATCGATGGCAAGCTCGATGCACTTAGCGATCCATTGCTGATGGGACATGGGCAGCGTTCCTCATTGATGGGTATTGGGATTCTCCGGCCATGCGTTCTCCCGATGCTCACTCTCCCGATGCTCACACAAGAGGCCGTGGCTATCGACTGGCGGCGGCAGCCTGCATTCGCCGCCGCTTCCGGTCGCGATGCATGGCACGCAGGTTGGCGGCACTCATCATTGTCTCATTGGCCACGGCCACCCACGAACCCACGATCACGCCGTTGACACCGAAGCTCGCGTGGCCGGCCAGAAAGAAGCTGCGCACCCAAATCACGTCTTTCATCAGCCCGCCCATGACGAAGAACGTCGAGGCGATCGCCACGACCCAACCCGAGGGAGACATCGCCACCAGGGCACCGGCGAGGTAGAGGCAAATGGCCAGCGCCGCGACCCACCGGCGAGGGCGTGCGGCGACCCCGAGATTGTAGGCCACACCCACCAGCAGGATTGCGCTGGTCTCATAGGCCTCGAGCATGGCGAAGTGGATCGACCAGAGCCCCAGGGCGATGGATACCGCCCGCAGCAGGCCAGCCCGCGTGTGGGACTGCAGCGCCACCATCTGCGTCAGGCATGCCGCGATACCCACCACCCAGACCATCATCACTCCTCCCTTTGCCCGCTACCGATACCGATGCCGATACCCACCATATTGACGCGTTCGCGGCGTGAGCTGTAGATGATCTTGGCATCGACTGCCCACCCCCATGCAGCCTGCCCGCCAGGTGGCCGACGAAGCACCATAGCAGCTCCAATGACCACAACGCCCGACGCTTGGCCCAATGGCCTTGTGGCGCAGACGCCTCCACCCAAGAAAGGGGATATCTTTTTTATCACTCGTCTATGCTGCGGGAAGCATGGAAAACTCGAGGAGAGCGTCATGAGGAGAGTTGCATTGCACGGCGTGCGTTACGTGGGACTCATGCTGCTGTTGGCGCTGGCCAATCAGACGCTGGCAGCCGAGGTCAACTGGCCGCGAATGACCGACTCGGCGGACGGCGTGCCGATTGCCTACGAGGTGCAGGGTAGTGGCGAACCCACGCTCGTCTTCATTCATGGCTGGAGCAGCGATGGGCGGTACTGGCGCGGGCAGCTCCCGTACTTTTCGCAGAATCATCGAGTGATCACGCTCGACCTTGCTGGGCACGGCCACTCTGGGCTGAGCCGTGACGCCTATACCATGCCAGCCTTCGGAGAGGACGTGAAGGCGGTGATGGACGACCTGGAGGTGGAGCGCGCGATCCTCATCGGACACTCCATGGGCGGACCGGTCAGCGTGGAAGCGGCACGCCTGATGCCGGAACGCGTCATCGGCATCGTGGGCGTCGATACCTTTCACCACCTGGCCTCGGAGCTAAGCCAGGAGCAGCGCGACACGATGGTGAAACCGCTCCAGGAGGAATTTGCACCGGCCGCACGTCAGTTCGTGGCGTCGATGTTCATCGAGAGCACCGACTCGAAGCTGCGCGACTGGGTCATGCACGACATGGCAGCCGCACCGCCGGAGGTGGCCATCAGCGCCATGGATGACCTGCTGTCGCGGCATGCCGACGGGGAAACCGCGCGGCATTTCGAGGAGCTGACGATCCAGGTGGTGGCGATCAACGCCGATCTGTGGCCCACCGACATCGAGGCCAACCGGCAACTGCAGCCCGAGTTCAGGGCCGTGATCATCGAAGAGTCCGACCACTTCGTGCACATGGCCAGGCCAGAGGCCTTCAACCATGAGCTGGAACGGATTATCGGCACGCCACCATGACGTTCAATGCCGACAGATATCTTATCGAGCCGGCAGCGAACCCACTGGCAATCTCGTCCACAAGATCACCGAGGACTCGGTATTGATCGCTCAGCTGCGCTATCACTACTGACGCGTTGTCCCGCTGCCCGGGCTCACACCTCAGCCATGCAGCTTTTGCTCTTCGCTAACGGCCTGCCCCCAGATACTTGGCCCTGCGGTAGAGCCCCACGAGAGCGCCCCCTCTCAGCATCATGCCCAGACCCGCGACCACGACGATCAGGGCATCATAGGCCACGGCGCCGGAAGTCGAGTAAACCCCCACCAGCATGCCGAAGTGGCCCACCACCAGATAGACGCCGATCAGGAAGGTACCCGCACGCACCAGGTCCTCATCCGCAATCCCGCCTCTCGCCGCGTCATCCACACCCCCAGCGCCATGCAGCTTCTCCGCCAGGCGGCCGGCGAAACACCACAGCAGCACCCCGCCCACCATCGGCACCGCCACCGTGGCGATCAGCACCGGCAGCTGCTCGGCTGACCAGAGCTCGCTGACATTCGGGCCAGCCACAGCTCTAACTGCTCCCAGGCGCCGTACGCGATGCACAGCTCGGCGATCTTCAGGTAGTCCTGCACCTCGGTGGCTCTTCTGAAATAGGCCACGCCGCGCTCGAAGGCGGCCTCGCCGGCGAGCAATACGAGCTGCTCGTCGGAAAGCAGAGACACGTCATCCTGCATGGAAACCTCCTTATTTCTGGGCTCTTATTCGGCTCAGCTCATGTTCTCCATGAAACCCTCCCTCGCTTCACCGATGCTGGACGATGTCGTTCTGAGTCATGGGGTGTCCTGATTGAGAATGTCGATGTAGGCCCGGTAGGCGTAGATGCGATTGCGCTTCTGCCCGGTTAGCTCCTGGACGATGTCGGGCTTGGTTTCCATGGCTGTTAACAGCTTGCCGACCGTGGCGGGTGTGAGCCCGGTGCGCTGGCAGAGATGGCCGATATTGGCGATGGGTTGCTGGAAGAGGGCATCCAGCAGCAGCCCCGCCGAGCCGGCCTGGCGACCCAGCTCGCCGAGACGTGCCTTGTCCTGCTCGCGCAGCTGGTTTAGCCGCCGTGCCGTCGCCACCGCCTGGTTGGCGGTATCGGTCACGGCATCCACGAAGAACAGCAGCCAGGCCTCCCAGTCACCGGTCACTCTCACCTGCTGAAGCCGCTCGTAGTAGGTCTGGCGATGCTTCTTGAAGAACACCGACAGGTACAGCAGGGGCTCGTGAAGGACGCCCGCCTCGACCAGGATCAGCGGAATGAGCAGGCGTCCCAGTCGCCCGTTACCATCCAGGAACGGGTGAATGGTCTCGAACTGCACATGGGTCAGCGCGGCCTTGATCAATGGATCGGTGGCCTCGGGAAGGTCATTGATGAAGCGCTCCAGGGCCGACCAGCCGTCGGCGATGGATTGAGGCGGAGGGGGCACGAAGACCGCCTCATCGGGGCGGTGCCCCCCCAGCCACACCTGGCTGCTGCGAAACTCGCCCGGCCCGCGGTTGATACCACGCCCCGAGGTCATCAGCGCGGTATGCACCTCCATAACCAGCCGGTGGCTGATGGGAAAGCCTTCACGGATGCGTTGCATGCCCAACGTCAGCGCGTTGACGTAGCAGGAGACCTCCTGCACGTCGTCCATGGGCACCCCGGGCATGCCCTCCATCTCATAGAGCATCAGGTCGCTGAGCGAGGATTGAGTGCCCTCGATCTGCGACGACATGACCGCCTCCTTGCGCACATAGCTGTAAAGGAAGAGCGAAGCGTCGGGTAGCAGGGTACTGATGGCATCCAGGCGTCCCAGCGCCAGCATCGCTTGGTTGATGCGGCCCTGCAGCTTGCCATCCAGCGCCAGGGGCGGCCGGGGCGGCAGCGGGTCGGGGATGAACGCCTGACAGCGCACGCCGCCGGCGATGCTGTCGATATAGTGGCCTGTGAGTCCACGTTCCATGGGGCTCTACCTCACCGCTCGAAGGCGGGTCCGAGTAAAATAGCGTCAAGTCTTATTTTAAGTTATGCCCGAAATTAAAATAAGGCTCGGCATTATTTTAACTTCACCGCTCTGCTTGCCGGCAACGATGTTCACGCCATCGACATATGGCCATGACATGTTTGAAGAATGCCGTTTTTTCGATACATCCCGCGGACATATCGATGGCTTGGCATATCAGCTCGCCTCCCAGAGAGCGTCGTTGAGGGCTTCGAGCACTTCAGCTTCGTAGACGGTCGGCATGCGCTCGATGCCGAGTCGCGCGGCGATGTCCTGAGCGGTAACCGCCTGCTCTTCCAGCAGGTTGGTTCGATGTTCCCTTAGCCTGCCACTAAACCCCGGGCAGTTGCCATTTTTCCCAGCTCCTGGCCGTGTCCTCGCGATCACACCCTCAAGGCGGCAATACCCCATCAGCAAAAAGCCCGGCACATGGCCGGGCTTCTCACGGGACGGGTCGGACAATCAGCCGAGACGGTCGTGGCCGTTGTCGAGGAAGGGATAGTCGGTATAGCCCTTCTCATTGCCGCCGTAGAAGGTGCTGTGGTCGGGTTCGCTGAGCGCCGCGCCCACGCGGAAGCGCTCGGGCAGGTCGGGGTTGGCGATGAACGGGCGACCGAAGGCCACGGCGTCGGCGGTGTTGTCGGCCAGGCGCTGAGTAGCGCGTTCGGCGTCCTGGCGATAGTCTTCGACGATGCCGGGGATCTCATCGGTTTCCAGCGCCCGCAGCTTGCTGGTGGGATGCGGCCCGGCGCTGGCACGCTGCCCGTAATAGGCCTGCTGCAGCTTGCCGGGGACGCTGTCCGGCGTCCGCGAGCGAGTCAGCGGAGCCGAGTCAGCGGGGCCGAGTCAGCGGGGCCATGATCACGCGATTGGGCAGGCTCAGGCTGCCGAGCTGTAGCGGGGTCAAGAGCCCCGGAGTGAAGAGAGATGACTCAGGCATCAAGACGCCTCCTGGTGAAGAATGGATGTTCGCTTCTGGAAATCAACGTCCTGCATAGTAAGCCTGTTAACTATCTGCGTCAGGAATAGTGACGCATAGACCGAATACCCTGAGGCTATACCCGTCCAGGGAAGACGCGAGGGGTCGATGGCTCCCGAATCGCGCGCTCCCTTCGGCCGGCCCGGCGAGCGTGATAGGCTTTCTTCACATTCCACAAGGAGCGCGCCATGACCGCCGCCGAGATGCTCGACCGCCTGGTGGGCTTCCCCACCGTCTCCCGGGATTCCAACCTCGACCTGATCGCCTTCGTGGAGGGTTTCCTCGACGAGCACGGGGTGTCGCACTGGCGGGTGGAGAGCGACGACGGACGCAAGGCCAACCTGCTGGCGCGCATCGGTCCAGATGTGGCCGGCGGCGTGGTGCTCTCCGGCCATACCGACGTGGTGCCGGTGGACGGCCAGCCCTGGTCCTCCGACCCCTTCGCCCTGGTCGACAAGGGCGACGGGCGGCTCTACGGCCGCGGCACCTGCGACATGAAGGGCTTCATCGCCTGCGCCCTGGCCGAGGTGCCGCGCTGGGTGACCCTCGACCTGAAGAAGCCGATCTGGCTAGCGCTCTCCTACGACGAGGAGGTGGGCTGCATCGGCGCGCCACGCATGATCGAGACACTCATGGCCGAGCATCCGCTGCCCGCCGCAGTGATCGTCGGCGAACCGACGCTCATGCACCCGGTGGTGGCCCACAAAGGCGCCACCAACCTGCGCACCACCGTGACCGGCCGCGCCAGCCACTCCAGCCAGGTCAACCAGGGGGTCTCGGCGATTCACGTGGCGGCGAAGCTGGTCACCCATATCGAGGGGGTGATGGCCGAGCTCAGGGCGGAGGGGCGCGTGGACGAGGCCTTCAACGTGGTGCATTCGAGCCTGCACGTTGGCAAGATCCAGGGCGGCACGGCGATCAACATCATGGCGCGGGAGTGTACCTTCGAGTGGGAGATTCGCCACCTGCCGTCGGATCGCTTCGAGGAACTGGTGGGCCGGGTCAACGCCCGGGCCGCCGAGCTCGAGGCCGAGATGCACCAGCGTGCGCCGGAAGCATCCATCGTCACCGAGGCGCTCAACGAGACAGTGCCGGCCCTGGCCGACGACAACAACGGCGAGGTGCTCTCACTCTGCAACGCCCTGCTCGGCGAGCGCCCCGCCGGCGCGGTGGCCTACGCCACCGAGGCGGGCCAGTTCCAGCGCCAGGGGCTGCCCACGGTGATCTGCGGGCCGGGCAGCATCGGCCAGGCACACCAGCCCGACGAATATATCGAGGGCGAGCAGGTCGAGGCCGCCGCGCGCTTCATGGCGGCGCTGGGCGAACGACTGTGCCAAGATTAGCCCCTGCCAAGGAGAGACCCGTGCCCCGACTGCTGATTGTCAAGACCGGAGATGCCTTCCCCGACGTCGTGGCGGCCCACGGCGACTTCGAGGCGCTGTTCCAGCAGGCGCTGGCTCGCGCCGGCTTCAACGCCTCGGTGTTCGACG
>LFIK01003260.1_pt1 | contig 13183 bp, 10 predicted proteins | sample 643401 | NCBI WGS metagenome assembly LFIK01 (sample SAMN03777447, study PRJNA286221) | soda lake metagenome | biome: soda lake; feature: Kulunda steppe; material: water; isolation source: sample T5-Br brine of Lake Tanatar-5 | place: Russia: Kulunda steppe | collected 2010-07 | reverse complement strand
TGGGCGAGCCGAAATGAACGACCGATTTTTGGCGAGGATAGAGCGCCGGATCCAGTATCCATATCGCCGAATCAAGCTTGGGATTCATCGTCTCGGTCGACCGATCCGGCGCGTGAAATGGAGCGTACAGCCGGCGCGCGCGCCCCTGAGGATGATGCTGGCGATTCGTCGCTGTTTGCCGGAAATCCGCCAGCGGCAGCGCAGCCATCGACCCGCGATCCGGAATCCTTTTCTTCCGGGCGTGACGACACCGCCAACGCCCCGAGCCTGCTGTCGGACGACGAAGCGGCGGGGTCTCGGGCGGGCAGGGCGTTTGCCGAACGGATGGGCGTCGGCACCGCTACGGAGGTTTCGCCCGAGAGAACGGAGTCGGCGGGGAGTCGTTTCGGTTTTTATCGGCGCGGCAGTTTTGATCGGCGTGAGGTGGCGGCATTGCCCGAGCTGGCGCGTGATGATGCGTCATCGACCGACGAGCGCACTGAACAAGGGTCCGCAGCCGAAATCGAGACGGTTTCTGTGCCGGAACCTGAAGAATCCGTGGCTGCCGCGTTGGATGATCTGGGTAGCGTGCAGTTGCGGGCCGGTGAGCATGCCGGGTTCAGCCGGCTTGTCTTCGACTGGCCGCGGGAGGTTGAGTATTCGATCGATTCCGGGTCGGGCCAGGCGCGGATCTTCTTTCCGGTTGCGGCCCGGATCAATGCCGACAGCGCGAGACGCCAAACTCTTTCACGTATCAGGGGGTTTGATGTCGAGCAAACGGACGAGGGCGTCGTTCTCACCATCGACATGTCCGCATCCATGGGCGTTCGGGCCTTCCGCCTGGAGAACCGCGTCGTCATCGATGTTCAGCCCTCCTAAGCGCGTTTCCGGTCAACCGTATTTCCCACCACCATCTTCCGTCATAGTTGATCCATCGGACCGCATCGGGTACCCGGACAGGACTTGATGCCATTCCAGCGGGGTAGACGGATGATCGTCCTTGATGCCGAGCAAGTCCGGAGCGCATTGCCGTGGCGGCCACTGGTCGAGTCGTTGCGCGACATGTTTGCGACCGGCTGCACGAGCCCGGTTCGCCACCATCACGATGTCGGTGTCCCCGACGAGCCGGATGCAACGCTTTTGCTTATGCCGGCGTGGCGGGAGGGAGGTCTGCTCGGCGTCAAGGTGGCGCAAGTGTGTCCGGGCAATGGCGCGCGCGGATTGCCGGCGATTTCCGCCAGCTATTTGTTGAATGACGCCCGGACCGGGCAGCCCTTGGCCGTGCTGGACGGCGGCGAGTTGACGGTTCGGCGGACGGCTGCGGCGTCGGCTCTGGCGGCGGATTATCTCGCCAACGAGTCGACGCATACGTTGTTCATCGTCGGTACCGGCCGGCTGGCGCCCTGTCTAGCGGCGGCGCATTCATCTGTGCGACGCTATGAGCGGATCCTGGTTTGGGGCCGCCGGCCGGAAAAGGCCGCCGAGGTCGTGGCGACTCTCCGTGGTCCGGAAGCCGGCAGCGTCGGGGGCGCCCGGATCGAAACCGTCGACACGATCGAGGCCGGCTGCGCCGCCGCCGACGTTATTTCGGTCGCAACCCTGTCAAAAGATGCGCTAATCAACGGAGAGTGGCTTAAGTCGGGCGTTCATCTCGATCTCGTCGGGGCTTTCAAGCCGACCATGCGCGAATCCGACGATGAATGCATGCGCCGGGCGCGGGTATTCGTCGATACCATGGCAGGCGCGACAAAGGAGGCGGGCGATATCGTTCAGGCCATCAAGTCGGGCGCCCTGGCCTCGGGCGATATCGTGGCCGACCTGTTCGCGCTCGCAGGGGGCAGCGCGAAAGGCCGATCCGAAGCCGGTGAAATCACCTTATTCAAGTCGGTCGGGGCGTCATTGGAAGATCTCGCCGCCGCCGGCTTGGTCTGGCAAACCCACGGACCTTTGAGATGACGGACCGGCCCGGCGGCGGACTTGCCGGGCGGCTTTGGCCGGCGATCGGTCGGTGTCCGATATGAAATCAGTCTGGTTGGCCGCGATGCCGGTGGTATTCGTGTTCCTCTGGAGCACGGGTTTCATCGGCGCCAAATTCGGCTTGCCCTATGCCGAACCGTTTACGTTTCTGGCGGTTCGATTGGCGCTGGTTCTGCTCGGGTTTACCGTTTTTGCAATGCTGACGACGACCCGGTGGCCGGACGCCAAGGGGTTTGCCCATGCCATGGTCGTCGGGGTTCTCGTTCATGCGGGGTATCTCGGCGGTGTCTTTGCCTCGATCGACCAGGGTGTCCCTGCCGGTATTTCGGCAATGATCGTTTCTCTTCAGCCTCTGTTGACGGCTGCCGTCGTGGGGCCGCTGCTGGGTGAGCGCGTGACCGGGCGGCAGGTTTTCGGATTTCTGCTTGGGGTCGTCGGGGTGGGGCTTGTCCTGTTCGGCGACCGGGCCGGATCGCTATGGCCAGGGACGGCGGGCAGCAGCGGTGCCTCCATCGCCGGCATCGGCTTGTCGGTGCTGGCGCTGGTCTCGATCACGGCTGGAACCCTGTACCAAAAGCGGTTTTGCGGTCGCATCGATATACGAGCCGGGGCGGTTGCTCAGTATTTGGCGGCGTCGGCCGTCACCGCCGTGTTGGCCGTCTCGTTCGAAACCCTCACCATACAGTGGACGGCGTCTTTTCTATTCGCATTGGGGTGGCTTGTCATTGTTCTGTCCTTTGGGGCCACAACCTTGTTGATGCTATTGATCAGATTGGGCGAGGCCTCACGAACCGCCAGTTTGTTCTACCTGGTTCCTCCCATGACGGCGCTCATTGCCTATCTGATGTTCGACGAAACCCTCGGTCTCATGGCGCTGGCGGGCATGCTGGTATCGGTGGCGGGAGTCGCGCTGGTCATGAGCGGCCCAACAGCGGGCTCGGAGTCTATGGGTACAAAGAAGGTGCGAAATTGATGCCATCAAAAAAGCCGACGGGCCGGGACGCACCAAAGGGTACCGATTCATCGAATCGGAGCCTCGACGGTGATGAGCCCTTCTGGCGTCGCAAGAGTTTGGCCGAGATGACGCCTGAGGAATGGGAGTCGCTCTGCGACGGCTGCGGAAAATGCTGCCTGGTCAAACTCGAAGACATCGACACCGGCGACCTATATCACAGTCGGGTTGCCTGCCGGTTGCTGGATACGACGCGATGCCGCTGCACCAACTATGCACAGCGTCAAAAATATGTGCCGGATTGCGTCGTATTGACGCCGGAGAATATACTCGACCTGCCTTGGATCCCGACAAGTTGCGCTTATCGAAAGCTGGCCGAGGGCAGATCGCTGGACTGGTGGCACCCGCTGATTTCCGGCGACCCCGAGACCGTCAAGCTCGCCGGCATTTCCGCCGCCGGCCACATCGTCAGCGAGGTTTCCGTTGATGAAGCGGATGTCGAAGACTTTCTGATCGGCGAGGACGACGACTGGATTCCCTAACCAGAGCCTCTTGCGATCCCCTCTGCGACCCAAGGCTTAGAAATCCGGGCTTTGCTAGCCGCGCTCGTGTTCGATCGTCAATGAAATGACTTCGCTGTTGATGGTCACTTTGCCGCAATGTTCGAAATTGACGGTGATCCGATTTCCCACGACCGACTGGATTTGGCCTATGCCCCAATCCGGCTGATCGGGATGAACGACGTGAACACCCGGCACTAATGTTTGGCCCCCATTCAACCCCGCATCTTCCCGGTCTCTCTCCCGCATGTTTCCAGAGTCTCCGTCGTGGTTGTCAGCGCTGCCATTGAGCTTATCTTTGCTATAACACGAAATACTCAACCCGGTCGTTAATGATCGGTCAAGAGGGTTAGCGGTAATTTGGCTGGAATGGTGGGTTACCTGTTGTGCGGGACGATGGCATAAGATGTCGGCTATCGGTATGACCGGACGATCTGTCCCCGGCCGAAAAATTCGGCTGCGGCAAACCGATGCTCGCTATGCCAGTTTATCCATGCGCATCTTTTCCTTTTAATTGAAGCAATGGTCAGCATCCATGCAAGAATCGACCGACGACGCCCTGGATTTTCGGGTGATGGAATTGATCGTATCGCGACTCTGTCACGATCTCGTCAGCCCGGTCGGCGCCGTCAATAACGGCGTCGAACTGATCGACGAACTCGGACAGGAGGTTCTCGACGATGCGATGGGGCTGATCGGTCAGTCGGCACGGATCGCGTCCGCGCGCTTGGGCATGTTCCGGTTGGCCTATGGCATGGCGGGGTCCGGAACGCGGGTGAATTGGCGAGATGTCCAAGGCGCGGCCCGAAGCTATCTCGAGGTTGGCAAGGCTTCGCTCGACTGGCCCGAGGCGAGTGTTCCGTCCGACGATGCGCCGTCGGGGTTTCTGCGCTATGCGGCCAAGATCACGCTTAATGCCGTGATGCTGGCCGAGGAGGCAATGCCGGCCGGCGGTGTCGTTGGCGTCTCGATTGATGATGGCGGGCTTTGCGTATCGGCGACGGGCCGGACAGCGCGGCTGTCCGATGAAATGCAGAATGCGCTGACGCATCGGGCCGGAATTGACGCGCTGACCGCCCGGTCGATTCACGGCTATATGGTCGGCCATTACGCGGCCCTTGCCGGGGCCGCCGTTACGCATGCCGAACAGACCACATTGCTTCCCGACGGCGGCGACGGCCAGAGGCTGTCCATCCTTGCCCGCCGGGGCTGAACACGCCGAGCCATTTGCAGGTCCGATTTTCGCTGGACGCGTTCCGCTGCGACTGCGTGGCGAGCGTTCCGGCGATGATGCCGGATAATGTCGACCGACCTTTACCGGTCCTTAATGTGTTCTTGCGACATTCCTTTCGACAGTTAATGCAGCTTTATCCGGCGGCACCTAAGTATTTCGACGAAAATTTTTGCCAGCCGGATCGGACCGCAAGCCCACAGGATGCAGCCATGGATGATTTGCTCAGTGAATTTTTAACTGAAACTTCAGAGAACCTTGCGGTTCTTGATGTCGAAATCGTCAAACTCGAACGTAATCCCAATGATCCGGACCTATTGAGCAATATATTTCGCTTGGTCCATACGATTAAAGGAACTTGTGGTTTTCTGGGACTGCCTCGTCTTGAAGCCGTTGCTCACGCTGCGGAGAATGTGCTCGGAAAATTCCGGGATGGCGAGCTCGAAGTCACGCCAACGGCGGTTACGCTGATATTGACATCGCTCGACACGATCAAACAAATCGTCGGCGAGTTGGAGGCGACCGAAAAGGAACCTTCCGGCGATGACAGCCAGTTGATCGAAAAGCTGAACAGGCTGGCGGATGGCGAAGAGCCGGATGTCAGTGATTTGGCTGCCCCTGCGATCGCCGGTGCTGGCGATGGCGATGCCGGTGATCGCAACGCAAGCGCAGACGGCCAAGAGTCAAAAGCCGTACCGGCGGCCGCCGCCGCCGAAATGGATGCTGCGATCGCCGCAATGATGGACGAAGAGCCGTCCGACAGTAGCGAGCCGGCGGCTTCTCCGGCACAGGCTTCTCCGGGACCGGCTTCCCCAAATAGTGCCCAGCCGGCCGAGCCGGCGGTTGCGGCATCGGGGGGTGGCGGCGAAAATTCCAGTCCGGCGTCTCCAGGTGGGCCGGATGCGCCTCCAGCGGGGCCGTCGTCGGCTGTAGCCGCTCCAGGCCCCGACTCCCCAAAAGCCGACTCCCCAAAAGCCGACTCCCCAAAAGCCGATTCTCCAAAGGCCGACTCCCAGGCAGCCGAAGCTGGAACTGCCGAGACGGTGCCGGTCGCCAGCCATCAGTCGTCCCCGCCGAAGCCGGCCGAACCGAAAGCCGGCCCCTCGGCACAGGAGGTCGTGCCGGAAGCGCGTGAAAGCGTGGCCAGCCAATCGATCCGCGTGAACGTCAATCTGCTCGAGAACCTGATGACCATGGTCTCGGAGCTCGTGCTGACGCGCAATCAATTGCTTCAAATCCTTCGCCATCAGAAGGACTCTGAGTTTGCCGCACCGCTCCAGCGCCTCAACCATGTCACGTCCGAGCTCCAGGAAGGGGTAATGAAGACGCGGATGCAGCCCATCGGCAATGCCTGGGCCAAGCTGCCGCGCATCATCCGCGACCTCAGCCAGGATCTGCACAAGAAGATCGATCTCCAAATGCTGGGGGCCGAGACCGAACTCGACCGGCAGGTGCTGGATCTGATCAAGGACCCGTTGACCCATATGGTTCGCAACTCGGCGGATCATGGCATTGAAACGGTTTCCGAACGTGTGGCGGCCGGAAAGACCGAGGTTGGCACCGTCCGGCTGAATGCCTATCACGAAGGCGGTCACATCATCATCGAGATTACCGATGATGGCCGTGGTTTGGCTGTGGAAAAGATAAAGGCCAAGGCGATTGCCAACGGTCTTGCCACCGAGGGTGAAATCGCCAACCTGACCGAAGCCCAGATTCAGCAATTCATCTTCAAGCCGGGCTTCTCCACGGCGGCCCAGGTCACCAGCGTTTCCGGACGCGGTGTCGGCATGGACGTCGTTCGTACCAATATCGAGAAGATCGGCGGGACGATCGAACTGAAATCCCGCGAGGGGCGCGGTTCGACGTTCATCATCAAGATTCCGCTGACCCTTGCGATCGTTTCGGCCCTGGTCGTCGAATGCGGTGGCGAGCGGTTCGCGATTCCTCAAATCAGCGTTGTGGAATTGGTCCGTGCTGGCGGCAATAGTGAGCATTCGGTCGAGAGAATCAACAACACACCAGTCCTTCGGCTTCGAGACAGACTGTTGCCGCTGGTATCGCTGCGGGAATTGCTGCACCTGGAAGAGGCCGGCGACGCCGAAGCCGGGGGCGGTCCGTCGGCTGAAGACGCATTTATCGTGGTGGCCCAAGTCGGCACCTATAGTTTCGGCATTATCGTCGATCGCGTTTTCGATACCGAAGAGATCGTCGTCAAACCCGTGGCGCCCATTCTGCGCCACATCGAAATGTTCTCAGGGAACACGATCCTGGGCGACGGCAGTGTGATCATGATCCTTGATCCCAATGGGATCGCGTCGTCCACCGGCGAGGTGTCAATGGCCGAGGCTATGGAAACGGCGGAAACCAAGGTGAAGAGGTCGCGCCGCGATGATGCCGTCTCGCTGCTGGTCTTCCGCGCTGGAATGGGAACGCAATCCGATGCGCCAAAGGCTGTGCCGCTGGCGCTGGTCGCAAGACTGGAAGATATTGACGTTACGTCGATCGAATATTCGAACAACCATATGGTCGTCCAGTATCGCGATCGGTTGATGCCGCTGATCCCGTTCGATCCCGGATTCAGCCTGGAAATGGCAAGGGCCGACGAGGCGCAGTCGCGCAAGCCGGTCCTGGTGTTTGCCGATGGCGACCGGTCCATGGGATTGATCGTTGATGAGATCGTCGACATTGTCGAGCAACCGCTAAAGGTCGAGCTGGGCGGCGAGCGAACCGGACTATTGGGAAGTGCGATTATTGCCGGCCGTGCGACGGATGTCATTGATGCCGGCTATTTCTTGACCCAGGCCTATGATGACTGGTTCGAATCGAAGAGCGAGGCGCTCGAGGATGAAGAAGATCCGCCCAAGATCTTGTTGATCGACGACAGTCCGTTTTTCCGCAACATGCTCTCACCATTGTTAACCGTTGCCGGTTATGAAGTCACCGCTGCCTCCGGTGCCGAGGAGGCCTTGGCCCATCATGAGAGCGGCGCCGATTTCGAAATCATCGTCAGCGATATCGAGATGCCGGGCATGAACGGCTTCGAACTTGCAGAGAAAATCCGGACACTCGATCGCTGGGCCAATCTTCCAATGATCGCCCTGTCGTCGCATGCGACGCCAAGGGATCTGGATCGGGGGCGCCGTGCCGGATTTACCGATTATGTCGCCAAGTTTGACCGCGACGCCATCTTGTCGGCAATCCGCGACACTCTTGCCCAGGTAAAGGAATTTTCCGGCCGCGCCGCCTGATGCCGCTGCCGACGGCACCTTCGGCGTTTGCTTAGGTGCCGTCGGAAAGCCATCACTCTGATGGGGTGAAATCGTGCGGGGGAAGGGGTGTCGATCGCGGCCTCCAGTATTGGGAAACGGTAATGAAAACCTGTCTAGTTGTGGATGACAGCCGCGTGGTTCGAAAGGTTGCCCGAAGAATATTGGAAGACCTGGATTTCGAATGCAGTGAAGCGGAAGACGGCAAGCAAGCCATGGATCATTGCGGCCAATCTATGCCGGACGCAATATTGCTTGACTGGAACATGCCCGTTATGACCGGCATCGAGTTTCTCAGGCGATTGCGCAAGATGTCAGGCGGAATGGAGCCAAAGGTCGTCTTTTGTACGACCGAAAACGACCTTGCCCATATTCAAGAGGCACTGAGCGCTGGAGCCAATGAATACATCATGAAACCTTTTGATAGTGAGATTATCCAGACAAAATTCGCACAAGTCGGTCTCATATAAGGCGCTCTGTAGATGATATCATCATCTGGTTCCGCATCCAGATCAACGGCATCCCCTGGGGACGCCATCAAGGTCATGGTCGTTGATGACAGTGCGGTCATTCGTGGGCTCCTGACAAAGGCTCTTGAACAAGATCCCGAAATTCAGGTCGTGGCCTCGGTAAGTAATGGCCAGATGGCCGTCAATACGGTTTCGCGTCAGGAAGTCGACGTTGTCGTCCTCGATATCGAGATGCCGGTAATGGATGGCCTGACGGCATTGCCGCTTTTGTTGAAGGCATCGCCGCGCAGCCGGATCGTCATGGCGTCGACGCTGACGCGGCGTGGCGCCGATATCACGATCAAGGCGATGGCGGCCGGGGCGGCGGACTACCTCCCCAAGCCGACAGCAACCCGTGATATCCACGGTGCCGACAGCTTTCGCCAAGAGCTGATTCAAAAGGTCAAGGCGCTTGGACGCTCGGTGCGGCCGGCGTCATCGTCGGCTCGGCGTGCGCCATTCAGCGGAACCCCCGGTATTGGTTCTGCGGGGTCCGGGTCGGAGCCGCCGGGCAAGACGATGACGGCCGGGCGGAATTCGGGTTCCGACGAAAAACCCGTTGGCAACAAGGCACCGTCGGCGCCGGCCATTCGACCAATTCCGCGGAATTTCCGGCCTGCGATCGTTGCGATCGGCAGTTCCACCGGGGGGCCGCAAGCTTTGTTCGAAGTCATTGGCGCCTTATCGCCTAAAAAGGGCGGGGCCCTGTCCGTTCCGATCATCGTCACACAACATATGCCCGCGACGTTTACAACCATCCTCGCCGAACATATTGCACGGCAATGTCAGATTGAGGCCATCGAGGTGCGCGATGGCGATCCTTTGCTGCCTGGCCGTGTTCATATTGCGCCGGGTCAGTTTCACATGGTGGTCGGCGGCAGTGCCGGCGCCCCCGTACTGAGAACCAACCAGGATCCGCAAGAGAATTTCTGCCGTCCGTCGGTCGACCCCATGATGCGTAGCGTCGTGAAGATTTTCGGCGGCCGTGGCCTTGCGGTGATTCTCACGGGTATGGGGCATGACGGATTGAATGGGTGCCGGCAACTCGTCGATGCCGGAGGTGTGGTCATCGCCCAAGATGAGGCATCGAGTGTGGTCTGGGGGATGCCGGGGGCCGTCGCAAATGGTGGGCTTTGCTCGGAGATTTTGCCGCTGGCGAGGATCGGACCCTCGGTTCGCAAGTTGGTGGCGCATTGAGTAGGACGTATGGTCCGGAGGACTGGCGATGAAGACCGATGACTTCAATTACCTGCGGACACTGCTCCATCAGCGTTCCGGGCTGGTTGTGACTCCCGACAAGTCTTACTTGTTGGAAAGTCGACTAATGCCTGTGGCCCGAAAATGGCAGGTCAAATCACTTGATGAACTCGTCCAACTGGCCCGGTCGCGCCGACAAGAAGCCCTGTTGAATGACATAACCGAGGCGATGACCACGAACGAGTCGTCCTTCTTTCGCGACACAAAGCCCTTCGAACTGTTCAAATCGGTTGTCTTGCCGGAGCTGCTACAGGCGCGGGCAGCCAAGAGAACCATTCGCATTTGGTCCGCGGCATGTTCAAGCGGCCAGGAGCCGTATTCCCTGGCCATGTTGCTTCACGAAGAGGCAGCAAAATGGCGGGGCTGGAAGATCGATATCGTTGGAACGGATTTGTCGTCGGAGATGATCGACCGTTGCCGGTCGGGCATATATACGCAATTTGAAATTCAGCGTGGCCTGCCGATCACCCATTTGGTGAAATATTTCAAACAGGTTGGTGATAAGTGGCACATCAACGATGAATTGAAGCGAATGGTCACATGGCGTACGTTCAATCTGCTCGACAATTTAAGTTCACTCGGCCAGTTTGATGTCGTGTTCTGTCGGAATGTCCTGATTTATTTCGATCAAGCCAACAAAGCCAAGGTTCTGAATAGCATCAGAAATGTTATGCCGCCGGATGGCTATCTTTTTCTTGGAGGCGCGGAAACGGTCCTGGGTGTGAGTGACCGATTCCGACCGGTTGACGGCAGACGGGGGCTCTACGAACCGGCTGTGGAGACGGGCACGTCCGTCAGGGCCGGCCAGTCGGCCATGGCCCAATTGAAATCGTGAAACCGGCGGCCCGCGACGTTGACGGTGACGCGAACCGGAAGAGTACGGGTGGAAGAGTACGGGTGGCGGAAACGTTTTAGGGTGACGCCTGGAGCGATCAGGGCCTAGGACCCAGCATTCGCTCCGAAATACACGATTCGTGAATCCCATAGCGCGCAGGCGGAAAGCGGGCGCGTCGGCTTTCGGCGGGCGACGAGGGGAGCCGGGCTCATCCGGCCCGATCCCGTCCTGATAGCGTCGGCAATCATGCGCTTGCGAGCTGCTTTGAACCCTTTTTCTTGGGGGCGGCGTCGCGGCTTGTCGACGGGTCGCGCAGCACATAGCCGCGGCCCCAGACCGTTTCAATGTAATTTTCCCCACCCGTAGATTGGGCAAGTTTCTTGCGCAATTTGCATACGAAGACGTCGATGATCTTCAATTCGGGCTCGTCCATACCGCCATAAAGATGGTTCAGGAACATTTCCTTGGTTAGCGTGGTGCCCTTGCGCAAAGACAACAGCTCGAGAATACCGTATTCCTTGCCGGTCAGATGGAGCGGTTGGCCGGCGACTTCGACCGTTCGGGTATCAAGATTGACGGTAAGCTGGCCGGTTTCGATGATGCTGTCGGAATGACCCTTGGAGCGGCGGACGATCGCGTGAATGCGGGCGATAAGTTCGCGCTTGTCGAAAGGCTTGGTCAAATAGTCGTCCGCACCGACGCCCAGTCCTTTGATCTTGTGGTCCATCTCATTGAGACCGGACAGAATAAGGATTGGCGTGTCGACACGGGCGGATCGCAGACGGCGCAGGACCTCATAGCCGTCCATGTCCGGCAGCATCAGGTCGAGTATGATGATGTCGTAGTCATATAACTTGCCGATCTCCAGACCATCCTCGCCCATATCGGTCAGGTCTATGACGAACCCCTCGGTTTGAAGCATCAACTCGATGCTCTTCGCCGTCGCGCTGTCATCTTCAACCAAAAGAACCCGCATGATATTCGCCTTTCAACCAAAGAGGGCGCTTTGCGCCTTAGCCGAGGGATGACCTCAAAGCAACAAGATGATGAAGCCCATATTTATCCATGGACCTGACCATTCCCCGATCAACCGGTGGCCCCATCAATCAGGGCCCGTATCAATCGGAGCATCGTCAAAACCCACCATATTAACGAAACTTAAGACCGAAAGGTTAACCTCGGGTAAAAGGTTAATAGATAAAACGCCGTAGGCTTTACGCCTGTTTAACCAGCCCGATCCTAGCTTGACGACAGGATAACAGAACTGGGGCGCCTCGGGTAGCGCGGCTTGCCGCTTGTGGACATGGCTGTGGATCGGCGCGGTCGAGAGTGCCCCCCATTTTGGATGGACCCCTACTTCGGATTGAGTCGACATCGGAAAAAAACACGATGCCCATAAGTAGCGTGAGATTTGGCGGACTGAAATCATGACGGCTGCCGTGTCGGAAGCTTTGGAACCACCCGAACAAGAGCCGTCCGGCTCGAGTGTCGGTACGTTGATTTCCGATGCCCTGGGCGATGTGCGGCCCTGGCGGATATTCGGTCGCGTGGCCGGTGTTCAGGGCCTGTTGGTTGAAATTGCCGGAATCGAACGCCGGCTTTCGATCGGCGGGCGCTGTGATGTGCTCTCGCGCAGCGGTCGGCGGATCCCGTGTGAGGTCGTCGGATTCCGGGAGACGCGGGCACTGGCGATGCCGCTGGGCAGTCTGCAGGATGTCGGCCTGGGCTGCCGGGCCGAGTTGGTTGAACAAGCCCAGGCGGTCTATCCTTCCGGCGCTTGGCTCGGCCGGGTCGTCAATGCGCTTGGCGAACCAATTGATGGCAAGGGGCCGATTCAACCGGGTCCGAGACCGGTACCGTTGCGCAACGACCCGCCCCCCGCCGGATTGCGCGCGCGTTTGGGCGGGAAGGTGGATGTCGGTGTCCGGGCTCTGAACGCGTTCATTACATGCTGCCGCGGCCAGAGAATGGGGATATTCGCGGGATCTGGGGTCGGCAAGTCGGTGTTGATGTCCATGCTGGCCCGCTATACCGAATCGGACGTGGCCGTGATCGGCCTGATCGGCGAGCGCGGCCGCGAAGTGCAGGAATTCATCGAAGACGACCTCGGGCCCGAAGGGCTCGCCCGATCGGTCGTCGTTGTCGCCACATCCGACGAATCGCCTCTGATGCGTCGGCAGGCGGCCTATACCACGCTTGCCGTCGCCGAGAGCTTTCGCGACGATGGCAATCATGTGCTCTGCATGATGGACAGTATTACCCGTTTTGCGATGGCCCAGCGTGAAATTGGTCTTTCGGCCGGCGAACCGCCAACCAGCAAGGGCTACCCGCCAACAACCTTCGGCGAACTGCCGCGTTTGCTGGAGCGGGCGGGCCCGGGCATGGGGGCCGGGGCGATAACCGCGCTTTTCACGGTTCTGGTCGAAGGAGACGACCATAACGAGCCGATTGCCGATGCGGTTCGCGGAATTGTTGACGGACATATCGTTCTGGATCGTAAAATCGCCGAGCGCGGGCGCTATCCGGCCATCAATATTCTGCGCTCGGTTTCGCGGTCGATGCCCGGATGCAATTCGGCGGATGAAACGGAACTCATTCGACGGGCGCGTCTGGCCCT
>LFIK01003259.1_pt1 | contig 13185 bp, 25 predicted proteins | sample 643401 | NCBI WGS metagenome assembly LFIK01 (sample SAMN03777447, study PRJNA286221) | soda lake metagenome | biome: soda lake; feature: Kulunda steppe; material: water; isolation source: sample T5-Br brine of Lake Tanatar-5 | place: Russia: Kulunda steppe | collected 2010-07 | reverse complement strand
ACCACCACCACCACCACCTCCACCATCACCACACCACCACCACCACCACCACCGCCACCGCCACCACCGCCACCACCGCCACCACCACCCTCCTCCCCCAAAGAGGTGGCACACGCCCATCGCACTCACAGTTGCGGAGTCGGAGGACCCCTCCTTGCAGAACCGGATGAAGCTGGCGACGCGGTCTGCACAGCGCTTGCGGACCTGGATCACCTTGGGTTTTACGCACTGAGCAAGCGTCCTATGCAGCGTGCGCTGCAGCTCAGTCAGGTCGCGCGTCTTCCTGTGCATGACAGGGTGGGTGGTGCTGGGTCCAAGGGCTTGCAGGGGTCTACTCAGCTCGCCCCTAACAAAGCCCTGCACGCTAGTCAGTGCTAATCATGAATCAGCACCGCTGCACCCCAAGCACTTTGCCTGCCGTGGCCAGGCTGCCGTGACAGGCGCAGGCGCATTGGGACGCAGGCATTTTCAGGCTGCGGGCCTGACATGCCCCTCAACTGCGCCTGCACATGCACGCATCCCTGGAGCCCTGACCCTCCACACCCACTCTCACCTGCGCATCAGGACGCCCTTGTACCAGCTGGCGATGTAGATGGCCGCGCAGCGGCGCCTCTCTCGAATTGGGTGTGCCTCCCTGTCCCTCTTCACACACTCAGCCAGGAACACGAGCTTGGACGCAAGGTTGCACGTGCCCAGCCATGCGCGATGCCTGCGCGCGGTGTTTTCACAGGCGTAAGGCGGTTGTGGTGCTCGTGGTGGCTGTGGCGGTCAATGCGGTGTGAGCAGCACTTACGAGGACTGCCCCCTTCCCAGCAGTGTGTCCCTTGTTGGGTTGCAGGCAGCAAGAGCTGGGGGCTTGTAAGAGCACAGCAAGCAGGTGGTGCGAGCCAGTAGCACGAGTCCTGCCGTTGAGTGGAAGCCCCCGCCTCCCCTCACTCCTCCTCGCCCTGCCCACCTCTGGATGAGCTCCTGCTTGCGCTCTGCCTCCAGCTTCATACGCTGCTCGGTCGCTTCGTTCTCAGCCTTGGCCTGGGCAAACACAATCACAGGGGGGTGCTGATCAATGAAGATCCGACTCGACTGGCATGCTGGCATGCTGGAAAGGGGGGCTGAGGGACACGCAAGACCCACCTCCCTGCAAAGGCTTCGTGGCCAGCCTGCAAGTGCCTCTGGCCACATGAATTGTCAGCCAAGCAGAGCTCCTTTTCTCATTCACTGTTCCAGCTCAGCTCACCCGGGCCTCGTTGTGCGCGCGCTTGTGCTTCAGAGTCTCTAGATAGATGCGCCGCTCCTTGGCCTAGGGGGGTGCATCCGTGAGTGCGTGCTGGCCTTTATTTGTTGTGAATGATAACAAGTCGAGCGTGGCTGTCCATCATGTTTGTGCGCACGTGCAAACAAGCGTGTGTTCATGCACGCACATGTGCGCATGTGTACGCACCTGAGTTGAAGTGCGTTTGCGTGCGTGTGCATTCACAAGCACATGCGCGTGTGCGTCTCTGATGTCAGGTGCCAGAAGCAACCTGGCATAGCCCAGCCAAAGTGGGCAGCTCTGCGTCCCCCCTGGCCGCAGCCTGTCTTTGTGTCCTGTCCAGACCAAAGCACAATGCACATGGACTCTGTCAGTGCTGTCAAAAGACGCCCACAGCCCCCTCACCTCTGCCATCTGCTCATCCCTCCTTTGAGACAGGACCTTGTACTGATCAATGAAGTGCTGCCTGCATGGTGGCAAGCAGATTAGTCTTAAATTTTGGCGTCTGAGCATAATGGCTGGTGACAAGTCGCACACGTCGTCACATGCTGCTCATCCCATGGACGCCTTGCCCTTGCTTGCAATTTCTCTCCTGGTCCTTAGCCTTCACAAATACAACTCCATGCAATCATGGGCCTCCTCAACGCGCCAAAGCGCTCCCCCAGGGAGGAGGTGACACGCAGCAGAGCCAAGAAAACCGCTGCATGCACCACCTCCGCACACAGCCACACCTCATGGTTGGTGAGCCGCCTGCCGCAGGACGCGAGGTGATCAGCAGCCTCAGCTCCCTCTCCTCCTCTACCCACTCCTGGGGGGCTTCACTGGGCGCCCATGTGTTGCTCCTACGCCCAAACACGCTCCCCCTGCAGCAAGCACGAGTCAAGGACAGCACCAGTGAGCAAGGGTGGGGGCGCCATGGAAGGGACGAGCAGCCGAGTGGCAACTTGAGGAGACCACAGGCTCACACGCTGCTGCACAAGGGACCTTGGTTGCACGAGAAGCCCTTCACACTGCCCGCCGTCTGCCCCCCTGCCTTACACACAAGCTGGCTCGCACCTGCCGCCCCTCTCGTCCTCCTCCTCTGAGTCCCCCCCGCTGGTGCGGCTGTTGAAGGATGTTGTGGCAAAGTGGCTGCTGGCGGTGCGCACCATAGGGGAGCTCACCTGCGGAGCAGGGACGGGGGGGGAGAGGTGCCGTGGGAAGCACCGGTGTGCAGGCGCAGGGTTGATGTGCCAAGCAGAGTACCCATTGTGTGGGAGCCGGAGCTGCTCAGGGCCACCCTGCACAAACGGGGCTCCCAGCCCATCTGGTGGCTGCCTGCGCAGAGCTCACGAGGCCCCCAGGACAGCCATGCCGATGCATCAGCGCTCCCCCCTCTCAGGCCCCTCCCCTTCCGCCCGGACTCACCGCTGAGCCGCTGGAGCTTGCAACGCGGGCCTGCACCCGCACAGGCTGCAGCGTGGGTGAGGAGTCCAGCACTAATTGCCCAGAGCGCGGCCTCCGCATGCTCAGCAGCCCTCCCCTGTCCTCTGCCACCCGCCCAGCCCTGCTTGGGGAGAACTGGAGGCTGTGGTTGGAATGCAGTTGGCGGCTGAGGGACATTGCCCGCAGGGACTGCAGAAGAGGCGATCCGCCCGGCCTGCCCAGCTGCCCCTGCTGCACCTCCCCCTCCTGCACCGGCATGTCCTGCCCAGGACCCTGCTGCTGCTGCTGCTGCTGCTGCTGCTGCTGCTCTTGCTCGTGCTGCTGCTGATCCTGCTCATGCCCCTCTTGCCCCTGTTGCAGGAGTTGCCTGCCCTGGGCAGCCTGCTTTGCAGCGTCCAAGGGGAGGGGGCTTGGCGGGGGGGGCGGGAAGTTGATACGCGCTAGGGAGATGCTCGGATGGAGCCTGCCGAGGTTGGCCTGCAGTGTGTGGCACACCAGTGCGCAAGGAGAAACGATGCGTGTGAGCAAAGAGGGGCGGGCCATGCCCCCTTGGCGTGGTGGGGCTGAAGGGCTCAACACCAGCGGTATGCCCCCCCATGCATTACAGCTTAAAATCGCGGGCCCTGGCGTTGAAACCTTGGCCTGTCACCGAAGTGTGGCCACGCAGGCCCCCCACCTGCGCTGGCCTCACTGGTGGCTCGGAGGTGGCAGTGCCCCTGCTGGTGCTGGGGTTGTGGAGGATGCCGGAGGCAGCGAGGGGGGCGTTGCCCTCGGTTTCAGGTGATGCACCGCTCCCGCCCCCCCCCCCCTGCCCGTTTGGCGCCTCAAACGCACGCGCAGAGTTGGCCATGCGGTGGCGGGCGCTGCCCAGCGGCGGGCTCACTGCTGTGCTGTGCATGCTGCCCTGCTGCAGGGAATCAAAGCGGCGGCCAGCCGCAGGGCCCGGCGCGCCGCTCATGCTGCCCTCATGCTGCCGTGAGGGCAGCGTGCTGTGCATGCTGCTCTGGCCGGTCAGCGAGTGCCGGAAGGTGGCGGGCGGCGCGGTGCTGCTCATGGACCTGCGCATGGCGCTGCTGGTGTGGGAGGGCGAGGGGGGGCCCCAGGCCTGCAAGCCCCCTGCAGGTGAGGAGCTGCACATGCTGGCCCAGTGGCCCAGGGGGCCGCTGCTGCTCAGGGGCGCGGTGGTGGGGCGGCTCCCGCGGCAGGAGGCGGGCCGGGAGCGCTCGGGGGAGCGCCGCAGGCCCTCCTCTCCCTGTGTGTCATGTATGAGAGTGTGTGTGGAGGTGCATGGGTGTGTGTGTGTATGTGCGTGTGTGTGTGTTTGTGTGTGCGTGTGTGTGTGTGTATAGGGGGGAACTGAGAGCACAGCAGCGTGCAGCAGGCGTGCGTGGGTGTGCAAGATGGGGAGAGGGAGGGGCAGGGGCAGCTTTGGGTGCAGGGTTGAGGATGTTGAGCGCTTCTGCACAGCGACAACACCTTTGCTCTTGGTTCTCGGCTCTCAGTTGAATGGAGCGCGTCTTCCACACTCAATTTCTTGCCTACACATAAAGCGGAGACTACGCCAAGCAAGGAGAGGGAGCAATGGCAGCACTTTCACAGGAGCACCAAGCCTTTGCTGTTGCTGGAACCTACCTCCAGGCAGGCCCTGTTCTGGAATACAAAATCCAGCTTGGCCCTCCCCTTCAGTACACGGGCCTCAGCCTCTGCCCTGGCCTATTGTTTGCGAGTGTGCCAGCGCGTGTGCATGAGTGATTGTGTGTGCATTTGTATAAGTGCGCGCATGTGTGTGTGTGTTATGCAGGGGATCTGCAGAGCCCTCTCAATGCTTATTGCCCCTGCAGACAGACACTCAGCCTTCTCGAACTCAGGAATGCAAGGGCCTCACCTTTTCGTGCAGCTTGCACCTCTCTTGGAGCTCCTGCCGGGCGGCAGCGCTGCTGCGGTACATGTCCACCCGCTCGCTCAGCGCAGGTGAGGCCCCGGCACCCGCACTCTTGGGGCGGCACTTCACCCGCTCACTCTGCATCAGAGGGAAGGTGGTGGTGCCCTCCCCATTCCCAACACTTGCTTGGACACCATCAAACCGGACATGCAAGGAACAACCACCGAACCAATCAGAGCAATACAGGTGACCAACCAAACCCCAGGTTCCCATGACTGCCTGGTGGCACGTGCACGCCAATACCTTTGCCCAATGCCCACTGTCCGGGCGGATGCTGGTGCTCAGGAGGGCCGGAGGTTGCTTCTACCCTTTCTGTCAGCGGGCTGACAAGCGGCGCTGCTGCTCACACCCACCCGGTATGCCTCATCCTCCATCACCACACGCCTGTGCCCTCTGCTTCTGGGGCGTGCTGCAGCAGCTTCATACTTTCCCTCATGCTCCTCCTGCTCTGGGGCCTGGGGGCAGCAGGGTGCAGTGGAAGCAGGGGGGGGAGCAGGGGGTGGGCTATAAGCGGAAGAGAGAGAAGATGCAGGGTTATGGTCTGTTTCTCTGGGCTTTCTGGGCCGTCTGGCCATGCTCAGAATAAGGTGGCTGCCCTCCTTCCAGTGAGGGAGTCACGACATTGTCCGTGGGCACTTGCAGGCCCCGTGCCAGCACGCGTGCGCACACAGACCTGGCTCATCGTCTGTTTGAAGGCGCACAGCATCTTGGTGATGACATCCAGTTTGGAGTCGAAGCTGCGCGGGGCACCAGTGGTGTGCAGGGTTGCGTTAGACGTGGCAGGTACGGCGTGCGCACACCCTCTCCAAGTGTGCCGCTGCCGGCGACCCACCCTGCTCCAGTCCACAGGACACCCCTGTGTGTGCGTGAGCTGAGTAGTAGCTCCTGCAAACGCAGCTGAGTGTCGCGGCACACGCACCTCTTGAAGAGCTCCTGCGGGTCCAGCTCGGGCTTTGCGCTGGCCCGCGGCCTAACGCCGCTTGCAAGGCTGTTCCTTGACAGCTGCGGTGGCGAGAGGGAGGGGCAGGGGCGCCCGTGTGCTGCCTGTGTGCTGCCTGCCACCCACATGCGGTAAGTAAGGCGTACGTACCCTACGCTTGCGCAGGCACATTCACACACCCTACCCACCCTACGGCTTGGGTGACTGGCGGGCGAGCGCCGGCCATCCAGCTCTTGCTCCATCGCTGCGCGCGCTGTGCAGCTGCAGGGCTGGGCGCAGGCAGCCGTCCGTGCGTTCGCCCAGCCACTGCCCCCTCCCTGAGCTCTACATGACAAGGACCTCCTGCCCTACAGCCTGCCAGGCTACCCCCCCAGGAAGAGCGCTGAAGAAAGTGGCCGGGCTGCGGTCCCCTGACCCTGGTTTTTAGCTCTGGGCGAGCAGGCGCGTGGAGCTCATGCAATGAGTGGGCCATTGGTGGGGGGGCGGAGGAGTGGCAGCAGGAGGGCCTAGGAGCTGTCCGCCTGCTGCGACCGCTGGCCGGCCCCCAGCTAGCCAGCCCCATCCAGGATGGACCAGGACCAAAACAACGAGGAGGTGGGTGGGTTGCGCTTCCTTAGCGCGCGTGCGCGCATGCGCATGCGCAAACGCAAACGCGCACTTGCTGCAAGCAACCGCAGAACGCCTTCGTCGCGGACGACGTGTCCAACATCATCAAGGAGTCCATAGACGCGGTGCTGCAGAACAACCAGTACACGGAGGCGCGGGTGCGGGCGCGCGCAGGCTTGCGTGCATGCGCACATGCATGCATGCACGCTGGCTGAGGAGAGCCCTGCGTGCTTCTGGACAGGGGCATGCTACTCTCAAGCCGTGCCTCAAACCCGCACACACGACTCTTCAACCCACCCCAACCCGCGCTCGCGCAGGTCAGCCAGTGGACGTCCGCGTGCTTGGAGAACTGCATCAAGAAGCTGGCAGGGCTGAACAAGCCCTTCAAGTACGTGGTCACCTGTATCATCATGCAGAAGAACGGTGGGTGGTGGACCGAACCTGTTGCTGCAGGCCGCACCGTCTGCACTACGCGCCGATGGGGATGATGGGGACGGTTGCCTGAATGGCTCAGGCTCGCATTGACCCTCGCCAGCATAGCCCCCTTGCCATCTGCAGGCGCCGGGTTGCACACAGCCGCGTCGTGCTGGTGGGACAACACAACAGATGGCAGCCGCACGGTGCGGTGGGAGAACAAGTCGATGTACTGCATCATCAGCGCCTTCGGCATGGCGTGCTGAGCTGTTGAGGATGGGCATTGGCGCAAGCAAGACACACGACCTGCGACTCTTGGTCTGTATGCTGTCCTTGATCTGACGTCTCGTAGTATGTCTTCGCTGCCATTCCAAGCGGTGCCACCTTACACCTCACAAGCGGCCGATCGGCAAAACAATGGTCAAGTCTGCTATCTGTACAGGTCGCCATACCACGTACACACCCCAGGAAGCAGCAGTGCACTGCACACATGCTACCCTCGCCCGCGCCCTCTGAACCCCCCCCCTCCCCGTGGTGGCCCACGGCCACCCCCAAACCCTCCCCCCCGCGGCGGCCCACGCCCCCCGCCTCCAAACCCACCCCCCCTGGGTGCCCCGCGCCCACCAAACCCGCCACGTGGCGGACCGCGTCCGAAACCGCCGCGCGCACCCCCCCGCCCGCCGCCACGCCCACCTGCAGGGTGGAGAGGTAAGGGGGGGCCCGCAAGCTGAGCTCGCGTGAAAGAAGGCCCAGCTGGAGGACATGGCAGCGTGCAAGCAAACAGCCACACAGGAAATGCGCCAGACATGCTGCCAGCAGAGGCCACACCCACTGGTGGCTCACTCCTAAACTGATCAAGTTCCCAGATGCAACCATCCGGTGCTCACACAACCTCAACCAGACAGGCAGGATCCCTCACCTCCTCGCCCGGCTGAGGGCGCTCCCTTTGGCCGCGGCAGGAAGCGATCCAGGGGGAGCAGCTTCATGGGGTCGATGAAGAATTTTTGGCCAGTGCCATAGCTGGTGGCCACCACGCCGTCCGCCATCTTGATGGTGAAGAACTGCGCCGCAGTGGGTGTGAAGGACAGAGGAGGGGGGGGCCATTGAGCAACCAACCCGGTGGTCGAAACACACAGGCAGCTTGAAACACACAGGCAGCTGCCCGCGGTGGTCAGGGGTGGTGGCAGGTGAGCAGCAACAGAACGCACCACGCCGTTGATGGGCCCCAAGATCTCCTCAACTTTGCCAATCTGGGTCTTGTTGTCCAGGTAGATGGGCGCGTTGAAGTAGGGGATCTGGGGGGTGGGTGGATAGGGGAGGGACACGGATAGGGGAGGAGGAGGAGGATGGCTGCGCATCTCGCCCGCGCTGTGCGTGCACGTGCACCCTGGCGAAGTGGCGGATAAGCTGGGGTAGCCAATGCAAGCCGGCGCATGCGCACGCACTCCCCTTGCGCCTGCATGCTTCGCTGCGCTCACCTTGGCATTCGTCAGCTTGCACACCGCCTCCCCCTCGCACGCGTGCGCAAAACAGCCCGCCTCTACCTGTTGAGGGAGGCAGCAGCAGCGGTGCGTGGTGTGTGCGCATCATGGGCGGGGTCTCCTTGAGAGACCTGGTGGGCCTCGGCGTGCGGCTACGCGCCACCCACCCCACGCGGTCATCTGCGTTGGCGGTGCTGCAGGCGCACAGCACCCTGCACCACAGGTAAACTTCAGCCTTCACACCCAGCAGCAGAAGCAGGAGAGGGAGCTCGCGTGTGCGTGCGCGTGTTCGCGTGCGTGCATGCATGCATGCATGCACTTGCATGCCTGACGCAGCGGCGGCCCCCGGCGCCCCTGAGGCTCCGCCGAACCCCTGCCGGTTGTCGAGCAGCATGCGGTGCACTCACCACCCTAACGACCTGCCCTGCTCCCAGCCCCACGCTCCGAGGAGCTCGCCGCCCGCCTCCAAACCTTGCTGCTTGGGGTACACGCCTGTACCCCGCCCCACCCTGACCCAACCAGCACACGTGTGTCCACCCACCACTTGGTCTGGAGGCCCCTCCTGGAAGCCACGGCCGCCCCCAAAGCCCCCGCGGCCTCCCCCTCCAAAGCTCCGTCCGCCTCCGCCACGAGGGGCAAACCCCCTCCCACCACCGCGCATGGGCGGCCTCATTGGCCTGGCCCTTGTGTTGCTGTTGCTGCAGTGGTTGCTTACGCCCAAATGAACTGGAAGCACATCACGGGGGCAAACCGCATGAATGGCAGTAGAGTGGCGGAGGTGGCAGCAGGCGCTGCAGGGGAAGCCACGCAGGTGCGATCGGGCGTGTGGGCACACGGGAAGGCAGCAGCACAAGCAGCACATACATGCACGCACGCAAGCACGCTTGCATGCGCACACACGCAAGCACGCATAGCCCGCTTCATCGCATGAAGCGGCAGCATAGATGCAAGCACACGCACGCTTGCATGCATTGTATGCACTCGCACACGCACGCACACACACACGCACACACGCGCACGCACACACACACGCACACGCACATGCACACGCACACGCATGCAAGCACCCCCCCTTGCCCTGCACCTCGGCAGGCGGTAGCTGGAGGCTCGCCTGCGAGGCATGGGTGAAGGCACGCAGTACGCGAGGGGGGGGCGGGACTCCACGGGGAAGAGCAAGATTGGGGATGCCAAGGTGCGTGGGGGCCGCTGTGTGTGCGGCGCGGGCGTGTGCGGTGCGGGCGGGCCTAGCGCACTGGCTGCAGTGGCCTGTGCTCGTGGATTGGGGGGACTCGTGGGACTCGTGGGACCACCAAAGGCATGTCCACCAACCTGCCCGCATCACGCAGGCCCGCAACTCAGTGCTCTCCATGGCCTTCCTCGTGGGCCTCTGCCTGGGGGTCATCGTGTCGGAGCGCGCCTATGTGTACCGAAGCAGGCGCCAGCAGCCCGCCACCCGCTCCCTGCTCCCGCACCCCACAGCGTTGCATACGGGTGGGGCTGATGCAGGCTCCCTGGGCAGCCAGCACATGGGAGGTGGGCAGCTGCCTGCTTGGCTGCGGCCAGCCACCCCCTGCAGGAGGGGAGCAAGCTCTGCGCGTGCGCTGCAGGCCATGGCGGCTCCTGATCAACCCCTGCCCACTATGCACCTGCACCTGCTCATCCCGCCCTCTGTCTCCTTCCACCACCTGCACAGCTGAAGATGGTGGCGCTCTGGCTTCAAACAGACCGCCATCTCCCCCACCCATGCCCAAGCTGGTCAAGACGCCTGCGATGAAGGAGCTGGAGGAGGTGCTACTCAGGTGAGGGCTCTTTTGCCACAGCACTGGGTGAGGTGGACGAGTGAAGGGCTGCTTTGTTTGCTGTACCAAATGAATGGGAGTGCCTTGAGGTTGCAGCGCGTGCAAATGCTGGCTTTTATCTCTATACTCACCCCTACTGCACCCCAGCAACCGTAGCCAGGGTGTGGCAATTAACAGGTGCACACTCGTAATTGTGGGGTGCACACCCGTCCCACGCCCCCATGCCACGCCACACTGCTGCAGGATTGCGCCCCAGCGCGAGGTCCTGGTGGCCCTGGCCAACAAGAACCTGCTGTGGGACGCCATGCTGCGCACGTTTGGGAACGGCCTCAAGGGCGCCAACGTCACCAACCACCTCATCCTGGCGCTGGACCGTGAGACGCTGGACTTTTGCAAATCTGAGGGCCTAAACGGCCACCGCATGAACGTGGAGGACCTCAAGGTCCGTGGGCCGGCCCACCGATGGGCTGGTGGGGCCTTGGACTCCTGCTTTCAGCTTCTTGAGCCACTGCCGCTGCGCAGACCAAATTCTCTCTAGGCCTTCTCATGTCCAAATCCCCCGACGGGCGCACAAGCTGGCTGCGTGAGCGTTGCTCACAAGACACAACACGCCCTCCCTCACCCCACAGGTGCAGTTGAAGACAGGCGACAACCACGCGGTGTCTGCAATGAAGTACCAGGCCCTCAAGCACTTCATCGAGCTGGGCTGGGCGGTGATGCTGTCGGATGTGGACATTGCAGTGCTGCAGGTGGGTTGGGAAGGCGGGGGGGAAGAGAATTGCACATGCAGCGGAGGTTGGGGCCTTCAGCTTCCAGCACACTCAACTCAGTTGTGGCAGCCACAGTGCAGCACTAGACGCATACGTTATGGTCGTAGGCGATGGCTTCAGCCATCACTGCCAAACTTCGATGCAGCAGCGTGATGATCTGATGTGATGGGCTCCACACCAGCTCTGCAGAGCTGGTGCTGCGCCCCGGAGCACCTGCCCTTCCGAGGAGCCAAGTGGGATGAATCAGCAAAGGAGATGACTGCCTGGCTTTTGCCCCTGCCCTTTGCAAACCCCAGTTGAGCACACATTGTGAGTGAGTCTGATGGATGGTTTTGGCAATATAAGTGTGCCTGCAACCTTGATTCTGCCCTGCCTGCCAACAGAACCCATTCGAGCACCTGTACCGGGACTCAGACGTGGAGGGCATGACAGATGGCTTCAACGAGCGCCTGGCCTACGGGGCCATCGAGGGCTTCACCGACCCCTCAATGGGGTGGTCGCAGTACGCACAGCTGTACCAGCACTTCAACTTCAACAGGTGTGCATACGTGAGGCAGGTGTGTGTGTGGTGTGTGTGTTGTGGTGTTGTGCATTGAGCTGCTCCTGGGAGGGCATCGACTGTGTGCGCACAGTGCAACGCTAGATGTTGGTGCCCAGAATGCAATCAAAGTGCAACATGGGCCGGAGGTAACGACATTCGGTATTGCCATTGAGTCTCCATCAAAGCTACCCATGCAAAGCGCCATAGCGCCACAAGTCCTTCAACTCTGCCTGTCGCATGGGAGTGCCGGTCATTTGATGCACACGCATGTACTGACAAACACGCGCACGAGCACGCGCGCGCAGTGGGCTGTTCTACCTGCGCGCCAACCCACGCACACTGGAGCTGCTGACGCGGCTTGCCACGCGGCTCGCCACGACCGTGTACTGGGACCAGACGGCGTTCAATGAGGAGATATTTTTTCTCAGCCATGGCAACTACAAGAGCCCGCAGGTATGGCCCAGCAAATGGGGTGCAGCTCAGCTCTGCACCTCTTGGGGTTGAATGCCCCTGGAATGCAATGGGCAGAGGGCGGGCCCTTACCCCCAGCTGTGCTGCTGTCTGCCCCCCTCCCACAGGTGTCGGTGCGCGTGATGGACATTGATGTGTTCATGAACAGCAAGCGCCTGTTCAAGGACGTGCGTTACCGCGCAGTCAAGCCGCCCAAGCCAGTGACGGTGCACATAAACTACCACCCAGGTGAGGTGCTGGGCTGTGGTGCAGAGCCAGGCAGTAGGAAACGAATGCCGCGCTGGTTGTGCGCAGCAGCACCTCCCACAGGTGTGGGGGAGCGTGACTCCTCACCCCAATTAATGTTGGTCCCGCCGCCCTCACCGCTCGCAGATAAACATAATCGGATGAAGGCAGTGTTCAAGTACTATAATGGGGGGGACTTGCATGCGCTGGACCCATTCCCAGGGGGATCAGAAAAGGGCACGCGCAGGGTAACCTGATTCGGGGGGGGAGCCGGGGAAGCTTGGCGGCTCGTTACTTCTTCACCTATTTGCTGCGCCACAAAACCGGAGGTGGTTTGGTTTCCGCGCCATTTCTCAGCCGCCACTGGCACACAGTCCTGTTGCTGCCTTGCTGGAGGCGCCAGCAGCCCAGCAGGCGCCAGCAGGCGCCAGCAGATAAGCCAGGAGGAGAATGGGGTTACAAGAGGAAGCGTGAGGCCAGAATACACAGCACAAGGCTCTGGTTTACTCGTCCTCCTGGCTGCGCAGGCGCGCGTTGGGGTTGGTCACGCGGATGTTCAGCTGGCGCGCGCGCTCAATGATGCTCTTGCGCTTGAGCGCTGACACGTCATGCGCCACCTCGGCGGCGTACTTCCTGCGCGCGACACAGGGTTGGTATTGCACAGAGTGCATGATGTGCTGGAGCGTGTGGCTACCAGGTGCAACATGTGCCAGGATGCAGTGGCCTGCCGATGCTCGTGCACCAAACAGCACAGCCCTTGCTGCTGGTACTAGTGCAGGTGAAGGTACAGGTGCTGGTGCTCATGGCACTGCCGAGCTGCTGGCACTGGTGCAGCTGGAGCTGCTGGAGCTGGTGCAGGTGCTGGTGCTCCTGGCACTGCCAAGCTGCTGGCACTGGTGCTGCTGGCGCTGGTGCTGCTGCCAGTGCTCCCAGACTCTCTGTTCCTGCAGCTGCTGCCGCTCCTGGTGCTCGCCCTCCTGCTGCTGCAACCGCGCAACCCCACTCGTCCGCCTCCTGCTCCCGCGCCCACCCACCTGTTGTGCATCATGAGCAGCTCCAGGTCCGCCACGTTCTTCACCAGCATCTTCTGGTAGCCGCTGGGCAACACGTGGCGCGTCTTGGCGTTGGTGCCGTACCCGATGTTGGGCATGGGCGCTGTCCCCTTGAACTTCCTGCGCATCCCGTTGTCGATACCTGGGCGGGTGCAGATTGGGTGGGCAGGGCGTGTGTGCTGGGACGCGTGCTGGGTTGTACTTGCGTGTGTATATGTACGTGTGGATATGTGTGTATGTGTGTGTGTGTGTGTGTGTGTGTGTGTGTGT
>LFIK01003258.1_pt1 | contig 13186 bp, 6 predicted proteins | sample 643401 | NCBI WGS metagenome assembly LFIK01 (sample SAMN03777447, study PRJNA286221) | soda lake metagenome | biome: soda lake; feature: Kulunda steppe; material: water; isolation source: sample T5-Br brine of Lake Tanatar-5 | place: Russia: Kulunda steppe | collected 2010-07 | reverse complement strand
GATCGCCCCAAGCTGCCCCGCTGGAAAATCCCGGGGTGCCAAGCCCCCATTCAATACTGCGATCAGTAAACTTGAGTTCTCCCTCACCAGAAAACACAACATTGCCAACAGGTTCCGAAGGAATGATGTCCATGAGTGTCATAATCACGTTTTTTGGAGATGTTTCAATAATATCCGTTACACGTGATGGATCAGATGTATAGGTTAGATAATCCTGATCTAAAAGATCTTTATATATACCATTTACTACATAAATATCATTGTGACCATTGTTGTCATAGTCGGCAATCAATACAGCCCAGCTCCAGTCTGTGGCCTCCGTACCTGTCAGGCGGCCTGCCTCCGAAAATGTGCCATCACCGTTATTTAATTGAAGAGTATTTCGAGTTACTTGATGATAGAAACCACGATCGATATTTGTTGAATATTGATCATAAGTCTCGTAACTCATTTTAGATTTCACTCTTTCCTCAGAGTTGGGAAGCATATCAGAAACATAAATATCCGGCCACCCGTTATTTGTCAGATCAGCGATATCTGATCCCATAGAACTTGAGCTGATACTCTGAATTTTTTTTTCCAGGACTTCCCGAAACGTACCGTCTTTGTTATTGAGGTAGAGATAATCCCGTTCAAAAAAATCATTTGCCACATAGATATCCGGCCATCCATTTCGATTCAAATCGGCAACCGATACACTTAACCCAAAAGCGATGTGGCTACTGTAAATACCGGCTTCATCCGTCACATTCGTAAAATACTCTCCGTCATTTCTGAACAACTTACTGCCTCCCATAGGATCGGGTACTCGTCTTGTTTCACCTGTAATATTATCATATCCTCCTACTGGGTGAAAAGAATTGTTCAATAGATACATATCCAGGTCTCCATCACCGTCATAATCAAAAAAAACGGCATGGGTCGAAAGCCCGGTTACATCAAGACCATATTCAGCAGATTTTTCTTCAAATACAGGAAATTCTGCACCCTCATTTCCAGAAACACCCATGTTTATAAAGAGTTCATTATGCCTTCTATTGCCATCAGGCGAACCCGATTTGGTGATATAAATATCCAGTAAGCCATTACCATTAACATCAGCAAAACTGACTCCTGAAGACCATACCCCCTCTGATAAAAGACCTGCTTTTTCTGTCACATCCTCAAACTGAAAATCACCGCGGTTCAAATATAAACGGTTAGATACCATATTTCCGGCAAAAAAAATATCTGGTAATCCATTATTGTTTACATCTCCTATCGCTACGCCTCCCCCGTTGTAAAAACTACGAAAGATATACATGTTGAATTCTTCGGTTGGATAAAGATTATTTTCAAAATCTATGCCTGTTAGAGAAGGAGGGAGTAACTCAAAGAGATATTTATCAACAACACTTTTATCTTTGGAACAAGAAATAAACACTATGAAAATAGTTAAATAAAAATATCGAGCGTTGATTAACATACACGGAAAATAACAAAAAACTTCGGGATTATTTTACTTTACCTCTCTCATTTTTTTCCTAACCTATTTATATATAAAGTTATCAAAACTTTACTCAAAAATAGCATGAGACTCAAAATACCGTCCATCCCTGAATAAATCGTTTATAATAAACATATGAGAAAAAAAAGTGATCCCTCCAGAAAGTAGATAAAGCGATCACTTTTTAATTTAAACTATTCTAATATTTATTTAGTAACCTGGATTTTGAACGAGATTAGAATTGGTTTCTAATTGATTTCGAGGAATAGGGAATACATTTCTAAATGAAGGGGACACTTCTTTGAATTGCCAGGAATCATTAAAACGTGTTTCACCTTCTTTACCGGCAAATCTAATTTGATCCTGCCGCCTGACTATGTCATAAAATTGCTCACGTCCTCTTTCAGCCAGTAATTTATCAGCATCAAGACTGGTAAAAGGATCAACCCCTGCCCGGTCTCTTATTTCATTAACTAGCATCAGGGCTTCACTGCTTCCGGGCTCCATTCTCCAAAGTGCTTCAGCTTTATTAAGAATTATTTCAGCATAACGCATTACAACAAAATCATTACTCATACTCGTGCCACTTATACCTACTTCAGGTTCATATTTAACAATCCTTGCGCCAGCCTGTCTTAAAGCAAGTGGAGCCAATTCGTTAATGTATGGCGTATGGGTAATCGGAGGACCATCTGGATCAAAACTTTCTACTCCGGCATCATTTACCTGATTGCCTTGCGGATCGAGTAAAGGACCTACCAAAAAATTACTGAGCCGTTGATCCAATGTTCCGGTAGTTTCACTTCCGAGCTCATCTAAACCAACTACAGATCCCTGAGGACCTGGATTTTTATCAGGATCAATATAAGAAGCATAAATATCTGTCGTGGCTTTAAAACCTCCCCAAGGCTGAACACCCATATTAAATGCTTCCTGACCTCCCGCTATATGATGTGTCATGTGCATATGGTTAAATCCTCCTAAAAATACTTCGTCGTAAGGAATTACAAAAATGTGTTCAGGTGAGCCTGTATTTTCTATACTAAAATTAGCAGCATAGTTATCTATTAAATTATAATTATTTGAATTTATAACCTGATCAGCATGAAATATTGCATCCTCCCAACGGGAAGTACCTGTATATACCTCAGCATTCAGATACAGTCTGGTTAAAATAGTGTGAACAACCCATTTGTTCATCCTGCCAATAGTTGCACTTACATCCGTATCTAAATTATCTAGGGTATTAAGCAATTCTTCTTCAACAAAATCAAATACGGCTTTCCTACCTTCTTCAAAATTCGCACTTGGCTGTGAAGGGTTTTCAGGTGCATCCACGAAACTGGTAACGATAGGAACATTACCAAAACTGTCCAGCAACAAATAATAGGAAAAGGCTCTTACTGCTTTGAGTTCAGATATAAAAATTTCAGCAAGTTCCGGATCTGCACCGCCTTGTTCCACTGTAGTCTCAAATTGAAATATAAGTCGATTAGAATTATTTACGCCGGAAAAAAGTGTATTCCACCCGCCGTTTATCGAGGGATCAGATGCAAGAAATGTGTGGCGATGAAGACGAAGCCAAACACCACCATCTTCCCAATCGGCTCCTATTTGAGGAACAACCGCTTCATCAGATGTTACCTCATACAGCGCAGGAAGTCCACCGGAATTACCATACGCGGTAAAAGGGTTGTACGCATCACCTAAAGCCGATATAAATTCTTCCTCATTAGAAAAGAAATCACTAGCCGGAACCTGGTTATTTACATTTTCAACCAAATCGGTACAAGAAACAGCAATAAAAATTGTAATTAGTAATGTAAAACTGCATTTTTTTCTTATAAACATAAGATTCAATATTTTAAATGTTTAAAAATCTAAATTAATACCAACCGTAAATGAACGAGTTGTAAACCACTCGGCGCGTCGCTCAATACCGGGTGCTAAAGCTCCAGCACCACTTCCTACATCCACAAATCTAACTTCCGGATCAATTCCATCATACCCGGTAATAGTAAACAGATTGTTGCCGGAAAAATATAATCTCACTCTTCGTACATCAGATAGAAAGGCTACATTTTCGATGGGGACTGTATATCCAATTGTGAAATTTTGCAAACGAACAAAGGAAGCATTCTCTACCTGCCTGTCAGTAAATGAGGGTGCACTCTGAATATCCGTTAAATCCAGCGCAGATCTTGTAACATTCCAACTTGTAATATTTGAAGGATGCTCAAAAAATACTTTCTGAGTATTCACAAGATCATGGCCAAAAGCACCTCTGATAAACGCTGTGAAATCCCAGTTTCTGAAGTTCAGGCTATTTGTCCACCCAAGCTGAAAATCAGGAAGACCGCTTCCTGCGACAACTCCATCATCCTGGGATGCCTGATCAGTTGTTATTTTATTGCCATCCTTATCAAAAACAAGTTCCCTGCCGTTTTCGTCCACACCGGCAAACCGGGGTGCCCAAATCTGACCAAGTTCTCCTCCTTCTTGAAGTCGAATAAAGTTAACTGCGTTTTGACCGGGTGAACCTGCATTCGCGACAAACCGGGTTTCATCAATAAATTCGACCAATTTGGTATCAAATGTTGAAAAAGTAACAAAACTATTCCATCTAATAGTCGGGGTTTGTATAAAATCGTACCCGAGTGAGATATCTATACCTTTATTATCCATTCTACCCACGTTCCTCCACGTCGTTGGAAATAAATTTGGAGGAACGGGTACTTGAACTTCAAACAGCAAATCGTCTGTAGTTTTTAAATAATATTCAAATGTAGCCTGAAGCCGGTTATTAAACGCCCCAATATCGAGCCCGAAATTCAATTCTTTATTTTCCTCCCATTTTAAGTCAGGATTATTATTACTTACAGGCCCAAAACTTTGTACAAAACTACCCCCAGTAAAAAAGTTGCCCGCTGGAGCAAAACGCAATAGAGAAAGCCCATTTTCAGGAGCATCTTGCCCGGTAATCCCATAACTACCTCTAACTCTGAGGTTGTCAACATGATTAATATCAATCAAATTTGATATATCTGCTCCGGCACCCAAAGCCCAGAATGTACCCCACTTTTCATTATCGCCAAAACGTGATGAGCCTTCCCTGCGCACACTCGCATTCAAAAAATAAGTATCATCAAAATTAACACTTATCCGTCCAAATCCAGCAATCAGCGTATTTGTATCTTTAAAACTATTAATATCGCCCAATCCTCTATCAAACTCCTGGGCAAAGCTGAGATTGTTTGAGCCGACAAAGTCTGAAATGAAATCGCCGCCGCCTATCATTGTGCCGTTGTTTTGAAAATCCTGCCAGGAATATCCACCTAACAGCTCAAGATTTAGTCTGTTCAAATTTGTCGAATAATTAGAAGTTAATTCAAACAAATCACTCCTTCTGTCGAAAGCATTTCTTTCAGCTCTTCCCTGCCCTAAACTTGATTGTGTTGCCTGTCCAACCAACTTGTTTGTCCTTGCAAAAAACAAGTTACTAACTTCATCCGAGGACTCAATTGAATAAAATACGGAAGCTCCTAATCCCGGAATTAAATCATCCAAAAGTAAATCCCCCCTAACAGCTAAATTAAACCTTCTTTCTTCAGCAGTATTCTCAGCTGTTTCAATTATTTGAACGGGGTTGAAATTCAAAAATGCGGCAATGTCAGTAAATCCTCCGGTGTTAACATATCCATCTTCTCTGTAAGCGGAACTAGACTGAGGGATATCTGAACCCATAACCGGAGCTGTAGGATTAAAGGTTGATGCATACCTGAAAGCATCATCAAAACCCCTACTTTCTTCCCTGTTTGTTCCGCTTAAAATTGTAGTTAGACGCAATCGGTTATTGAGGGCATTGTGTGTCATATTCACACGACCATTCATCTGTTGAAAACCTGTTCCACGTTGAATACCCTCATTATCTCTGAAATTTCCGGAAATTCTGTAATTTGTTGTTTCATTACCTCCGGAAATTGATAAACTGTGAATTTGATTTATTCCTGTTTGTGTAATTTCATCAAACCAAATTGTATTCCCCCCCATGTCAAGAATTGGAAATCCGGTATCTTCACTCAGTTGCCTGAATTCGTTTGCAGTAAGTACGTCTGTTTTGTTTCCAACACCTATTGCTGAAACAGAACCATTGTAACTGACATTGGTTCTGCCTGATGCGCCTTTCTTTGTCGTAACAACAATCACACCGGCAGCAGCTCTTGTACCGTAAATAGCAGCAGCAGATGCATCTTTTAATATATCAACACTTGCAATATCATTTGGGTCTATATTCTTCAGTTCTGCCCCGATAATCCCATCGACTACGACCAAAGGCTCTTGGTTTGCACTAAATGTAGATACGCCACGCAATCTTATCGTAGCGTCCTGATTCGGATTTCCACCAGGTGTAGTAACTACCAAACCAGCCACTTTTCCCTGAATCAGCTCAGCGGCACTGTTGACATTTCCAGTCACAAAATCCTCTTCATTTACACTGGAAATGGAACCAGTAATTTGTCTTCTCTCTTGGGATCCGTAACCAACAACCACAACATCACCCAACAGCTGAAGATCCTGAGACAGCTCAACATCTATCTCCGTTCTGCCATCAATTTCTACGACGAGGTCTAGGTAGCCTATAAAAGAAAATTCAAGTGTGTTTAGCCCCTCCGGCACATCAAGTGAGTAGCTACCATCCATATTTGTGGTTGTTCCAATGATAGAGCCAATGGCTTCCTGAGAATCCAACACTATAACATTTACACCGGGCAAAGCAGAGCCGTCTTCAGCATCGGTAACCGTACCGGTCACGTTAGTTCGTTCCTGAGCATAAGCGCCCATACTGCCAAGCAAGAATACAGTTATAGTTAAAAGAGCAATAACTCGTTTAGATGTCTGTGTCGAGTAAAAAATAACATTCAATATACTCCTGAAATGCCCTTGATTACTTGCTTTAAGTAGCCTGTTAATTTTCATATTAAATTTCGTTGGTTGAGGTTTTTTTGTAGAAATCTCATTGACAGTCTGAACTCATTGGTCTAACGAGATTAATTTTATGAATTCATCAGTAAGTAGTTTGGATAGATAATTTTTATATATTAAGTGTAAATATAACACCTACATTATATAAAAGCCCTTCCATAAAACAAAATATTTAATCTTAATTCTTCCTCAGACCTTATAATATTCAATGTAGAATGGCAGAATATAAATAGCGTTTTATTCTATCACTTATATAGTATATATAAACAATTACTTACACGTTTTAAATAGTTCTTCATAAATATCATTTACAAGCGCATGTACTGAAATAATATGAATACTGTCTGGTTGAAATGAAAAAAATTTTTGAAAGATTCATTTCATTTTTGTGCAAAACGGATGGATTCACTCAGAGTCGCTCAACTATTAATAAATATCTGCATCACACAATAAATCTTGCGAAATAAAACAATATAGAAGAGAATTATGGCTCTATGTTGATTCGTGTGGGTAGCCCACAAAATTCGATGCTATTTTAAACATTTTTATTCTATCGGTAGTATTACATGACCCCGATAATACCCAGGTAGCATATGTCATCGAAATTGATCCCAAGCTCTATTAATAACGATCTGTCATCAATTCAGGCTTTTTTAAAATGCTTACTTTCAGTCAAGTAGTTATCAAAAGAAAGAAACTCAACCGACCTTGGCAGTATGAGTTCGGTGGGTAGATTGACCGGAGCGTATGAGATTGCTTGTATAAATCATATCGCTTCGCGTACAGAAGATGAGCGACCGGATCATTGATTACATTCTCAGAGAATTGCGGACCATTGCTTTATACATCTCATAGCGTTGGGAAACCTCCGAACGAGCAATGGCACCGCCCCCGAGTCAAACCTCGGGACAGGCCGGTGGTTTTTGGGTACTTTTTGACACCAAAAAGTACCCAGCAACGTAATCACTTGATTATGCACTACCCAAACTAAATAGAATAGAGCCAGAATTATACTCGTTTGTTACAATCATATAATGATTTTCACTTTCAAGTATTTACAGTAAAATCATTGTGCACAATATGATGACTTATCAATCTCCATCAGAACTAACGAAAAGTATAATAAAGATATCCAACAGGTCTTTTCCGTTAGTAATCTAAAACTTAAAATGGTTGACTAAGGCTCGTCACTGTTCAAGCCCGTTTAATAGGTAGGTCTTCAAATCAGAAATTAATCTGATTTATCTGAAGCCTTTAAGAAGCCTACTTGTCGCTAAAAAATATATACGAATCCCATTTACTGTACCCTTAGCAACTACTATTCCATTGCCATTAAAAAAATCTGAAAATATATATAGCCAGTTCTTCTCTAGGATCGATTTGTTGAATTTATGAAATGAATAGATTCTACTCCAGACACTGTTTCAATATACCCTTAATACTCCGCGCATTGAAATGTGATGTCCGGGAAATGTGCAGACAAAGTCGTAATCGCCCGGTGTGTCGGGAATTTCAAAATAGATTGTTTCACTCTGGCCGGGCTGAAGCATGGATGTATGGAATAAAACTTCATCCATACGGGGAACGAACTCCAGTGCATCCGCATCCAGACCGAGATTCATTGCGGCTTCTCCCACACTATCCGCAGATTCCGGAAGAGTGATCACCACATTATGAGCCATATCATCATCATTTTCAAATGTAAATGCAATTCGGCTGCCAGCCTGAACAGTGATAAGATTTTGATCATATTGCAGGCCCGGTTCTGTAGCCAGCTGAATTCTCACATCCGGCTCTGTATCCCAACCTGCCGGACGTTCCGTTATCTTTTTCGTTGACAGGCCCGGTTCATCACCCGCACGCTCTACACCTGTGCCCTCTGCCACAGCGGATCGTTCACCTTCCGGCAGATTATTCAGAGTGTAATACCCGACCGGATGAAGCAAACTCTGCCCCGCTTCATTGAACACGTCACCGGCCCGTACTTCATTGATATATCCTTCACGCAGTCCATCAACATAAAGCCGAACACTCATCCGGTCATCGGAAACCGACAGCCGTGTGATAGTTTTGTTCTGGCGATTGATCACAGGGCTACCGTAGGCTGCGTCGTAGCGGTAAGTGAAATCAGTTACGCTATAATTGTTGATGTCCATTGCACTTTGGTGATCAACGGGTTTTGTAAACGTGAGGGTAAACCCGTTTGATTCTGCGTTGATTTTCTGCATTTCAAACGGAATTTCGCCGTTCCAGCTCATACGCTGAATTCCATATTGATCTCTGCCTGTGGAACCCCAACCGCGACTTGTCATTCCAACATAGACCTGATTATCCGGACCCCATTCCAGCTTTACAATTCCGGACTGAAATCCTTCCCGGAAATCGAACACGGCTCCCTGGTATTCACCATTTACTTTTTCATGATAAACTCGCATGATCTTGGAATGCCCCTGATCCCCCACCAAAAGCTGCCCAGCAAAAGGACCAACCTGGTCATCATTTTCGATAAGTAAAATATCGGATGTCGATATACCCATAATCGTATGGGGAAACCACGTAGCGGGATTTTTGATCTCCGGGATGCTTTGTGACTGTTCAAAAAGAGTCAGCCCTTCCGAATCGTCGATATCTTCGAATCGAAGATCTAGAGGTGAGCCGTCCATTTCAGTCCAACGCAATCCTTCGGGATGCCCGGCAAAATCACCTTCCTCCAGATGAGTCATCCATCCGGAACCGATCCAGTCCCCCTCATTTTCGGTGTAAAAAATATCGCCTTCTGCATTCAAGCCAAACCCGAGTGGGGAACGAAGTCCGGTTGCAAAAGGTGTCATCTCTCCTTCCTGAGTGATCCGCAACATCCACCCGCGCCAATCGGTCAGGCTGGCGCCATAGCCAATCCACGAGAGATTGAGCGTAACTAGCATATCACCGTTCGGTAGAAATTTGGGGCCGTATGAGTACTCATGATAGTTTCCAGTGAGCGGCCAGCGATAAATAGTTTGATACAGATCTGCATACCCATCGCCATTACTATCCTCGAGACGAACCAGTTCTCCCCTCTGAGCGATGTAATAAGCCCCTTCGCGATACGCTATACCGAGTGGCTCATGCAGACTCTGCCCAAAACGGCTGAATGTTGGATTTTCACTTTGCGGATTATTTACGATCCACACTTCCCCCCTCCGGGTAACAACGGCAAGATTTCCCTCATCATCAAAAGCGAGCCCGCCGGCTTCCATCACGATCTCATCCGGGATATTCAGAGTTGTTATCGAAAAATGATCACCCTCACTTTGATCGGATGATTGTGCAAAAAGTGACTTTTGTCCGAAAAACGTAAACAAGCTCAGTGCGACTATAAAGGGGAAAATGCATGTTTTTGATGGCTTCATAACGTATTTAATAAAATCGTGAATGGATGGTTTCTGATTACCAGATAAGCTGATATCGAATTTCAGATGAATTTTGACCTCGTAACACCGGAATGATGAGTGCCTGAATATCCCCGTTTTCGATGACTTCGGGTGATTGGCCTCCATCATCAAGAATGTCCAAATAGTACTTCCCATTTACCCTGTAGAGCCCGTTTGGCAGCTGTTCCACTGAACTCCCCTGCGCAATTCGTGCAGCGCCGTTATCAACCTGTTCATCACCTTCAAACCGCAGGCTGCGAATGAATTCTGTACCATCATCGGAAGGTGATATATGATCTTCTATCCGTACATCACCATGTCGGCTTATAAATATGGGTTCACCCGCACTATTCAACTGATACTCACCTACTCCATAATCTGAACTCAGCCGGTGATTGTCAAAAGCGTCATCAGATCCAATAATCATAAAAGATATTCCCGATGATTCTTCAACGGCCGCATTCATTGGAACCAAAAGCTGCTCATGTCCCCTTCCCCGCCACATTTCTGATACATCGGCAAAAGGATTTCTCCAGAACTTAAGCAATGCTGCACGATTTAAGTCATAACTATAATGAATTCCACCCGGATGCCCAACGGAAAGAGTGTGTGTTCGTTTCTCCCCATTGTAATTCGTAAAACCGCCGATAATTTCTGCGCGGTCAGATTCCAGCTGAACGGTAAGCGGATCCTGCTGAGCCCCACCGCTATAAGGTTCCGTTGATACCAATGAGCGCCGCTCCATCTCCGGTCCCTCGTAAACCAACGAAGCGTACGCACCCCACCTGATCTGAAAGTGTGTAATTTTTAAAGCGTGAGTACCCTTCTCCAAATGAATAATACGACCAAGCTGTAGTCCACCCACCTCACCTGTGTTTTCAATAAATAATTCATCATTGATATAAAAATTTCCACCGTTATTCATACGCGTTTGAAAAAGATAGTCTCCTGAAAGGGGTACATTCAGCTCTCCGGTGAATGCCGTAGCATATTGTTCACCTTTTGGACTTACTTGTGAAACGTTGAAAGAATCGACGGTACCTTCTACAAGCAGTTCAAGTTCATCAAAATTAACCGGCATTCGTTCACCTTCGTATTCATAAACTCTGAAATTTAGCTCACTGATTGTCAAAGAGTCGGATTGGCCATACAGTTTATACTCCATATTACGAAACGCAACCGGTCCGTGATCTCCCTGTATCATCAGGGGAGACGATTCCGACTCGTCTTCAAAAGCAGCTTCACGTGTTGGACCAGAAAGCTCAACATTTTCCTGAACCCGCACACCGTTCAGCTCCACCCATTCAAAACGGGCATTTGCTGTTTTATTTCCGGTATCATCAAACCGTGGTGCCCTGAACAGGATATGGTACTCCTGCCACAGGCCGGGAGCCAGTGCCGCATTTACCGAAGGTGCCGATCCCTCAAAATGTTCATATCCATGGGGACGTGACCCATCCCAGCGTGCATAAATTCCGCCAAGATCAGAAAATTGCGGCTCCTCCACTCTCCAGCTATCGAGGATCTGCACCTCGTACCGCCCCTGGAAATAGAGACCGGAATTGGAGCCCCGCGGTACAAGAAATTCAAGTTTCAGCTCGATATCACCATGTTCAAAACCTGTAAAAATATGATCCTCATCACCATCACCTAGGTTCACCAAAACGCCGGTTCCATCCGAAATTTCCATCGAGTGTTCTGTCTGGTAATCGGATTGAACATTCCCTGCAATCGTCCAATTGTCGCCGGTGGTCTGAAATTCGGTTAGTTGGTCTAGCTGTAGTTTCTGCATGGGAAGAGTTCTGATCTCTTCGGAACCGAGCTCCTGCTTCTCTTCAGCTTCCAATGAACAGCCGGCTGTAATAATCAGCATAAAAAGAATAAATCCTGTAAACTTGTTAAGTGTGTTCATTCTGATAATTCGTGATATTGGCATTTAATAAATACGTTTGACTGTTTAATACAAAAATAAAACAGCTTGATAGCCCTAAGAAATGTGTTGGAAATGTGTAATTATATTCGTTAAAACATCTAACTATTATATGGAAGCTCTTCCAAAAAGAAAAATAAAATGTTATAAACTTTTTTAGATTGGTTCAGGGCACGCCTTCAACATTTTTTAGATTCTGATCTGCTCGTTTATCCACCTTATTTTCCTGCAAACGGTCCTCAACAATTAAAGCAATTGGGCCTACCAAAAAGAGTGCATAGAAAGGTGCATATACAAATTCATTCAGCCTTAATATCATCTCAAAAAATGCGATAATCAGAACGACGACATTTTGTCCTGTACGACTCTTTACCGTTGTTTTTGGATCTGTCAACATAAAGAGAGCAAAGAGCTGGTACATTGGGCCGGTCAAAGGCGCAACTTCAGCAAGAAACAGATCTCCCGTATACACGCTTCTTACCCACGCAAAAGCTACAAAAGCAAGAATATAGGTCAAGGCAATATTCAACCGATTGATTTTCCAGAGCGACACCAGGCCAATCATCCAGATAATGAACATCGCCCAAGTCTATATATATATATAGCATTTAAAGTTCTATATTCACTGTTTGAGAGATTAAATTCCTGCATGCCGTTATTATTGCAATCAACAACGGAAACTGACGCCCCTACAGAAGTAATCTACGGATTGATGTGCTCGGTTTTTGGATCAAGCTGTGGTCTTGTGTGAGTAAACTCAACCCTGAGTTCTTTTGAAACCTCTTCCAGGAAAACTCCATCACGCTCTATTAGCTCACTGCGATCTGCAAAAGCGTGATCATGGTAATATGAGTCTATCTGCTTAAGCAGGCTCGGCACTGCAAACAGACCCGCATAAAAGAGTATAAGTCTAATCTGTATAATCGTTGCTCGTATCATCTAAAAAGGGACTATGCAGTACTCCCAATATTTCGAGTTTCGATGGTTGATTTCTAGTTTTCGGAAGCTAATTCAGTATTTGTGCAAATTAAACGGATTTTCTGTAGATAAACGTCATCAACTCAATATTTTAGACCCATGGGTCATCAATTCCAAGCAAGCCTCGCGTTCTAACTGCGCCTTCAAGAGATTGGCGAATGGATTAACTTGCAGTCACTCTGTGAGATTGGCCTTCGTATTGACAAACCCGGCAACAATGGTGGACAATCCTGCAAACCAATTCGGTGGATGATTCGCGGGTTGTTTCTTCAGTACCTGTAACAGCTGAGTGACCCACAACTGGAAGATCAATTGATTGACCGGTTGAGTTTTCGGCGATTCGCCAGTTTAACACTGGATCAAACTGTGCCAGATTTTACAACCTTTTGGCGGATT
>LFIK01003256.1_pt1 | contig 13196 bp, 8 predicted proteins | sample 643401 | NCBI WGS metagenome assembly LFIK01 (sample SAMN03777447, study PRJNA286221) | soda lake metagenome | biome: soda lake; feature: Kulunda steppe; material: water; isolation source: sample T5-Br brine of Lake Tanatar-5 | place: Russia: Kulunda steppe | collected 2010-07 | reverse complement strand
TAGGGGATCTCGATGTGCGCCGACAGGCGCGCGCGCTCCTGCGCCATCTCGTCGGTAATCTCGGGCCCCTTGCGCGGCTCGATCGAATCCATGAGCTGGGAGAAGGCGAACACGCCGATCAGCACGGGCAGCATGCTTACCCCCGAGGACAGCGCCTCGAAGCCGAAATCGAAACGCACCTGCCCGCCCGGCGAGATGCCCGTCGTCGCGATCAGCAGCCCGAGCGCGCCCGCGATGCACCCCTTGAGCATCGCCCCCGAAGACAGTGATCCGACGAGCGTGATCGCGAAGATGACCAGCGTCGTGATCTCCCAGGGGCCGAAATTGAGGCTGAAGCGCGCCACGACCGGTGCGATGGCGACGAGAATGCCGACACTGAAAATTGTGCCGAGAAACGACGACCCGATCGCGATGCCGAGCGCCCGGCCCGGCTCACCCCTGCGCGCCATCGGGTGGCCGTCGAAGACCGTCGCGATCGAGGACGGCGTGCCCGGAATGCCCAGCATGATCCCGGAGATCATGCCGCCCGCATAGCCGCCGACAAGGATCGAGATCATCAGCGCCAGCCCGGCCGTGGCGTCCATCGCGAAGGTGAACGGGAAGGCGAGGACAACGCCCATGGTCACGGTGAAGCCCGGAATCGACCCGGCGATCACGCCGCAGATCGTTCCCAGCACGATCAGCGCAAGAAGCTCGAGCACGAAGACTTCGCCGATCGCCTGGACTATGAAGTGATCCATGTTCGCACCGTCAGTGTTTGAAGGCGGCGCCCGGCGACGTCACGGGAGCCAGATACGCAGAAGCTGCGTGAAGACGTAGTGAATGGACAGGGTCGCCACGACGGTGATCGTCGCGGCGATCGCCAGCGATCGCAGATCGAGCCGTCGCGCGATCATGATCTGACCCACCATCAGGAAGACCAGCGTCGCCGGCACGAAGCCGAACATGCGCATCCCGGCGACATAGAGCGCGAAGAGCGCGAACATCGCGCTGACCATCCAGTAATCGCGCAACGTGCGCGCAATCCCGGCGACATCGACGCGCAGTGTTGCCCGTTCCATCACGACCGTGCGCACAAGCAACAGCACCGAGAGCATCACGATGATGGCGAGGAGGAACCGCGGAAAGGTCGCGGGCGCGGCGCGAAATGCGGAGCCCGGGGGAAAGCCGAGTGTCTCGCGAAACATGATCGCGGACAGAATCAGCATGCCGAGGGCAAAGGACATGTCGCGCGTCATTCGGCTTCCCCCATCTCGTCGCCGTGGACATCATCGCGGCCCAAGCGTCGCACGGGGCCGCAGGCGATGCGGACCCGTGCGCGCGCGGCCGGTTACATCTGCAACAGGTCGGCCAGCCCCTCGAGCCGCTCTTCGGCCGCCTCGAAGAAGGCTCGCTGCTCCTCGGGGCCCATGTAGCGCACGATGGAGCCGAGTTCGTCCTCGATCCGCTCCTGCAACTCCGGCGATTCCGCGGTCGCGCGGAAGGCGTCGGCGAGACGCTCGATGATCGGCTCGGGGGTGCCCGCCGGCGCGAAGAAGCCGCGGCTCGTGGCGTTGACCATGTCGTAGCCGAGCTCGTTGAAGGTCGGCGTGTCGGGCAGCTGCGGCAGCCGCTCGTCATGGGACACGGCGAGCGCGACGAAGGTGCCCTCCTCGATCTGCGACTGGGCGGAGGCATAGTTGGTCATGGTGCCCGCGATCTCGCCACGCTGCACCGCCGTGATCGCATCGCCCGTGCCCTCGTAGTCGATGTAGCGCAGGGCGTCCTGATCGAGACCGAGCGACTCCATCATCATCGCGACGAAGAAATGCGATGTCGATCCGGGGGTGATGCCCCAGGCGAGTTCGCCGGGATTTTCCACGACATAGTCGCGGAACTCGTCGAGCGTCTCGATCTCTAGGCCGCTGTTGATGGTGGCCATGTTCGGGGTCTGGGTGATCAGCGACACGGTCTCGAATGCATCGAAAGAGTAGTCCACGACCCCCGAAATGCGCGCCGCGGCGATCACTTCGTGACTGCCGAGCAGCGTGTAGCCATCGGGGTCGGCATCGCGAACCTCGCGCGAGCCCGCCGTGGCGGACGCGCCGGCCATGTTCACCGGTACGATGGAAACGCCGAGCTCCTCTTCCGCCTCGTTTGCGAAGAGCCGGAAGATGATGTCCGTCGCCCCGCCCGGGGAATACGGGATGATCAGGCGGATCTGTTCGCTGGGATAGTCGGCGTAATCCTCGGCGGCGGCCGCTCCGGCCGCGACGCCGAGCACGGCGCTCATGGTCACGATCCGTGCGCCCCTTGCGAAATCGATACTGCTTTTCATGGCTTCTCTCCTGTTGGTTGAACGGAGCGTGATGGTCGGGCAGGAAGCTGGGTTCCGAGCGGGCCATCGCTGGCGATTTCGACACGTTCACGCACTTGGCGCCGCTCCTCATCGCTCCTCTGGATGCGTCACGACGACGCGCCATATTTCATGGTAACGCCGAAACCGGCGCGGATGCCAATGCACATTCGTCATGAGCGTATGACGGTCGCGCAAGTGGAGCCCAGGCGAGGGGCGCAACGCCGGGCCCGGACGCGCGAATATGATGCAACGTGGCGGCCGAAAGCCGCCCCATCGGGCATCGCGGCGTCCGGTGCACGGCGCGGCTCAAAAGACCTTCCCACGCGCGTCGATCCGCCAGAGACGCTCGACCACGCCGCCGCGCAGGCCGACATACCAGTCATGCAGGTTGCATGTCGGGTCGCAATGTCCCGGGATCAGCCTAAGCCGGTCGCCCGGGCGGAGACGGTTCTGCGGATCGGCGAGGACCGTATGCTCGTCAGAGCAGCCGAGCACCTCGAAGCGCGCATCGGTGACCTTCGGTAGCCCGCTGTCGAGCGTCAACGCCTTGAGTCCGGCATCGCAGATCGCGCGGTCGGGCCGGGCATGGCTCATCACCTCGGTCAGGACGAAGAGCGCATGCTCGAAGTCGCGAACCGCCCCGCCATCGGCGGCCCGGTTCGCGGCGTAATCGGCGTCCATGAAAGCATAAGAGCCGCATTGCAGCTCGTTATAGACCCCGGACGCGGTCTCGAAGGCATAGGTGCCGCTGCCGCCGCCACCGATGATGTCGCAGGCCAGACCCGCCGCCGCGAGCCTCTCCACCGTCTCGCGCACCTGCACCACGGCCGACGCGATCGCCGCCTCGCGGTCGGCGTGTGCGCGCAGATGCTGCGCTCGGCCATGATAGGCCTGAAGCCCGGCAAAATGCAGACCGGGCGCATCGGCGATCGCCCGCGCGAGCCCGAGCGCCGGCGCACCCGGCGCAACGCCGCACCGCCCCGCGCCGCAGTCAATCTCGACGAGCACCTCGAGCCGCGTCCCGGCGGCCATGACCGCGCGCGACAGCGCGCCCACATTCTCGAGATCATCGACACAGACGAGGACCCGCGCCCGCCCGGCCAGATCCGCCAGCCGGCGCAACCGCGCGGCACCACGCAGCTGGTTGGTGATCAGCACATCGCCGACGCCGCCGCGCACCAGGCTTTCGGCTTCCGAGAGCTTCTGGCAGCATATCCCGCAGGCGCCGCCCGCTGCGATCTGGTGACGCGCGATGGCGCTCGACTTGTGCATCTTTGCATGGCTGCGAAGCCGGATGGCGTGTGTCTCGACATGCGCGCGCATTGCGGCGATGTTGCGGTCGAACGCGTCGAGGTCGATCACGAGACAGGGCGTGAATATCTCGGTTTCAGCCATGCCCGGACGTGCAGGGATGTCGTGGCCGAGTTCCAGCCCGCGCAGGTCCCCGGTCTCGATGACAGTCTCGGTCATTGGTCCTCCCCGCTCGGGTTGCAGGTTCAGCCGGTCACGGCCTCGATCGGCGTCCTTGATCGATGCGTGCGCATGATGCGCTCATAGGCGGGAAGCACCGCCGCACCGCCGGTATGCAGGAAGACGACCCGTTCGCCGCGCTTGTAGCGGCCGGCACGTATCATGGCGATCAGCCCCGCGAAGCCCTTGCCCGAATAGACCGGGTCGAGCAGGATCCCTTCGACGTTGGCGAGCAGGCGGATCGCGTCGAGCGTATCCGGCGCGGGGTAGCCGTAGCCCGGCCCGACATGGGCGTCATCGGCCTCGACCGCCCCCTCGGGCAGTTCGAAGGGATGCCCCAGGAGCGCGAGCGTCTCCTCGGTCAGCCGTTCGACATTCGCGATCTGGCGCTGGCGCGGCGCGCGCACCGAAACCCCGAGGATCGGCATCGGCCAGCCGAGCATCGCCGCCCCCGCCACGAGACCGGCCTGCGTGCCCGCCGACCCCGTCGCATGCACGAGCGCATCGGCCTGCATCCCCTGCGCGTCGAGCTGCGCGGCGAGTTCGTGCATGCACCGCACATACCCAAGCGCACCGACGGCGTTCGACCCACCCCCGGGAATGGCATAGGGGACCCGCCCCTGAGCAGCGAGCGTTCGCGCCCTGGCCTCGACCTCAGCGTTCATGTCGAGGCCGCTCGCGCGCTCCTCGAGCGTGCATTCGAACAGCTCGTCGAGAAAGACGTTGCCGGAGGTGTCGTAGGCCGCTCCGAGATCCGGGACGCGCCGCTCCAGCAACGCCACGCAGGACATGCCGCAACGCGCCGCCGCCGCCGCGGTCTGACGCACATGGTTGGATTGCGTGGCGCCGTGGGTGACGATGGTGTCGGCACCGTGGCGCAGCGCATCGGCGAGCAGGAATTCGAGCTTGCGCGTCTTGTTGCCACCGGTCGCGAGGCCGGTGCAGTCGTCGCGTTTGATCCATATCTCCGGCCCGTCAAGCAGCTCGGAAACCCGGTCGAGCCGTTCGAGCGGCGTGGGAAAATGGCCCAGGGCGAACCTGGGAAATCTGTTGAGAAACATCGGGCACCTCCGCCGCGCAGCTTCAGCGAGGACGGGGTGGCTGGCAATTGCAAGTTGCGAATGCCGTGATGCGCCGCGCGCATGAGGGCGAAGAAGCGAAGCGGCCCCTCACATGGGCAGCACGATCGGAACGAGAAGCACGCTCACCGCCATCGTCCCGCGGATGACCGGAACGCCGATGCGCAGGAAATCCGCGAAGCGGTCATTGCCGGGGCCGATCACGAGCATGTTCACCGGCGAGGAGACCGGGATCATGAAGGCCGCCGAGGCCGCGAGCGCCACCGTCATCACGACGGGATAGGGCGACGCCCCCCTCGCCCGCCACCGCCAGCGGCATCATCAGACGCCCCGCCGAGCCGGCGCCGCCGAACTGCGACACGGCACCGCCGCTATCGGCCGTTCGGGACCGAACGCCCGATGTTTCGTTGATTTCGACCAATGCGGCCCGGCGCAGCAAGCGCCCCGCGAACCGGCCCGACAACATGTCGCGGGGACGCGGCGTCCGTATCGGCCGCATCCCCGCCTTGCTCAGCTACAGCCGCTCGTCGCGCCGCAGGTGTTGCACTTCATGCAGGTGCCGTTGCGCACCAGCGTGTAGTTGCCGCATTCGTTGCAGGCTTCGCCTTCGAAGCCCTGCATGCGGGCCTTGGCGCGCGCGTCGAGCTGCGCGACGGCGACAGTCTCGGAGGTGGTCATGCTGCGCTCATGGGTCACGCTTTCGATCTGGGCCGCCGCGTCCGCCGCCCCCTGAAGCGCCACCAGCTCATGCGGCAGCCGCTTGCGCAGGTAGCCCGAGGAGCTGATCTGGCGCAGCACCTCAAGCCCGCCGGCCGCGGCCTCGCCATGCGACGGTGTCCGGCCCTCGGACTCGCCGCCGCCGAGGTCGTCGAAGCTCGCACCCTCCGGTTTGACATGGGCGAGATCGGTGCGGTCGAGATAGCTGACCGCGAGCTCGCGGAAGATGTAGTCGAGGATCGAGGTGGCGTTCTTGATCGAGTCGTTGCCCTGCACCATCCCGGCGGGTTCGAACTTGGTGAAGGTAAAGGCGTCGACGAATTCCTCGAGCGGCACGCCGTATTGCAGACCCACGGACACCGCGATGGCGAAGTTGTTCATCATCGCGCGAAAGCCCGCACCCTCCTTGTGCATGTCGATGAAGATCTCGCCGAGCTTGCCGTGCTCGTATTCGCCGGTGCGCAGATAGACCTTGTGGCCGCCGACGATGGCCTTCTGGGTGTACCCCTTGCGCCGCTCGGGCAGCTTCTCGCGGCTCGAGCGCACCTCCTTTACGATGACCTTCTCGACGACCTTCTCGGCGAGCATCGCGGCCTTTTCGTGCTGCGTACCGCTGGCGAGCACCTCCTCGGCCTCCTCGTCATCCTCGACGAGCGCGGCGGCGAGCGGCTGCGAGAGCTTGGAGCCGTCGCGATAGAGCGCGTTGGCCTTCACGCCGAGCGTCCAGGACAGCTCGTAGGCGTCGAGACAATCCTGGATCTCCGCGCTCGCGGGCATGTTGATCGTCTTCGAGATCGCGCCCGAGATGAAGCCCTGCGCTGCCGCCATCATGCGGATATGGCTGTCCACCGAGAGCGCGCGCGTGCCGGTCTTGCCGCACGGCGCCGCGCAGTCGAAGACCGGGTAATGCGCGGGCGCCAGATGCGGCGCGCCCTCGAGCGTCATGGTGCCGCAGACATGGTTGTTGGCGGCCTCGATCTGCGACTTCGTGAAGCCCAGATGGCGCAGCAGATCGAACCCCGGGTCGTTCAGCCGCGCCGTCGGAATCCCGAGCGTGTCGCGGCAGAATTCCTCGCCCAGCGTCCATTGGTTGAACACGAAGCGGATATCGAAGGCCGCCGGCAGCGCCGCCTCGATGCGCGCGATCTCCGCCTTGCCGAAGCCGTGCCCGATCAGCGCCTGGTGATTGATGCCCGGCGCGTCACGCAGCGTGCCGTGGCCGACGGCATGCGCGGTGATCTGCTCGATCTGGCCGGGCGTGTAGCCCAGCGAGCGCAGCGCTGCGGGCACGGCGCGGTTGATGATCTTGAAATATCCGCCGCCGGCGAGCTTCTTGAACTTCACCAGCGCGAAATCGGGCTCGATCCCGGTGGTGTCGCAATCCATCACGAGCCCGATCGTGCCGGTGGGCGCGATCACCGTGGCCTGCGCGTTGCGGTAGCCATGCGCCTCGCCGAGGCGCAGCGCTTCGTCCCAGACCATCCGCGCGAGCTCCGCGAGCCGCGGCTCGGGGCAGTTGCCCGCATCGAGGGGCACCGGCGGCACCGCCAGCGCCTCGTAATCCTCGGCCTGACCATAGGCGGCGCGGCGGTGGTTGCGCATCACGCGCAGCATGTGATCGGCGTTGCGCGCATAGCCCGCGAAGGCGCCGAGCTCGCCGGCCATTTCCGCCGAGGTGGCATAGGACACGCCCGTCATGATCGCCGAGAGCGCCCCGCACAGCGCACGGCCCGCGTCGCTGTCATAGCTCAGCCCCATCGTCATCAGGAGCCCGCCGAGATTGGCATAGCCCAGCCCGAGGGTGCGGAAATCGAAGGAGCGCTGCGCGATTTCCTTCGAGGGAAACTGCGCCATCGCCACGCTGACTTCGAGCGTCACCGTCCAGAGCCGCGCGGCATGCATGTAGGCTTCGGCGTCGAAGGCCCCGTCGCGCTGGAAGGCGAGCAGGTTCATCGAGGCGAGGTTGCACGCCGTGTCGTCGAGGAACATGTATTCCGAGCACGGGTTCGAGCCGCGGATCGCACCGTCCTCGGGGCAGGTATGCCAGGCATTGACCGTGTCGTGAAACTGGATGCCCGGATCGGCGCAGGCCCAGGCGGCGTGGCCGACCTGCTCCCAGAGATCGCGCGCCTTCACGGTCTTGGCCACCGAGCCGTCGGTGCGCCGCGTCAGGTGCCAGTCGTCATCCTGGCGCACCGCCTCGAGAAAGGCGTCGGTCACGCGCACGGAGTTGTTCGAGTTCTGCCCCGAGACGGTGACATAGGCCTCGGAGTCCCAGTCCGTGTCATAGGTGGGAAACTCGATGCCGGTATAGCCCTGGCGGGCGTATTGCAGCACGCGGTTGATGTAGGTCTCGGGGATGGCGACCTTCTTGGCCGAGCGGATCGCGGCCTTGAGCGCGGCGTTGCGCGCCGGGTCCGTCGCAGCCTCCGCGTCACCGTCCCAGGCCCCCACGGCGGCGAAGATCTCGCCGAGCCGGGCCTCGTGCATCTTGGAGCCGGCGACGAGGCTCGCCACCTTCTGCTCCTCGATCACCTTCCAGTTGATGAAGGCCTCGATATCGGGGTGATCCATGTCGGCGATCACCATCTTGGCCGCGCGCCGCGTCGTGCCGCCCGACTTGATTGCCCCCGCCGCGCGGTCGCCGATCTTGAGAAAGCCCATCAGCCCCGAGGACTTGCCCCCGCCCGAGAGCGGCTCGCCCTCGCCGCGCAGCGACGAGAAGTTCGTCCCCGTGCCGGAGCCGTACTTGAACAGCCGCGCCTCGCGCACCCACAGATCCATGATCCCGCCATCATTGACGAGATCGTCGCTGACCGACTGGATGAAGCAGGCGTGCGGCTGCGGGTGCTCATAAGCGGACTTGGAGCGCGTCAGCTTGCTGGTCTTGGGGTCGACATAGAAATGCCCCTGCCCCGGCCCGTCGATGCCGTAAGCCCAATGCAGCCCCGTGTTGAACCATTGCGGCGAGTTGGGTGCGGCCATCTGCCGGGCGAGCATGAAGCGCATCTCGTCGTAATAGGCGCGCGCATCGGACTCCGTGGTGAAATAGCCGCCCTTCCAGCCCCAGTAGGCCCAGGCCCCGGCGAGCCGGTCGAAGACCTGCCGCGCCGACGTCTCGCCACCGAAGCGCTGCGCCTCGGGCAGCTCATTGAGCGCCGCCTCGTCGGGGACCGAGCGCCACAGGAACTCGGGGACGTCCTTTTCCTTCACCGGCTTGAGCCGCGCGGCGACCCCCGCCTTGCGGAAGTATTTCTGCGCGAGCACGTCCGCCGCGACCTGGCTCCAGCTTTCGGGAACCTCCACCGCCTCGTTGCGAAACACCACCGTACCATCCGGATTGCGAATCTCGGAGGCCGTCGTGGTGAAGGCGATTTCGGCATAGGCATCCTGCCCGGCCTCGGTGAACCTGCGCTCGATCTTCATCTGCTCCGCCTTTCCAACTGTCCCTCGCGGGGCCGCGGCGACACGGCGCCACTCTACCCCAACATAATGTGTTCCGACAGGGATTCGACCGGCTGGCGCAGCCCGCGCTTTCGTGCCTGTTATCCTGCCGTATCGCCGCTCATGGTCTATATGTTGTGGCCCTCCGAACGGTTCCCACAATCTGCCGTAGGTGGGCGCCTCCGGTCAACGGAAATTCGTCATCGATACGACATGTTTTCAAGTTGACACGGCGGCCGTTGCGTGACGCCCACGCCTGCCGCTGAGAGACGCGAATCAGGCGCAATCCGACGCCCGCGGCGCGCAGGGCGCGCTATTAATGGGCGCAGGCAATCAGGAGGTCGCGATATGGCCGATCCGCGCGTCATCTTCACCCCGTCCGGCCGGCGCGGACAGGTCGCGCCGGGCACCACCGTGCTCGCGGCGGCGCGCGCGCTCGGCGTCGATCTCGACTCGGTGTGCGGCGGGCGCGGGATCTGCTCGAAATGCCAGGTCGCACCGGCCTTCGGCGATTTTCCCAAGCATGGCATCACCGCACGCGACGACGCCCTTGCGCCCCGCACCGCGGGCGAGGAGCGCTACGATGCCAAGCGCGGGCTCGCGCCCGGTCGCAGACTGGGCTGTCAGGCGGCCATTCTGGGCGACGTCCTGATCGACGTGCCGCCCGAATCGCAGGTCCACAAGCAGGTGATCCGCAAGGACGCCGATGCGCGCGCGATGGTGATGGACCCGGCGACGAAACTCTTTTTCATCACCGTGGCCGAGCCCGACATGCACGAGCCGGCGGGTGATCTCGAGCGCCTGACCCGCGCGCTCGCCGCGCAATGGGAGCTGCCCGAACCCGAGGCCGGCCCGGCGATCCTGCGCCGGCTGCAACCCGCGCTGCGCCGGGGCAACTGGCGGGTGACGGTCGCCATCCATCGCGACGGCCCGGATGCGCGCCCGCAGATCACCGGGATCTGGCCGGGCTTTCACGAGGGCGGGCTGCATGGCCTCGCCGTCGATCTCGGCTCGACGACGATCGCGGCGCATCTGTGCGATCTGGATAACGGCGCGGTTCTCGCCTCGGCCGGGGTGATGAACCCGCAGATCCGCTTCGGCGAGGACCTGATGAGCCGGGTGAGCTACGCCATGATGACGCCGGGCGGCGCCGAGGCGATGACGGCGGCGGTGCGCACGGCGCTCGACGCGCTCGCGGCCGAACTGGCGGCTGGGGCGGGGATCGACGCGGACACGATCCTCGAGCTCGTCGTGGTCGGCAACCCGGTGATGCATCACCTGTTTCTCGGCATCGACCCGGTCGAGCTCGGCCAGGCGCCGTTCGCGCTCGCCACCTCGGACGCGGTGCGTCTGCCCGTCGGCGCGCTCGGTCTCGGCGGCGTCGGGGCGCAGGCGCAACTCTACATGCCGCCCTGCATCGCCGGGCATGTCGGCGCCGACGCCGCCGCCGTCGTGCTTGCCGAGGCACCGGAGGAGTCGCAGGATCTGGTGCTCATCGTCGATGTCGGTACCAATGCCGAGATTTTCCTCGGCGACCGGCGCCGGGTGCTCGCCTGCTCGTCGCCCACCGGTCCCGCTTTTGAGGGTGCGCAGATCTCGGCCGGGCAGCGCGCCGCCCCCGGCGCCGTCGAGCGCGTGCGCATCGACCCCGCCACCGGCACGCCGCGCGTGCGGGTCATCGGCTGCGACGCCTGGTCGGACGACCCGGCCTTCGATGCCGCCGTGACCGGGATCTGCGGCTCGGGCATCATCGAAGCCGTCGCCGAGATGCGCATGGCCGGTCTGGTGGACGCCAGCGGCCGCATCGGATCGCCCGCGCAGACCGGCTCCGATCGCTGCGTCCCCGACGGGCGCACCCATGCCTACCTTCTGCACGAGGGGCCGGCGGGGCGCATCCTCGTCACCCAGGGCGATATCCGCGCGATCCAGCTCGCCAAGGCCGCGCTCTACGCCGGCGCGCGGCTGCTGATGGACGAGCTCGGCGTCGAAAGCGTGGACCGGATCGTGCTCGCCGGGGCGTTCGGCGCGCATATCTCGCCGCGCCACGCGATGGTGATCGGCATGATCCCCGACGCACCGCTCGCACGCGTGAGTTCGGCCGGCAACGCCGCCGGCACCGGCGCGCGCATCGCGCTGTGCAGCGCGGCGGCGCGCGCCGCCATCGAAACCACCGTCCGGCGCATCCACAAGGTGGAGACCGCACTCGCCCCGCGCTTTCAGGAGCATTTCATCGCCGCGACCGCCCTGCCGCATGACAGCGCAGTGTTCGCGCACCTCGCCGACGCCGGCACGCGCCTGCCGGGTCCCGATTTCTCGGCCTCCGAGGCACCGGAGCGCCGCCGCAAGCGGCGTAGCCCCGCCGGATGAGCGCTTGACGCGCAGGACAGCTTTGCTTAGCTAAGTCGCGTCGCGGGTGTAGCTCAATGGTAGAGCAGCAGCTTCCCAAGCTGACGACGAGGGTTCGATTCCCTTCACCCGCTCCACGTCACGACATTTCCTCTTTTTGCTCAACGGCTTACGCTTTTGAGTGCAAAAAACGGATTGCGAGCCCATAACGCGACCGCCGATACGCGTCCTGACGGTCAATTCCTCCGGTGATCAGACCATCCTCATGCTCCGGCGAACCCAACTTCAACAGCTAAACCCGTAAGCGATTGATATTATTGAGGCGAGATGGCGGCTTTTGCCACAACCTGGCAGTTTCAGAAGGGTGTTTTCAGATCGAGAGCGTCAAAGAGGTCGAGTTGCTTCGGTTGCTGCCGGTTGAGTGTTGTCCTGGTGGCGGGGCCGATGCGCGCCACATGCTGCTGAATGCGCTCCAGAAGATCGAGGGCGGTTCTGGGGCTTGCGCTGTGGCCCTTGGCCTTCAGCCGCATGCGCATGACGCGGTAAAGGACGAGGGCCAGAAAGCAGATCATGGCGTGGGCGCGAATACGATCGGGCAGGCGGTGGTGGACCGGGGCGATCTCGATGTCGGATTTGAGCACGCGGAAGCCGCGCTCGATGTCGGCCAAGCCCTTGTAGTGCGCGACAGCTTCAGCGGGACCAAGGTCCGGCGCGTTGGTGATCAGCGCCAGCTTGCCATCGAAGAGTTCTGCCTGTGCGACGGCGTCTTCGTCGACCGACCAGCTGAACCGATCCGCGTTGAGATCGGCCTTGAGGAAGCGGGTCACCTCGGCCTCCGCGACGGCACGGGTTAAGCGGCTGTAAGCCACGCGGTCCGAGGCGCGACGCCCCTTGGCCGTCTGTCCAGCATCCTGCGCATCCAGCTTGCCAACCATCTTGTCGGCCATGGTTTCCAGTTCGGCAATGCGCGCCCGGCGCCGTTCTCCCTGTTCCGCCGCGCGCAGCGGGTCATGGGCGGCGATCAGGCGGTGGCCTGCAAAGCGGTCTTCGGCCAGCCCATCCTCGTCAATGCTCAACGCCCGGAAGGTCTCGATCAGATCGCTGTAACGCCGCGCAGGAACGGCCAGGATGAACTCCAACGTGCGCCCATCCTGCTCGGCCAGTGTCGTCAGGGCGCCGATGTTATCGAGGCTCAGGAGCCCACGATCGGCCACCAGGATGACGCGCTCCATGGGGAAGCGCTGCAGCACGGTGGTCAGCATGGCCTGCAGCGTCTTCGTCTCCGCCACGTTGCCCGGATGCACGGTATGCATCAGCGGCAAGCCCTCGGCAGTCTGCACCACGCCCAGAACGAACTGGCCGGCGATGCCGCCGTTCGCCTGCGGCTCACCCTTGTTCATGCCATAGGCCCGGAGATCCTCCTCGACCTCCCCCTCCTCATGGATCCGAACGGTGGTCAGGTCATAAAAGACGACGGTCAGATCGCGGTCGACCAGAGGGCGGATCTGGCGGGCCAGCCCGGTCTCAACCCTGTCGACGTTGTCCATCAGCGCGTCCATGGCGCGCAGGAGATGATGATGCTCGACCTGGGGGCATATCGGGCATGGCCACGGTGTCCAACCAGCGCAGGCACCCCAGCTTGCTTACGGGGTCACACAGGCGATTGAAGACCATGGCCCTCACCAAGGCGTCCGCTTTGATCTGCCGACGCCCTGATCGCATCGCACGTCCAAGGGCGCGGTCGAAGCCAAGGTCCTTCCAAAGCTCGTGCAGGGCAAAGACGTTGCCATAGGCCTTGGAGC
>LFIK01003254.1_pt1 | contig 13201 bp, 10 predicted proteins | sample 643401 | NCBI WGS metagenome assembly LFIK01 (sample SAMN03777447, study PRJNA286221) | soda lake metagenome | biome: soda lake; feature: Kulunda steppe; material: water; isolation source: sample T5-Br brine of Lake Tanatar-5 | place: Russia: Kulunda steppe | collected 2010-07 | reverse complement strand
TGGCCGCCGAGGAACTTCGTCGCCGAATGCACGATGATGTCGGCGCCATGCTCGAAGGGCCGCACCAGATACGGCGTGCCCATGGTGTTGTCGACGATCAGCGGAATGTTGTGCTTCTTCGCGATCTCGGCGATTGCCGCGATATCGACGATCACGCCGCCGGGATTGGCGATCGATTCGATGAAGATCGCCTTGGTCTTGTCGGTGACGGCGGCGTCAAAAGTGGCGGGATCCTCGGTATCGGCCCATTTCACCTGCCAGCCGAAATTCTTGTAGGAATGGGTGAACTGGTTGATCGAGCCGCCATAAAGCTTCTTGGCCGCGATGAACTCGTCCCCCGGCTCCATCAGGGCGTGCAGCGTCAGGAACTCTGCCGCGTGGCCGGACGCCACCGCAAGCGCCGCCGTACCGCCTTCGAGCGCCGCGACGCGCTGCTCCAGAACCGCGCAGGTCGGGTTCGTGATGCGCGAATAGATGTTGCCGAAGGCCTGCAACCCGAACAGCGAGGCTGCGTGATCGACATCGTCGAAGACGAATGAGGTTGTCTGGTAGATCGGCGTGGCGCGTGCGCCGGTCGCGGGATCCGGCGTCGCACCGGCATGAATGGCGAGGGTATCGAAACCGGGCACTTGTTCTGTCATCGCTTGCATCTCCCTTGCGCGCCTTGCGCGGAATTTTTGCCCGAACGCGCCATGCGCAAATTCGTGCCTTGTAAAGAACGATCGTTCTTTTAATAGAACACGCCGGAAGCGTCAACGCAGTGATCCCGCAGCACGGCCCGCATTGCCCGGGCAGATGTGCATGACGGCGCAATCGCCGCGACGCTTTCTTGAACCGCAGGGCAAAAGCGTGCAAGAGAAGCAGCATTCGACGAGACGCATGCGCGAAACCCGCCAATGCGTCGCATCAGCGTGATTTGGGTGAGATCGATGACGAAGCAATTGCGGATCGGTGTGGCCGGCCTCGGCACCGTAGGCGCATCCCTGGTGCGGCTTCTGGAGAGTCACGGGGAGACGATGGGCGCGCGTGCCGGTCGCCCGATGGCCGTCACCGCCGTCAGCGCACGCGACCGCAACCGCGATCGTGGCATCGATCTCTCCGGCCTCGCCTGGTTCGAGGATGCGGTCGCCCTCGCCGGCTCCGACGACATCGATTGCTTCGTCGAACTGATCGGCGGCGACGAGGGGCCGGCGCGCCATGCCGTCGAGGCGGCGCTGAAGGCCGGCAAGCATGTGGTCACCGCCAACAAGGCGCTGCTGGCCAAGCACGGCAACGCGCTCGCGGCTCTGGCCGAGGAAAACGGCGTGCATCTCGCCTTCGAGGCTTCGGCTGCCGGCGGCATTCCCATCGTCAAGACCATGCGCGAGGCACTCGCCGGCAACCGCGTGACGCGGCTCTACGGCATCCTCAACGGCACCTGCAACTACATCCTTTCGCGGATGGAAGCCGAGGGCCTCTCCTTCGCCGAATGCCTCGCCGATGCCCAGCGACTCGGCTATGCCGAGGCCGACCCGACCTTCGATGTCGAGGGTTATGACACGGCCCACAAGCTCGCGCTTCTGACGAGCCTCGCCTTCGGCACGCAGATCGATGCGGATGCGATCTATGTCGAGGGCATTTCCGCCATCACCCCCCTCGATCTGAAGATGGCCGATGATCTCGGCTTTCGCATCAAGCTGCTCGGCGTGGCCGAGCGCACGAAGACCGGTATCGAGCAGCGCGTCCACCCCACCATGGTGCCCAGGGATTCCGCCATCGCGCAGGTCATGGGCGTCACCAATGCCGTCACCATCGATGCCGATGCGGTGGGCGAACTCACCCTGATCGGGCCCGGTGCTGGTGGTGACGCCACCGCTTCGGCGGTTCTGGCCGATATCGCCGATATCGCCGGCACGCCGCCGCGTCCGCCATTCGGCTGGCCCGTCGCGCAGATGGAGCTGGCCGAGCGCGCGCCGATGCAGCGTCACGAGGGCGGCTATTATGTGCGCCTGTCGGTCTATGACCGCCCCGGCGCTGCCGCCGGCATCGCAAGGCACATGGCCGAGAACGACATCTCGCTGGAGAGCATCCTGCAACGCCGCTCCGAGGCCGCCGCGCTCGACCCGACCGGGCGCTCCGGCGCGCCGGTGCCGGTGGTGCTGATCACCTACGCCACGAGCGAAGGCGCGGTGCGCGAGGCGATCCGGCAGATTGCGCAGGACGGTCTGATCGCCGAGGATGCACAGGTCATCCGGATCGAGAGAGAATAAGAGTAATCGCGGTCGCGAAACGGTGATCGCTTCAGGAGGTTCGCCCCATGGCTGACAAGAAAATCACCCCAAACCCCTTCATCGAACGCATCCTCACCCTCGAACTCGTCCGCGTGACCGAGCGCGCAGCCGTCTCCGCCGCGCGTCTGCGCGGGCGCGGCGATGAGAAGGCCGCCGACCAGGCCGCCGTCGATGCCATGCGCCGCGAGCTCAACAAGCTCCAGATCGACGGCACCGTCGTCATCGGCGAGGGCGAGCGCGACGAGGCGCCGATGCTCTTCATCGGGGAGCGGGTCGGCAACGGCGATGGCCCGAAGGTCGATATCGCCGTCGATCCGCTTGAAGGCACGACCCTGTGCGCCAAGGACATGCCGGGCTCCGTCGCCGTCATGGCCATGGCGGAATCCGGGACGCTGCTGGCCGCCCCCGACGTCTACATGAACAAGATCGCCATCGGCCCGGGCTATCCCAAGGGTGTGGTCGATCTCGATGCCAGCCCGCAGGACAATATCCACGCGCTCGCGAAGGCCAAGGGCGTGGAAGCGTCCGACATCACCGCGCTGATTCTCGATCGCCCGCGCCACCAGGAACTGATCGCCGCCATCCGTTCCACCGGTGCGAGCGTGCGCCTGATCAGCGACGGTGACGTGGCCGGCGTGATCTATACGGCGATGCCGGAGAAGACCGGGATCGACATCTATCTCGGCATCGGCGCGGCGCCGGAAGGCGTGCTTGCGGCGGGCGCCCTGCGCTGCATCGGCGGCCAGATGCAGGCCCGCCTGATCCTCGATCGCGAGGACACGCTGGCACGCGCGAAGGCCATGGGGGTCAAGGATCCCGAGAAGAAATACGACATGACCGAACTCGCCTCCGGCGATGTGATCGTCGCGCTGACCGGGGTTACCGACGGCGCGCTGGTCTCCGGTGTGCGCTTCGGCCCCGAGGTGATCGAGACCGAGACGGTCGTCTACCGCTCCGCCACAGGCACGGTGCGCAGCATCCGCGCCGAGCATCGCGAATTCGCCAAATTCCATCTGGATTGATTCGCGCAACCATGAGATCCGCGAGCACAGAGCCATGACCGACAATCGCGACGACACGATTACCCTCAGCGCCGCGCTGCTGGCCGGGCTCGATCACGCCGGCAGAACGGAGCCGGACCGGCCCTCGCGGCAGGAGCTTGCCACGCGCATCATCAGGGAGTGGCTGCTTGCGCGCGGCCATTTGCGTGGGCAAGGCTGCGACGAGGGCAAGCGTCCGGACGATCTGAACACGGGTAACGACGACTGAGACCGGCGCGCGCCCGCCGGATCGCTTCAGTTCGCGGATTATGCGTGGAGTGGTTTATGCGTGGAGTCTTGCGTTTTTCGCGCCGATGCCACAAAACCCGGCTTGCCGGCGCGGGGCCGGAAGCCATGCTGAGAGACGAGCCATGATCGATTACGCCAAAGTCCGCCGCATGATGGTCGACAACCAGCTGCGGACCTACGATATCAGCGATCTCGGCGTGCTCTCAGCCATGAATGAAGTGCCACGCGAGATCTTCGCGCCGGCGGATATGGCGAACCTCGCCTATTCCGACCGCCCGCTCGTGATCGCGCAGGGTGAGGAAGGCGAGACGCGCCATTTTCTCGCCCCCATGGTCTTTGCCCGGATGCTGCAAAATCTCGATCTGAACGCGGGCGAACGCATGCTGATCATCGCCGGCGCGCTCGGTTACGAAGCGGCGGTCGCGGCGCAGCTCGGCGTCTCCGTCAGCATCGCCGAACCGGATGCGGCGCTCGCCGGGAAGACCCGCGAAAATCTTGCGAAGGCCGGCGTGTCTGACGTGACCATCATCGACAAACCGTTCGATGCCGATTTCGGCGTGGCGGACGGCTTTGACGCGATCCTCGTCAATGCCGCTATCGGGAAGCGCCCGAAAGCGTTGCTCGCACAGCTCGCGGATGGCGGGCGCCTCGTCGCCGTGATGGGCGATGGCGGACGCACCAGCCGGGTCACGCTGTTCGTGCGCTCGGGCGAAGTGATCGGCGACCGCCCGCTCTTCGACGCTGCGGCCCAGCCCCTGAAGGCCTTTCGCGAGGAGCCCGGATTCGTTTTTTGAGGCGTTGCTCAAATGCCACGGCCCCGCCGCAATTTCGCCGAATGCCGCACCCGCCTTCCGCTCGTCGTGAGACCGGTTTACATTTCGCTGGCAGCCGGGGCTCGAATGGGTGAGTCTGCGCGCGTTCGTCATGGTGGCGCAGCAACGGGATACGATTCGTGACCAGAGCAAAACCACGTCCTTTCGTCAGGTTTGTCGCGACGACAGGTCTGTTGCTGGCCGGCTTCGCGATGGCAACCTTGCCCGCCGGTGGCTCAGCGCATGCGGAAACGATCGACACCGCCCTCGCCCGCGCCTACCAGAACAGCCCGATCATCAATGCGTCCCGCGCCGGCCTGAGGGCGACCAATGAAGGTGTGCCGCAGGCGCGCTCGGGCTATCGTCCGCGAATCAACGCGACCGCCGATATCGGCAGCCAGATCACATGGCGGCCCAATCCGGTTACCGGCGCAGTCGAATCGCGGTCGCGCGACCCGCGCGGGATCGGTCTCGAAGTCACGCAGAACATCTTCGACAGCGGGCGCACCAGCAATGCCGTGCGCCGCGCGGAGACCCAGGTTCTCGCGGCGCGGATGCGGCTCGAAGCCACCGTCCAGCAGACGCTGTTTCGCGGCGCCGAAATCTACATGAATGTTCTGCGCGACACGGCGATCCTGAATTTGCAGCGCAACAATGTCGAAGTGCTCGACGAGCAGCTGCGGCAATCGCGGGACCGTTTCGAAGTCGGCGAGGTAACCCGCACCGACGTTGCGCAGGCCGAATCGCGGATTGCTTCCGCGCGATCGCAGGTCAGCCTGGCCGAGGCCAATCTGCGCGCCAATATCGGGCGTTACCGCCAGATCATCGGTGTGGAGCCGCGTGAACTCGGCGCCGGACGCGCGCCGGAACGCCTGATCCCCGGCAATCTCGATACGGCCCTGCAATTCGGTCTGACGGAAAACCCGGCAATCATCGCCGCGCGCCATGCGCTCGACGGCGCCCAGATCGCGGTGAAAGTCGCCGAAGCGGAGCTCTTGCCGCGCGCCAGCGTGCGCGGCTCGATCGACCGGCGTTTCGACGCGCAGCAGCGCGGCGACCGCCAGACCAGCGCCTCGATCACGGCGCAACTCACGGTGCCGCTCTATCAGGGCGGCGAGGTCTCCGCACGGGTCCGCGCGGCGAAGGAGACCGTGAACGAGTTCCGTTTCGAGCTCGAACAGGCCCGCGAGGAAGTGCGCGCCAACGTGATCACCGCCTGGGGTTCGCTGGAAGCCGCGACCGCGCAGATTCAGGCTGCCGAGATCCAGGTCGAGGCGGCGGAGACCGCGTTGACCGGTGTGCGCGAGGAGGCCCGCGTCGGCCAGCGCACCACGCTCGACGTGCTCAACGCACAGCAGGAACTGCTGAATGCGCGCGTCAATCTGATCACCGCCCAGCGCGACCGGATCGTCGCGGCCTTCTCGCTGGTCCAGGCCATGGGCCGCCTGACGCCGGGTCAGCTCGGCCTCGCCGTCGCCGAATACGACTCGCGCGAGCATTACGAGCAGGTGCGCAATCGGATCTGGGGCACCTCCACACCGTCCGGCGATTGAAAAACGCCTGTGGGTGAAGGGCCTTCGCCCCTTTGCGCATCGCGCCTGCATCGTTTAACCATATAATGCATGACACGGCGGGTGATTCTCGTCGTCGGCGCACTCGATCGCGGTGAGAGTTTCGCATGAACCAGGCCAATCCGAAGACCGACGAACCCTCGATGGAAGAGATTCTGGCTTCGATCCGGCGCATCATCGCCGATGATCAGGAAGCCGCGAAGAAGGGTGACGAGGAAGATCCGTTCGAGCAGGCGATGGCGGAAGCGATCGGCGATGACGGTTCGGAAATGCCGGAGGAATACGACGCCGCGCCGCAGCCGGACGACGATGACGAGGACGACGACGTGCTCGATCTCGCCGAAGTCGGCGAGGCCGTTCCGCCGGCGGATCTCGCGCTTGAACATGACGATATCGATTTCCGCAATGATGACGGGCAGATCGACTTCGATGCGATCGATGCCGGCGAAGCCGAAGACGAACCCGAGGAGCTTGCGGGTCAGGATGCCGTCGATGCGGCTTTCGACGCGATCGGGGCCGATGATGAAGAGGACGATGACGGGCTGGATTTCGCGCCCGCAGCCGCGCCTGAACCCGAGCCCGAATTCGAACCCGAGCCCGCCTATGCGGCGCCGGCGCAACACGCCTTCATCGACGAGGACCGCCTGATTTCCCAGGCGACGGACGAGGCCGTCGGCAATGCCTTCAACCAGCTCGCCCATACGGTGCTCTCCAATAACGGGCGCACCCTCGACGATCTGGTGAAGGAGATGCTGCGCCCGATGCTCAAGGTCTGGCTGGACGACAATCTGCCGACCATCGTCGAGCGCATGGTCAGGGCCGAGATCGAGCGGGTCTCACGCGGCGGCGGACGCTGAGGCGACGGCTTCCGGCCAAGCGTCTCACCCGCTGATTTCCGCGACCATCCGCACCCTGCCCGGCCTTCGCAAAAAACTGTTCTGGACGGCGCCGGTTGACTTGTCGGCGCCGCTGCTTTTTCTAACGCAACGACCTCACTGATTTCGTCAACACGGACACGACCGGCCAAAAGCATGATGGACAAGACCTTCGACCCCGCTGCCGTCGAGGCGCGTATCGCCGCGCGCTGGAATGATGCGGGCGCCTTTCGCGCCGGTCGCCCCGAGCGCAAGGACGCTAAGCCCTACACCATCGTGATCCCGCCGCCGAACGTGACCGGTTCGCTGCATATGGGCCACGCGCTCAACAACACCATCCAGGACATCCTCTGCCGCTTCGAGCGCATGCGCGGGCGCGACGTGCTGTGGCAGCCGGGCACCGATCATGCCGGCATCGCCACGCAGATGGTGGTCGAGCGCAAGCTCGCCGCCGAGGGCCGCCCCGACCGCCGCAGCCTCGGGCGCGAGAAATTCCTCGAGGAAGTCTGGGCCTTCAAGGAGGAATCGGGTGGGCGCATCCGCCGCCAGCTGGAGCGCATCGGCGCCTCTTGCGACTGGTCGCGCGAGCGCTTCACCATGGATGACGGCCTCTCGAAGGCAGTCCTGCGCTTCTTCGTCGAGCTCCATCGCCAGGGGCTGATGTATCGCGACAAGCGGCTCGTGAACTGGGATCCGAAATTCCAGACGGCGATTTCCGATCTCGAAGTGCAGCAGCTCGAGATCAAGGGCAGCCTCTGGCATTTCCGCTACCCGATCGAGGGCGAGCCCGGACGCTTCATCACCGTCGCGACGACGCGCCCGGAGACCATGCTCGGCGATACCGGAATCGCGGTGCATCCGGAGGATGAGCGCTACAAGGATCTTGTCGGCAAGTTCGCGATCCTGCCGCTGGTCGGACGCCGCATCCCCATCGTCGCCGACGAATATTCCGACCCGGAAATCGGCTCCGGCGCGGTGAAGATGACGCCGGCGCATGATTTCAACGATTTCGAAGTCGGCAAGCGCCAGAACCTGCGCATGGTCAATATCTTTGATCCGGAAGCTCGGATCTCGCTTGAAGACAACGAGGCCTTCCTCGAGGGACTCGGGGAGAGCGGCGATCTGACCGAGACCTTGACCCTGCACGGGCTCGACCGGTTCGAGGCCCGCAAGCGCATCGTCGCCATGATGGAGGCCCGCGAGCTCCTCGCCGAGATCGAGGAAAATACCCACACCGTCCCCCATGGCGACCGCTCCGGCGTGCCGATCGAGCCCTATCTGACCGATCAATGGTATGTCGACGTGAAGCCGCTCGCCGAGAAGGCGATGGCCGCCGTTCGCGACGGGCGCACCAGCTTCGTGCCGAACAATTGGGAGAAGACCTATTTCCAGTGGCTCGAAAACATCGAGCCCTGGTGCGTCTCGCGCCAGCTCTGGTGGGGCCACCAGATCCCGGCCTGGTATGACGAGGACGGCAATGTCTTCGTCGCCTATGACGAGGCGGAAGCGCAGGCGCAGGCCCGCGAGAAACACGGGCGCGACGTGCCGCTTCGCCGCGACGAGGACGTGCTCGACACCTGGTTCTCCTCTGCGCTCTGGCCGTTCTCGACGCTCGGCTGGCCGGAGGAGACGCCGGAGCTGAAGCGCTACTACCCCACCGACGTGCTCGTCACCGGCTTCGACATCATCTTCTTCTGGGTCGCCCGGATGATGATGGCCGGCCTGCAATTCATGGATCAGACGCCCTTCCACACGGTCTACATCCACGCCCTCGTCCGCGACGAGAAGGGCGCGAAGATGTCGAAATCGAAGGGCAACGTCATCGATCCGCTCGACGTGGTCGAGCAATATGGCGCCGATGCCCTGCGTTTCACGCTCTCGGCCATGGCGGCGCAGGGGCGCGACATCAAGCTGTCGATGCAGCGCGTCGAGGGCTACCGCAATTTCGCGACCAAGATCTGGAATGCCGCGCGCTTTGCCGAGATGAACGGCTGCGAACGCGTCGACGGTTTCGACCCGGCGAAGGTCGAAATCACCCTCAACAAATGGGTGCTCTCCGAATGCGCCAGCGCGGCGGCGCAGATCGAGGCCGGGATCACCGAATACAAGTTCAACGAGGCGGCGGGCGCGGCTTACCGCTTCGTCTGGAACGTGTTCTGCGACTGGTATCTCGAACTCGCCAAGCCCGTCCTCCAGGGTGAGGACAGCCCGGCCAAGGACGAGACCCGCGCCACCACGGCCTATGTGATCGACCAGATCTGCAAGCTGCTGCACCCGTTCATGCCCTTCCTCACCGAGGAGCTCTGGGCGGTGAAGGGGGAGACCGGCCCCGCCCGCGACGAGACGCTGCTGGCGCTCGCCACCTGGCCGTCGCTGTCGCATCTGCGCGATGACGCGGCAGAAGCCGAGATCGGCTGGATCGTCGATCTCGTCAGCGAAATCCGCTCGGCGCGCGCCGAGACCAACGTGCCCGCCGGCGCGCAGATCACCTTGCAGCTGATCAACCCGAGCGATGATGCGTCGTCCCGGGTCGCGCGCTGGGAGGGCATGATCAAGCGTCTGGCACGCATCGAGACGATCGAGACCGCCCAGGCCGCACCCCGGGCCAGCGTGCAGCTGCTGGTGCGCGGCGAAGTCGCGGCGCTGCCGCTCGAAGGCGTCGTCGATATCGCGGCAGAACGCGCGCGCCTCGACAAGGAAATCAGCAAGCTCGATGGCGAGATCAGGAAGATCGACGCCAAGCTCGGCAATGCCGATTTCCTCAAACGCGCGCCGGAAGAGGTCGTCGAGGAGCAACGCGAGCGGCGCGAAGCCGCCCTCGCCCGTCGGGCGAAGGTGAGCGAGGCCGTGGAGCGGCTGCAGGCGTGAGCGCGTGGTGCGGGCTGGTCAGCCGGTTGCGCCCGCGCCATTTCCCGCAAGGTAGCAACCGATATGACAGGCGGATCATGGCCGATAGCGATACCCTGCTCGATCTGCGCGGGCTGAAATGCCCCCTCCCCGCCCTGAAGACGCGCAAGGCGCTCTCGCGCGTCGCAGCCGGAACGATGCTGCGTGTCGAATGCACCGATCCGATGGCGGCAATCGACATTCCGCATCTGATCGGCGAGACGGGAGACCATATCGAGGAGCAATCGCGCGAGGGCGACCTGCTGGTTTTCCGCATCCGGAAGGCGTGATCGCGCGATGGCGCCGGGCTGCGCGCGGCTATTTGCTGATCTGCTCCAGGACACCGGACGGAATACCGTGGATGTGATTTTCGAGATACGTCCACGGCATGCGTTGAAATTCCGGGGGTATATGGAAATTCGGATTGGTCCGGCGACCCGGATTGTCATCCAGCGGGACGTCCTTGTCTTTCTCGGTCTTGGGCTTTTCGATCTGCGACAGATTGCGTGGATCAAGCGGATCGGACGTAGCGGCTGCCTGCATCGCGGCATCGAAGGGATTGGAACCCGGCACGGAAGCGCCATCGTGGGATTCGACAGGACGCGGCGCAAAATCAGCTGAAACCATTACACTAAACTCCACCGAGCATCATTCCCTCAGGCGGAGTTAGGCCGGCGAAGAAAATGATGCGTCAAAACAAAAAAATACAGAGCCACCGACCCGACTCTGACGGGTCGGAAAGCGCTCTGATGCAAGAAACGCAAGTCGCGTAACAAAAATAACCAATAATTTCAACAGAAATCGGTCCCGGACAGAATCGGGCGGATCCTGTGCGGACCCGCCCGAGCCTTTTCAAATTACATCGCGGCCAGCACGCCGAGCAGCAGGAGCGCGATGATGTTGGCGACCTTGATCAGCGGGTTCACCGCCGGGCCGGCCGTGTCCTTGTAGGGATCGCCGACCGTGTCACCCGTGACCGAGGCCTTGTGCGCCTCCGAGCCCTTCAGGTGCTTGACCCCGTCCTTGTCGACGAAACCGTCCTCGAAGGACTTCTTGGCATTGTCCCAGGCGCCGCCGCCGGAGGTCATGGAGATGGCGACGAACAGCCCCGTCACGATCACGCCGAGCAGCAACGCACCGACCGCCGAGAAGGCCTGGTCCTTGCCTGCGATCAGGTAGATCACGACAAAGGTCACGATCGGTGCGAGCACCGGCAGCAGCGAGGGCACGACCATCTCCTTGATCGCGGCCTTGGTCAGCATGTCGACGGCGCGCCCGTAATCGGGACGTTCCGTACCTGCCATGATGCCCGGCTTCTCCTTGAATTGCCGGCGCACTTCCTCGACCACGGCACCCGCCGCACGCCCGACCGCCGTCATCGCGATACCGCCGAACAGGAACGGGATCAGGCCGCCGAAGAGCAGGCCGACCACGACATAGGGGTTGGAAAGCGAGAAATCGGGCGTGACCCCGGCGAAGTACTGGTACGACGTCGATCCTGGCTCGTTCGCAGCCGAGATGAAGTAGTTCAGATCCGCCGTATAGGCAGTGAACAGCACCAGCGCGCCCAGACCCGCCGAACCGATGGCGTAGCCCTTGGTGACGGCCTTGGTGGTATTGCCCACCGCGTCGAGCGCATCCGTCGACTGGCGCACCTCCTTGGGCAGCCCCGCCATTTCCGCGATACCGCCGGCATTGTCGGTGACCGGGCCGAACGCGTCGAGCGCCACGACCATACCGGCCAGTGCCAGCATGGCCGTCACCGCGATGGCGATGCCGAACAGGCCTGCGAGCATGAACGAGGTGATGATGCCCGCCATGATCACCAGCGCCGGCAGCGCCGTCGATTCGAGCGAGATGGCGAGCCCCTGGATGACGTTGGTGCCGTGGCCCGTCACCGATGACTGGGCGATGGAGCGCACGGGCCGGAAACCGACGCCGGTATAATACTCCGTGATCACCACGATCAGCCCCGTCACGATGAGGCCGATAATGGCGCACATCAACAGCGAGAACGAGGTGAAGGTCACCGTTTCGGTGCCCCCGCCGACGATCGGAATACGCGCTTCCATGGTCGTCCCGAAGCCGCCGAACAGCATCACGTTCGCAACCGCGATGGCGACGATCGACAACACGCCGGTGGCGATGAAGCCCTTGTAGAGCGCGCCCATGATCGACTGATCCTGGCCGAGCTTGACGAAGAAGGTGCCGATGATCGAGGTCACGATGCAGGCCGCGCCGATGGCGAGCGGATACAGCATCATGGTCTCGAGGCCGGCCTGTCCGGCGAAGAAGATCGCGGCGAGCACCATGGTGGCGACGAAGGTCACGACATAGGTCTCGAACAGATCCGCCGCCATGCCGGCGCAATCGCCGACATTGTCGCCCACATTGTCGGCGATGGTGGCGGGGTTGCGCGGATCGTCCTCGGGAATCCCCGCCTCGACCTTGCCGACGAGATCGCCGCCGACATCCGCACCCTTGGTGAAGATACCGCCGCCGAGACGGGCGAAGATCGAGATCAGCGAGGCGCCGAAGCCCATGGCGACGAGCGAATCGATGACGAGGCGCCCACCGGGATCAGCCCCGAGGGTGCGCGTCAGAATAAGGTAGTAGACGGACACACCGAGCAGCGCGAGGCCGGCGACCAGCATCCCGGTCACCGCACCGGACTTGAAGGCCACGTCGAGCCCGCCGGCGAGCGATTGCGAGGCCGCCTGGGCCGTGCGCACATTCGCGCGGACCGAGACGTTCATGCCGATGAAGCCGGCAGCGCCGGAGAGAATCGCTCCGATGGCGAAGCCGATCGCAACCCAGATCGAGAGCAGGAAGATGAGCGCCACGAACAGCACGACACCGACGATGCTGATGGTGATGTATTGACGCCAGAGATAGGCCTGCGCGCCCTCGGCGATCGCGGCAGCGATCTCCTGCATGCGCTGCGTACCCGCGTCACGCTTCATCACGTCATTGATGGCCCACAGGCCGTACGCGATCGACAACGCGCCCAGTATGATGATCAGGAACAATGCGAACATGTGACCGTCCTTGCCTTTGGGGGGTCCAGACGATCAACGCGCCGGCGCATGCGGAATCAGCGCCGCCCAAACGTCCGCCCCCAGGGTGGTGAGCGGAGCCTGCCAAAATTTTCAGCTATCGGCAAACGTCATTTATGCAAAATGTTGCGTGTTTGTGCAGCGCACCATGTCATTTATTGCTCAAGCGGGCGCGTCCCGACGCATCCGCGCCTGCGCGATGACGAGCACCAGCGCCACGGCGAGCGGCGGGAAGGAGAGCCAGTTGACGATTTCCCAGCCCCCGGCATCGAGCAGTTGCCCCGAGGAGAAGGAGGCGACGGCCACCGAGCCGAAGACGATGAAGTCGTTCGCAGCCTGCGCCTTGGTGCGCTCCTCCGGACGATACGTATCCGTCACCAGCGCCGTGGCGCCGATGAAGCCGAAATTCCAGCCGATGCCGAGCAGGATCAGCGCCGTCCAG